>Ga0067045_1001629_pt1 | contig 360745 bp, 237 predicted proteins | sample TerdegcTABiofilm_FD_59184 | JGI IMG/M metagenome (GOLD analysis project Ga0067045, IMG submission 59184) | Combined Assembly of (Gp0054472, Gp0054536) Wastewater bioreactor microbial communities from Singapore -Terephthalate degrading...
TGCTGTTGTTGCATGGTACACCTCCGTGTTTGGTTCTATAACCTCCTTAAACATCCTGGTTCCCCAACGGGAATCCCAGCGGAGGTGTACCAAATTTTTTCAGAAAATGCAATTTCGGGAAAGGCTCTAATACTACAGGGTCAGTGGCGGGACATTCTGTCCCGAGAGTTTTTCGGATCGGTCGCTTTCATCTGTCTTCCTGCACTGTTTTGGACTGTTCCATATTACCGGGTTGTAGGATGGGACCATACCTACGAAATCTGGTTTGGGCAGGTCGAGCAACGTCTTGTGACAACCGGATTGTTTAAACACGTAGTGTATTTTCCCTTCGCAACCATCGTTGCCATGCTGCCTTGGTCGCTTTTCGTTCTCAGCTACGCCAGACTCAGCCTTCGCGAACGTCCGGAAATCCGGCAACTGATCACGTACTTGGTTCTTTGCTTGGCGATTACATTTCTCAGTCTATGGTTCATTCCCGACGCTAAGCCTCGATACTACCTCCCGTTGTATCCTCTCGCAGCAGTTCTCGTGGCCATCCCATTTACAATGACTCCGAGACAGAATAGCAAACAACACGCAGCGGCACGGCAGGCTTGTATTCGTATCATTCAGCTTCTCAGCTTAGTGATTGGCATGGCTTTAGTTGTCACCGCGATCCTAACATTGTTCATGCCGCAATCATGGCGAGTTGCTCAGGTCCTTCCGCCGCTTTGGGCTGCCTTCGTAATGTTGCTGATTTCGGTATTGAACGCCATCTCGTCGCGGTTTGCCTTTCATAGAGCCAGCAGGTTTCGGGTCAGTATGGCTGTGATTCTTTTCGGGCTTCTCATCGGCCTGGGACATCGCCTTATCATCCTGCCGGTACAGAGAAACCTCAGCTATTCCCCCGAGGCTGCGATTCGTTCGCTCGTCGCAACATTGCCAGAACCTGAAAAACTGGTAAGCCTGGGTCCGATCCCTTCTCGATTTCGCTATTTTTACCCGCATTTCATTCCCATAATTCAGCCGGAAAAAGCCAAAGAGGCATTGGACACGACAGTCAGCCATTTCTGCATAGCCGGAGAGTGGTTCCGAAAACAAACACCGGATTTGGCGCGGAAACGACAGTCGCAAGATTTCCAGGCATTGGCATTTCAGAATGGTGTTGTGCTCTGTCATCGGCTGGACATTCGCTGGAAGCCGGTTGCCATCGTCCCGTTGGGGAGAACGCCGACCCGAGATCCGCAGTCGGTCGTGATCGTGGGATGCCCAACCGATAAATGTCGATAGGATGAAACTGTCAACCTTGCAAGGACTAATTGCCCGCGTGACAATTCAGGCTATCTGGGTAACATTGGCATCGGAAAATCGCGTTTGTAACGGCTTTCCAAGTCCTTCTTAACAGCTTGACCTTCTGTATTCAGGAAGTCAAAAAAGGCGTTGGTAGCCGCAAGCGACTCGTTTTGGGCAGCCCCCAATTGTTCGGCCATATTAAGGACCGCCTCGGGATTGCCCGATTGCAATGTCGCATTAAGGTTTTGGCTCACCTTGATGATCACGTTCAGGTACTTCTTGAATTCCTGGACGTATCGATCCTTAAACTGAATGGCTACCGGGTCAACATCTTTGGTATCCAGTTGCGACAGGGTTTGTTCCCATGTGGCCAGCTTCCGATTGAGATCAGCCGGCGCGGGTGCTCCACCAGCGAACATATTGCTTATGTTTGAAAAATCACCCAGAACCTTGCGACTCTCATTAAACAGGGCTTCCAAGAAGGCTGCTGTTGCGGCGCCCTTACGCATTAAATCGTCTTCCGGATTTGGTGCGGGTGGCGCCGGTTGGACAGCGGCTGCGGGAGGCTGTGGTTGCGGTACTTGTTGCGGTCGTTGTAAGAAAAGGACAAGAACAACCACCACGGCTGCGACAACACCAAGCAAAACCAAGACGGATAGACCACCCAAAACGAACCACCAAATGGACGATGCCGGCGCCCCCGCCGGATTGACCGAGGTCGTTCCCGCTATCGCCCCTGGGTGAAGACCAGGTTCTGGTGCAGCGGTGAACCCACGAACCACAGGAGTTTCCGCCATCGCATCCGAAAGAATGCTTTCAGGAAACGTCCCCGCACTCGTGCCAGTGCTATCAGCCACATTTGATTGCTGAGGTTGCCCTGGTTTAACAGACGATGGGACTTGCTGTGACTCCGCAGATATTTTCCATGTTTTCTTGCAATGTGGACAGCGGACCGTTCGCCCAGCGATCCCGGGCGGCATTCGCGATTGTCGCCCGCAGAAAGGACAACTCACCGTCAAATTGCCAGATGACATAGCCACATCCCCTCAGTAATTTGGCCAATTTTGTCAATCCAATTCGCTAATCTATGATAATGCAGTTTCTCAGTGATTGCACCGCGCACTGTGCGGTTTGTATGGTCGTGTGATCGGACGAGTAGTTGCCGGTAAAATAGCGCTAAGCAGTCCGGAGGATGTCGAGGTAATCCAGGAATTATGGGGGAGGAATCCAGTTATGGACCGCTTGGTTAGGTATTTGCTTCTTTGTGCATTGGCACTTTTCTCTTGCGAGGGTAATAGCGAGGCTGGTTCTCCGCTCCTAGGAGTTAGCCCGAATGGTCGTTACCTCGTGACCGACAGAGGGGAACCTTTCTTCTACCTGGGAGACACAGCATGGGAACTCTTTCATCGGCTCAATCGGGAGGAGGCTGATTTGTATCTGAAAGACCGGGCCGACAAGGGTTTTACCGTGATTCAAGCTGTAGTCCTGGCAGAATGGGATGGACTTCACACCCCCAACGCTTACGGCCATGTGCCATTGATTGATGACGATCCGACCAAGCCTGACATTCGTCCTGGCACAACTGACGACTATTGGGATCACGTTGACTGGATCGTCAACCGGGCCGAAGAGTTAGGTTTATTCATCGGGATGTTACCGACCTGGGGTGATAAATGGAATAAGAAATGGGGCACTGGACCGGAGATTTTCACGGTCGAAAATGCTCGAATCTATGGCGAATTCCTTGGAAAACGTTATCGGGACAAACCAATCATCTGGATTCTGGGCGGTGATCGAAATCCCGATAACGAACAGCATCTGGCCATTATCCGAGCCATGGCAGCAGGGCTTCGAGCGGGTGACGGAGGAAAGCACCTGATGACTTATCATCCTCAGGGTGGCGGCAATTCTGCCAATTGGTTCCACGAGGATGAATGGCTTAGCTTCAATATGTTCCAGTCCGGCCACAGTGGGCCGAACATTCCCAATTACCTTATGATTTTGGCGAATTACGGACGAAAGCCCGTGAAACCGACCCTCGACGGCGAGCCCCGTTATGAAGATCATCCTATCAACTGGCGTCCGGAAAACGGGTGGTTTGACGACTGGGATGTTCGTCAGGCGGCTTACTGGTCCATGCTCTCGGGAGCGTGTGGTCACACCTATGGAAATCACAATATCTGGCAAATGTACGAACCACCAAGAAAGCCAGTTTCTTCGGCGCGGACTCCTTGGAAAACGGCACTGAACCATCCTGGGGCGACGCAGATGGGGTATATGAAGCAACTGTTGTTGCTGCGACCGTATTTCCGCCTTGTTCCTGATCAGGAGATGATCAAGGGTGACGAAGAGGAAGGTGGCGACCACCGTCGAGCTGCGCGAGCTGAGGATGGCAGCTTTGCTGTCGTCTATCTTCCAATGGGCGGAAAGATTCGGGTAATAACGGATCGACTCAAAGGTGAGCGCCTACGTGTTTCTTGGTTTGATCCCCGAAAAGGGGAAACCACCCAGTCAGAGGAAATTCCCAAGGTGTCCAGCCAGACCTTCGAGGCTCCTTCCGCAGGTCGCGGAAACGACTGGGTTCTGGTTCTCGACAGTAACGAAAGCAATTTGCAGCCGATCAGAATTGCGAGATGATAGTGCGTTCTCCGGAACAACTCAGCGCTGAAGATGGAGAAGAGCCTGGCCAGGATCCAGAAGAATCGTGACAGCTTTCGAACACCAATAAGTGAACCTTTTGGAACATTCTCGGCATACCTTGGGGACGACCGGTAGCCTCTGCGGTGTTGGATTACCCCGGGGATAATTGGTAGGGGCAATTCATGAATTGCGTCTACCGCTCGTCAGATCATCCCTATCGAAAAAGTGTGTCATCTCAACGAGTACCTTATCCCAAGCGGTCTTGGCCGGGTGTCACAACTCGGCTTTCGCTTGGGACATAGCGAGAAATGGTGAAAAGATCGAGGAGATTTTGCAAGCCATTTTTGCAGCGAGTCACTTACTGAGGAGCAAAGTTTGTAATTCTTGTCGATTCGAGCGACCGGTGGTACAATCTCTTCAAATGGGATTTGCGGCCGCTTGCAGCCATATCTGCTAAAGTGCCATCGTCGCTCTTTGGAGGTTGGTCTGAAGGCGACGATCCATCACGAACCTCGCCAGCCGCGACGCCCCATCGTCGCGGTTTTTGTTTAGCTAAAGCAGGTGAGCAGCGAGTTGGTTCGGGCCGCTGTATGGTGCGAAGGTGTGGTTTCCTGGACAAAAGAAAAGAAAGCGGTGTTCTCTATGACAAACGAGCCAACTGCTCCGAAGACCCAGCAAAATTTGCCTGGTTTTTCCACGTTGTGTGTGCACGGGGGAGAAGATCGTGTCAAGCCGTGTTACTCAATGACTGACCCCATCTTCTGTACCGCTACATACACGTTTGAAAACACGGCATCGTTGATTGAGTACGTCACTGAGAAACTGCCACGGGAAGAGTATGGCCGGTACGGCAATCCCTCGGAAAAGGTCCTGGAACGCAAGCTGGCGGCCTTGGAGGGTGGGGAGAGTTGTGTCAGTTTTGCCACAGGGATGGCAGCCGTTGTTTGCTATTTGATAGCGAAGCTAAAAGCGGGAGATGAAATTGTACTTTTTGATGAGTGTTATCACCGAACTCGCCAGTTCTGTGCAAGTGTCCTGGCTCGGTTTGGTGTCGTCACTCACCAAATTCCAGCCTGCGACTATGAGAAAATGGAGGCGGCCATCAATAAACGAACAAAACTCCTGATCAGTGAGTCTCCTACCAACCCACATCAAAGCGTTGTCGATCTCGAACGCTTCGCAGCATTGGGAAAGAAATATGGGGTGGAAACCCTCATCGATGCGACCTTGGCAACACCTTACAATGTGCGACCCCTGGAATACGGTATCGATTGCGTCCTCCACTCATGTACGAAATACCTAGGAGGACATAACGATCTTCTTGGGGGCGCAATCATTGGCCGTGAGGAAATTCTTGAGCCAGTCCGCAAAATGAGAGGCGTTATCGGATGTGGTAATTCGCCTCATGCCATCTACCTTCTGCTGCGTGGGCTTAAGACGTTCGAACTTCGCATGCAGCGGCACAATGAGAACGGGTTGGCTCTCGCCCGCTTTTTGGAAAAGCATCCCCGTGTTGAAAAAGTCTATTATCCGGGTCTGGAAAGCCACCGCGATTATGCCGTCGCCAAGCGCTACATGCGAGGATTTGGCGGACTGGTGACCTTCCTTGTCAAGGATGCTGATGCGCAAGCCACGTCTCGAATTGTCGATGCTGTAAGAATCCCCAGAATCGGGCCCAGTCTCGGCGGAGCCGAGTCCCTCATTGAGCAGCCGATGTACATGAGCTATCACGACTACACGCTGGAGCAACGCCGCGCGGTTGGAATCTATGACAACATGATTCGGGTCGCATGTGGCATCGAAAACACCGAGGACCTGATCGCTGACTTTGCACAGGCGCTCGAAAAGTAGCGAGTCCGGACACCGGGATAAAACAGCTGGTTTCGTAGTGTGATCAGTGACGGGCCACCGTGGTGTCATGTGGCCTTTCTGCGTATCAATTCCGCAACATGAACATTGTTGGCTTAAGCTCGCGGATCAACCTTCCATGAAGTTTCGAACTAAGGCAATTCATGTGACGCCTCCAGGTCGTGGAACGGGCGCCCTCGTCCCAGCGATCCAGCTCTCGACGACATTTGTGCAGCCCGGACCAGGCCAATGGGGTGAGTATGATTACTCTCGGAGTGGTAATCCCACGCGAAAATCCTTCGAGAATGCGATGGCCGAATTGGAATCGGGTGTGGGTGGCTTGGCCTTTGCCTCGGGGATGGCGGCTATCCATTGTGTGACGATGTTGTTGAGAACCGGCGATCATATCATAACGGGGTACGATGTTTACGGAGGGACCTATCGCCTCTTCCACAAAATCATCAATCGTGCGGGAATTGACGTTACGATGGTCCCGACGAACGATTTGGCCGCGGTGGAGGCTGCATTCACGCCCAAGACACGATTGGTCTGGATCGAAACACCGGGCAACCCCTTGCTCACCATCACGGATATCGCGGCGTGTGCCGAAATGGCCCATCGCCATGGGGCCCTGTTGGGAGTTGACAACACGTTTGCAACGCCTGCGTTGACGCGGCCCCTTGAATTGGGCGCTGATATCGTGATGCATTCCGCCACGAAATACATTGGGGGCCATACGGACGTCCTTGGCGGTGTTCTGGTGGTGCGGGACAGTGATTTGTTCAAGCAGTTGTATTTCATTCAGAATGCAACGGGCGGTGTTATGGGACCGTTCGAGTCTTATCTGTGCCACAGGGGCCTCAAGACCCTCGATTTGAGGATCAAAGAACAGTCCAGATCGGCGATGCAAATTGCGGAATACCTTCATGCACATCCGAAGGTTCGGAAAGTCTATTATCCCGGGCTGCCCGATCATCCCGGCCATGAAATCGCCACCCGACAGATGATGGGCGGTTTCGGAGCCATCGTCAGCCTGGAACTTGAAGGCGATCCAACGACTGCGCAGATGTTTGCCAAGGGGACGCAGCTTTTCTATCTTGCCGTGAGTCTGGGGGCCGTCGAGTCACTTATTGAGCAGCCAGCGGCGATGTCTCATGCGAGTTACGACGCCGCGTTTCGGTTGAGTCACGGAATCCGGGATGAATTGATACGGCTTTCCATTGGTTTGGAAGACCCGGAGGACTTGATCGCAGACCTTGAACAGGCACTTGATCGTGTCTGAGACAGGACTCCGTATTTGAGTTCTTTCGAGAGTCTCGCGGAGTATCGTTCTTCCCGGGTTGCCTATCTCTCCGAAATTCTCCGAATCGCCGCCTGATGAAGGCCAGATGTTAAACTTTTCCTTGTGGGCAAGATTTAACGAAAGATTCGACTTTTCCGGTGACGATAAATCTTCCGAAGCGATCACCCTAACTTCGTTAGGAAGGTCTTTGACACCCGGTTTGAATAGCCGTAGAGCGACTGATCTTAGGAGCCAATGGTATGATCAGGATTTCGGTTTCTCGTGTCCTTTGGGTATTCACCATCACCCTCATTCTTTTGGGAGGAGGGAACCTCCGTGCCGCAGATTATGTGGAACGGGCGACCGGTACTCCGGCGGCTTATTGGTCAAGTCGTGTGCTTGGCGGAGGTACCCTGTCACAAGGGCCTGCAGTCAAGCGCCCGGTGGTGAGCCAGCGCGTCTTTGAGCCAGATCGTACTGTAAGCCCCTCGGCATCGGTTCCCAGAATGAGCTTTACCTCTCAGGAAATGGAAGCCGGTCCTGAAGTCATCCCCCCTGGTGAACCAGTTTATCATCTTGAAGAACCGGAATCGAGTGATGTCGTCGATTCGGCAGAGATTCCAATCGAGGGAGCCTACGGCGGTTGCAGCTCTGGGTATTGCGAAGTCCCGTGCGACGGGTGTATCCTCTTCGGCTCATGGATTCAGCATCTCAGTGTCTTCGCCGGTGCTCATGGATTTAAGAGCACTGCGGACCTGGGCCGGAATGGCAACTTCGGTCTGCATGAGGGACTTAATTACTCAGCCCCGCTGGGTGGTCCGTGGAACATTGGATACCAGGTTGGTGTTCAGGTTGTGCACAGCGATTTTGCCGGACATCAGACCTTGACCTGGTATGGCCAGGACGAGATCACTGAGGCCAGTCGCGCTCAGATGTTCTTCACGGCCGGGCTGTTCCGCCGTCCCGAGTGTGATCGCTGGCAGTGGAGTGTCCTCTTCGACTGGATGCACGACGATTACTACGTGGATTCGGACCTTCTCCAAGTGCGTCATGAAATCTCATTCTTCATCGACGACCAGCGTGAGATCGGTTACATGGGTATGTACGGTGTGAAAGATGATGTATTGCTGCTGCGAGAGTACACCGAGCAGGGACGACGCTATCTTGATCTGTCCGTTCTGGACCGGTATGCCATGTTCTACCGATGGCATTTCTGCCGCGGAGGAGAAGGCCGATTCTGGGCGGGTGTCTCCGGATACGGGGATGGCCTGATCGGCGGCGATGTTCTCCTCCCCCTGGATCGCAGCTTGGCCCTTGAAGCCAATTTTGCCTATTTGGCACCCAATAGCGGTAAGGGGCTTGATGGACAAATGGACGAACACTGGAGCTTGTCGATTGGACTGGTCTGGTATCCGGGCCGTCCTGTGGATGAGGCAGTCAGCGACCTCTTTCGTTCTGTCCAGGGTGTCGCCGACAACACAAGCATGATGTTCCACGGGGTGACCCGAGTTGCTCCGTAATTTCGGGGGCATATTCATTGTTGATTTCCATTGGCTCCGAGGGCGCCGACGATTCGGCGCCCTCACTTTTTTGCCCGATGTGACGCCAGAATTAAGCCGAACAGGTCTTCAGTCCCTTGATTCTCCAAATCGGAGACAGTAATCTGGGGACGCTGGTAGTAGATGCGATATGAACGTCTTGTTTGTGGAATATGTGCGCCATGATTGACTGAAAGGATCTGCCGATGAGCTTCGGAACCACCCGCCGTGATTTTCTTAAGGTTGCCGGTGTCATGGGAGGTGCCTTGAGCGGCGTCCCCTCATTCATTCCCGCGAGTGCTCTTGGATTGGTAGGGGAAGTTGCCGCCAGCGAACGGATCACAATGGGAGTCATTGGCATTGGTCCCCGTGCAACATATGACCTTCAAGCGATACTGAAGCTTCCGGATGTCCGATGTCTAGCGATCGCAGATGTCCAGGCTAGCCGGCGTGAGGCGGGAAAGAAGTTGGTCGATGATTCTTACGGAAATCAGGATTGTGTTACCTATCGGGACATGCGTGAGTTGCTTGATCGCAAGGATATCGACACCGTGCTTATTGCAACGGGCGATCGCTGGCATGCGCCGGCCTCGATCATGGCTGCTGAAGCCGGCAAGGACGTTTATAGTGAAAAGCCGTGCGGAATCACAATTGCTAAGTGTCAGGAACTAGCTGAGACGTTCAGACGGACAAAACGGGTTTTTCAGGCCGGAACCCAGCGACGCAGTGTCGCGAATTTTATTTATGCTGTCCAATTAGCTCGCAGTGGTAAACTCGGAAAGATTCACACGCTGTATGCCTCTGTTTATGAGCCTCAACTCGATAATAGTTGGTTGCCCCGCGAGCAAACCCCACCACGTGATGTCGTGGATTGGAACCTCTGGCTAGGACCGGCGCCGTGGCGACCGTACAACCAGAAGTACGTCCAGGGAGGCTGGCGCGGTTACTTCGATTTCGATTCAGGTGCTCGTTTGCTGGACTGGGGGGCACACACGGTCGATCTGTGTCAGTGGGCTATTGGGGCCGATGATACCGTTCCTGTGGAGTATGAACCGGCGGGCGACAAGATCATTTGCACCTACGCCAGTGGTGTGAAGTTGATCCTGGATTTCTTGAAGACACCATTCGGTGATCGCTCGCCGAAATTCATCACAGAATTGGGAACATGTCCCGTTCGGTTTGTTGGTGAAGAGGGATGGGTGGAAACGGGCGATAACGGCGGCATTCACGTTCAGCCTGACTCCCTCAAGAAAGAAATCCCAGAGGCGGTCACCCGGGTCAAGGGATTGGATGTGTCAACCCATGCACGGAATTTCTTTGACTGTGTTAAGTCTCGGGCCAAGACGGTCACAAATGAGGACGTAATGCGCCGCTCGCACATTGCATGTCACGCTGCCGCCATTGCGTGGATCCTGGATCGAAAACTCCGTTTTGATCCAGCCAGTGAGAAATTCATCGGTGACGAGGAGGCCAATCTGCTTTGTGCACGCCCAGAAAGAAATCCTTTCACCGAAAAAGGGGTGTGAAGAATCTTGACAAACCCCACGCATGAAATCTATAGGGTGACGGTGGTGCCTGGTCTTGTTCCCAAATGCCGTCCCCTTCCAGATTTGCCAGGTCTATTACCACGGTCTTATTTCGCAGCCTCGATTAGGGCATCGCGAAGGCGTTCTTTTGATTGGGCGCCGACGTAACGATCTATAATCTGACCGTTCTTGAAAATGATGAGAGTCGGAATGCTGGTCACGCTGTACCGAGCAGCAAGATTAGTTGCTTCATCGACATTGAGTTTACAGACCTTCGCTTGACCGGCCATTTCCTCTGCCAGTTGTTCAATTGTCGGAGCGATCATCCGACAGGGGCCACACCAGGGGGCCCAGAAATCGACGAGAACGGGAATGTCGGACTGCAACACTTCCTGGTCAAAATTCTGCTCGGTCAATGCAATAGCTTTTCCCATCGGGCGCAACACTCCTATGCTCGATACTGCTGCAAAGGGTTCACGGTCTTGTCTCTTGATTCTTGCCCGTGCAACTCCTAACTCCTATCTTTCGCGATTATAGGGTGTTGGTCAACGGGGTCAATCGGCGGATGTCGCGGTCTGGCTCCGTTCCGACAAACGACAAAAAACGGACAGGTTAATCGCCATTTCGATTGGGGCATTGGAAGCAACGACACGAGTTCGTAGTGCCATCGGAGCGTGTTATGTCGGGGGCGTGATTGCGCGTGCGGGTGCTTCGCCGGTCGGTTGAGGGGCAATTCATGAATTGCCCCTAGCAAACGGCAGGTGATACCCCGGTTACGATGAAGACCTCCCCACGTCAGCGTCGTCTGCACGACTTCACGATATGCGTCAATTATTTCTGCATCAGAACGCTCATGTTTGGTCAATGATTGTTCGCGACACAACGAGTTGCTATCTTGGTTGTCGTTACAAGCGATGGAAAGCCAGAGACAAATCGGATGGCCATTTGAAATGACCTTGATCTCCTTTCCGTGGTATGGTCAGACAGATCGACAATTCCTAAACCTCGTTCATGGCGTTATCCATAAGTCTTTCGGACGATGTGATTCGAAAATCCAAGCGACCGTAGCATTCAGCCTTTCTTTGGGGAGCAACGAACCATGAACATCGGATCACGCACATCTGGGGTGTGTTGTTGTTCGCACAATTCGGGAACTGATTGGATCGCAACCACAGATCTTAGCCGACGGGAATTTCTTGGGGCCTCGGCCGGTATTGTGCTCGTATCCTCGGTGCTTGGAAAGCTGAAGGCGGAAAGCCAGGACACGGCGGTTCCGAGGCCCAGACCCGCAAAAAAAGCCCTTGTTGTCCAGCCGGTTTTTAACTGTCACATTTATGAACGGCAGGAGGCAACGAGTTGGCGGGTCACAGGAGCTATTCAAGATGAGTCTGAGCTTCGAGCGGAAGAAAACCACATCCGTAGTGATCTGGAACGGTTGAGCGGTCTGGCGGGCTTTCCCCTGGAAATCCGGCCCTTGATTACCGTCCGCACGGTGGAAGAGGCGGCAGCAGCCTCCCAACAACCCTGCGACGTCCGCCTGGTCTTTGCTGCGCGGCGAAATGTCCCGGTGCTGGAGGCTCTTATTCGTCCGGATCGCTGGAATCTCATGTTTGTCCGTCATCGAAGCGGGCCGTTGTATTACATGTACATTGGGGTTCACGCCCATTATCTGCGAAAGCGACGCGACACGATCACGGAACCTGCATTGGGACTTGATGACATTGTTGTCGATGATCTGGCCGATCTTTGCTGGCGGTTGCGTTCCCTTTATGCGATCAAGAACACCATGGAAAAACGGGTGGTTTGCATTGGCACGCCGGCGGGGTGGGGAGCCGACGGCGCTGAGGCGCCCAAGAATGCTCAGAACACGTGGAAGTTCCAATTCATTACAGTTCCCTATCCCGATCTGGAAACGCTGCTTCGTGACGCCACACAAAACGAGAAGCTGTTGAGCAAGTGCCGGGCTGATGCGGAGACCTATCTTTCCGACCCGCGCGTTACGACGAAGACAACGCGCGAGTTTATTGAAAGGGCTTTTGTTTTGACCGAAGTCTTTCGCCAGCTCATGGCGGAGGCTGAGGCTGACACAATCACCGTCCACAATTGCATGACGACAATCATGCCGGTTTCGCAAACAACGGCGTGTCTGTCGTTGACTCTGCTCAATGATGAGGGGTACCTGGCCTTTTGTGAATCGGATTTTGTCGCAATTCCGGCTGGTATTCTGCTCCACCATGTCAGTGGGACGCCGGTGTTCTTTTGTAATCCATCATTCCCGCACAAAGGTATTGTCACAGTCTCTCATTGCACAGCACCCCGAAAGATGGACGGCAAGACACTGGCCCCGGCTGCGATCCTTACGCATTACGAGTCAGATTACGGTGCTGCCCCCAAAGTGGAAATGGCTAAAGAACAGGTCGTTACCGTGATTGATCCCGATTTTTCTGGGAAGAGGTGGCTGGGCTTTGAGGGGACGATCGCCGACAATCCTTTCTTTCCAATCTGCCGAACACAGTTGGATCTCAAAATCCATGGTGACTGGGAGCGATTGTTACCGGAGATTCGTGGATTTCATTGGTTGTTAGCCTACGGTTCGCACTTGCAAAGTTACGGATATGCGGTTCGTAAGGTGGGATTGGAGTGGTTCTCGATAACGAGCGCGCGGTCAGACGTATGAGAACTGACTTGCGTAAAGTCGATTCCGGTCGAATGGGAGGATGTGTAAACTCTGCCAGAAGGACTTTGCACTGATTCCTGACTTCATTTGGAAAGGGTGACCCATGGACATATGGAGAAACAGCAAGAACTCGACATCCACATTCATTTCTGCCTGGTCCATTGCCAAGCTTCTGTGGGTTCTGGAGTTAAGCCTATTGGCTTGCCTGCCGACCGTCAAATGCTGGGGAGCCGACGAAATCCTTCTTCTGACGGACGGACCCACGGTTCAGAACTTAATCCTGGGAAGGGTGAACCTAACTCCCGCCATTCAAATGTGCAAAGTTGATGTTTCCTCATGGAAAGGTGTGTCGGCGGTTGCCGAAGATGGTTCGGAAATCCCTTTTCAGTTTGTCCCTGATGTAACCTTCGATGCTCAGAACCGTTTCGCCGGCCTGGTGATCCTGAGACTTCCCGAGAACTCATCAGGACGCGTCAGGCTGCGGTTTTCAGAAGAGTCTGCGGCGTCCGAAAGCAATTGGGACGGAACAGTTCGGACGCCGCATATCGTGACCCGTCATAATGCCAAAGTGCAGGCCGGATTTCCTGCGGAGTTTCAATTTGTCAAGGAAGGCAAGACTGTCCGTGTGACACACTGGGCCGAACGTGTTCATGATCCGCAGTTGGGGAGCTTCCTTTTGAGTGCGGATTCGGACGCCGTTGTCGAACGGCTTGGGGAAGGGCCGCTATGTACGGTGGTGCGAGTCCGTGCAAAGTACAGGTCTCCCTCGGGAAAAGAACCGCCTGGAAGACCGTCAAGCGTCTACGACTGGGTGTACTTCCATGATGAGCCAATTATGTACGTGAGGGCGCACTCAGTTCAGGAAGAGCTGTATCCCTGGTCGGAACATCATTTTTTGGAACTCCAGTTTCATCAGCAGATGATGCCCAAGTGGTTTGGTGGCGATCCACAGAAGGAAGGTGACTTCGGTCAGTCGGCGAATTCTTTCCCCTGCCCGAACTGGGCTTTCATAACCGATGGTCAGGTCGCGATGGGGATGTTCGGTGCAGGCCAGGTTCTGGTATATGACGCGCCGGGCGAGGATGGAAACTACATCCAGGCTCGGGGAAGTCAAGCGTGGCGTCCCTGGACTGAGAAAGTTCTCGAGAAGGATGCCTTCCTTTGGTTTGGAACAGGTCAGGACCTTGTAGGGCACATGGAGGCCCTTGCCAGGACCAGAAAAGCACCCGTGAGGCTCGTGGTCACGACGTCGGAAATCGACCGGCAGCGACAGACGCTCGAAAAGAAAGTGGCGGCTCAAGAATCTCATAATCGACAGGAAGTCTGGTGGCAAATGGCCGTTCGTGATCTCGAACAACAAGGACGACTGAATGAGGCACTGGAGTTAGTGAAAGGGAATAAGCCCGCTAATTGGTATCCAGTAACGGCCGGCGACTTGGGAATGATATTTGAGCTGGGGCAATCCGGGGCAAGGGTGGTGACACTCCAGGATATTTCGACCGGGGCATCGCTTGCCACTTCTGAGAAAGTTCCGCTATTTGAGATCACACTTCGCAAAGTCGCGAATGAGGGCGAGAGTGAAGCCGCATCAGATGAGTTGCGAATTCGGGCCGATGATGGCTGGCAGGCCGTTGAGATAACGAACCTCAACCCATTGACGGTTGTTTGGAGAAATCCGCAGTCGCTCCAGGGAGGATCTCTGGAGGTTGTGGCCACGGTCAATCCTCAACCTGCTCGGTCTGCTCTGGAGTGGACTCTGTCTGTGCAGAAACTTCAAGCTCCCTGGACCGTGTGGCAGGTCGCCTTTCCGCAGCTTGCAGTCCGCGATCTTGGACCCGATGCGCAGCTTCTTTACCCACAGGGTTGTGGAATCGTTGCCTCTCACCCATGGTCGGCTGAGTTTGATTATCGCGGACGCTATCCCAGTGGTTGGACGACGATGCAGTTTATGGCCGTTTATCGGGGCGATTGCACCACGGGACTCTATTTTGGTTTGCACGATCCGTGGGCAAGCACGAAGGAAATAATCGCGGCCGCTTTGCGCGACGAACCTCTTCTTCAATTGCGATGCGAGCACTGGGCTCCCAACATGGGCAAGCCGGGAAATGGGTTTGAACTTTCCGGTCGGGCTGTGTGGCAGGTTTTGCACGGCGATTGGTACGACGCGGCCCAGATTTATCGTCGCTGGGTCGTAGAAGAAGCGAAGTGGTATCCCCAATTGGGAACCAGTGGTCGAGAGGATTCACCAGCCTGGATGCGGGAGTTACCACTGTGGGCTCTCTATGGTGGACCAACCAATGCGTGCGTCGAGCAAACAAAACAGTTTGCCGATTTCTTTGGGGTTCCATGTGGTGTCCACTGGTATAACTGGCATATGAATCCGTTCGACAACGATTACCCACATTATTTTCCGACGAAGCCTGAGTTCCCGGACGGTGTTCAAAAGTTACGGGCGGCGGGGATTCATGTCATGCCGTATATCAACGGCCGCCTCTGGGATACGCGCGACAAGGGAATGGAGGACTACCAATTCACTTCTCAAGCCCTCGTCGCGGCAAGCAAGAACGAACAAGGTGAACCGTACATTGAAACCTACGGCAGTAAAGAAAGCGATGGTTCGCCTGTTCGACTGGCGGTCATGTGCCCGACGACGGAGTTATGGCAGACTAAAGTACGCGAGATCGTCTTACGTCTGTTTCAGGAGTATCAAGTCGATGCGGTCTATATTGACCAGATCGCAGCCGCGGCCCCCACTCTTTGCATGGATGAGAATCATCGTCATCCGCTTGGTGGCGGTCACTGGTGGACCGAAGGTTACTGGAAGTTGCTCGATGAGATTCGTCTCAACAAACCCAAGGAGTGCATGATCACGACGGAATGTAATGGCGAACCGTATATCCGCTGGTTTGATGGCTATCTGACCTGGCACTGGCAATACGATGGCCAGGTCCCGGCCTTTCCGGCGATATATGGCGGGGCGATCCAGATGTTTGGGCGATCTTACGCAGGCGGACCAACACGGGATCTGGCGTTACGAATGCGTGCAGCACAACAGCTTGTCTTTGGGGAACAACTCGGCTGGCTGGATCCGGGGGTTGTTCACGAAAAAGAGAACGCCGCCTTTCTCAAAGAATTGGCAGAAGTCCGCTGGCAATCCCGCGAGTATTTCTTTGCTGGCCGGATGTTGCGGCCTCCTCGCTCCGAAAGGCCTGGACCTCGCGTCCGTGCTGACTGGCAATGGGGCGGAACCCGCTGGGTGACCGCGGAAGCCCTGTTCACCGGAGCTTGGTATGTCGCCGGACAAAATCGGTTGCTGGTCTTGGCCGTCAATGTTTCCGACGAACCGGTTGTGACCTCCTTGGTGTGTGATACTGCCGAGATAGTGAGTGCGGGAACCAAATGGCAGGTCAATCCGATGGCCGGTAATGTCTCAGGATCATCATTCACCGCCGAGGGTGAGCTGCGGATTCCTGTGCAGATTGGACCTCGCAGCGTGCAAACGTGGGAGGTCACACCGGCCAAATAGCGGGTCTATGTATTCTCATGTCAGAGTTCTCTTAGTTCGGACGAGGATGTGATAACCATATTGGTTCGTATCTCAATCGGAGCGCCGTCTGGCTGGTTCTTGGTTGTCAATACTCACAGTTCACCCGTCGGTAGGGGTAATTTATGAATTGCCCCTACCGGTTCCGGGCAGTGTGTACCCCTTTCCCTGGGGAGTTATCTAGCGTACGCGGTGAATCGAACGGGGACACTGCCCCCGGGGTCACTGTTGGCATTTGTGCGATGGCAAAAAAGGATTTTTCGATAAACAACGCATCGTCATCTAGGCGGTGATCGCTTTTTGTTTCCGGGATGTAAGTCGAAAGGCTTTTCTTGACCTATGGTTTTACGGACGGGGTTTGTGCCTGCGATTTGCCGGACATTGATGCAAGCTCGCTATCGCTTCCCGCCGCCTACAGTCTGCTGCTGTGTTCAACCCCAAAGAATTGGCCCCTTGCACCGACGACCCACCGAAAAAATGGCCCCGGAGTTCTCGCCCGTATAATTGAACAGGTTCCAGGAAAGGACGCACTCCATGAAAGGTCTCAAAGGTCTTCTTTGCGCGATCGTTTTCGTTTCGCTGCCCACTTGGGCGTTTGCCGAGAACTGGGCGACCAAAATGTTCGAAACCCAGGAGCATGACTTTGGGGTCGTTGCTCGGGGAGCGAAGGCCGAATATCGTTTCGTTTTCAAGAACCTCTATATGGAGGAGGTCCATGTCCAGAGTGCACGTTCCACATGTGGGTGCACGCTGGTCCGCGTTGAGAACCCCTCGGTAAAGACTTATGAAACGGGAGCGATTGTGGCGACAGTCAATTCTCGGGCGTTCGTCGGTGCACGTGGGGCAACGATTACCGTCGTTTTCGATCGGCCATACTATGCTGAGGTTCAACTGAGGGTCAGAAGTTACATTCGCAGCGACATTGTGTTCGAGCCAGAGGCGGTGAATTTCGGAAACGTGGATTCCGGAAACCCGGCTGAGCAAACAGTAACCATCAACTACTCTGGGAGTCGGAACTGGCGGATTACCGACGTCGTTACGCCTTCGCCTTACATTACCGCGACGCTTTCCGAACCAACGATGCTCGGCTCGCAAATTGTGTATCGGCTGAACGTCAAACTGGCCGAAAACGCCCCTGTAGGTAGTCTGGCTGATCACCTCATTCTCAAGACGAACGATCGAACAGCAGAGTCAGTTCCGTTGAGAATTGAGGGGACAATCGTTTCACCCATTTCTGTCACGCCGGGGACGCTCTTTCTCGGGTTGATGAAACCAGGGCAGAAGGTCAGCAAACAACTCGTTGTTCGTTCGAAACAGCCAATCCGGATCACGAAAGTTGATTGCGAACCGTGCAACGGAGTCCTAGAGGCCGACCTCTCCCGGGCTGACAAACCAGCCACAGTCCACGTGATTCCGATCACTTATACCGCAGGGGACGAAGCAGGCCGGATTGTGGCCAACATCCAGATTCACACAGACGCTACCAGCACGACAGAATCTCCACTCTTAGCCACCGCGGTGGCTGTCATCCAAAGGTAGCTTGTTGTCCTGGGAACCTACTTCCAAACCTGAATCCAATCACGGGCCCCAATGGTGTGCTGGACGCCGTTGAATTCTACGCGGACCGGTTCATCGTTAAAGTTCTCCAGGACATAGCTGCCGTCCGCGTAAACATACACGCCCAGCTTGTTGGGACCGCGGATGGTCATCGACCAAGGGCTTAACATGGTCCGACGAAGCTCGTTGAGCTGCTCCTCTGGGAGCTTCAGCAGGCGATGAGGGTCGCCCTGAACGTCCAAAATATGGATGTTGGGACTCTTGAGAAGCTCTTGGTTCTTCATTCGTTTTGCGAGACCATCCGTGAGCAGGACGGGAACTCCGCGCTGAACGAGCTGCGCCAACTTGGTTTCAAATTCCGGGTCGGTAAGTGCGTGAAATGAGAAGAACGCTGCCTTAGCTTCTGCCGGGAACTCATGGCATGGGACTAAAGGTAACCCCAGCATTCCCACGAAATCGAAAACGTACGGTTCCTTACCTGCGGAACTGTGCGGCGGCTTATAGGCAGCGACTCCGATGATCGAACGACTTCGAACGTGCTCAGCCGTTTGAAGGAGGTCCGGGATATTCTGTCGCAAAACTTCGACATTACGCGGCCCGGTGTCTCTTAGCAATGCTCCGTAACAAAACAGCATTGATTCTTTCGCACCGCCAAGAACGGTTTGTCGAGCTTGTTCCAGGTATGTTTTTTCCGTTGTTCCAAATGGATCGAACCACCCGCCGCCACATTTATCGCCCCCAATGCCGCCCAGCCAGCGCATGATAAAATAACCCTCGTACTGAACCTTGTGTCCCCATCTCGGATTGTCATAATCCCTTGTTTCCGTGCCCACCCAGATAAGATCGAAATCGGCCGTCTGCCTGATGACTTCATAACCACGTTCGTGAAACTCATCGTACCACTGCGGATACTTGATGATGATTCGAACTTTTGGGTTGACATCGCGAGCTGCCTGAAGAATCAACCGACGCGATAGTTGCACCATCAGTTCGCAGTGATACGCAGACCACGTTTCAGAAGGCACAGGAAACGTTTCACCGCCTACGTTGACGGTGTGACTTTTTCTCGCATTGTCACATTCCGGACACTTGCAATCGGTAAACAGGAAATCGTCAATCATGATTTCATCGAACAGAGACGCAGTGTACCTGAAAATCTCGGTCAGTTTGTCCTGAGTTGGCCGATCGGTGTAACAGGAAATCAGGTTCCAGCCCGTGGATGCTTTGCCAACGTTCGTGGGAGTAACGCACCCGGATACTTCAAACCCGGCAGATCGGAACACATCCCGGGCCTGAGCCAGCAATTCCTTGGGAGCCAGATAACCGTCACGAAATGACTCGATAAAAACTCGGGTCACGCCCGTCTGGCGACACCACTCGATGGCTGCCTGCCGCCCCTCTTCAGTTGCCAGGTAGTCACGAACATTTTGAGCCGGAAACAGAGTAGAGAATCGGTGAATGGACGCCTTTTCGCGACACAATTGCCAGAGGTTGTCGGAACGGGTTTCTCCCTTGGCAGGCAAAGCCAAAAACAGCACCGTGGCGGCACCAAAAACCCAAAACAAGGCTAGATTTGCCAGCATCGGTTTTCGCAGACTATTCATGGTGCACCTCACGTCTCGACACATCACAACTCGTGGAAGTTGTCTGTCCGGTATCCTGGCAACTGGATGGCTGCTCGCTGTCAGCAATACAGCATACAAGGATGGAAACGTTCTCTTGTGGACAATGGCGTTGAGTCGGAACCATCTGCCTGTATTCGGTCGCTTTTTGGCATAATGTATGTTTAGCGACATGAGCTAAGATTGTAAATGGGCTGGGCGATTGTCGTTTCGAGGCCTGGGCTATGAAGCTCGTGGGCTATGGTGGAGACGAAGCATGGGGAAGAAAGACGGAAAAAAGCATCACTTTGTGGCCGTGGATGTCGGCGGAACAAAGATTCTGGCAGTGGTGTGTGATCCATGCGGTGTCATCCGCGGCCGGGATCGTCGGGAAACCCCGCGAAGTGGTGATCCTCAGGATGTGATTGCAGCCATTGAAGCCGCGATCGAGACTGTTATTAGAAAATCGGGATTATACCTTTCGGAAATAACGGCGATTGGTGTGGCCATTCCGGGGGTTGTCGATCCCAAACGCGGTGAGATTCTGAGGACACCCAATAGTTGTCTTTCTGGCATCTCTTTGGGGGCTCATCTCTCTGCGAAGTTTGGCAAAAGAGTCGTCCTGGGCAACGATTGTAACCTGGGGACGCTGGGTGAAGCATGGCTCGGTGCCGGGCGTGAAGCAAGCAGCGTGTTTGGAATATTTGTTGGAACCGGAATCGGCTCAGGGTTTGTGCGAAAACGCAAAATGTGGCGCGGCGCCCGTGAAGTTGCAGGCGAGATCGGACATATCGTCATGGAAATGGGTGGACCGTTATGTGGTTGCGGTAACCGTGGCTGTTTTGAGGCGATTGCGGGAAGGGCCGCGATTGAGAGAGAAATTCGGGATGCGGTCGCCCGGGGGGAATCGACGATTCTCAATGAATTTCTCCACGGCGACTTGAGCGTCATCAAGAGCCGAGTCCTACGAATTGCTTTGGATCAGAAAGACCCTTTGGTTTCAAGGGTGATCTCACGAGCTGCGGAAGTCATCGGTTATGCATGCCTGACAGTCCGGCATCTCTTGGACCCAGAATGGATTGTTTTGGGCGGTGGTGTGGTTGAAGCATGCAGCGACTACATGTGGGATACGATAAAGCAAATTGTGGATACGGATCAGCTTCCGGGAGCGCGGCAGCGGGGGGGCATTTGCCTTTCAGCCCTTGGCGATGATGCAGTTGTTCTGGGGGGTGTGGTCGCCGCGGCGAGGGCTGTGCGATGTAACGTGTTCAAGTTGGTCAGACAAGTCGAGTATCCCGACGTCAAGCTCGTGTCGCCTGGCACAATCCAGATCGACAAGAAGGCTTACACAGGCGACGTGGTCATTCTCAGCGATGGCCGCGTCAAGAAATGGCCACCGGAACGAAAAGCTGGTGAGCTGACTCCTGAAGCCTTGAACGAAGAGCTTGCTGAGACTCTTTGTCGGGGTGGTACCGAGCTTGTTGTTCTCGGAACTGGTACAGACTCGCAGAAATGGGACGCTTCGCCGTTCTTCAAGTACTTTGAACGACGCCGAATCAGCGTCCTTGCTTTGCCAACGCCCCAGGCTATTGGTTCCTATCAACGGTCCAAATCACGGAAGACGGCGTTCTTCCGCCTGGGTGATTCATCGCCTGCGGGTGCTTAAATCATCCGTGACATTCCCCAACGACATGTCATCTGCTTTCCGGTTCCGTCTGTTTTCCTGCTTCACGGTCGCTTTTTAGCGGACGGTATCGTGATTCCCTTGGCAAAGCGGACTGCACAAAATCGACACACTGGTGGTAAAGAACCTCCTGAGCGCGGATTCTCTGGCCGGTACTCGTTACGCGACGGTATGTCCCATTGGGAAGTAGTTCCCAGGCTTTCACGTTGTCAGCGAAATAGGTGTTTAGAATGTCGATGAGCCGGCGTTGCAAGCCCGGATCCAAAACAGGAAAGACCAACTCCAATCGGCGTTCGAGATTTCGTTCCATCCAATCAGCGCTCGAGAGATAGACCTCCTCGTTGCCTCCGTTGGCGAAATAGAAAATACGGGCGTGCTCCAAATAACGGTCCACGATGGAACGGACCTCGATATTCTCGGAAATTCCGGGAAGTCCAGGGCGGAGGCAGCAGACGCCACGTATGTTCAGTTTGATTTTCACACCCGCCTGACTTGCGCGGTAAAGTGCCACGCAAATGTCCTTATCTTGAAGGGAGTTGACTTTTGCCATGATGACCCCGGGATGATCGGCGGTGGCGACTTCGGCCTCTCGTTCGATGAGGCTGATGAACCGCTCCTTGAGTTGCCCCGGTTCCACTGTGAGTCTTTGCCATCCAACGGCTTCCGAATACCCGGTCAGGAGATTGAAGAAGCTGGCCACGTCGGCGGTGATCTCGGGATGACAGGTGATCAGTCCAATGTCTGAGTAAATCCGGGCCGTCTTATCGTTGTAGTTTCCGGTGCTCAGGTGGACATATCGGCGAATTCGCCCCTGTTCCTTTCGGACGACCAAACTGGCTTTGGCATGCGTTTTAAGTCCCGCAATACCATAGATGACGTGGCACCCGGCATCCTCTAATCGACGCGCCCACTGAACGTTGCGCTCCTCGTCGAAACGGGCTTTTACCTCGACGAGGACGGTTACTTCCTTGCCATTACGGCCCGCATGCTCCAGCGCCTCCACGATAGGAGAATCGCCGCTTGTCCGGTAAAGCGTTTGCTTGATGGCAAGCACGTTCGGATCTGCAGCGGCCTGTTTGAGAAAATCAACGACCGGTGAAAAACTCTCGTAGGGGTGGAAAAGCATGATGTCATGATCGGCCACGGCGGCCCAAAGGTCGTCCCAACCCAGCAGATCGCGCGGCGGTTGCGGGGGCCAATCAGGTTCCCGAAGACGATCACATCCGGGCAGATTCGTGATCTCATAAAGCGAATTGGTGCCCATGAATCCTTCAACCAGATAGACGTCATCTTTCTCCACTTGCAGGGCGTTGATGAGGTAGTCGTAAAACCGTTGATCAACCGGCGGGCGAATTTCGACACGCACGGCGGCCCGCCGACGTCGTGCCAGAACAGCTTCCTCAACCGTGCTCAGCAAATCACTGGCGTCGTCGTCCTGGATGGATACGTCAGCGTCGCGTGTGATACGAAAAGGCAATGTCTGTTCCACGCGGTACCCACGGAAAAGCTCGTTAACAAATGCCGCGATAACATCCTCAACAAGCGCGAATCGCTGCTCTTTGTCGGTAGATAACGCGACGAAACGACGGGTCTTCTGCGGCACAGGAACGACGGCGATTTTGGATTCCTGCTTTTTCTGCTGTGTGGATGAAAGGACAATTCCGAGATGAATCTGCAGTCCAGCCAAAGCGGGGACTGGCGTCAGATCACTGATGGCCAGGGGAGTCAATACGGGCGCCAATTCACGGTCAAAGTACGCTCTCAACTGCCGACGATCGTTCTCTGACCAGTCGTCCACTGTAAGGATTCGTATCCCGTGTTCAGCGAGTTGTGCGAAAACCTCGCGAATACCGCGGGCATGATCAGCGATCATTTTGTGGACACGGACAGAGATCGCTGATAGTTGCTCTTCTGCCGTAAGCCCCGCAATGTCCCGCCGTATTTTGCCAGCTTTCTTGAGTTGTTTTAGGCTGGCCACGCGAATCATGAAAAATTCGTCCAGGTTGGTTCCCACAATGGCAAGGAACTTGAGCCGATCGAGAAGAGGAACGCTATCCGATAGGCCTTCCTGCAATACGCGCTCGTTGAATTCCAGCCAACTGAGTTCCCGGTTAATAAATAGTTCGGGATTGGTTGCCAAACTCTGCTTTTTCATCACACATCCAGTGATTTCTACTTTCCTGCCGTACCAGTGAACGCTTAACGAAACCGCGGATCGCGACTTCGCACAATCCTTTACACACTGTTTGACATCGAAAGCTATTCCTGCAATCGGACCTTCATCCCATAAACATCTTCGAACATGTCACATTTTGCAGCAATGGCCCGCTTTTGCAAAACAAGATTATCCACGCCCCTCACCGTGATAATGAGTTCGTCTGCCTCGTGATGAAATTCGACCTGTTCAGGTTGTCTTACCTGACCCCGCGCCAGTGCGTCAGCCACGCGCAGAATCGATGCCAGTTTATTCACAATGACCCGTTGCTCTCGCGACAATGCCATGTAATCGAGGTGCGATGGCTTGGGTGGGCTGCGACGATGGTAACGCGCAACATGGGCCACAATCTGAGTCTCCAGACGATTAAGCCCGAAAATCTCGGTGTTTGAAATAATGTAATAGCTGTGCTTGTGATGGGCGCTGGTATTGACAAAGCCACCGATCTCGTGAAGGAGGGATGCCACCTGGAGAAGCAACCGTTGCCGTGGTCCAAGGCCGTGGTCAGTCACCAACGAATCAAAAAGTCTCGCCGCGATGCCAGACGCCAAGTAAGCATGACCAAGATCGGCACGATAACGTTTGGCAATGGCTTCCGCCGCTCGAATAATCCCTTCCAGGAGTACATGATCCTTCTGTCCGGTTGTCTCCTGGGCCAGTTCTAAAAGCAATCCGTCGCGCATTGACACCTGTGACACGATGACCCGTTCGGCAGATGTACGACATAGAAGCTCCCAATAGGTCAGCAAGGCCGGGAGCAACGTTTCTGCATCGACGAAAGGCAGGTTGTATTTACGCGCGAGCTGATTCGGTGTGTGTCGGCTGCATTGCCGTACCAAGCCGCGAAACTGTTCTTTTTCTACAACAAACAGCTTCTCCGAACGCGTGGGACGTCCGACGACTCTTGCCGCAAAGCGAACATCACCTCCCACAGCCACAAACGTGTCGCATTCCTCCAGAGGCAGACTGCGCTCAACGTTGGCAATCTGGATTCGAATCTGCTGTTGCAGGACCTCGGCGACACGTTCGGGAGGCTCTGTCTGAAGGGACAGCATCTCCAGGATGCGGACCGAACCAAATCTCAAACCCACGGAGTTGACGATTTCTCCCTCCTGGAGCATGGTCAGTATCGTACTGCCACCACCTACGTCCACAACAAGTGTCTTGCCCTCATTGACTTCTGAGAGATCTTCCACAACTTCGCGAACCGCAGCGACCGTCAATCGACCTTCTTCCGCGATTCCGATAACCTCAACGTTCAGCCGACATGCCATGAATATTCGGTCCAGAACATTATCAGCGTTTGCGGCGTCTCGCAAAGAACTGGTCGCAACCGCTCTGACCTGCTCGACCCCATAGCTATCCATCACCTTTTGATAGTCACGCAGGATGGCAACCGCAGACCTCATACTTTGGGCGCCAATTCGACCGCGAGAAAAGGTGTCTTTTCCCAATCTGATGGGCCGCTGCAATCGTTCAAGAACCTCGAACTGCCCAGTCGGAAAGACCTGTGCGACGACCATCCGGATCGCATTTGTGCCGATGTCAATCACGGCCACCGGGTGCGCCGAGGTATTTCCTTGTTCTTTCGAGACATGTTTTTCAATGACGTCTGACATAATGTCTTTTCTTCGAGCAAAACGGGAACGATTTCTCTCCAATCTGGGGCGAAATGTAAGGAACAATCCAAAAGCGGTTCAAGACTGGCACAGGTGCTTTGCCGCCTTGAGATTCTGCAATGATTTCACAATGTTGGGGGAGGTACGTGCGTATTGTCCTTTGCCGCATCCTCCTTTGATTCAGGCTGAAAACCGGAATCTCGCAGCGTTTTCCACAATGCCTGAACCTTTTCGTCATGCCACAATTCGGCCAACTGCCGAAAGCGAGTCACTCGCAAGCTACGATACTTGTCTTGCAAGAAAATCAGCCCTGGCACGAAACGATCGGGGTTAAGCCACCGAAGGCTGTCAAACCCCATGTCAGGAAGAGAATTCAAAACCGCCTGAATTCTCTCAGTCCAAACGTCGTAATCGTGGATTTCTCCCAAGAGCGATTGAAGGTTACGGAGCGCCTCGAGGGCGACTTCCGAGGTAACCCCCATCACTGGCGCTAAGGCCTCCATAGAATACCGTAACTTCTTGGCCGCAATTCGCATAGCATGGTGTCCGTCGATGTTGTTCGGATCCTCGACAGACTCGGCGGCCTCCAGTAGCTTGGTCAAACGTTTGGAAAGGAGCTTCTGCTGTTCCTTGGTAATCGAAATCTGACCATGATGTTGAGTTTGAGACGGGTCAAACGACACTTCGGAACGATAATGCTTTCGGATCCAGCCGTTCAACTCCTTTACAAAGGGACTTCTTCGGAAGACGCGGACAGCCCGAACAATCTGGCGCTGCCTTCGAAATCGCTGTTCTTCCAAATGTGCCAACCAGAAAGCAAGACCATGAATGACAGGCTGCTCGCCAACATTGCACATTTGCCCGAGCGTAGCGGCGATTTCCACATCAAGGTCCCGCGCCGGACCAAAAACCTGGGCTAACCCGCGCAGTGCGCCCCGCCAACGATTGGTTCGCTTTTTACCAATAAGTCCTTTGAATACACCCAACGCCGCCCGCAACCGACGGCAGGCCACCCGAGTCTGGTGCACCGATTCCGGATCTTTGGCAGAAAGCGCACCTCGTAAGGCCCGCATGAGCCTTCGGAAATGCCGCCGAATATACGGCACGGCCACACGAGAAATGAGCAATCGATCGGGTTGGCCCATATGGGGGAGCCTCTCAGAGGAAAACCCTCAACGACTAGTGGCTCTTATCGGACGGTAACCAGGCATTTAGTCCGCTGTTCATTGTATCGCTGCGAATTCCATTCGTATTATCGACAAACTGAATTTGAGCAGGACATCTCTGCAAAAACAGATAAGTCAACGCTCAACAATTCAAATAGACAAGATTTCCCGGATGAATCGACCCTGCCAATTGGGGAGAAGGAGTGGCATCGTCGCATGACGTTACTACTATTAGAACTCGGTGATCCCAAAGGTTGCGTCTTCTCCACATTGTGTACCTAACCTACATTATCGTAGTGGGTGCCGAGACGATGTCACAGGACCATCCAGAAAAATCCAAAAATCTCGCAAAAAGTGCCGAAACGCTCCAATTGACCCTCGATCGGAATCTCTTAGCGAAGGCACGCATCCGCCAGTTGTCATAAGGCAGCAACCAAAGGGTTGTTCGGTCAGATGGGAACCGTCCCCCCCCAAAAAGGCGGAACGAATGATCGCCAGAAAAATATTTTGCTTCGCTAGAATTGCAAATGTTTGTGAAGAAACTGGAAGGTCCCAACTCCGTGAATCTCGTGGGGACCGGTGAACCATTCGATTTCGGTTCGTTCTCCGATCTTTAGAATCGCGTCATAGAAGAAACGGACTTTGGCAAATTCGTAAGCCACTGTCTCGTCGGGGGCAACGCCGTCGAAGTGGCCACGTTCGACCATAAACGGTCGTGGTGCAATCAACATGGCCATCTCGGCGTAATTGAAGGTTTCTCCCAGAGCGAATTCAAAAATCTCGTATTCTCCGGTCCACACGTAGCTGTACCGACTGGTGGTTGATGCATTTTTCCAAACCCATTCGTTGAAATCAGCAGAACAAATCACAGCACAGTATTGAGGAACCAGGGGCGGGACCCGCATGGCCGTTTTTCCCCCGTACGACAGACCGTAGAAAGCAATACGGTTTGGATCAACAAATTCCCGTGTGCTCAACCAATTAACAATTTGCTGATGCTGGGGCACGATGACAGAAAACAGTGTTTTTCCTAGCGGATTAGCCTTTCTTTGCAAGGTTCGGAAACGGTCACCGAAGATGTAAGGGTTTTGCGGAGTGAAAACGACAAAACCTTCTTCCGCCAAACGAGCCGCGAAGTCATGATACGCGCGGTGATTGCCCTGGATGGTGTCCTGAGGCCGTCCTTCCAAACCATGCTGACACACAACAACGGGGCGACGTTCTTGCGGCTTCAGCCCTTTGGGGATAAGGAGAATCCCGTAGGCGAATACTTCGTCGAAGACCGGCAGGACCACCTCGAAACCCTCCCATTTGGGCATGTCATAGACTTTGCGTGTGAGAGCTTTCGGTTCTACCAAGGGGATGTCAAATCGTCCGATCACCTCCTCGTAGAAGAAGTTTCGATACCACTCGACCGATTGGCTGAACCGTTCGAGAGAACTGGTGTCGAGTTTTGCCCAGAACCGTTTTCGAATCTCTGGCGACTCCACCAATAGGCGTTGAATATGTTGGTCCAGATCTGCAATAGCGCGCTGTGTCCGGTTTTGACGCCACGGGTCATCGCGGAATCTCTCGGGAGCGCTGCCTGCGGGCGACAAATTCAGTGGTGAACGGAATGCCGCGAGAAATGTACGAAGAAACTCCTCACTGCCATAAGGCCCTTGCCCTTCTTCCGTTGGCACGAGTATCAAATGGGAGGACTTGCCGGCCCGCTGGAAAACCTGACACGCCCTCTCATACTCGCTTTTGACATCACTGAGCAACGGAGTTTTTAGCTCCCCTGGGGCGCCACCAAGTCCCGGTGGAATGACGACCTCTGGTCCCTTGGCTGCCTCGATAATCACAGGGCGCGGGTGAATGAGGATGCTGATTTCGGCATCTGAAAAATCCTTCAATAGCGCGAACACATTACGGTCAATGGGTGCCTTCCACAAGTTGCCACGTGGTCCAAAGTAGCCGCTCACACCGACAACGCTAACCCGTGGATCGACGGCTGCTGCGTACAATGCCAGCATCCCACCTTCGCCCCACCCAACAACTCCAATACTCTCACGCATTGCGGGGAACTGTGATTCGAAATAGTCAATGGCAGCAAGGATTTTTTCGAGTTCGTACCCAATGATGTGTCGCCCAAGTTCATATGCCGGCCGGTACAGAAACTCGCGGTGTGTCAGTGATACGTTTCCCCGTTTGGTGATTTCCCGTGAGACCAGGTGCGGGATTAGGACGAGGCAGTCGCTTTCTGCGAGCCGGCGGGCATACTGCGACTCACTGGAGACGCCGGGTTCGAGACCGACCAAGGATTCCGGCGATACGTCCGCATCCGGGATCGCCACAATACAAGCCTTGGGTTGGCCATGTTTGGGCAAAAGCAAAAGCCCTTCGGCCCTGAGGTCTGAGAAGACATCCCAACTTACGGAGTAAACCGAATACTGCGGCGTCTCCGCAATCGCCTGGGGTTGTCCTGGCTGGCTGAGGATAGACATTCGGACCGGAGTAACACGGGTTTCTTTTAGTCCCAGGATCTGAGCAAGTCGGTCCCGCTTCGACTGTAGCCAATTGGATGGCCATTCTCCGGAGGTCAACGCGGTTTCCCATGCCTGAGCGCGGACCTGACAGGTCTTGTCTGTCTGACGAAGCAAGAACGCATCAATGGCGTCAATCATCCGAGACGCAATGTCGCCTGACCAATCGAGAGGTTCTGTTCCCGACAGCGTCTCGACCTTATCTGGTTCGAGTCCAACTGCCGGTAAGGTGACGGTTTGACCGGTTATTGCAATAACGGATGCGGTCAGGAACGCAAGAACAGAAACCAGGTCAAACCTGCCACGCCGCGGTTCTGATTGCGAGATGGACTTCATCACGAGGCCTCCTCTCATCGAATCCCGATGTTTGATCGGTATATCGCAGGATCATTTTCGACGAATGACACAGTCTCTGCTAGTCTGGTGATACCCAGTTTATGAGAACGCCAACCGGAGGGCCATACTCCCGACTGCCAGAGGAGGTTGTCGCGGGGAAATACGCGGGATGTTGTACGGGGTGCGTTATGCCGGATCTGGTGCTGAGCTTCTCAGTGGTTTTGTCTCCGGCCAGGATGGTCAATCAGCGGGTAACGACGGAGACAATCGCTCAAACGATGGGGACAGCATTCCCGGTGAGACGAATTGCAACATGCATGGTTTGGCTAAATGCTGGTGCACTGAGCGGAACAAACGGCGGGTGGGTTTCGCTCTGGGAGGTGCTTTCCTTGGGCGATATAATGACGGAAATGTGCAGGCCCGAGGACCGCATGCGATGGTCTCTCATTCCTCAATGAGTCGTTTCTGTGAGTGTCAAATCGTCCAAAACGGGATAAGGCTGGTTGTCTCGCGATTGAGTCGCCAATTGTGAGATGACAAAGTCAACTCTCGAGGGGACACGGATAAAGAATCGAGTTGCCAAGGACACGAAAAGACATGTTAAGGTATTGGACAGCCGGTGAGTCTCATGGCAAGGGAATCCTCGCGCTGGTTGATGGATTTCCCGCTGGGATCGGAGTAAGCCTGGACGTCATTAACCGGGAATTGACGCGACGCCAGGGCGGCTTCGGACGCGGGGGACGACAAAGGATTGAGCAGGACCAGGCGGAGATTCTGAGTGGGCTATGGCGAGGAGTCACGATCGGTAGCCCCATAGCGATTTGGGTGGCCAATCGTGATTATAAGATCGATTCGATGGAAGACCTGACGCGTCCGCGTCCGGGGCATGGTGATCTGGCCGGGGCGATAAAGTATTTCTCGTCGATTCGTGGCATCCTGGAGCGGGCAAGTGCCCGTGAAACGGTTGGACGGGTAGCTGCTGGCGCCCTGGCCCGGCAACTCCTTAACGAGGTTAATATCGACGTACTGGGATATGTCGTCGAAGTTGGCCCAGTCAAATGTCCGGCGAAAGGCGGTTCGCTCGACGCCCTACGGCAATTGCGTGATTCGTCGGAGCTGTACACGCTCTGCCCGGAATCTGAAGATGAAGCTAAGGAGTATATCAGAAAATGTCAAAAAGAGGGCGACACAGTGGGAGGTGTGGTTGAAGTTCGCGTCGAGAATGTGCCTTTCGGGCTGGGGACGCATGCTCAGTGGGACAGGAAACTCGACGGTCGGTTGGCCCAGGCTGTGATGGCCATTCAGGCGATTAAGGGAGTCGAAATTGGCCTGGGATTTGAAGCGGCTCGTCAGCCAGGATCGAAGGTTCATGACCCAATTCATTTTGAACAGTCGCAAAAGAACACTCGAACGTTTGGGTTTTCCCGGTCCAGCAATCATGCCGGGGGACTGGAAGCAGGCATGACCAACAGCCAACCGATTGTTCTGCGGGCAGCGATGAAACCGATCAGCACCTTGGCACGCCCTCTGGAGTCGGTCAATCTAACAACCAAGGAACCCGAAACGGCTGCCTACGAACGGAGCGACGTCTGCGCTATCTCCGCAGCGAGCGTGATCGTAGAAAACGTTGTCGCTTTCGAAATAGCTGCCGCCGTAGTTGAAAAATTTGGCGGGGATCACATCGAAGAAATCCGACGTCGCATTGAGTTATTCGAGCAAATGACACGGGAAAAGCTAGGATTGTGATCAACTCGCTACATCGAAAGGCATCACAAGGAGATCGGGGTGCCGGTTATTGCAAGAAAACAGGGTCAATTCATGAATTGCCCCACCGATTCTCCGACAATGGGCAATCGATCTAGTTATGAAGTTCTTTAGCCAATTTGGCACGAAGAAAGTTGTGCAGCATTGGGTTTTTGATAAGTCTCGACTTGATCGGCTGAATTTTCGCCCGTGACAAACATCCTGTTGCCACGCCGTGAATCTTCCCTGGCCAGGCGCGAGTAAGGGTTGCAGAGGGGAACACCTTTAATCGCGGTGTTATTCCGTGCCGTGCTCGAGCTTTTGTCCTGGGACTACCGTCTCGCGGGGAATTGAGGGCTGTTCAAGACTTACTTGCCCTTTGCCGGTTTCCGCCCGGTACCTCACCCAAGCAAGGCCGACCAACAGCAGATTGGCGGTAAAAGCACCCACTACGTAAATGCCTCCACCACCACCTTCGCCGGCGTACGCATGTAAGCCGGCCGGCATCAAGTAGTTTGTGCCGTACCAGGCCCAAACGACGGAAATCATTCCGAAGACTGATCCCGCCGCCAGACCAAAGGTATTGACCCATCCCACATACCTGCCGTGAAGAAGCGCCATATACACAAGAATGGAAATAAGCGCCCACACTTCCTTCGGGTCCCAACCCCAAAATCGGCCCCATGCCCGATCCGCCCAGACTCCGCCCAAAATCGTTCCCGCGGTGAGCATGATCACAGCGAGCTGGATGGCTTTGTACATATAGTTCGCCAAGATAAAGCATGACTCTGGTGGAGAAATGATCAAGCCACCTTGTTGCCTGCTCGTGTCAGCCGAACGATGACGTTCCCCCTGCACGACGATATCGCCTGGATGAACCGTGTGGTAACGTCCGAACAGGTAGTAAAACAAAGAAATGTTTCCCAATCCCCAGGCCAGAAGGCCAGCACCGTAGCCTGCTGTAACGGTAAGCACGTGGGCAAAAAGCCATAGCCGATCGCGCAAAACAGGTTGCAGGGCTTCGATGCCCTTATCCCACACGGGGGTGAAATACGCGATAACTGCCGTCAGGAACGCCAAGCCTGCCGCGGCGACCGCAAAGGGACGACGAAGCATGGCTTGATTAAGTCGTGCCCCAAATCCCGGCATGCTCAGATTCATCGGGATTGTCCAGAACATGGCGAGCAGCATGGCCAGGATGAAACGAGGAACAAGCCACACGATAGCCAGCAGAATGCAGATACCAGCAAACCACCCCAGTAGGTTCATCCAGATTGATACGAGACTTGGATTGCCCAATGAGCGTGTCATTTCTGGGAACAGATCAAATACGGCCCGACTCTTGGCTACATCATACGGCACCACAGCGAGATAGTAGAAAAGCACCACTCCCAGGACGAGTCGCGCAAGAATCGCTATCCCGCGGATCAAATTGACAAGGTTACCTTTGCCCCGTAATTCTTGTGATTCAATTGTCGATGTCAGTGGTTCGCGCGGAATAGACACCCATGCCCAGCTTTGACGGATTCCTTTGCCAACGAGCGGCTGGATGATGAACCACACACCAAGTAGGCCGATTACCAGAGAAGTGAAAACGACCGACTCGAACATATTAGTAACGGGCGCCCAACCTGAGATCGCCACTCGCAGGGCGAATCCAAATACGGTTAACAGTTGTGCGACGATCAGAATAGCCACGCCGATCCAAAGGGAAGGCTGACGAAGTCGGCCCAATCCGAGAATCAACACAAGAAAGGCCACAAAATTGGCAATCCACGACCAGCGAAACGGGTCAAATTCATTGTAAAAAACCTCTCGGTCTGTTAGTCCCGGTGCTGGATATGCGGTTAGAGCCAGCAACTCACGATGGGAATCATCGACCGGAAGTCGTTGTCGTTCTTCTTCGACGGACCGGCCCAGTCTTCCAAGCCCTTCAACAAACTTTTTCAGATTCTCTTCAACCTGAACAGCCCGATCAATCGAAGCACGATCGGCATACGCTTTTGTGGCCGCCATGAAGAAACCACGGAGTTTCTGCACCTCCTTCATGTCATAACCCTGAAGCACGCGATCTGAACCATAGAGCACTGCGCCCAGGCTGAGCCAGGGAGATACCGGCTCTTGGCTACCGGTTTGCGAGCCGATACAGGCCGGAATTAACGCTGGCAAGACATGAGGAACGACCCCCGTGTCGTAGAGCATTGGTAGAAAGATGTCGCTCTCGTCTGCGAGACGCCGGGTCTGTTGAGCCAGCAAGCGGATTTTGCTCCGAAGACTATCCAGACGAGCTTGGTTTGTTGAATCGGGAGCCTCTACAGCAAATGCCCGGTTGCTTAGCGATTCGACTTCCATGGCAATCTGGCGGAGCAATGGTTGCAGTCTCGTTACCCGGGCGTTCAGCTCTGCGATGGTTATTTCGTCGGAATCGACTGCCTTAATCAAGGGTGTGAATTCAGACGTAACTTGCAGCACGAGGTTTTCTTCCCCTCGATTTTCATCGGCCATTGCTGGCCCGGACTCATCACCGGAGCCGGTGGTCTTGGTTCCCTTGGACGAGAACAGTCCCATTTCTGCAAGTTCTCGAAGCTGTGGTTCAATCTCAACCCAAGCTTGTACAAATCTTTCCAAACGACGTGGAATGGGATGACTCACTTTGACAGCATGGGGGAAGGCAGCGGGCGTCTCAGGGCGGGGGATATAGGTCGACAAGCGGAATGTGGCGTAAGCATCCCAAAGCCTCGCTGCATGCAGATCAAGCCCCGTCATTCGGAATCGTTGCCCGCGTTCCTCGACTTCTTTTCGTCGTTGGCTGAGGTCTTGCAAATAGGCCTCGAACTCAGGGGAGTTTTCCACATCCCGTGGTGAGACGTATTTGAGACGGTGTCCTTCTGCGTCAAATAGCGGGACCTTCAGAATTTGCCGTCGCAGATCCTCATGGCTTGCCTGGAGGAAAGGCACATCCTCCCATTTTTCCGGTTCGACGAGCCAACTGAAGAGTAGCTCGACCGCGGGCCAACTCCGTGGGTGACCACCGGGAAACAAGGGATGCTGCGACTCGCTTTGCCCCTGGGCATTGATCGGCGGCGCCAATACTGGTTGTGTTCTTCCCGTCAGTCGTTCAACCGTACTCCGAGCGAAAGTATCGAGTGGCTTGATTCGGCCATCTTCAAAGAGAGGAACCCGCTTCCACTGCGACCAGTCAATCGGGCGATCGGCTGCGATTACCGGGGTCGAGACCCCAACGAAGATAACACACAACCAAAGTCCCAAAAGACAAGTCTCTCTATCATTCGAAAAAAACAACCGAAGGGGGCGTGTCATGTGCTAACCGATACTGTCTCTATTCAGGTTGTCGTGTCGAAACATCATCTACCGCAAAAAGACCGTTTGCTGCCAGCAAACCGAGTCAGTTCACAACAATTGTTTCCTCAGAAGGGCAAGGTGCAGATTTTCCTTTGCATACTCAACGGAGCCTGGCCCATTCTTTATTGTCATTTTCGTTTGTTCAGGTCACATCGAGAACTTGTGCATTTCACCGCTGATCCGCTTGTTCAACCACGGGCGATCGGCTCGCTCGTGGACGGAACATGTAAACCCGCATCAAGTACATGACGACAATACCACCAACAATCAGCAGCGAGCCGGCATACTTCAATCCTCGACCTGGGTCGTAGTTGACGCTTAGCGTTGACGCATATAGCTCAGCAGGTCCCTTCTGCGCCCCAACGATTTGCTCATACACAGGATCACCGGGACGAAACGGACCACTGTAGCTCTCCTGATAGAGTCGGTAGCTACGACCTGTCAAAGGATCCACAATGTTGGCGGGGTGGTTCAAGGTAATAAGAAGCCGGGAATGAACCAATTGCAGATTGTCTTGATCGCTGGGATCAACTATTACCAGATTGCTCGAAAGAGCACGATCAAGTGCATGATTCTGGAGAATTCGTCTTGGGACATACAGGTCAACAAGGCTGGCATAATGTGACGGTTGATTGGTGCCCGGGTCAAGTTTTCGTTGAAACTCCAAGAGTTTCAGGCGAAATCCGACGTCCACTGAATCATGCTTGATGGTCACGCGCATCTGTCCCGATTGATTGGCAACCATAGCGATTTCTTCAGGCGTAGCCGGTTCACGCGCACCCCTTGGGATGACGGCCAACCAGGTTTCGAGTGACTTTGTTCCCGCCACCAAACGTACTTTGACCCTTGGCTCGGTCATCCGGGCGCCCTTGCGGAACGGCAGAGGCACAATTGTCTCCACGTCGGGACGATCGCTGTCCCATGGCACAAAGGTGTTAACCATCAAACGGACGTCCATATTGTTCTCCGCAAGCAGAGCAGAGACTTGGCCACCGAGACGGACATCACCCACTTTGACGACCTCTGCACTCTTCCACAGTCGGTAGTAAAGTTTGCCACCGGGACCTTGGCAGAGATCAATTCGGGGTCGGGTCGCCCCCGCCGTGGCTCGTGGATCGAGCATGAACGCTTTTTCAGGTTGCGAAAGAATCTTGCTAAAATCGACCCAAAAGGAGCCTGCCACGCCGAGTTTTTGCCCCTGCCGGTTAAACTCTGGAAGATCTGCGAACAAGATGACTTCATCCTCAACACCCTCGTCATTCTTAATTCGCAATTGAACAGCCTGAAGCCGAATGTCCTTTTCGAAGTGGGTGATGCGCAACTTCGATCCCTTCAGGGGGATGTCGCCGTCGCCGGTTTGCAAGTCACGCACAGGCAGGACATACCGCACTCGATTATGGACAAGCACAACTTGCCCCTCTTCGTCGAGTGGCATAACGGGTGTTCCTAACAAGAATCCGTCCAATTCGGCTTGCGTGGGTGCTGCCGTAAGGACAACGCGGGTGCCATCGCTCAGTGTCACACGAGTGCCGATAGCCGTTGCTTTTTCGCCATTGTCCCGCCGTGGATGAAGCTCAAGTTCGATCGGTTGCCACTGCGAGAGCCAGGAGGTTTTTTGTGCCCCGAGTCCCCTAATCCGCATATAACCGGCCAGGTATCCCCCTCTAATGCGTCGCGAATCCGAATAGTAATCCAAAACTTCCAGTCGAAAATCATGAGATGAAAACACAGTTCCTTGATCTCGCCGGGCCAATTGCCACGGCAAGACGGGCAGCCGCCCCGGAGGTGCCCAAAGAAGGTCTCGCAGGGATGACGAATAATCACACCAGTTGAAAGGCCCACTGCGAAAAGGAATCGTTGTCCGCAACACCCGCGTGTTGGCTCGTTGCGAACTTTGAGAGTCGTTATTGCCGCTGCGCTGCAACGGCTGCTTGGTTTCACTGGGCTGGTTTGTCGTGATGTCGATCTCGAAATGAAGTGTCTCTTCGTAGGCTGTGTGACCGATCATTCCTTCGTAAATCGATAGCTGCGCATCGATCCCCTGCCGCGCTGTCCAGAGCGACCCAGCCAACAGAATGATGATTCCTGCGTGAGTCATCACAAAGCCAGTCTGATGTTTTTTCCAGGGAAACCGAACAACAGCGGCACAAAGCACATTGATTGCCAATAGCCCCCCAAGAAGAGTAAACCACCATGCGCGATACACGCTGAACCTGGCGGCTGCGGCCCCGTAACTCGTCTCGATGAATGTGGCGACGGCTAAAACGAAAATCAACAACGTGAGAAGGACAACCGCCAAGCGAAGCGACGCGAGGAATTCCAAACCCGCAAGAAAGACCTGAACAATGAATGATTGATCAGGGCGACGGAGGCGAACCCGGGTCATTCAAAGATACTCTATTCACAAAAACAAAAAGGATGAATCAACCTTCACCAACTGCGGCGTCCAGGCCCAAGCCCGCATACCAAAGCCGAAAGATGGTGTGACTTCAGCACCCGGGGAATACATCCAATTTGCAAAACACCGTTTCGCGGTCACATCTTGCTAATCGACGGAACACCTACATTCCTCCAGGTGCGTTTTCCTTTCCTCGATTATAGAGGCGGCCGCAAGAATTGACATCTGGTATAGGTTTACCCGATAGGTCTGATGTATGAGCAGAATCCGTCGGCTCCAAATCTGGGGTATTGATAAACAAAAACGCGCCGCAACAGGCGGCGCGGGAAGAAGACTTCCATCGATGTCACTCGCGTTCAACTCTCTGCCTTATTTGGGCAATACGCTGAGGATTGCGTCCATGATCGTGCTGTTCAAGGAGAACGGGCCATTCCAACTCCACATGTTGCGAACCAGGTCGAAACACATCATTCCGCACAGGGCAAGCAACACCGTGCAAACAATCAACATCGTGTTCCACAGCGTTCCCCACGGGGCTTCGCCCATGGACAATGCCATCGTAGGTTCCATGACCGGCGTTACCCCAGGGACCGGACCTGGGAACGCCCCGGCACCTGGGATCGCAGCTGCCGCGGGTGCAGCCGCTCCGGGGATTGTTGGCGCCACCCCCAACGGCGCTGCTTCCGCCCCCAACAACTCTGCCATGCCAGGTGAAGACCCTGTCGCTGGTTCCGTGTCCAGGGCAATCACTTGAGAGCCACTTTCCGTCTCCTCAGGCTCAGCTTCCTCGAAGGGCGTGAGCATGAACTCCTCATCAGTCTTGAGCTGTGTTGGTGCTTCGGTGTCGGTTACCTCCCCCAACGTCAGCATATCGTCCTCATCCAATTCGAGGGACTCTTCCGAGGGGACAAGTTCCAACTCGCCTTCGAGAGAAATTCCGCTGTCGTTTGTATCCATTAACGAAATACCGCTGTCGCTTCCCAGCGTGATATCGCTTCCGCTGCCGCTTCCTCCGATCACCACGTCATCATCTTCCAGCCCTTCGCCAGCCAAGTTCACAGCCGAGTCGGAACCGGCTCCCGCAGGTGTTTCGGACACCGCGCCTGTGGTCTCCAGCGGTTGCAATTCATCAAACGGAGAACCGGGCTGTGGAGCACCTGCCTGTTTCCCCACTCCACTGCCAGCCAAATTCACATCGCTTCCCGCAACTTTGACATCGCTTTTTCCAGCGTCCAACCCAGACAATCCCCCAACAACGGTTCCTGAACCACTGGTTCCGAGTTCCCCTGGTGCCAAATCGTCATCGAGGAGCAGAATCTCTTCATCACTGGAGGGTGTCTGATGGACGGCGCCACGAGTCGCGTCTGCTCGCAACTTCAAACGAAGCGCCTCGATGTCTTCGGCACGGAACTTCCAATCCATTCCGTCCCGAAAACCGCGGATTTCGTTCCGCTCCCGCATGGAGTTCAAATCTGCCGGAGCGATTCCTAGCAATTCCGCTGCTTCTTTCGTTGTGTAAAACTTCTGAGCCATCGTTTTGTACCTCGGTAATCGCAATAATCCCAATGTGCCGCTCCCCACCGCCCGGCACTGTCATGGCGACTTCATGAGGGCCTCCAACTCCCGCGGAGAAGGTGGATCCGTATTAAACTCAGTCATCAAAAGATCGAAACGCACATGACGCACGCTTTTCAAGGCGATACGTCCGGTCGAAAGGTCCACGTGATAAACAGCCAGTGACTGCTGAATTGGGTCCGCAATGACTATCTGTTGCCGGTTGTCGCCAACGGTAGATGTGACAATCCAGCCCTGGGTCTGCGCGCCCACTTGCGGTACGCGGGGGCCTACAAGACCCGGCTCCGTGGCAGCCCAAAGTAATGCGCCAAACCCAATCAGGCCCACCACCAGCCCGACCGATACCATCACCTTTGTCTTCATGACGAGCCTTCCATTCCCAGTGGGCCGCTCTTCTTTTATTCTAAAACGGCCCAATCCCACGTCAACGAAATTCCACCATGTTTACGCGCTTCCCGCCAACGACTAATTTAACCACGAACACGGACTGGCTCAACCAAGTTTGAACTACGGCGGCCATTGACCGCCGGTTAACGCGTCGGCGACGGGTTTCCCCGAAGCCTTGCCCTCTCATCGAAAAGTGCGCATTCACGCCGGAAATACGAACCAGACGGCCCATCGGGCGGCACGACGCCTGCAACGGCCCTCTGGTTGACCGTTTCTATGTTGGCCCCCATTAGTGGGGGGGTGAGCTTGGTAATAGATGGTGAGTTGAAGCGATTTTACCAGTTTTGCCGGAACTAACAGGAATGGCTTTTCGTCTAACGATTACGGATTGTGCGCCCCAAGTGCGCATCCGCCGGGTGAAATGGTGTGCCGGCGCAATGCACGGGTTCGTTTCCGTGACCCCGTGAGTTGCGGTGGGTACGGTGTCGGAGTATTCCGCCTGCCATCATGCCAGCGGCTGTTGCAAAAGTGGGAAGCATGGAGGATTTGGGTTGAATCTTACGGGGCGTCCAATTTTAATCGGTAGATACGTTGTTGCGTCAATGTCGCTTAAACTGAGGAATCGTCTTTGAATCGGCTGTCATCGGCCAATATCTGTTGCTCGAGGGAGATTCAACAATGAGACTTTGGGACACCTTGCGCGAGTTCTCCTCCAAGTATGGTCCCAGCGCAAAGGAATCACGTAAGAAGGCGCAGCGTAAGCCAAGGACACATCGCCCCCGAGAATTGCGGGTGGAACGAATGGAAGACCGTGTCCTTTTGAGCATCAGCCCGGGGACTCTCGACCGGGTTTGGCAAGACACGCTCCAGAGGGCAATCGAGCAAGCTTCGGATCTCAATCGGTACAGCGACGCCCAGCTGCAATCGACGACCGACTGGGTCGTTGGGATTGGAGACGAACTGAATCCATCCCAGGTGGCGACGCTTCTCGGGGCGCAGTACGTGGCTGTGCCGACTGGGATTAAAGGCGCTTACGTCTTTCGCTTTTCGAGCGAGGTGAATTGGCAGACGGCGATTCAGCGACTGCAAGGCTCAGACGTTGTTAGTTACTTCTATCCGTTGGTCCCCCAGGAGCTCACTCTGCAACTTGTCCCCAACGATCCCTTGTTTGTTCAGCAGTGGCACTTGCTGAACACCGGCCAGAGCGGCGGCGTGCCGGGCGAGGACATGAATGTGGTCAATGTGTGGGATACTTACCAGGGCGATGGTGTCGTCATCGGTATTGTCGATGATGGTATCGACACCTTGCATCCAGACCTCATTCCGAATTATCGGGCAGATCTCAGCTACGACTATTTCGCCGATGATAGTGATCCGCAACATGAGTTGCCGAACGACACCGGTCACGGCACGTCGGTTGCGGGGACCGCTGCGGCTGCGGGCAACAACACGACAGGTGTTGCCGGCGTGGCCTTTGATGCTCAGCTTGCGGCCATTCGGTTGATATCGGGCACTATAACCGATCTTCAAGTGAAGCAGGCGCTTTCTCACCAGAAAGACGCGGTTTCGATTTACAACAATAGTTGGGCGCCGAAAGGACCGAGCGATCTCGGCTACTCCATGTTTGCGGGTCCTGGTCCTCTGGCACTCACCGCAATCCGAGAAGGTGTTACGACCGGGCGAAATGGCCTGGGTAATATTTATGTGTTTGCTGCGGGCAATGATGGCTATCTATTAGATAACGTCAACTACGATGGCTTTGCCAATTTGCGCTATGTGATTGCCGTCGGTTCACTCAACGAAAACGGCCAACAAGCTTTCTACTCTGAGCCTGGGTCATGTCTCTTCGTTGTAGCGCCAGGTGGTGAAAAGGCCGATCCGACCGATTTCGCCTCTGGTATTATCACGACGGATTGGACCGGAGCGAACGGGTCCGATGCGAGTGATTACGCCGGTGTTCAGGGAACCTCATTCGCAGCTCCAGCGGTGTCCGGTGCGATCGCGCTGATGCTGCAGGCAAATCCTAACCTGACTTATCGTGACGTCCAATATATTCTCGCGCAAACCGCTCGAAAGGTTGATCCTTCCGATGCCGATTGGACAACCAATGCGGCTGGTTATCACATCAACCATAAATACGGTTTTGGTGCTGTGGACGTAGCTGCAGCAGTCCAGGCGGCCAAGAATTGGAAGCCGGTCGGACCGGAGCTTGCCCGGGATTCCGGCGTCTTCCAGGTCAATCAGAACATTCCGGACAACAGCGCTGTCGGTATATCGAGCACGATCAGCATGGCGTCCGATATCAATCGAGTGGAATGGGCTGAAGTCACGGTCGATATTTCCCATCTCAGCCCGGGAGACCTCGAGATTGTGTTGGTATCCCCATCGGGTACGCAGTCTGTTTTGGCGACGCCACACATTCATAATCCGTTTGATACAGGCGTTCAGTGGACATTCACAACCAACCGCAACTGGGGTGAGACCTCTGGCGGTGATTGGACCCTGATTGTTCGCGACCGCGTTGGTGGAATTGTTGGACGATTGAATTCCTGGCGCTTGACGGTTTATGGACAGCAGGTCCCCGGAACGCCGCCTGATTTGGTTGCCGTGATCCCGAACGAAGGAAGCCTCATCGAAGAGGGAGCCGAATTGGCCGTTGCTCCCCGCGAGTTGATCTTGCGGTTCAATGAAGGTCAGCAACTCGACCCAACCACGCTGGGTGCGATTCAGTTCATTCGGGCGGGTGGCGATGACTCATTTGCCGAAGGAAATGAAGTCGTTGTTCCCATCGGTTATATTGGCATCGGCGACAAGCCAAATGAAGTCATCGTTCGGTTTGCTGAGAATTTGCCGGATGACAAATATCATCTCGTGATCAAGGGGACCGGCGCGAATCCGCTTATGAATCTTGATTCGCCGCCGTTGCCCTTCCGGTTCGATTCTGATCTCGGGACCGGCCGCGACTTGACGATGGAATTTGATATTAACATCGGACCGCAGGTGTTGGCGGTGGTTCCTCAGCCGGTTTACCGCGGCGACTTCCAGATTACGGCGGTTGCGGGAAATCAAATCACTGACGGACAAACCTTCCGTGTGAGCGATGGAACGTTGGCGGTGACGTTCGAGTTTGACACGGGCAATGGTGTGCGCAGTGGTAATGTGCCCATTGTTTATTCGGCGTCTGACACCGCACCGGTGATTGCTCAGAAAATTGCCGATGCGATCATTAGCCAGGGGATGAACCTGACTGTGCTTCCGAGTGGATCAGTTGTGACCCTGCGAGGACAGCAGGTTTCGGTTGATCGTCAGACCAGTCCGCTGACTATTAAGAGCCTTTACCAGGAGCGCAACGTTATCGAGGTGTATTTCAACAACGATCGGCTTGATCGAAATGCGGCACAGGATCCGCGGTTTTACCAGTTGATCTTCACGCGAGAGACAGCTTCGCCCAGCGATGATCTGGTCATTACGCCGACTTCGGTCACTTACGATGCGACGAAGAATCTTGTTAGGCTGACATTCGCCCAGGATTTGGCGAATTACGGAACGGGGGCCGTTCGACTCCGGATTGGCAGTGCATACCAGCCCATTCAAACTTGGAATATGTCTGAAGGGGCTGATGCTGCATCCACTTACTACAACGCGACGGTCATTAGCGGCTTCGGCACTGGAAACCTGGGACAGAGCGTTATCATCTCGGGATCGATTGTGACGCCGATCGCTTATAATCTCGAATGGCCTGGCGCGATCGATGAGCCAGGGCATCGCGATCTGCCGAATTACCCGCCCCCGAGTATACAAGGTGAGGATCATTTTGGGGGGGAATCTAGCCCAGATGGTTCGACACAGATCCCCTCGGTGGCGTACTACTTCCCCACGGGAAGTTTTAACCTCATCACTGAGGCGCAAAAACAGCGGACGCGGGAAATCTTTGAGATTTACGGTCAATACCTTGGTATTCAGTTCTACGAAGCCGAAACGGGTGGGCTGGCAATCATCACGGGCGATCTGGCTTTGATGGGCTTGCAGTCTGCGCCTGGCGGGGTGGCCGGTGTTGCCGGAGGGGGCGTGGCTGTGATGGACTACGCCGAGAACTGGGGAGCCAGCGAATTCGGTGGAGCCTGGTTCCAGGTGGCCATGCACGAGATCGGTCACCTCCTGGGTTATGGCCACAGCTATGACCTTGAACCCTTCGTGATCATGGGAAGCTCCGAAGACGCCCAGGCTGCGGTGGGCAGCTTCGAACCGGTGTTTCCCGGAGTGGCCGATATTATCCACGGTCGGCACATGTACCGGCCAGACAACATGGACATCGACATGTACCGATTCGATTTGAACGAACGGGGACAGGTCGATATCGAGGTCTTGGCAGAACGGCTTAACAATTCCAGCCTGCTTGACGCGTCAATCACGCTTTATCGTGAAGTCCAGGTTGCCCAGAAATACGTCGTCGTTGAAAACGGTGTGGCGGTTGAGAAGGAATTTCTTCAGACCACTTACGAGGTCGTTGCACGAAACGATGACTTCTACAGCGAAGATTCGGCGATCAGTGTTTATCTCCCGGCAGGCCGGTATTTCATCGGTATCAGTGCCAGTGGAAATACTCAATATGACCCGACACTGGATAATTCCGGTATCGGCGGCGTTACGCAAGGCGAATACAAACTGCGGGTGACATACAAACCTGGTGGCGTTGATCCGAACAATCCGGATACCTTCCGCGAGCCGAATGTTGCCAATCCTTCGCGTCTTATTGACTCAACGGGCGTCTATTTCGACGGCGATTTGGATGGTGTCCCGGGAGGAGACTACAACTTCTGGTTTACGGTCCAGCCGGAATCCCGGACCATCTTCGTTGATAAGTTGTCTGGTTCCTCGTCACCAACAGGATCAATTGATAGTCCGTTCTCGACCATCGCGGCCGCTTTCGCGGTAGCGCAGCCCGGCTCAATTGTCCGGATTGTGGGAAACAACTTTGCGAACGACGATCCTAACAACCCAGCGAGTCTGCGGGACAACATCCCGTACGAGATTGGCCGGCGCCTGGTTGATAATGCCCCCTTGGCCGACGGTGTCCGCATGGATGTGCCCAAGGGTGTGACCGTTATGATCGATGCCGGCGCGATGATCAAGCTGTTCCGCTCTAATATTATGGTGGGCAGCATTGCCGAGGGCATTGATCGAAGCGGCGGCGCTTTGCAGGTTTTGGGAACACCGTACCATTCGGTTTACTTCACGTCTTACTATGACGAATCGCTGGGACGGGATCCCGAACCGACCAACAACACAACGCCGCTTTCTGGTGATTGGGGTGGGCTTGTCTTCAAGAACGATCTCGATTACCAGTTCATCAGGTCGTACGACCCTGCTTCTGGTTTGTCTCCACGGCAAGTGCTGGAAGACCAGGGCATCTTCCTGAACTACATTAGCCATGCCGACATGCGGTATGGTGGCGGCGAGGTCATCGTGAACGGCGTTCGGTCAGTCTATGATCCCGTTCACATGGTGGAGGCTCGACCGACGGTCGTCTTCAGCCGTATCACCAAGAGTGCCGATGCCGCAATGTCAGCTGATCCCAATAGCTTCGCCGATACCAAATACCAGAGCTGGGATCCCAATAATCCGTACACCGTGGAGTATGACCGGGTCGGGCCGATGATCCGGGGCAACTATGTTGTGAACAACACAATTAACGGATTATACGTCCGAATCAAAACGCCCGCTGGTGGTGCCACAAAGAAACTGACGACCTTTGCCCGTTGGGATGACTGGGATATTGTTCACTATGTTCCCGAGAACCTGATCATCGCGGGAACGCCCGGCGGCCCGTTGGTCCGTCAGTCGTCGGCTTCTTCCGTGACGTTGGTGGACGATTTTCGTATTCGGGTCCCGGCGGCAAGCCCGCAATTGGACGGCCAATATTTCTCGATCTTTGATGGTCGAACACGTGTTGTGTTCGAGTTCGATGCGGGAGATGGTGTCGTCGCGGGACGAGTTGCGGTGCCATATACAAGTACAAGCACGGCCGCGCAGATTGCAGCGGCTTTGGCCTCGGCTATCAATTCGGCTCGAATTTCGCGAGGGCTTGACGTCGCGGCAAGCAGTAGTGGCGACACGGTAACCCTGGAACAGAGAGGTGCCCAGCTCAAAGTCGAAGGCTTGGGCAACCGCGAGGCCCGGATTGACGCCCGCTTAATGGTGGATCCCGGTGTTGTCGTTAAGTTGCAGGGAAGCCGCATCGAGACCGAAATCGGCGCTCAAGTCATTGCCGAAGGCCGATCCGGATTTGCGGAGACAGTCCCCGGCTATAAGGTTGTGTTTACCTCTGTCCTGGATACCCGCTACGGGGCCGGTGGTACGTTCAACACCACGCAGAATACGAGTGGCCAGCAACCGGCGCCTGGGAATTGGGCAGGCATTGCGTTCGCGCCGATGTCTGAAGGCAGTATTGATCAAGCGGTCATTGCTTACGCCGGTGGGCAATCGGCCATCGAAGGTGGTTTTGCCGCTTTCGATCCCATTGAAATTCGGCAGGCACACGTCCGAATTGCCAATACCCGATTTGAAAACAACGGTGCCAATTCCGCCGGAGATCGCAATGGGCGTGGCTTTATCACTCCCGCAACGATTTATGTGCGGGGTGCACAGCCAGTTATTGTCCACAACCAGTTCCTTAACAATCAGGGGCACGTAGTCAGCATTGACGTCAACGCTCTCAATTCTTGGGAGGTGCCTGACTGGGGTCGCAGCACTGGCTTCATCGATGCCTTTACGCAATTCGATGGTAACTTTGGGCCGCTCGTGCGCGAAAATCGCATGACCGGGAATGCGATCAATGGTATGGAGGTCCGCGCTGGCACACTGAATGGGCAGGGGGTCTGGGATGACACGGATATTGTCCATATCGTGTATGACAATATTGTGATCTCAGATTACCATCATGAAGGCGGCCTACGACTGCAAAGCTCACGAGACAAAAGCCTGGTCATCAAGCTGTGGGGACAGGATGCGGGATTCACGGCCACGGGTAGTCCAACCGAGGTGGACGACCGGATCGGTGGTATCCTCCAGGTCGTCGGGATGCCGGGATATCCGGTGATCTTCACATCGTTAGCTGATGATTTGGTTGGGGCTGGCTTCGATCGTTTTGGCAATCCGCAATACGATACGAACGGTAATGGTTCAAGCCGTGGAGCACCCGGCGATTGGCGGAGTATCCGTTTCGACGAGTACTCGCACGACCGTAACATCCTGACCGTCGTTGAGTCAGAACGGTTTGCCGACAATTCTGACCTCAATCCGTATCCACAACAGGCTCAGTATCTAGGTCAATTAGCGCCCAATGAAAAGTCGGGCGATGATAATCTGCGGCTGGGGTTTGACATTTACGGGGCGATTCGGTTCGGCGCCGGCCATGACGCTGATGTTTACAGTTTCGATGCCACGGCGGGAACCGAGATTTGGTTGGACATTGACCGCACCACATTTGCCCTCGATACAATCATCGAGGTGATCGACGCTGATGGGAATGTCCTCGCCCGGAGCGACAACTCGCTAAATGAGGCCCCGCAAGGTTCGCTCACGACCCAAGCGCAGTCCATGAACCGCGATATGTGGATACGCTCCACATCCGGCAATGCCGCTGAACTCGGCGACTATTACAGCATCAACCCGCGGGATTCCGGGATGCGCGTTGTATTGCCTGGTCCGGCTGGTGAAGTCCACACGTATTATGTCCGCGTGCGAAGTCCGTTAGCCGTGGCGAGTATTCCCGGAGGAAACCAGATCGCTGATGGCACCCGTTTCCTGGTCTCCGACGATTATCAGACGATTGTTTTCGAGTTCGACAAGAACGGTTCGCTCACGGATCCGAAGGCCGTTGCTGTCGCCATCACTGATGCCATGACCTCAGACCAGGTGGCAGCGGCGATGATGATGGCCATCAATGCCCAGCAGGCGGCCAAAGGTTTCGAGGTTACTGCCCGTTATCAGAACGGGAAGCTGTTCCTTGATGGGGTTCATGCGAAGTTCAATGCTCTCAATAGTCCAGTGAGAGTGATTGAGAACACGAGCGGGCATTATCAGCTTCAGATTCGTCTGAAGGAAATGCAGGAAGTGGCCGGTTGCATGGTGAGGTACGCTGATGTTCGATACGCCACAAATGGTATCGAGATTGTTGGCCAGCCGGCCCATCATCCGCTGCTTGGCGAGACCAGTGAGACAAGTGCTGACAATAACAGTTTTGGCAATGCGCAGAATCTGGGAAATCTCCTGGATGTCGATCGCAACACGATCTCGGTGGCTGGGTACCTCAGTGGCCGAACCGATGTCGATTGGTATCGTTTCGATGTGGACCTACAGGGGATTCAGTCCATTGGCGGATTGAACGACCTTGGGGCGGTATGGTCCACGATCTTTGATATCGACTACGCTGACGGCATGGCTCGGCCTGATCTTTCGATCTGGGTCTTCGACAGCCAGGGACGTCTCATTCTGCGTAGCACGGATTCTTACATTGCCGACGATATGGCGCTGGTCATCAGCAACGCGATCGAAGACCTGAATCGTGGTTCGGTCTGGTCTCGTGACCCATACATCGGGCCGGTTTATCTGCCGGAAAGCGGCACCGCAACATATTACATCGCGGTGACCTCAGTCCTTGCCACACCGCAGGCGTTGTCTTCGGTTATCGGTGGTACGTGGAGTGCGGATTCGACGGCGAATCCACTTGTCAGACTGGAGCCAATCAATTCGATTACGCGGATTGTTGAAGAGCACATCGAAGGTGGTGCGGCGTCGCAGGTCACAACCGTCCAGCAACGATTGAGCCTTGTCCCCGACGAGTTCAAGTTGGGTGACGTGGTCTTCTATACGTTAACCGAGACCGATCTTTACACCGTCGATCCGTTTACAGGGGCCACGGAGACGGACGTCACGGATTGGAGCGATGCGTACCTGCCGGGCAGTCCAAACACNGTTTATCACGACATCGCTATGCGGAACGATGGGCGGTTGATGACCATTACGCAGGGACCAGGTGGTGACTTTACCCCGCGGTATCGCGAATTCGATACCGGAAATGCAAATAACCTTCTGCTTGATACGGATACTGGAATTAACATTATTCGTCGGGATCCGAATAACCCCAATGCCCTTCAAAATGACCCTAACAACAGTCTCTACGTTGAGGCTATGGTTCATTACTACGCTAATACGGGTAATCTGGGGCGACATGTGCTTGTCGTGGGAAACGTTCCTAGTCCCGATCTTGGGCTCAGCGGCTTGACGTCTGGTCACAATCTCGTGTATCTCTTGAACCCAAATGGAAATGCTGTTAACCATCCGTTGATCAACGCAGGAGTGCTATCCTCGGGAGACCGCCTTTTCAGCAATATTGTTCCGGTTGGCCAACTCTTCACATCGCCGACGTTGATTGTGGACGCCGCCACAAAGACGGAACCGCCGTATCAATTCCCTACACCTCCAGAGCCGCAGTTTAGGGACATCGAAGACGGCGAGAGTTTCAGGTACGAGCCGAGCATTACAATTATCGGTCAAGGGGCGGCTATGGAGGGTGCTTTTGTCATTTTGAACCCTGGCACTCCAAGAGTGGCAACTTTTGAATTCGATAGTGATGGGGCGACGCAGCCCGGGAGTATTCCGGTGACTTTTGCCCTGACGGATACTCCCGCAGGTTTGGCATACCGGTTGGCATTGGCGATTGCATCGGCAGGGGTGGGTGTAGGTACAAGGCAGACCGGCAGTGACGTATTCTTGTCAGGCGTATCTGATTTCGTGATATCTTCCACCGCCTTGATGGCCGCTTCTACAATAAGGTATGACTATACATTTGAGTTCGATATCGGCATTGATGTTAGGATTGATCCGCAGGGGGCGGCAGCATTCCGCGACGGACATCATTTTGCCTTGCAAAACTGGGCAACCGGCCAATCCTATTATTTCGAATTTAACAGTGGGCCTGTGATCGTACTGCCCACAACAGCCACGGCTGCACTAGACGGGGTGGTTATCACGATTTGGGATGCATCCGGTACTCAACACCTCTCGTTTGAATTTGATCGCGACAACAACTTAACCAACTCTCAAAATATTCGTGTACCGTTCAACGTGGGTGACCCGGGAAACATTCTCGCAGGCAACCTCGTCAGTAGAATTAATTCGCAGACTGGCTTTGCGGTTGTTGCCAGTTCGGTGAGTAACCGGGTGACGCTGGAAAACGACTCTACGAACCCGAGCCAAATCCCCGTAAGCAGTGACCCCAGTTTGGTGCAAGTGGAGGGCGATTATGCGGTTACAATGGGGCGAAATACTATCCCGTTTGAGGAAACGTGGACGAGTCAGCGATTGGGTCAAAGCATTGAGAGTGCTGTTGATGCAAGCCAGGCTTTTGTTTTCCCTGTTACCAATCGAATCGATGCCAGTTATGCCTACCGCACTACGGATACGGCGAATCCACAATCGCCCGGCGACAGGATCACATTTCTGAACGTAGGTCAATGGGGCCACAATTTTCTTAATGCACCGGGCCTTACATACCTCGAGGGAGGTGCTGGGGTTGCCAGCGGATCTACGCCAATACTTATTGGCGCTGGCTACACTGCTCAACAGGTAGCACTGGCGGTTGCCACGGCTATAGATTCAGCCATGGGCACGGGCACGGCAAGAGCTGTCGGAGCTACTGTTGAGCTTGCAGGGGGACTCTCTACCAAGAATTTCGATCTGCGCGCGGTACCCGAAATGGATTTATCTGGCGAAGGAGTGGGTGGCGATATTACGGGTCTCGCGTATCTCAAGCTGCCGGGTCTTACTGAACCTCGATTATTTGCGGTGTCGAATACAGGTGGTCTGTATTACATCGACAACGTGACTGCATACTCGAATGGCGGGTCCTGGGGTTTCACACCGGTGGATCCTCCGTCTGGTGTGCGTTATTTTAGACGTAACCCGGGAGCAGGTCCACAACTCCATTACGTCGCGCAAGTGATTAACCCAGTCACGGGGCAACCGATTCAATTCTCTGGATTGGCTGCCGGACCACAAAACGTTGAGGATGGGAAGTATGCTCAAACGTTGTTTGCCTCAGATACCGAGGGCAATATCTGGGCGTTTAACCCTGAAGGTACCATTCTGAACGTCTTCATGAATGGTGCTACGAGCATCAATCCTGATTATCCGGGGACGATTTATGGCATCGACTTCTCCCCGATAGACTACAATCTCTGGCACCGGACCGAACGTCGATGGAATGACCAGGGACACGGCGTTTATTCGACCTACGATAGTTCCCGTGTGCCGTCCGAGGGTTACGATCCTCTGTTGGAAGCCAAGGTAGAAGGTACTGATCCCGGGTATCCCGCCAGTTATTACTTTGGGCTTGATGCTACGGACGATGCGTATAGAAACGATCCGCAGCCAGGGGCTTCTAACTTCTCATCTAGTCAGAACAGCGATGGCAGTCGGTTCATGACCTACAATCTGCCGGGCGGCGCCCATGGCAGCTTGACGAGCGGCGTCTTTAGCCTTAAGGGTTACAGCCCTGCGGATAAGCCCACGCTGTACTTCAATTACTACGCACACACGGAAAACAGCAATGACTTCGACGGTGTCCGTGTGTTTATCTCGAGCGATGGTGCCAACTGGACGCTGCTGGCAACAAACACGGACCTGAACGACACGATGTTGATTCAGCCGAACCGTGAGCAACCCGGCTATGGCGGCTATATCCGCGAGATCATCGACCTCGGAGGTAATTGGCGTCAGGCGAGGCTCGATCTGAGTCAGTTCGCGGGGCTGGACAATCTCCGCATCCGTTTCGATTTCAGCACCGCCAGCGATATGGACATCGGCGACCCGACAACGGGTGGCGAGTATCTCACGGCGCCGGCAGCTGCCGAATTGCATGACGGGGCGACGTTCCAGATTGGCGACGTGACCTTTGAATTCGACCTTGGTCTAGCTCTAGTGCTTCCTAACGTCGCCGGTATCAAAGTCCACGACGGCGATTATTTCACCGTCAGCAACGGAACGACACTTATCACGTTCGAATTCGATAAGAATGGAAGTGTTCAGCCGGGCAATGTTGCTATCGCCATCACCGATAATATGACGACCCGTCAGGTGGCGGACGCGATCGCCGCGGTCGTCAACGGAGTGACGGGATTCGGTGTGCAAGCTTTTGTCCCTGATGATAGCATCTTTGCCGGCGAAAATGGCTACCGAATCTTCCTGATCTCGGCGCAATCTGTTGTTGCCGGTACGTCAAGCTCGTTGCCGCTCGAATGGGCTGTTGAAGGGTCGGCGCCGGGTCAGTACACGGCGGGGAATGTGCCGGTTTATGTCCGTCCTGACATGACGCAATTGGAAGTCTCCAAAATTGTCACGGACGCCGTTAACCGGGCCTTCCGGGCCGTTCCGAACCAGATTTACATCCCACCAACCATGACGGCGGCTAACCTGAATAACACGGCCTCAACGTTGGTGGCACTCAATGCGTTGAATGTACCTTCATTCGTCGTGATGGGCTTTTCGACGAGCCTCTCGTCGCCGATGATTGTGACCCCCTCGACATTGCCGCTACCCGCCGGAACAAGGGCAGACTATGCGGTGATCGTAGGGTTGCAGGGTGCGACGACGCCGGCAGCGATTGCGGGCCGAATTTCTGCAGCGGTTAATTTGCTCAGAACAAGTCTGGGGATTCAGGTCTATGCCGCCAGCACGCCGGATGGATTTGTCCAGTTGCTGGCGAACTCGCCGCAAGCCGCCTTTGATGGGTTGAATCTGGCTAATCCGACGAGCAGCCCACTGCTCACGAGCGATCCTAATGGCACGACAATCAAGCTGGATGATCGGACGGGCGACACAATCGGCGGCACGCAGCCTTTCATGCGAGTCTTTGGCGTATCCGTGACCGACCCAGGTCCGCTCTTCCACTCCAATGTCTTGCAAGGAGATGACACGTCGAAGAACTACGGCAGCACTGCTAGGGCCAACAACCGATTCTTCGATTATCGTCGTGGTCAAAACAACAACTATGAGGGTTGGTACATCGACGATATTATCATCGGGTTCGCCGAACGCGGCGAAATGGTTACGAATGCTCCTGCGGGTGTTACCGACTTCGACTTCTTGCAACAGCCCAGGGTGGACGAGCCGATTGTTGTCCAGGGAAGTTACCAACTCGAGATCCGCCGTGGGGATGAGTTTGGTAACCTTACCCTCGTCCCATATCGTGACATCGCATTGCAGGCACAGGCTGATACCAATGACCGGTGGGTGCAGAGTATCACGCTTCGCTTCCCGGATGCGACGCACATCGCTCATGGCGACCGATTCTGGATAGAAGACGGCGTGAAGCGTCAAACTTTTGTCTTCCTTGATGTGGATATCGGCACGACTCAGCCACTGACACCTGCGCTTACGGGTTCGGAGATCCCGGTTTACTTCACGAACGTGATGTCGGCAGGGGAAATCGCCAATGCGGTTGCTGACGCGATAAACTACGCAAAGAGTCAGGGACGTTTGAACGTTAGCGCGGCTTCGATTTCGACCAGTGAGCGGGTCGATCTGTGGGGTGCGACCTACGTTGGCGGCAACTTGGGTGGACAGAATCCGCAACCCATCGAGCAAATTGTCTTTGGTTCCGTCGATGTGCTTGGGCAGACGCGGATTCGGTTAACACCGTCGGCTGGTAATGCGATTGCTCATCGTGACACCTTCTATATCGAAGATGCTTACGGTAATGGTGTGCAGTTCATCTTCCTACACCAGAACAGCGGCGAAGTTCCACCAGCTGGGGTATACCCTGTGGACTTCAACTTCGGTATGACGAATCTTCAGATCGCAAATCTGGTTCGAAACGCCATTAACCAGGCATACGCAGATGGGAGATTCCAGGTCCAGGCAACAATTACTGGTGCCGGGCAGGTCGATCTGTCGGTTGAAGGCAAGATTGCCTCAGGGTTGCCTTACACGACGTTCTTCGATCCAGCGCCGCAACCTGGAGTGACGTTGTTCCATCCCGACCCCAACGGCCATCCGCTCATCGGTGATCGTAACTTCTATCGTGAAAAGGGCCACATCCTTGTCGAATCGACAAGCGTCATCCACGCTTCGCAGTACGGGATCCGTGTGGAGCCGGGTGATCGCGAGCCAGGCTCGAATGCTCCGCACCCGGGTTCTGGCCGCACGATGGCTGTTGCCAATCAATTGGTATCCGGCGTGACACTCAAGAACAACCTCCTGGCGTTCAATGGCCAGGGTGGCATCCGCATTAGTGGTTCCTCAGGGGAACCCACCGGTGCCATTCCATTCGTTCGGGTGGTCAATAATACGATTTACGGTGGCTTGACGCCGCAGGGTGTCGGTATTGAGGTGGTCAATAACGCCGGGCCGACTCTCCTCAACAACGTGTTAGCAAACCTGAACACGGGTATTCGGGTGGATGCGTCATCGAGTGCCAATACTGTCCTCGGTGGAAATGCGTACCAGGGTAACAATCAGGATGTGCCGGGTATGTCCCCGGGAACATCCGATCGTGTCCTTGCCCCTGGTGCGCCGCTATTTGTGGATCCTGCCAATTACAATTTCATTCCCCAGCGTGGCTCCGAGATTATCGATAGCTCAATCGATGCCCTACAGGAGCGCTTCGGATACTACACGGCGGTCTTGCAACCCGTTGGTTTGTCGCCTTCGCCAATCATATCTCCTGCCTATGACCTCTACGGGCAATTGCGGAAGGACGATCCAGCGGTTAACCCCGCACCCGGTGGTGGGTTGAGTATCTACAAAGACCGCGGAGCTATTGATCGTGTTGACTTCCGTGGACCGACAGCCAGCCTCATTGAGCCTCTCGACAATGATGCAGCGGGTGTCGATCGCAATCGAGCGAATTACGACGTGTTTATCGCGGGACAGAGAATCACACGTTTCGCGATTCGTTTGGCCGATGAGGATGGTGTCGGAATCAATGACTTGACTGTTTTGACGAGTGCGGTCAAGGTCTATCGAGAGAATGTCCTTTTGGAAGACGGTAAGGATTACTTCTTCCAGTACCATCCGGTGGATAACATCATTTACCTGGACCCGGCTTCGGGCATCTGGTCCATCGGTTACACCTACAAGATTGAGCTGGATAACCAGGCGATTCGTGACCTGGCTAACAACACGCTCCAACCCAACCGCCCGGATGGAACCACATATTTCATGATTTACCTGGCTGGTATCGACTTCGGTGACGCGCCGGATGCACCGTATCCGACGACGCTCAAGAACAATGGCGCCAGCCATATCATCGTTCCGGGATTCTACCTGGGTAGCGGCGTAAGCAACGAGCCTGATGCTCGGCAGAATGCCACGGCGACTGGCGATACTCTTGATGATGGGGTGATCTTCGACACCGGGCTGCTCATCGGTGGCGACACGCAGATCAAAGTTATCGCATCGGCACAGGGCTACCTCGACGCCTGGATCGACCTGGATGGAGACGGCAATTGGTCTGGGCCCAACGAAAAGGTCCTTAACAGCTATAGCCTGTTGGCGGGTGAGAACGTGGTCACGATCAGCCTGCCTGGCAGCGCGATTGCCGGCACGACGTTCGCACGCTTCCGCTTCAGCAGCACTGGTGGCCTGGATTACACCGGACTGGCGCCTGACGGCGAGGTCGAAGATTATCAGGTCCAGATCGTCCCGTATCATGAGGACTTTGGCGACGCCCCGGACAGCTACGGGACCTTGCTTGGCTCGAACGGTGCACGGCATCAACTCGGCTCGGGCCTGGTTTTGGGCCAACGTGTCGATGCCGAACTGAATGGACGCCCAACAACTTTGGCTAACGGCGATGACCTGGCCAACCTGGATGACGAAGATGGGGTGACATTCCTGGATGCGCTTGTTCCAGGGAATCCCGTCGAGGTTCAGGTTGTTGTGACGCTCCCCGGGGCCTTGCCGGGTGCATATCTCCAGGGTTGGGTTGATTTCAACGGCGACGGCGACTTTGCCGATCTCGATGAGCAGATCTTCACAAATGTGTGGGTAAGCTCGTCCGGTGTCCACAATCTCATGTTCACGGTGCCCACGACCGCTGTTAAAGGCATTACCTATGCCCGATTCCGGCTGAGCACTCAGGAGAGCCTGGGATTCGATGGGCAGGCGCCGAATGGCGAAGTGGAAGATTATCGTGTAGCGATTGTGGATGCCCCAGTCGATTTCGGTGATGCTCCAACTCCGTATCCAACCTTACAGGCTGACAACGGTGCGCGTCACAGAATTGTCCGCGGGTTCCATCTCGGCCAGTATGTTGATTACGAACTGGATGGTCAGCCAAGCCCGACGGCCACAGGAGATGATTCTGTCGATCTCGCTGATGAGGATGGGGTTGTCTTCTTGACACCGTTGTTAACGGGCGAATTGGCTACCATCGAAGTCTATGCCTCGCAGGGTGGTGGCTATCTGAACGCCTGGATCGACTTCAATGCAGACGGTGATTGGAGCGACGTTGGTGAGCAGATCTTTGTTGACCAGGTGCTTGTCAATGGTGTCAACACGCTCCAATTCCGGGTTCCACGCGATCTGCAATCGGCGACAACGTTCGCCCGATTCCGTTACAGCCACACTCCGGGGTTGTCCTTCAGCACGCCGGCCACGACCCCGGCGGATGCGCTGCCCGACGGTGAAGTTGAGGATCATCTCGTTCGAATCATCGCGGGGACCTCTGGTCTCAACGGGTATGTGTTTAACGATTTGAATGCTAACGGCGTTTGGGATCAAACGCCAAGCTCGCAGCTTCCGACGGTTGATATCCTGCCGCCGGGGGCCGGCAATATCGTTGTTCCCGTGGGCGATGAGATGGTAAGCGCCGCAATTGCCCTTGGGTTCGACTTTGAGTTCTTTGGCAAGACATACAACCGGATTTATGTGTCCACAAACGGAATTGTGACGTTCGAGAATCCGGTGAGCGCATTCTCGGCGTCTGGATTCCCGCAATCCGAACCAATGTTGGCGCCCTTCTGGGCGGATGTCGATACCCGGGCGACAGGACAGATTCGATTGCAGAGATCGACAAGCGCCCGCGGCAATGCGGTGGTTCAGATTGATTGGATCAATGTTGGTTACTTCAACCAACACAGTGACAAGAAGAACACCTTCTCGCTGTATATCGAGGACGATCCCGGTGGCGACATCGTCGTCTTCCATTACTTCGACATGCAATGGACGACTGGCGACACCTTCGGGACGAACGGATTCGGCGCTCCAGGAGCCGTGATCGGATACGATGCCGGCGACGGAATCCATTACGCAACATTTGCCCGGCCGTCGTCGTCCACCGATTTGGCGGCTTTGATGGCACGGGGTGAGTATGGATTCCGACTCGATCCGAATTCGGGACAGTTGTTTGGTGTAGAGCCAGGCGCCGCTGGGATCCAGGTCTTCGTCGACCTTAACAACAATGGCGTTTACGACTCATTTGAGCCGATCACCACAACCCAGTTCGATAATCCGCTGACGCCGAATGTTGATGAAACCGGTTACTACCAGTTCACGGGTCTGTTCAGTGGTAGCTACGTGGTTCGCGAGGTTGTCCCGTCGGGATGGATTCAGACATTCCCGACCGCCGGTATTCGCTTGCCGGATGGACAAACTCGGCACGTGCGGGCGCCCAGCGGGGCCAGCCTGGTTGATGCTCAGACGTTCACAGTCTCCAATGGCACGATGACCGTCACGTTTGAGTTTGACAATAACGGTTTGGTGTCCAGCGGCAACCGTCGCGTGCCATTCACGGCGACGGACAGTCCTGCCGTCGTTGCTACGGCGGTGGCCAGTGCCGTGAACGGCGTGGCTGGCTTTGGTATCACGGCGACTGCGGACGGCGACTTGGTCAACTTTGCTGGGACGACTGTCATTTTCAATCCTCAGACCAGCCCTCTCCAGGATGTGACGACCCGCAGTCAGGCCGATGGTTCTTACGCCGTCACACTCGGGACGGGAGAAGTGTTATCGAATGTGACTTTCGGAAACTACCGCCTCGCAACCGTCAGCCTGCGAGATGTGGCGGTTGCCGAGGGGAACAGTGGACGCAAAAAGGTCGTGGTGACGGTGGAAATTGCCGACTCGTTCGGCGCCCCGATCAGTTTCGATTATCAGACTGCGGACGGCACGGCCTTGGTGGCTAATAACGACTACATCCCGGCATCCGGTACATTCGTGTTCACTCCGCAGGGTGTGCCGCGACCCACCTGGGATGTCCAGTACCTGACCAAGAACACCACAAACGATTACGACTTCAGCGCTTGGGGAGATCGCGTTGTTTGGGAAAGCTTCGATGGTCAGGACTGGGAGATCTTCCTCTTCGATGGGTCAGAAACCAAACGGCTCACGAACAACACTCGGGACGATCGCTTCCCAGTCGTGTTCGGTCAGTATGTCGCCTGGTCCGGTCACGATGGACAGGATTACGAGGTTTACTTGTATGATTCGGTCAGTGGGACCACGGTCCAGTTGACCGATAACGACTACAATGACCTCGATCCGGTTCTGTCGAGCGATTATGTGGTGTGGACTGCCACGGTGGGTGGACGACAGCAAGTCTTCCTCTACGACATTGCCGCCGGCGGTGCCGCCATTAACATTTCGAACAATACTTTCAACAACTATCTGCCGAAGGTCTCTGGTCGAAATGTTGTCTGGTACGCCTACGATGGATTTGACAATGAAATCTACCTGTACTCGAGCGGCACGACACGACGGATCACCAATAACACGCTCGATGATCGCTTCCCGCAGGTGGATGGGTCACGCGTCGTTTGGCAGCAGAACGACGGTACCGATTGGGAAATCGCCCTCTATGATATCCCGTCTGCAACCACGACACTCCTAACTAGTAACAATGTGGACGATACTCATCCCGACATTTCGGGGAGCAACGTGGTCTTCGAACGCAACGACGGCACCGATCTTGAGATTTACTACATCAATCTGAATATCGGTCCGGCGGCTCAGAAAGCGATTACCAGCAATGCTCAGCAGGACGAGTTGCCGCATGTGTACGGTAACCGTCTGGTCTGGCATGCGTTTGTGAATGGCAATTGGGAGGTGTTCTATACCGATCTTGATTCGAATGCCATTCCGCGGAACCTGTCTTCTGATGCCGGCTATGACTGGTACCCGGCCGTGACGAGCGACCTGGTCGTGTGGCGGAGCTATCGTTCCGGCAACTATGAGATCATGGTGGCACGTCAGAAACCCGCCGTCGCAACCGCTGCTATTGAGCTGGAAATCGTCGGCGATACGCGAATCGAGCCGGATGAGTACTTCTCGCTCAACATCAGCAATGCCCAGCTTGCCGCCATTGATGATCCAACGGCGCAAATCTGGATTCTCAACGACGATGGCAGCTTGGATTACGGTGATGCCCCGGCACCTTATCCAACACTCCTTGCCGATAACGGTGCTCGTCACCTGACCACGGGTGGGTTGCGACTCGGATCGCTTATTGACGCAGAAGGTGACGGGCGTCCCTCGGCGGCGGCCAATGGCGATGATACTTACATCTCCGACGACGAAGATGGCGTAGTTTTCAATACGCCGTTGACCCCGGGTACCGCCGCGACCATTACGGTGACGGCTTCGGCGGCTGGAAAATTGGATGCCTGGATTGACTTCAATGCTGATGGCGATTGGAGTGATCCGGGCGAGCGGATCTTCGCCGGTCGCAGTCTGGTTGCTGGAGCCAATGTGCTGACATTCAACGTGCCGGCAGAGGCCGTCCTCGGCAAGACGTTCGCTCGATTCCGGCTGAGCAGTGCGGGAGTCGATGGTCCCACCGGTTTCGCAATGGATGGTGAGGTTGAGGATTACGCCGTCGATATCACGCAGTCCGTCGTCCAGGTCGTGAAGCAAGGACGCAAAGTCGTTGTGACTGGTGGTGAAGGGAATGACCAGATTGAATTGAGCACGTCCGGCTCCTTCCATAGCCTGTTGGTGAACGGAACCCTTTACAGCTATGGCGTTGCCGACATCGATGAGCTTGTCGTTGACGGTAAGGGCGGAAACGATTCTGTGATCTTCCGTGGCACGGCTGCCAACGAGACCTTTGTGATCACGCCATCAACCGTCAGCATGACACGGACCGGCTTTAAGGCATCCGCCAGCAATGTCGAAAACATTCAGGTTGTGGGAAACGACGGCACGGATAGTGCTCAAATCTACGACAGTCCTGGCAATGACGTACTAACAATTCAACTGGGCCACGCCGTAATGACGGGTACTGGTTACAACATTGATGTTGTGGATGTTGATTACGTCCATGGGTATGCCAGTACCGGCAACGACCAGGCGGTGCTCTACGGTACGTCGGGCAACGATGAACTCGTAGCCAGCCAGACGGAGGCTCGCCTGTCAGCCACCGGCTATGTGGCTCGGGCCAAGCTCTTCAAGAATGTCCGAGTGATCTCCGACGGAGCTGGTAACGATGTCGCCACCATTACCGGCACGACGGGTGACGATGTGATCGAAACGACGCCGATCTTGGCAAAGCTCACGTCGGCGACCTTCGAGATTACCACGGAACGGTTTGACAGTGTAACGATCCTTGGCAACGGTGGTAACGACGTTGCGCAACTCCGAGATTCCGCTGGCGACGATTGGTTTGTTGCTCGTCCCGGTGAAAGTAGCCTGACTGGTCCGGGTTATGCGGTCATCGTTAGGGACATACCAACTGTCCACGCCTATGCATCGGCAGGGATCGATATCGCACAGATTTACGACTCGGTGGGCGATGATACGGTCATCATGACGCCGGAGTACACCCGGATCACTGGACCGAATTACATGGCAAGGGCTAAGGCGTTTGACTTCGTCCATGCCTATTCGGTTCGTGGCTTCGATACCGCCAAGATGTATGGATCAGCAGGCAACGATGATTTGAGGGCAGATCCAACCTTCGCCCGGATGAAAGGCTCGGGATTCTATAACCGAGCGAAACTGTTCGAGCGTGTCGAAGTCTATGGTGGTGGCGGGTACGACACGGGCAATGTGTATGATTCTGCTGGCGTGGACCACCTCCAGGCCAACAGCGTGGAGGCCCTACTCCAGAATCCAGATCTGCCGTACTACGTGTATCTGACGCAAATGGAGAAAGTCAAGGTTCGTGGTAACAGTCCGCACAACACCAAACATATTGAAGGCGTTGTGGATTGGCTGATCGCCAAGGGATTCTGGACCGACGTCTGAGTGGTTTAGAAGGGAAGCAGAGAGGTTGCTCCACAACCGTAGGATCTGTCACTGCTAGTGTTTTCCGGCCGGTGACGCCAAATGAGGTGCAAACTCAGGCGGTTTTCGGTATCGTACCGAAAGCCGCCTTTTTTGTTGCGCATTTTGCCAGTTTTCGCCAGTTTTCGCTACTTGTGTAATTGACATTGAATTGAGCTTCACTGTGGCAATATACTCTCCGTTTCCATGGGGGTATGTGTCTGCCAGGGGTGAAGAACGCGTGAGAGATTGGAATTCAAAACCATGGATGGCGATTCCTCATTCTCGACTCCTGTTTCAAGAGAACCGGGCATTTCTGTAGTCATTCCTGTTCACAACGAGGCCGACAATGTGTTGGTCCTGCAGAGGGAATTGGTTTCGATTCTGGAATGCCTCCCCAATCCGTGGGAAATCTGTTTCGTTGACGACGGCTCTACCGATGGGACAGACAAGACGCTCGACGAAATTGCCGATACGTTTCCCAATACGAAGGTCATTCATTTAACAAGACGCTTCGGACAGTCGGCAGCACTGCGGGCCGGTTTTGACCACACGCGTGGCGAAATCGTTGTCACCTTGGACGGTGATCTCCAGAACGATCCCAGTGATATCCCTGGGTTGATCCGGAAGCTCGACGAAGGATATGACATTGTCCACGGTTGGCGGAAGAATCGCCGGGACCGGTGGTTGTCTCGCCGGGTTCCTTCAGTCATCGCTAACTGGCTCATCCGTAAAACGACAAGAGTGGAAGTCCCCGATCTGGGATGTGGGATACGCGCGATGCGCCGGTGGGTGGCTGACAATCTCGAGCTTATGGGCGAAATGCATCGTTATCTGCCCGTGTTGGCTGACAACATTGGGGCCAAATGGACTGTTGTTGTTGTCAACCACCGACCAAGGCAGTCTGGACGAAGCAAGTACGGCCTGGGGCGAACCTTTCGTGTGTTGTGTGACATTCCCGTGGTCCTTTGGTTAACACGGTTTCGATGGTCGCCGATGCGAGCATTTGCCATCCTCGGCATAACCAACGCAGTTGTTGTCACGGCAGCTTTCCTGGTCTCGGTCGTGTTGCAATCGATCGTTTTTCCAGCAGTGAGCCTTTCCGTTTTGCTTAGCGCGTTGGCCATCATGACAGGGGGAATTACGACGTTTGGGCTTGGGCTGGCTGCCGAAGCTCTTGTCCGTGTGGGAGCTGACAAAGCCCCCGTGTATATTGTGCGGTCTCAGGTGGGACGCGAGAGTGAGTCGCCCATTCTACGACTGGCCGACAGGAATCTCCTTCCTGAGCAGCGCAGGGGTAGGGCCAGACCAACCGGCACGTAGGGTGACTCTTTCGCTGCGGCTGTTTCGGTAACCAGACTCTCTAGCCGATGGTTTCGGCTAAGTCTCCGAAGAAAACCGGCCACCGTGTGCAGATAACCCAGTTGACCGAAAGGGTGTAAATCTCTCGTTCTCAGGGATTGGACTGGATTCGATATAACCGGAGAGTTGTGGGTGGCGGGATCGGACCTTCAGGAGGCCGATCGCGGTTGGCCGGTAGTGTTTCCCAACGGAGTATGTACTCCTCGTTTTGCGGTGGTTTGCCACTATCCCGGCAAAAGCGAACTTCCATGCCGGGGAAATCAGACTCCAGTTTCCCCAACTCCGCGGGCACTTCTCTGGACTGTGTACAGGTCTCGATAACCTTCAAAGAATTTGAGTCGAGAATCCAAACCCCGGAGCCATATTTCGAATGCGAGAACCTCTGGGCGAGGCGTCCGTCAGAGAGAGGGAAAATTCGGCTGGATGAAATCTCCGTGCGGATCGATCCGCCCCCTGAAAATTCCCACCGATAGTCCCATTGACTCGTCTGCCGAATGACCCAGCGGTTCTCTTCCCATCGGGCATTGAAGATCTGACTGTTGCCCTGATCATCATACTTATGGTAGGTCACAACGGGTCGGTTGTTTGCATCAAAACCAACGTAGTGAGCCACATTGATTAGTCCTTTCTTGATCGGGACGGGATCAACAACGACTCCAGGTGTTCGAGGGGTGATGGGCAATTCGATGGGTTTGCCATCCACGGTTTTCCAATGCACCAGATCGTCGCTGTTGGCATAACTGATGTCGTGATTCGTGGCGCAGTCTGATGTATCACGCCAGACCCAGCACATATGCCAGCGCCCATCAGGTCCCAAAATTGGTCCCGAGGGATAAGCGCTCATCTCTTCTCCCCCATCGAGCAAAGGTTGTTGCAACAGACGCTGCCAGATCCTCTTCGTATCATCATAGACATTGATGAACTGGCGTCCCCGGCCGCTTGCGCCATCACGGTAGAAAAACAACAGGTCGCCGTTAGCTGTGAACAGAAAACGGGGATACGTCACTCTTTGTTCGTCCTGGCCCACCATCGGAAGACGTTGAAACGTGCTGATCGCGTGGGGCTGTTCCGTGCGGAAGTAAATTAAGGGTGTCACGTGCATATTTCCCGTCACGTGCACATAGCCAGCTTTGTCAACAACAATGACGATGCTGTTGTGGCTATCCCAGCCTACCGACGTGGGTAACCGTTGAATCTCCCAGTGGTCGCTCGACAACTCGCGCGCAGCAATGACCATGCGACGGTCCGCATCGTAGTACCCGACATACTGATAAGGCGGGGATGTGTACAAACAGAAGCCAACCGGGTGACCTGCCCAAGCCGGCCCAATGGGATAAACGCTGATCACCTTTGGGTCCTTTTTCAATAAGTCGCACGGGCTAGGTTCACTTGTATTTGCTTGAACCAGTTCGCAAACAAGGAGCAATCCAGCGATGAAGACAGACATAGCGGTGACCTTTCTGGCTTTTCAAAGGTTTTGATGACCTATCGATGCACAAGTACAACATCTGTTTACTGAAATGTCGCAATATTGTCGCAGCGAACCTGGAGGACCAAAATCGGGATGTAAGTTTCACCTAAGCGGCGATCCGGTTACGACCGACAGCCCCTGTCAACTTTTGGACCGAGGCCTACCCCGCGGTCTTGGCTCAACTTGATTCACTTCAGTGTGCCCCCGGAGAAACAATAGCAAGGCAGTTCCAAAACGCGCCGTCAGTTTCAGGTACGTCAATGATCATACGTTGACGTGCGGTGTTTCTCAATCCCGCTGCAAAATCGTGTGATCCCCGCAGCGATTGTATTCCCGTAATCTGTGTTCATGCTATTCAGGCACGATTGCATTGTTTTCGGGGGAGATAGGCCCTTTGTCCAATTTGGCCTCACAGAATTCGTCTGGTTTCCACAGCTTGAGGTAGAAAAGGTCGAAACTGTTTGGTGAACAGCACCGCAGAGGCGATGCGTTGCCGACGTTCCTTTGTCCAAGTATGTTATCAATATCCTTTCGATGTTGTAATTCTTGTCTATGTGAAACACCTGGGCAAATAGCAATTGAGGAGGACCCGCGATGGCTACCTACCTGCTCAGCTTCAGCCCCAAGTACTGGCGACAAGAAACGAAGGTAGAGAACCCTTATCAAGAATGGGACCAGATGATCGATGACATTCAGAAAGGACGGCGCGCGAGAGGTAGCTGGACTTGTGGCCACAACAAACGAATCCAGAAGGGTGACCGGGTTTTTTTCATCAAGCTTGGTGGTGTCCCTCGTGGGGTTTTTGCATCCGGGACGGTAGTGCGCGGTAGTTACCGAGCTAGACATTGGATCGACGCAAGAAAGATGGCATGGTACGTGGATTTTGAATGTGACCGTATCGTGAATCCAAGGGATGATGTGTTGGAAATTGACCAACTGAAGGCCATTTCGGACACGATGACTTGGACACCGCAAAGTTCCGGAGTTGAAATACCTACAGAAGTTGCTGAAACACTTGAAAAAAGTTGGAGGCAATTCCTCAGGGAAAAACGTCGTAATGAGAGAATCAAGAGTAGGGAAATTGCGATTCTTCCCGAAGAAGCCGACATGGACAAGACGTACAGTGAAGGTGCACGGATGCGGATTACCGTAAATCGCTATGAGCGCGATCCTGAAGCGCGCAGGAGATGTATCGAATATCACCTTACTAGGTGTTCTGTCTGCGGAATCAGCTTAGAAGAACTTTACGGTGAGATTGGGAAGGGGTATATCCATGTTCATCACATTCGGCCCCTGTCTGAATGTGGCAAAGGCTATGAGGTTGACCCGATTAAGGATTTGCGACCGGTCTGCCCAAACTGTCATGCGATGATTCATCGGAAGAAACGTCCGTTCACAATTGAACAAATGCGAAAGATCGTCGAACAATATCGAAACCGAAGGGCTTGAAGACAATTGGTCCTTATTGAGGTGTTTGGCGAGATTATCCTAGCAATCGGCATCACGAAATCTCTTTCGAGCGCAGCTACTTAGCCCGTAGGACCGTTTTCTAGTTACTTCACCGAAATATTGTGATCCCGCAAGATGGTCGCGATGACCGGGCGCCAGCTGCATAGCGCCTTGTGGGCCCACGTCGCGTGGTGACAGCCAACATTCCCCATTCGTGGCTTCTTGTCTGCCCAGAACGTGGTGCATAAACTGGGAAGAGCGTAATCCACAAGGAGAAGCGTTTTTTTCGCAGTGGCGCTGCCCTTGCTATGCTGTGGCCGGGTATGTGACCGAATAGTGATTTCGGTTTCTCTGGACAACAGCAAAGTGAGATGGGAGCTTTCGCTGTCGGAAAACGTTAGGGGTGATTCATGAATTGCGCCCTGCCAAAAATGAAGTCTTGGTGTTCGCAATTAACATCCCGTTAAATCGTGTTCTGACTACGATATGAAGTTGTGTGGATTCGACGGGGAGGCCGATGATGACGAATCAATTCAGTGCTCGCCTTTTAAGCTGCCAGACTATAGGGGTCATCGTTGTTGTGGTTTTGGCTCCGATGATGCTTGGGGCGGAGTTCTATGTGGACCCGCAAACCGGAAAACCAGGCAATGATGGGAGCAAGGATCGTCCTTGGGCGAGCCTTCAGGAACTGTTCGATAACGGGCTAATCGAAACCCAAACCTGGGAATCATTACCTTACAAACCGGGAGTGAAACTGGTGCGCAAGAACGTTGGGGCGCCAGTGAGGCCAGGTGACACAATCTGGCTCCGAACGGGCAATTATGGTCGGCTCATGATTCAGGCGTGTTATAACGGCGACTTCATTACGATCGCAGCCCAGGAAGGGCACACGCCACGGTTTGAAAGCATCCATATCCAATCTGGGTCGCATTGGGTCTTGAAGGGTTTGCACGTAAGCCCAGAATACGGCGATGGGAAGAATCGTCGAACGATGATTCGGCTGGAATCGCATGGCTGGCGGGGACCGATCCACGATATTGTTATTGAGAATTGTCGTCTGCAGTCGGCGGAGGATACATCGAAATGGTCTGCAGAACAATGGAACGCCTTGGCCTGCGACGGTATCCTGGCCGATGGGGAAAGGATTACTGTTCGCCGAAATTATCTGAAGAACGTCAATTTCGGTATCTCCATGGCTGGGCCACATTGCCTTGTGGAACATAACGTTGTTGAAAACTTTGCGGGTGACGGTCTGCGCGGACTCGGTGATTATGACGTTTTTCAGTACAACGTCGTTAAGAACTGCTATGACGTGAACGCGAACCATGATGACGGTTTCCAGAGCTGGTCTGTGGGGCCTGGGGGAGTGGGAACGGGCGTCGTCAAAGGGATTGTCCTACGAGGGAATACCATCATCAACTACGAAGACCCGAATCAACCCCACCGGGGGACACTCCAAGGGATTGGTTGCTTCGATGGCATGTATGAAGACTGGGTCGTCGAGAATAATGTTGTGATCGTAGATCATTACCACGGCATCACGATGGGTGGAGCAGTGCGGTGCCGAATTGTCAACAACACCGTGCTTGATCCTAACACCCTGCGTCCTGGCCCGGCTGCCATAAGGATAGACAATCACAAGAATGGTATGCCTTCACGCGATTGTATTGTGCGAAACAACCTGGCTTCGGCTCTTTTCGCCCGAGGTGATAACATGCAGGTTGATCACAATCTCGTGATTGAGAATCCAAAAGCATTCTTTGTTGATGCCGATCGGTATGATCTGCATTTGCGAGAAAATGCACCTGCGATCGACGCGGGGAGTCCAGAGCTTGCGCCGGCACAAGACGCTGACGGGACACGGCGACCCCAGGGAAAAGCAGTGGATATAGGGGCCTACGAGCGCTCCGCCGGGCAATGATCACACGAGTGCCTTGCGATCTCCTGTGGCGAGTGAAGAATTATAATGTGGATGTCGGTTGCGCAAAGTACTGGCCTTTGCCTGCTTGGATGAGGAGACCTTGGGATGGTGAAGTCTCGTCGCGAGTTTCTGAAGGGCGGTTCGGCCCTTTTGGCCGGTGTTGCCATTTCGAATATGGCAAGTCCCGTGGTCCATGCGGGAAGCGAAACGCCATTGAAAGTTGGTGTTATCGGCGTCGGGTGGTATGGAATGGTCGATGCCCGAGCGGCGCTTAAGGTTGGCGGGGTGGAAATCGCCGCCATCTGTGATGTCGATTCGGAACATCTGGAGAAATCTGCAGGTGAATTGGAACAGCTTCAAGGGAAACGTCCAAAGACATTCAAGCTTTATGAAGACATGCTCAATCAGGCGGAACTGGATGCCGTGATCATTGCCAGTCCGCCCCACTGGCATGCGCTGCATCTCCTCGCGTGTCTTAAACACAATCTCGATGTTTATTGCGAAAAGCCTCTCGCTTACGACATTAAGGAAGGGCAGGCCATGGTTGCGGCGGTGAAGCGATCGGGCCGCATTGTGCAAATAGGTTTCCAGCGACGGCAACATGCGAGCTTCCTGGAAGTTCGTGAGTTTATTAAGAGTGGGCAGGCAGGGGATATTGTTCAGGTCGATGCTCAGATCCACTACCGGGCGGGAACGAAAGATCCCACACCGAAGGACCCGCCTCCAACGCTGGATTGGAACCTTTGGTGTGGACCAGGACCTCTTATTCCTTACAGTGAACAGGTAGGCCATTTTGACTGGAGGCTGGAGAAAACTTCGGGGCATGGACATCTAGTTGATTGGGGGATTCACCTGATCGATGCCACGCGCATGATCCTGGGGCTTTCGACTCCGCACAAAGTCGCTGCCAATGGCGGCATTTATCAGCTCAAGAATGTCATCACGACTCCCGACACATTGACTGCCCATTTTGAATTTGATCGGTGCCCCGTCGTGTGGCGTCATCGGATATGGGGTGCGGAGGAGTACACGCCGGATGTGAACAACGGAATCTTCTTCTTCGGCACTAAGGCCACCGTCTTCGTAACAGACGGTCGCTGGGTTGTTATCCCAGTGGGGCAGAATGCAGAGCGTAAAGAGTACACCCCCAAGACGGACGCCGGTGTTGAGCACATGCGGGACTTTTTGACCGCAGTCCGTGAGCGAAAGCAACCGGCTTGTCCGATTGATGAGGGCTTCCGTTCGACGGCGACGGTCAAGTTGGCGATGATCGCGTATGAGACGGAAACCGTTGTTCGGTGGGATGAATCGCAGGGAGATGTTCTCGATAATCCTGCGGCACGAGCGCTCCTCAAGCGCGAGTACCGTGCTCCCTGGCGTCACCCAGCGGACCAGGAAGCATGACAGTTTGGCACGGAAGTGCCGACGCCGTCGCAAGTGAACGAAGAGCTTAAAGCCGAGTACTGTTAGTCGGCACAGGTGGGGATATGGACGATGGTGTCCGTCAGGTGATCTCCGAGAATCTGGTCACATGGTTCGCGGCCCCTTGGGTTATTCGTTTTAATGCTGCCGAACCGGGCAGAGGTCTCGAACTATTGTTCAGCACCCACGACCCGTTGGTGGATGAAAGAACCGATGTTGCCAATTCGCAGGTTGTTGCCCAGCTTTTTGCCTTTGGGTCTTCCGCAATCTCCAGGTGTCGTCAACTGCCCTTGGTTGAAATCGACGGCAAGGACGGTCGGATAAGATGTCATTATGGAAGCACGGAAAGTTTTCCCGCCGAATTGACCTTGGCAATCGGGGTGGCCAGCGTTGCGGCAAACCGTGGGGAACTCGGCGGCGAACCTATGGAGGGTGTTAGGATTCCCTTCTTGGTATGTCAAACGGACTTTGCCATCCAGACAGAACGCGAAATTGCCCCGCAGCTTTTGCTCACCCACAACATCAGCCGCGTCGCGCAGAAAGAGAGTTGCGAGGTTGTTATAACGTCTGAGGATCTCATGCGGAAATCGGTCTTGTCGGGCATCGCTTTTCATGCCACGCAGGAAAGGAGGACCGAGGGATCAACCGCCCTGTCTTTCCTAAGATACTCACTCGCGGGATCAGGATGGTCTTTGGTTCCCTATTATCACCCCGCGGGAGTCCGGAGAATCTCTCCCACACTGTTCCACGCTCCGAATTCTGAAAGTTGTCAAGAGTTGTGGACTGTTTTTACTTTTCCGGAAAGGCTCGAAAAGGGCGTGACAGCCGCTGTCCGCGCTGGGTTCCTCCTTTTAGATTCATCAGTCAGCAATGTAGAGATATCCTATGTCGTTCGTGAGCTATTGGTAGGTTGTCCCCCACTCCGCGAGGGATAATCTAGAAATGCGGGAAAAATCACAGTAGCATAAGGAACACGTGCATTAGGACTAAAGACCGTCCTCTGTTGACCCTCTTTGGGCACAGGCGAATGATGCGGAACATTCACGACGTTGCTCGCAGCCTGAATCGTTACTAAGTGGTTGTCTTTATTGGTCGATGCGGGTGAAAATGGGTTCATTGGATTTCCTCAGAAAAAGGAGGACGATGTGACGGAACTTTTCGTAACCGATAACTTTCTGCTAGAGAACGAGACGGCCAGAAAGCTGTATCATGAGGTTGCCCGGGATCTCCCGATCGTTGATTATCACTCTCATTTGTCACCCAAGCTGATTGCCGAGAATTATAGCTTTCCAAACTTGACGGTTCTTTGGCTTCGGGGCGACCACTACAAATGGCGCGTCATGCGGGCGAATGGTGTTCCGGAATACTTCTGCACCGGAAATGCCAGTGATTATGAAGTGTTTATGAAATGGGCAGAAACAGTTCCGAAGCTGCTGCGAAATCCTCTCTACCATTGGACACACATGGAACTGAAAAGGCCATTTGGAATCAGCGACAGACTCCTTTGCCCGGAAACCGCGGCCGAGATATGGCGAATTTGCAATGAGAAGCTCGCCCAGCCGGAGTTTTCCTGCCGGGGACTCTTGAAGCAAATGAGTGTTGCGCTCGTTTGTACCACAGATGATCCAACGGATGATCTCAAGTATCATGCGCAGTTGGCTGCGGACCCAAGCTTTCCTATCCGAGTCCTGCCGACTTTCCGACCAGATCGAGCCATGATTCTGGCCAATCCTGAGAGCTTTCATTTGTGGGTCGATCGTCTGAGCGAGGTTTCGGGCGTAGAGGTTAAAGATTTCTCAACGCTAATCGAGGCCCTTCGCAAACGGCATGATTATTTCCACGAAATGGGTTGTCGTGCTTCAGATCACGGGATTGAGCAGTTTTATGCGGAAGATGCGAAAGAATCCGAATTGAATCAAATCTTCCGGGATGCTTACAACGGTCGCACCGCGAGTGCAAATGAGCGTGCGAAATTCAAATCGGCAATTCTCTATGAGTGCGCCATCATGAATCATGAGAAGGGTTGGACGCAACAATTCCACGTCGGCGCGCTCCGGAACAACAATACCCGGATGTTTAAACAGGTCGGCCCCGATACAGGTTTTGATGCCATTAACGACGCCAACATGGCTCGAAATATGGTGCGATTCTTCGATCGTCTTGACCAGGAGGGCAAACTGGCGAGGACGATCGTCTATGATATCAACCCATCATTTAACGAGGTATTTGCCAGTATTCTGGCTTGTTTTCAAGATGGTTCGGAGCCGGGAAAAATGCAATTTGGGGCAGCCTGGTGGTTTCTTGATCAGAGGGACGGTATCCTCCGGCAACTCGAGACTGTGTCCAACTTTGGGCTGCTCAGTCGTTTCGTAGGAATGTTGACCGATAGCCGATCGTTTCTCTCATTTGTGCGGCACGAGTACTTCCGACGAATTCTATGCAATTTGCTTGGGGCTGAAATGGAACGCGGCCTCTTGCCGAAAGACTTCGACCTCGTGGCCGGTCTGGTACGAGATATTTGCTACAACAACGCGGTCCGTTATTTCGGATTTCAGTTGCCCCTTGTGTGACGTGAGTTCTAAGTGGTGCGGACTTCGGGATAGGTGCCGGTTTTCATCATCTCGACGAATGCAAACTTGATAACCTGATGGGGGACTCAGCGATGAGCAACTTGGCAAGAACGGTGAAGTTCATCTTCCTCCCAGCGGTCGTTGGCCAATTCTTGGTTTCGGCAGCCTGTGCGTACAATCCGCCGGTGGACTCCGCGTTGGGGATCACCGTTCGAATCGAAGGTCCGAGTGACGTTGATGGGAAAACTTCGTTCCCAATCACGCTGGTGGTGGAAAATTCGAGAGAAGATTCTATTACTGGGTCGATCAAACTGGGTCTGATCGATGGTTTCACCGCTGATCTTCCCGCACCATTTCCCGTGGAGGTGGCTGGCAAACAGACACTGCGGAAGACGGTGCAGGTTCGTCCAGGCGAGCGGGTGTTTAATGGCCATTATCCAGTTCATGTCTGGGCCACCTTCAATCTGGCCGGAACTGTGGTTGAATTGCATCCGATCTTGATCTTTCAGATGAAGAATGTTCCGCAGGAACGTGGGCCAGAATGGGAGTGGATATCTCTCAGCGTTCCTGAACGTGGTCAGCTGGCACTGGAAGAAATTCCTATTCGTCGGGCCGTGATGCAGGTGTTTGGACAGCCACCTGAGACCATGCCAACGGGATGGCGAGGATCGCACCCGATCCACCGCGGATCGTGTGACAGTGGGTCTCGCGTCCTTGGAGGGGTCTCAAAGACGGGGCTGATGATTCATCCACCGTGGTTCGAAGGCAAGACGGGGACCGCCGTCGTTGAGTTTCCCCTTAAGCTGCCCACGGTTCATCCTATTAAATTGCGGTTTTCCCTTGGTATCCAGGAAGAAGGGCAAAGTGATGGCGTGACCTTCCGGGTGCGTGTCGCAAAAGCAGACGCGGCGCCGGGAGAGTTGGGAACCGTTTTGTTTGAGCGTCATACAGCGACCAAGGAATGGGAAGGGCACGAAGTCGATTTGTCGGACTTTGCCGGGCAGACTCTCCGGCTACAATTCGAGTCTCACCCGGGGCCGAAGAATAACACGGGTTGGGACTCTTCATTCTGGGCCGAACCGACGCTCATCGTCGGCCCAGAGGTGGTCAAACAAGATGATGAGTCTTCAAAGCGTGCGGTTCATTTGGGAACATCTCGTCTTGGTGGGCGCACGATCAGCTATGATGTTGCACCGGGCACGCGCGGTTTGCTTGACGCCACCGTACGAATCCGACTCGACAATCAGGAGATATCATTCCGAGGATTCGAGATCACGGTGCTGGGATCGCGTGTTGACCGAGAACGTTCGGCCCTGGGATTGGTCGGCGTCGAAACGAAAGTCAGTCCGAATCCGGATGCACAGGGTCATGATCTCACAGTCAGGCATCAGTTTGAAAGCTTTTCGGGCCGATTTGATCTGGTAGGATCGTTCAAGGTCGTCAATGGTATCCTGGTTGTCAGCTTCGGAGTTGAAAATGCTCCTCGGCCGCAGCCTTGGCGGTACCTCTACCTCCAGGATGTAGCTCTCGGTTCATGGAGTGAAAATGCATTTCGGGTCTATGCTGGGCCGGGAAATGTGGTCCAAAAGCCACAGTCTTATACCTTGGGCTTTGATGGTCACCGGCTGTCAACGTCGTTTGTGGGGCTTGAGTTCAAGAATGACATTTCAATCGTACAAGCCTGCGACGTTCCACCGACGTCTTTTGTCGTTGATCCAGCGTTGAACCACGGTTCGCTCCATGCCTCCCACAACTGCCAGTTCGTTCTTGTGCCGGCCTCCTCAGTGTGGGAGGGTGTCAAGATCTGGAGAGAAGCCAACGGTCTTAAACCATCGGCTGGGGTTGCAAAACTCGCTGGGCGATTCGTATTTGATTTGTGGGGGGGACAGTATCGCAGTAGTGCCGAGGCATTGCAAAAATCTTTCAAGTATGGTCTGACGGACAGCCTCGTTATCTGGCACAATTGGCAGCGCTGGGGGTATGATTACCGCCTGCCGGAGATCTATCCCCCCAACCCTCAGCTCGGAAGCCTCGAGGATATGCAATACCTCGCCGAGACGTGTCGAAAAACGGGGGTCCTATTTGCGTTGCACGATAACTACATCGATTTCTATCCTGATGCTCGAGGATTCTCGTACTTGCAGACCATTGCTTTTCACGAAGGTCGCGAACCCGTTCGGGCATGGTTTAACGAAGGCCGCCAAGCTCAGTCCTATCGGTATCGGGCAGACCAGATTGAGCCGTTTCTGAAAGAGAACCTGGCAGCGATTGCCAAGAGTATTGGTCCCACGGCCTACTTTATCGACGTGTGGAGCAGTGCAAGTCCTTACGACTACTGGACGGTGGACGGCCAGTTCTTTGACAAGGTGTACACCAAAAAAACATGGGGAGAGCTTTTTGCTTGGATTCGAGATTGCCTTGGCAATCAAGCCCCACAGATCTCGGAAAGTGGTCACGATCAGTTGATCGGCTGGCTTGATGGGGCCACGACAAACCATTTGCGGGTGGGAGAACCTTTGCCGGGCTACTACCGCTGGTCTGTGTGGAACTGGAAGTGCGAAGATGCCGAGCGAATCCCCTGGTTTGATGCAGCTCATCATGATCGATTCGTTCTTCACGGGGCAGGCTATTCCGGAAGATACCAGGCCGGTTTGGATCCTCAGTTGCACGGGATTTACAGCGATGATTACATCACGACAGAGGTTCTGACGGGCCATCCTGCCATGGTTCCTGACCCGTTTGGGCTTGACGTGGTGCGAAAATACTGGCTCCTGGCGCCGATAGGGCGTGCTCTGGCCCTTACGAGGATCGATCAAGTGGAGTTTGTTGATGGTGACTTGCATCGAATCCACGTTTGGTGGGAGAACGGTACGGAAACCTGGTGTAACCGTGGCGCGACCGATTGGAAGGTTGGAGAGTACGTCCTGCCGCAGTACGGTTTTCTCGCACGTATGCCCAGAAGCGCGGCAAACGACAATGGGAAAGAAGACGTAGTGATTGCAACCATTTGTCGCAAGGACGGTGTGATTACGGAGTCTGTCATTGGTTCGGAATATGTGTACGTTAACGGCCGCAAAGACTATTTCGGCCCGGAACGTATTCGACCAAAGGCAACAGGGTTCTCAACGTCAGCTCGAACATGCGAAATCCCTGTGACTTGGTTTGCGCCGAATGGCATCCCGGATGGTTATGTGCCGTTTGCCCATTTCTGCGACGAAGAGGGTGAGATCGTTTTCCAGGGAAGCTTCACCGCGATTCAGAAATCGTCGGTCGAAGGTGAATTCCAGAGCGTGATTCGTGCGGGAGTCCCCGATTCTGTAAAACCGGGCACCGAATTGGAATTGCGTGTTGGCTTGTACCGACCCCAGGGTGGGCGACGGTTGTCGCTAACTGGCTCTGATGACGGTCAATCGAGGATTCGGCTTGGGAAACTCGTGATCGACAAGGACCAGTCTCTCACTTGGACGACCCAGCCCGAAGAGATTGACCAACTAATTTTGCGGAAGAATGCCGAAGGAAGGATAATTGACTTTGGCTGCGTAGTCACAGCCCAGGGGGTACGTTTGACCCGTGAAGCCGATGGTATCCGGGTCATGGCCTTGCCTTTAGACAATCAGCCGACGACGGCGGAGGTGGTTTGGAAGAAACTGCCTTGGTCGTTGCCGGCTCCGAGGCGAGTCGAATACCGTGACTTGAACGGCCAGGTGATCAAGGCTGAAGACATCTCGGGCGAGAGTCCCACGGTTTCCGTATCGATCGTCCCGCCAGCGGTTGATTGCTGGATTCTCACCGCGCGATAGAAGGCTAGGGGTGTGTCGCGAATACACTCGTTAGGCATACTCGGTCTGTGTGAACAGAATTTTATGTAGTGTTCGTGCGAACAAAGTAAATGCGCGAACCTTCGCAGACCGATTCGCGTCTTAGAGACGGTGGTTTTCTAATTTATTAAGGGGTTGTGCCTGCTGGGTGAGAAACCACGTGGATTTGTGCAGCTTTGGCAGGTAGAATACAGGTTTGGGGAGTTTTGAGGGGCTGAATCTCAAGTTTGCAGTTGTTTGAAACGCTTCATTTCGCGCAGAGGTGTAGTATGCGTACGTTCGTGCGAACGGTTAAGAAGACGGTTAAGACATTGGTCACGTTCGTCGGTAAGCGTTACGTGAGCAAGGACGTCGTCGTTCGCACGGTCGGTAAACAGATTTTCTGCGCGGTCAATTTGTTGTCTCAGGTCCTGCGCTCATCACCGACGCATTTGACGGGGTGCATGTGCATCCATAGGACCTGGGCTCTTGCACCGGCTTACCAAGGACGCGCATTGCGTCCGGAGAGCCGTTGGTGTTGGTCGCGTCCGCCACAAGATTAGCCGTAGAAACACGTTAAACGGTGGATGCGAACCGACACCCGCGGTCCTGTGAAAGCGGATCGACGTGGTGTCGATGGGCGTTTTCTCAGGGCCGGCTCTCAAACGGGTGATGGCTCTCGTCCGCCTTTTCGCCGGAGGAAAACATGACTGCCGTTTTGGAACCACTGGAACTCGAATCGACTGAGAACATGTCTTTCGACGCTGGGGCGTTCATTTCGCCACCAGGGAGTACCCTCGCCACCTTGGTCCGACAAGCCAAGAACGGGGACCACAAGGCGTGGGAAGAGTTGATTCGTCGCTATCAGAGACTCGTTTATGACACAGTGCGTGCCCGGGTTAGAAGTGATTCGGACGCGGAAGAGGTTTGCCAGGAAGTCTTTCTGCAGGCCCTGCGCAAGCTGTTTCAACTCGAAGTCCCGGAGGCGTTCGGCAGTTGGTTGCGACGAATTGCGGAGCGGCTTGCTCTTAATCGCCTGAGTCGGGGGCGCTCTGAATACCCGCTGACCGAAACGCAAATGGAAAAGCAGCGAGATTTGCGCGCTGAGCCTGTCCGTGAGGCTATGCGACGTGAGGCGCAGCAGCGCGTCTTGCGCAGCTTGAACGACCTTCGCACAATGGATCGTGAAGCCCTTGTGGCGTTTTACTTGGAAGGTAAATCCCTGGCGGAAATCAGTAACGCACTGGCAGTTCCTTTGGGGACGGTCAAAAGGCGGCTCCACGTGGCGCGAAAACGACTGGCCAAATTGCTGGTCGAGGAGTAATGCTCGCGTCAGAAGAAACCCACCTAATGAAAACCCTAGTTTTCAACCCAGGCTGGCTCCTCGTTATGTGCGGGCGAGCCAGCCACTATTTTGGGGCTGATTCGGAGATCTTACAACTGGCTTGAAAACCTGCGGCGTACCCATCGTAAAGCCGCTGGATTTCAGCCGCTGACGGCAAATCAGAATGAATCCATACACGGTAGGACAGCCGCGTACAACTTCCCGGTTCCAGCGTTCGGCTTTGGATCCCTGGCCAGCCAATACAAAGGGGACCGTAGTGCCGCGTTAGCCATGTCGGCGGAAAATCGGGATGGTTAGGCGCGACCATGATTGTCCCACCGCTGAGCGACTCGTCGCTCCCAAAACGACTTGTAAAGTCAGCCCAGGGTAGCCGTGTTTCGTACAGGTCGTCCTTGGTTAATCCATCCGGCACAGTGATCATCGAGTCTTTGGGTGAAGGAGGTCGAAACCGCATGGTGAGGCCACCATAGCTCTTACCCTCGGCGCCCCACAGTGTGACGGGGACGTGGGGCAACAAGAAAAGATCGATATCAATGAAACGTCCCATTGAGTCCGACGGATACACTGTGACCCACACACGTTCCGTCAGGAGACATTCATCATCGATCATCCAGGCATTCTCCACGCCCAACACGGCGCTGCCCGGATTGCACTCTCGACAAAGCCATTTTTGGAACCGCTGCCGGAGTTTCCCCTTATCTTCCCATAAACTGAATTCTTCTTCCCGAATCACCACGTGTGGCCACGTCCAGAAGATTCCATGATGGTGATAATGATCGCGTGGAAAATCATCCGTCATAATCTCACCATGAAGGCCCCACACGGGATGAATATAGCACGATCTTGTGCGGCGAGGATCATTGGCAGGGACATCGGGGTTTGTGATTGCGCCAAAATTGTAGGCCAGCAGCGGTTCGCCCTGATTTCCGTACAGCGTCAACGTTGTCTCGGATGTCTCCTTCCAGTGGAACGCTGGCTGACTCTCCTGTGTCGGTTCACTCTGTTCTTTATCTTTTGCATCAGAAATCCGTAGAGTGATCTTAGCCGCCTCTTGCGAAGGTGCTACCTCCGTCGTAGTGCGTCTGAGCAACAGGTAACCTGACGACCGTAGTGATCCATCGGGAGACGGACCACTGGATACCGCCGCCGATACCTTGGTTTCAGGTATCAGGGATTCAACGACGCAACACGCACCGTTCGGAACCTGGTAATCAGTCGGCAGTGACACACGGACCGGGACAACAAGGGATTGAGCCGGAATCTCAACCGTGAGGTTTCGTTGTGTGCCCGGTGCACCCTCGGATCCCATGGCTGAAATAGAATCCAACGAACAAAAGGCCATTACGAAGGTCGCGATTCCCCAAGTAAGCCGGTTGTTCTTCCCCATATGTCACCTTTTCGAGTCACGAATCTTTGAATTGCTTGTCATCACGGACAATGCGTGATTATAATCACGGCGACGGAAACGGAACACCAACGAGGATATGAATCCAACCGTCCAGTCCCCCGCAAATAGCACCCTTTCCTTTTGACACGTCGCTTTGAGAATGGAGGATGACCAATGCAGAAGACCAGGACCACGTTTTCTCGCCGAGATTGTTTGAAATACGTAGCAGCGACTGCGACCGCAACGGTTATCGTGCCTTCGCGGTTGGTCTTCTCCTATGAGGCCAACGAGAAAGTCAATCTTGCCGTGATTGCGGTCGGGGGACGAGGCGGGGCCAATCTGAAAGGAGTGAGTGGTGAGAATGTGGTTGCCTTGTGCGATGTGGATCGCCGGCCGCTCGAGTCCGCGGCGAAAAACTTTCCGGACGCCCATACTTACACCGACTATCGTAAGCTGCTGGACACGGAGAAAACGCTGGATGCAGTCGTCGTGAGTACGCCTGATCACATGCACACGCCGATTTGTCTTCGTGCCATGAGACAGGGGTTGCACTGCTATTGCGAGAAGCCACTCACACGGACGGTGGACGAAGCCTATCAAATGGCAAAAGTGGCCAAGGAAAAGAACCTGGTAACCCACATGGGAACACCGGGCCGCGGAAGTGCGGATACGGCTCGTATTGTTGAGATCATCCGAAGTGGAGCGATTGGCGATGTGACCGAGGTTCATTATTGGACGGATCGCCCGATTTGGCCGCAGGGATTTGATCGACCTCAAGGAGAGGATCAGGTGCCTGGCCATCTCGACTGGGAGAACTGGATTGGATGTGCCCCGATGAGGCCATACAAAGAAAAGTGGCCGGAAGGACACCCCGTTTATCAGTTGCCACCCGGAAAGCTTCACTCCGGGTGGGTGTATCATCCTTTTGTATGGCGTGGTTGGTGGGATTTTGGCACTGGGGCATTGGGAGATATTGCTCCTCACATGTGGCATTCGGCGTTCTGGGGATTGGAACTGGATGCCCCGGAGAGTGTCGATGTGGTGGATACGTCCGGACCGGTAACAGAGATGTTTCCCGCGTGGACGATCCTCCGATTTAACTTTCCAGCGAAAGGTAATCGACCAGCTGTGAAGCTCTATTGGTATGACGGTGGCAAAACGCCGCCAGCCGATATGCTGGGTGTTAAAGAGGTGCCGACAGGCGGTTCCCTAATTGTTGGGACAAAAGGTGCCATCGGCGTCGGGCACAAGTCCCCTGCGGATTTTCCGGATGTGCCGCAATCCTTGCGCCGTTACGGCGACATGTACTCGGAATGGATTGGCGGAATCAAGAATGGTAATCCAGATCAGCCGAGCTGTCCCTTCAGTTATGCCGGCCCGTTGACCGAGGCCTATCTGTTAGGGAACATTGCACTCAAGCTGGAGCGAACAATCCAGTGGGACGCGAAAACCCGAAGAATTACGAACGTTGAAGAAGCGAACCAACTGTTGGTGCCTGTGTACCGACAAGGTTGGGAGGCATAGAATCGAACCGACTTGCGGATAATGTTACTGTTCTGACGAGACCAGGGCCACTTTTTGGGCCAGAGTGACGTCTTTAAGTGGATGTGGGACCTGGCTCAGGTTGACGTTTTCGTTCCCGTGGGAGGCAATCCTTATGAGGTACGTGTGTGGCTTTGCGCTTTTCATGATGTTGCTTGTGTTCGGTGTCGCGCTGGGGGCGGAACCAATTGTTCTTCACCCGGATAACCCGCACTACTTTCTTTGGCGGGGACGTCCGACAGTTTTGATCACGTCGGGGGAGCACTACGGCGCCGTGTTGAACGCTGATTTCGACTATATCCGGTATCTCGACGCGTTGGCCAAAGATGGCCTCAATCACTCGCGAACGTTTTCGGGAACATACCGTGAGATTCCGTCTTCATTTGGGATCACTGATAATCCCCTGGCGCCGAAACCTCTCCGCTATGTTTGCCCGTGGGCCAGGAGTGATCAGCCCGGTTATTTCGATGGCGGTAATCGCTTCGACCTGAAGAAATGGAACCCAGAGTACTTCGCGCGATTGCACGATTTCATGCGGGCCGCGCAAAAGCGGGGGATCGTCGTGGAATTCAATCTTTTCTGCCCGTTTTACAACGACGATCTCTGGGCTGCGGATCCTATGAATGTCAGGAACAATGTCAATGATATTGGGGACTGTGGCAGGGAAGAAGTGTATGCGCTGAAACACGCGGATCTAACCCAAGTGCAACTTGAGTTCGTAAGAAAAGTCGTTTCGGAGCTTCGAGAATACGACAATCTGTATTACGAAGTGTGCAACGAGCCGTATTTCGGCGGGGTGACTGAGGCATGGCAATGGAAAATCGCCGACACAATAGCGGAGACGGAAAAGTCACTGGGCGTCAAACATCTGATTTCGATGAACATCGCCAATGGACGGGCAAAAGTCGAAAAGCTCCATCCCGATGTCAAGATCCTCAATTTCCATTACTGCGTGCCACCGGACACAGTGGCCATGAACTACCATTGGAATGTGGTCATTGGAGAAAACGAAACCGGGTTTCGAGGCAAAGATGATATCCTTTACCGCACAGAAGGATGGGATTTCATTCTGGCGGGCGGTGCTCTTTACAACAATCTCGATTACTCGTTCACGCCTACTCATCCCGATGGAACGTTTCTCGATTACAAATCTCCCGGCGGTGGAAGTCCAAGCCTCCGGCAGCAACTGGCAATCCTGAAAAGATTTGTTGAAGAGTTGCCATTTTTGAAGATGGCTCCCGATACGGACACGGTTCAGGGAGTTGACCCCAAGTTCACGACAACCTGTTTGTCGAAAAAAGGAGAAGTGTACGCGGTTTACATTCATGTTCCGCTCCCCAATAAACCCAAGAATCTGGCGGAACACCTCCGCAAAGATACCAAGGTGGCAATCAAAATGAATCTTCCGAAAGGCCAGCTCGAGATTCGTTGGCTCGATACAAAGACGGGTAACTGGGTTGCCAGCGAATCGCAGAAACATGAAGGGGGAACATTGTCTCTAACGTCACCGGTGTTTGACGACGACATTGCGCTGCGGATCGACGTGAAGTGAGTTCTGCACGGAGCTTACCGGATTTGCACAGACGCTCACTCGCGTTTGATGCTGCGGGTACGCATGTGGATTTTAGGGGACTGTTTCCTTGACTTACCGGGGACGACCTGTCCACGCAGAAAGGCACTGGGCGATGGTCAGGTCTCCCGTAACATTGACCACAGTCCGGCACATATCAAGGAAACGATCCAAACCCAAAATCAGAGCTACGCTTTCTGGTGGAACACCCACACTTGCAAGGATGATCATGATCATGGGGATGGAACCACCGGGAATCCCTGCTGTTCCCACCCCGGCGAGGATCGCGAACAAGAGTACGCCGAGTTGCTGGAACAAGGTCAGCTCTGCCCCAAAGACCTGAGCCAAGAACAGAACCACAACGCCTTCATAAAGGGCCGTCCCATTCTGATTGCCTGTCGCGCCGACGGTCAAGATGAACCTTGCAATATGCGATGGAATGCGAAGATTCTTCTCAGCCACCTGAATTGCGGTGGGAAGGGTCACGCTCGATGAGGCCGTCCCAAAGGCTGTCGGTATCACTGGACCCAGGGCACGAAAGAATCGATCGGGCCGAACACCACTGGCCAGGAGTGCAATGGGATAGACCGCAAACATCTGGAGTAACAACCCTCCTACCACCACAAGCACGAAACTTAAGAGTGGTATAACCAGGGCAATGCCCAATCGAGCGGCAGCAACAAACATCAGACAGGCCACGCCGAAAGGCGCCAGAATCATGGCCCAATCGACGATTATCATCGAAATCGCATAGAGACTGTCCAGCACGTTAATCCAGGGCTCTGCCCGTGACTCAGCCTTAATTGTGGCTGCCCCCAGAATTAGGGCGAAAACCATAATTGCGAGCATTCCGTTTCCTTTGGAGCTACCGTCCAAAGCACCAACCGCTTCTTGAAGAGGATTCTCGGGGATGATGTCCAGCACAATATCAGGGACTCGTTTGATCTGGTCCTCCTTGGGCAATTCCCGACGGCCAAAACGGGCCTCAATTGCCCGTTGCTTCTCAACAGACACAGTTTTGCCGGGGGCAACGACCGTTACGAGGAGCAGGCCAATGAGCACGGAAGTGGAAGAAAACACAATTGTCATCACAATGGCGGCCAGACCAAGGCGGCCAAGACGCCGCAGATCGCGGAACTCAACGACGGCCAGAACAAGCGCCGAAAAAACCAGAGGTAGAACGATGCACAGGATGAGTCGGAGAAACACCTTTCCCAACGGTTCAATGACAAAATCGATGGCCCAATAAATGGCCGATACAGGTAACCACCTGTGGAAGAGGCTATCCGGGTGTTGTCCTGCGAAATCAATGGCCAAATTGACGATAAGGCCCATTGCAAATCCAATGAGCAGTCCGAATAACATCAACCTCGCCCGACGATCACGGGACCTCGCAGGATGAGCAGGTGAGGAGTCTTTAGTGTTCAATTGAGGGTCGCTCACGTGATCCATTTCAAACAACGATACAGGGTTTTTCCAAGGGAATTGTGATAGAACAACGTTGTGGGACCGTGCGTGCCGCACGAGTTAGCAATCGATAGTGCTTGCGGATGTGAATGTGAAACGCACGGCGCACTGAGATCGCAGCCTCATTGTTGCGTTCCTTGATTCGGTAAGCTCAATTGGGTGAAGACCCCGAAGACGCGTTCAATGTCTTCTGGCTTTGGGACGTCATCATGACACCAAAGGCCGTAACGCAGTCTAAGGGTTGAGCCTTTTTCCAAAGTCATTGGACCATTGAATGTAAGACATATTCCCATCCAGCCGTCATCACGGACATGAAAAGGATTGGGAAATCCGGGATTGCCAGGGTGATCAAAAAGCGCTATTCCCGCTTGTTTTTCCACTGTTACGGGACCACTGTAATCCATCCACCGTGCGGGAAGCCGGAACACTGCTTTCTCATTGATTCCACCCTCGCTGTTCAGAAGGCGACCACCGCCATCCCGCACGCCAATGGTCTTGGTCATTCGTACACCGATCAATCCGAAGGGTGTCTCTCCAAAAGTTACAGGAGCTTCTGTGGCCGGAGTAAATACAGAATCAATGATCACCAAGTAACCGTTCGAGATCGCCGAGCGTGGCTCAACCCATGCCTTTTCCCCGCGGTCTAAGAGACGCAGCGTGATAGACCGCTGTTCCTTCAGAAGTGGTATACCTTGTTCCGAAACCCATTCAATTTCCGCCCGAAGCCATGCCGTGGGAGGGCTGCCATCCTGATCGGGGGTTCCCGGAAGCTCTCCGTATTCGACGACCCGGCGACAGATAATCCGGGCCTGGGTTCGGTCAGACCAAAAGTCCGACTTGTTCACATCGGCATGCGACATCCAGACGGAATTATGGTGACTGTGACTGACGGGATCATGAGGATGACCCATTCTTGTTAATTCCCAGCCTGAAGGGCTTCGCACAGGATGGAGAAAAGGCCTGAAGAGCGTCGGGCCGAAATGGAATCGCACTAATTCCATCTGGTTAGGGACGAAAACAAAGGCGGCTTGATCGTAGGGCTGGGGATAAACCTGCAAAGGTGGAACCGGTGGCGCTTGTGATACAGTCAATTCCTCCGCAGAGACTAAGTTCGCCGCCAGGATCGTTGCGAAGGAAAAACACACAAAGTGAAGCAAGGTCTCTAAAGGGACGCGATCAGGTTTTACTGAAGACTTCATCATTGCTGCTCCCATCGCCACGAAAAGCACCGGAATGACTTTTCGCCGGTAAAAGGGGGAAATAATTTGCTCAGCGAGCTGAATAACCGGGTACCGAACGAAGGGAATCATCAGGGAGTTGACCTCACCCCATCGGTGATCCGGAGAACACTCGCACGACCGACCAGTTTACTGGTTGGGTCCCGATGCCGCAAGAAAGCGGGCTTTTCGTTGCCTGAGGGATGAAGATAATGAAACGATTCTGGAGCAACTCAGGAAACAATCCAGACTCTAAGGTTACCACGGTTGGGACGCAACAAGGTCAAATGTGTAACGCGAAGATGTTCTCGCAAAAATCTGATTCTGAGACACGCACGGAGTTGAGACAGGACCCTGTTACCGGCAAGTGGGTTATCATCTCGCCCCAACGGGCGGCTCGTCCGCAAGAGTTTGATACCCGCCCGAGACGAATTCGCCACGGTCCGTGTCCATTTTGCCCGGGAAACGAGGCTATGACGCCGACGGCCATTCTCATAAAGCATGGGCCGTCGGGAGGATCGGGACCCGTTTCGGTGGAAGGTCCGGGTGATTCCGAATAAATATCCTGCCCTTATTGATTGTCAAGAATCTTTGCAACAGTTCGGTGTTTATCGCGCGCGGGCGGGCATCGGGTGTCATGAAGTCCTTATCGAGACACCAAGGCATGTACAGAGTCTATCGGAACTGACTTCGGAAGAGATACGCGATAGCCTGGAGATTCTCATCGCGCGTTTGGAGATATTGAAAAAGGATAAGCGACTGCAGTACGTGATGGCGTTCAAGAATGTGGGTGCGGCTGCGGGGGCATCGATCGAGCATACCCACAGTCAGATTATGGCTACGCCGATTATTCCTGACACAATCACAGCCGAGCTGACGGGAGCGAGAGAGTTCTTTCAGCGGCAGGAACGTTGCGTTTACTGCCAAATGATCCAGCAGGAACTGCCGCATGAGGACCGGGTCGTTTTTGCATCGCAACACTTTATCGTGATATGCCCATTCGCCTCCCGGTTTCCTTTCGAAACGTGGATTCTTCCCCGGGAGCACTCGTGGCGCTTTGAAGAAACACCTGGCGACTTGTGGGACGAGTTTGTCCAAGTCTCTAAGGAAACCATTGGGCGTATTGAAAAGGCCCTGCCTGGCGTGGGGTACAACATGATTCTTCACAATGCTCCCCTGCACGACGAGGTGCCGTTCTACCACTGGCACATCGAAATTCTACCCAGCACATCGCGACCCGCCGGTTTTGAATGGGGCAGCGGTGTCCAGATCAACCCGGTATTTCCCGAATTTGCCGCACAATCTCTCCGGGAGCAGGGCATTAGTTCTTCGTAATGGCAAGATGTTATGACTAGGTAATCTGGAGTGTGGGCGGTGACATTGTCGATACAGTAAACAAAGAGGGCTAGTTAAAAAGAAGCAAAGGACGAATGCCCGAGAATGGTCCGTCTGCAGGAATTATTCCGGCGGGTCTTTGCATAATTCCCCCGCTAAGCCCTCTGTAGGTGTCTGCTTTTGGTTCCGTCAGTCCGTTGAGGTTACATAGGATCGATTGAGTTGCACCGATGAATCAACCCATGATGGTCTCCACCCCGAGGGTCCGCCTTGTTCTGTTGCTGCACAACCATCAACCTGTGGGCAACTTCGAACATGTCTTCCAACAGGCATATGAGGATAGTTACCGACCATTCCTGGAGGTCTTTAAGCGATGGGATGGAATCAAAATCTCGTTACACACAAGCGGTCCGTTGATCGAGTGGCTCGATTCCACTCATCCTGGCTATCTCGATGAAGTTGCCAACTTGGTTGGACAGGGCCGAATTGAAATTATCGGCGGTCCTTTCTATGAACCGATCCTGGCCATGATTCCGTCTCACGACCGTGTTGGGCAAATTCGCCGCTACAGCCGATGGCTGGAAAAACGACTCGGCGCCAAGGTTCGCGGTATGTGGGTGCCAGAGCGTGTGTGGGAACAATCATTCACGAAGGACATTGCGGCGGCCGGCGTCGAATATACGGTGTTGGACGACTATCATTTTAAAGCAGCGGGACTTGGGGAGGAGCAACTGAACGGTTATTACCTAACAGAGGATGAAGGACGCCTGGTGGCTGTTTTCCCCGGCAGTGAGCGTCTTCGTTATACGATTCCCTTTGCGGAACCGCATGTTACCGTCGATTATCTGCGTCAGATTGGCGAACGGCATCCCAACGCGGTGGTGGTTTTTGGGGATGACGGAGAAAAATTTGGAACGTGGCCGGAAACAAAGAAGCATGTTTACGAAGATTGCTGGCTTGAGCGCTTTTTTGAGGCACTTCTCCGTGAGCGGGATTGGCTCCAGGTGTGCACCTTGGGTGAGGCTTACGATACGGTATCGCCTTTAGGGAAAATCTACCTGCCCGATTGCAGTTACCGGGAGATGACGGAATGGGCCTTGCCCACGGAACGGCAAAAAGAAATGGAATCGCTCCGACATGAGATGGAACATGATCCGCGGTGGCATCGCGTTGCACGGTTTCTTCGCGGAGGTTACTGGAGGAACTTCCGGGTGAAGTACCCAGAAGCCAATGAGATGTATGCCCGGATGATGGAGGTCAGTCGCCGCATCCAGAATGCCCTTGGCTCCGATCCTGCTGATCCGACCCTGCGAGAAGCGCAGTTGGAGCTATACCGCGGCCAGTGCAATTGTCCGTACTGGCATGGCGCTTTTGGCGGGATTTATTTGCCCCATTTAAGAAACGCCGTTTATGAACACCTGATCTCAGCAGAAAACCTCGTCGAGGAGCGTTTTCGTGGTAAAGACGTGTGGGTGGACATCCGGGCCGAAGACCTGGATTTTGATGGGCAGCCGGAGATTCGCCTGGCCAATGATCAAATGGTTGCCTATGTTGCCCCATCACGGGGAGGCCAGCTTTATGAATGGGATATCCGTTCGATCAAGAGAAACCTGCTTGCGACCATGACACGTCGCCCGGAGGTCTATCACGAGAAGGTGCGGGCTGGGGGCGAACGGCCAGCATGAGGGGTGTGCCAGCATTCATGATCGTGTTGTTTTCAAACAGGCCGGACTAGAGTCCAAAGTGCAATATGATCGATATCTGAGGAAATCATTGATCGATATCTTTTACAGTCCGGAGACAACACTGGACCAGGTGAGTGCAGGCCAGGCGGTTTATTTCGGGGACTTCAGCAACTCACGGTACGAAGCGACGATCCATACCAATCCAGATCGTGTCAGGGTGGTGATGACCAGTGAAGGGATGGTCTTGGATCAGAAGGTCCGAGTCACCAAGGCTGTGCTGCTGAGCGAAGGCAGTTCTGTCTTGGAAGTAGCCTACCGGTTGGAGAATTTGCCCATCGATCGGCCAGTTCTCTTTGCGACCGAGTTCAATTTCGCTGGTCTTCCGGCTAATGCAGACGATCGGTTCTTTGAGACCCTGGAAGGGACTAACCTTGGCCACCTTGGCACGCAGCTCAATTTGGAGTCAAGCTCCGGGTTGGCTGTGATCGATTCCTGGCTGGGCTTGCGTGTCCAGATGCTCTTCTCACGTCCCACGAATTTGTGGACCTTTCCTGTGGCGTCGGTGAGCCAGTCCGAGGGCGGTTTCGAACTGGTTCATCAATCTGTGGCGGTTCAACCACACTGGTGGGTAACACCTGACGCCACAGGGCGATGGTCGATTGTGATGCGATTTGTTGCCGAAACGAAGGCAAGCTCACATCACGAACCGGCAAGGGAACTCGCTACAGCTGACCTTTGAGCCGGTGAGTTGTGAGACATAAAGTAGTGGTGGACTAATACCGTGACTACGCGGCCACCCGGTGAGCACCTTTGCGGCGTGCCACTTCGTCCACAAATTCTTCAAAGACACGCAGGTCAAGGGCGGAGGCGGCCTCACATTCTGGATGGTACTGGACCCCAATCGCAAACCAGTCTGGGTCCTGGCTTTCGATGGCCTCGATGATTCCGTCGGGGGCCACCGCAGAGACCTTAAACACTGGCGCCAGATCGAGGATCGCCATGTGGTGCCGGCTTGCGACACGAATTTCCCCCTCGCCATAGACTCGATCAATGAAGGACTTGGGCGTGACCACAAGCCCATGGCGATGATACGGATCATGTGGGTCTCGATGGTCCATCGCATTGGCGAAATCGTCGCGAATATTTAATGAAAGCGTGCCGCCTTGGGAAACGTTCATCAACTGCATGCCTGCCCCAATTCCCAGGACAGGCATCTGACGCTCCGCGATGATCTTCGCAACGATCCGATCGAAATCCTCACGGCGCGGATGCATGACGCGCGTCGTTGGATGGTGATAGCATCCGTCACGTAGGGGATCAAGATCATCACCGCCGATCAGGACAAACCCATCAACAACTTCAAGGGCCTGTTCAATATCCCGACGACTGACGAGGGGCGGAATGGCCACGGGAACAGCCTGTGCTCTGATCAGACAGTCGAAATAACCGGCAGAAATCTCTGCCACATATCCCTTCGTTTCAACCTTGCCGAAATCTGTGTTGAGACCAATTAAGGGCTTACGACGCATTCTCGACCTCCTTGTTTGAACGATCCGTTGCCTTAGGAACTAGAACCGACCGCAAAGACAATCACACTTCCTGTTTCCAGTGCGGACAAAACGGTAAACCGAATCTGAGCGAGACGAACCCTTTGAAGAGCTGAAGCCTGTTAAGCCAGTGCGCGAAGCAAAGGACAAGGATGAGATCTGGCGACCCGGCAGGGGGAAATACAAGATTGTATCAGTTATCTTAATCACCAATATCGCCTCCATGCGAATCCTACGAGTCAGCTATTACCTCCGTTTGTGCCCTAACGAAGACTAAACTTTCACTGCCCTCGCTATTAGGTCACATCGCCGACCGTTTCAGGCATTAACCTCGTGCTGCCTCACCTGTCCCTGTTTGGCTCAAGAAACTCAATCGCAACGCGAAGAAATCAGATTCAAATTCTCCGAGACTCATCCCGAAGCGAGCTTTCGTGCTAAATTTACCTGGGCATCTCAGATTGTCAACACGACCTCAACATTTTGGTGTATTTCGATTCAAGACACAAAGAGTTGTGGTGAAAGCAGTACTAGCACCACACAGTACGGCGATTGGGCAATGTTGGTGACGTGAGCTAAGTGGTTTCGTTTTTTGCCATGAATTACGTTCGATCCTATTCGCAAAACAGCGCTGGATGCAGCGGTCACTTTGCGACGATTCTCCCATCCGATAAAGTAGTCAGAACACGGTTCGTGTTATGCTGAAGTGCGCTTGTGTGATCCGATTGACGGATTTTGCCGTAAAGGATTTCAATTTCATGGTCGGTTAACAATAAAGAACGAGGGATGGATCATGCGGCGTTTAGCGTTTGCCTGTATGGTTAGCGGTACAATCGGTGCGATGGCTGCCTTCGTAGTCGTGAAATTGGGCGTGGACAACGTTAAATCACGTCTGATTTCGGGCAAGCAGGTGGAAGAGTCATTTGGAATATCGCAGCATCCATCGCTCATAACACCTGAGTCCGCCTCATCCATTTCAGAATCCGGATCTGTCCATTTGATTTCAGGGGGATTCGTGCAGGGCGGTAGCCTTGTTCCTCCTCAGGGCGTGCCTGGGTGGGAAGCCTTTCTCCCGCCGATTGGACAATTCACCCCGGATGAGCTAGTCAACATCGCGGTATATGAGAAAGCGAACAAGAGTGTTGTCAATATCCGAACCAAAAGCATCCAGGAGGGGGCCTTGTTCTTCATGAACATCATCTCGGAAGGTGAGGGGAGCGGTAGTGTCATCGACCGTCAGGGGCATATTCTGACCAATTACCATGTGGTTGAAGGAGCCAGGGCGATTTCTGTCACCCTGTATGATGGAATGGCATATGACGCGCAACTCGTTGGCGCCGACCCGCCGAGCGATGTTGCTGTACTCAGGATAGACGCCCCATCGGACAAGCTCTTTCCTGTAACCTTTGGTGACTCGACTGATTTGAAGGTGGGCCAACGGGTTTTTGCCATTGGAAACCCGTTTGGGCTTGAGCGAACACTCACGACGGGAATCATCTCCAGTCTGAATCGTTCGCTTCCCAATCCACGCAGCAAGCGGATGCTCAAGCAGATGATCCAAATCGATGCTGCGATTAACCCGGGGAATTCTGGTGGGCCGCTCCTGGACAGCCACGGTTTGGTCATTGGGATGAATACGGCAATTGCAAGTCGCACCGGCGAAAGCGCAGGTGTGGGATTTGCGATCCCGGTGAATACACTTGCCAGAGTTGTTCCACAACTCATCCGCGCGGGACGGGTTATCCGGGCGGATGCGGGGATCCTTCAGGTTCTGGAAACGGACCAGGGTATCCTGATTGCGTCCCTGAAGCCAGGCGGGGCAGCAGAGCGGGCAGGACTTCAAGGCTTCCGTCTCACAAAGAGGACCCGGCGACAGGGGCCACTTGTTTTCGAGTCAACCGTCATTGACCGCTCAACCGCTGATCTGATTGTTGCCGTTGATGGCAAACCAATCCAGACAATTGATGATTTGCTAACGGCCTTGGATAGCAAGCAACCGGGCGAAAAAGCGGTTTTCAGCATCATCCGACAGGGGCGTAAGATCGACGTGCCTGTCACTCTGGATGCCGAAGATTGATGCCGTAGGCGATCGGTCACCCCGGCGAGTTAATCTCGGCAAAGACATGTTAGCACAGGCTGGACGAGACCGTTCAGCGACGGGGCATACGCAGATAGTCGGGAAATGTTTGGCACAAATCGCGGGGCTTCGAAGAACGGATGTCGGGTTGTGCCACGCACCCGCTAGCGACCTTGGTCCGCCTGCTGATGTTTGGCCCGACGCACATACATCTGTTCGCCAATCTCGCGTGAGGCCTGGATGATTTCAGGATAGGGCGTGTCGCAGACGTCCAAAAATCCGATTTGGTAGTTCTCCCCGTCGCCACGACCGGTTGTAGCCTGATCCATGAGCTGGAACCAGTGGGTCCCGACGATGAGAGGATGGTCCAGGGCACTGCCAACGTATCGGCGATAGGCCTCGGCACGTTCTGCCTGGTCCGCGGTTTCCCGAAGACCCGTGTGAAACATGCCACGATCCAAGGCGCCAAAATGGAATTCACCAATAACGACAGGCTTATCCACACCTTCAGGAAGCTTAAAACCTGCCACGTTCACCTCATACCGGTTGAAACTCACAATATCACAATACTTTCCAGCTGCGCGGATAGCTCGATCATTGACCCAGGCAAACCGGCAACCAAGATACAACTTGTTTGGGCTGGCTGCCTTAATTGCCTCACGACAGCGGCGAAAATATGTCTCGGCGATCTGCGTGTAGAACTCGCCGAGGTCATCCGCAGCCTTCTTGCGATCGGGTTCGTCGGAGGCCTGGAGAAAACTATCCCAATCCTGGTACTTCGTCCCCCATGCTTCGTTCAGTTTCTCTATATTGCCATATTTTTGCCGCAGGATCTCCAAGAACGCCTTTTTTGCTGGCTGGTGAGCAGGCGACCGAATCGTTGCCAGGGCAAGCGACACGTCGTCGCCCCAACTTAATTCGTTGTCAACGAAATAACCCAGACACCAAGGGTCTTTGGCGGATAGTTCCGTCTCTCTTTTCATGGCCTCAACAAGAGGTCGATCAAAATCGGGATCGAATGGATCCGGAAACTGGCCCCAGTAACCCGTTGATCCTTCGATTTTCCGCTTACCGGAAGATAACGTAACCACATAAGGTGTTCGTGCCATGCGATAAATGGCCGGATCGGACCAGTTGCCGATGGTATTTAAGCCCCAACTACGAAGACGGAGGTGTGTGCGGTCATTGAAGGTTGCTTCCCAGTTTTCGCCGTACTTTCGCAAAAGATTGGCACCCGAAAAGCAAAATTGATCATACGGCGAGTGCGTTTGATAGTACCCATGGGGCGCCCAGCCAGCGCGACTATAGAATACACCGAATGGGCCATCACGCGGAGGCAATTCGAACCAGTGTTCGCGGTCTGTAATCGGAGTCGTAGCCGTGGTGGCGCGCACGCAATCCATCCCGTGGGACCAGAATAGGCATCCTTCCGGATCAACAAGCCACCATTGACCATCGTGCTTTGTAACCCAGAAGTGGCCTTTAGCCTCCAGCTTTGGTCCGCGACTCCAACCCCCAAATCGGTTCCACTCTGCAGGACCGGGATGCTGACCAAGGTCCTTATCTTCCTCGCCAATTCTTCCTTGCAATTCGTCAAGCGAGTGCGTCTTGCCAGGCCAGTCGGCATGTCGGTATTGACCAAACATGTCGATCAAGGGAAAAAGTTTTGCTGTATCTCCATTCCACCATTCCGGCTGCGGGAAATCACCAAGTGCCTTAACCTGCCCGATCGACAGGAACGCACCTTCGACAGGTCCCCGCACGCCAAGAGACAGTTCGTTTACGGCACCGACATCGATCCCACGTTCGGGGTCCATGAGTGCTGGGTAGCCTCGCATTCCAAAAAAGACATCTTTCAACTGAGGTGGAACAACTCTCCGCAGGGTCAGACGAAGGACACAAGACTCCCCTGGTTTCATAACGTAATCACGGGAAAGTGTCTTCCCAGCGGCCCTTGCCCGCCATTGAACACGCAGTTCCTTCGGCAAGCGGTTTTGAAGCTCGATCCCAACATACTGAAAGTCGCTCAAATCCCAGGTGCCCTCCTCAGGACGAAAACGAATATTCACGTTTTCGGTTGCCTCTTTTGTCTGGAGGGTCGCCACAATCTTGCCGTCGGGTTGCTTCTCCGAGTCAATTGTCGCTTTATCAACTGTTGCCTTGGTCATTTGACTCGGATTCCAAAGCTCTTGGCTTTGGGCCAGTTTTCCGCCTGCAAATCCTGTGACCAAAAGCATCACGAGAACAAATCCTGGCACGTCCCCAAACCGTTCAAGCAAGGCTCGATAAATGATCGTGGTCTTCATTGTGGATGACCTCACGCGACGAACAAACAGGCTGGATGCTGATCCGTTTCAAAACATCCCGAAGGTGGCTTCGAATTCGGACGGACAGACAGATCTTGGTCAGATCGTGCTTATCGTACGATGTGGTTATGTCACGTGCAAGCTTCGGAACGAGAAAGGCCGTGTTTACAATCGGCTTGTCATGTTCGAGACCGCATTGTTCTTTTGAAAGCCGCCGGTTGACAAGTCAAAAGCCTCTGCCAAACTAAAAAGAGACAGCAGGATGGTCGTATCTCGCGGACATGAGGGTTCTTATGGCTATTTTCGTTGTCTGTCCAGGATGTCGAACGCGATTCACCGTCAGTGATCAATTTGCCGGACGCAGTGGTCCATGCCCCAAATGCAAGACGACTATTCAGATTCCCAAGCTCAATGAACAGGTGGTGATCGCGGAGCCGGAGCAGTTCGCCGACGGGGGGCGCGGCATCTCGGGGCAGCTTACAACAAAGCCATTGGCCCGGGTGGAAACGACCTTCAAGCCAGTTCACATCCTAATCGTGGCTGGTGTCGGTATCGTCATTTTTCTGGTTACCCTTGTTTTGGGGCGATTGGACATTTTTCATCAGCGCTTGTGGCTTCAGGCCATCGGCCTGGCTATAGTTGCAGTGCCAGCAGCGGCTATCAGTTATGAGTTTCTCCGTCATCAAGAGGACCTGCAACCCTTGAGGGGACGGAACCTGATCATCCGTTCTGTGGCGTGTGGGATCGGTTATCTGGTCGTTTGGGCCGGACTGAACTGGCTGGTCAACAGTTTTGTTACAGAAGAACTCTGGACGTGGGCCATCGTTCTGCCGCCTGTGTTTGTCGCCGGTGGATTCGTTGCGTATGCGGCGATGGAACTGGACTACTCCGTCGGGATTCTGCATTTCACGTTCTTCTCGCTCATTGCCCTGGTCTTACGCTGGGCGGCGGGGTTGGGATGGATTTGGAATTTGCCGCAGCCGACTTATCCAACCTGACTGCGGGGACTTAGATGAAGTCTCGAAAACGCTGTCCCCCGAAAAGTCACATCGCTTCACATCGCAAAGGGAACAAGATCTACCAGGTCCACGAATGCCAACGTGAGAATTTTCGCCAGTAGTAGGGGGGCAATTCATGAATTGCCCCCCGCTTTCTCCGACGAAGGGCGTTCCGATCTCCTCGGGGAGGTACTCAGGGCGATCGCCGTCGGGAACCAGTCTTTCTTTCCCGTGTCTTGTCGATGAAGGCAGGCTTGGCAATCGGGGATGGTGATTGATCAGAAGAACGAGCTACTTCCGTGTAGGTCCCAGAATCCGGCGATTCCACACTGTAGCACTCAAAACACTGCTGGACCTTGCGCGTCAGAAAACGACTGGGAATGCCCATGCCGTATCGACCATCGTTAAACGATTGTGAAATGTAGTATTGAACAGGACAACACACATAGAGCCATTGCTTGGCTCGAGTCATGGCCACGTAGAACAAGCGGCGCTCCTCTTCAATTCCCTCTTCAGAACCCGTCGCCATGTCGGAGGGAATATGGCCGTCTGTCGCATTGATGATGTAAACAACGTCCCATTCCAGACCCTTAGCCGAATGGATCGTGCTCAGGACAAGAAAATCATCGTTCAGATCGGGCTTGCCCGCGAGGTCCTGCGTCGAATTCGGTGGATCAAGAGCGATTTGGGCAAGGAAGACCTGACGGTCCTTGTATCGAGATGCAATCCGCTCCAACTGTTCTAGGTCTTTGGTCCGCGGCACCGGATTATCGTACAATATGGGCACCATCGGCTCATAAAACGTTCGTACTCGGTGGACCTGAGCAGCGATTGGGAAATTATGAGTGGTCAGATCTTGCATGAGCGATACGAAGGACGGCCACGTCTGGGCCGAATCACGTGCCGGGATGACGCTTTTCCAAACATCAAAAGGACGTTCGACAAGATTCGCGACTTGTTCTAACAACCGTTGAGCTTTGGCTGGTCCAATCCCTGGAAGCAAACAGAGAACTCTCACGCCTGCGACGAAGTCTCGCGGGTTTTCCGCGAGACGCAGAAAAGCTAAAAGGTCTTTGATATGGGCAGCTTCAAGAAACTTCAGCCCTCCGTACTTGTGGTACGGAATGTCACGACGTGTCAATTCGGCTTCCAGGGAAAGACTGTGGTGTGATGCCCGAAACAGGACGGCCTGGCGTCTTAGCTCAACGCCATTCGAATGATGGGCCAGAATCTGGCGGATAATGATCTCGGCCTGATCGAATTCATCTTGGCATGTTACCAGACGCGGCGTCGATCCTGTTTGCTGCTCGGACCAAAGGTTCTTGGTATAACGATCCTTGGCCGGTTCCATAACGGCGTTAGCTGCCCTGAGAATGGGCATGGTACTGCGATAGTTCTGTTCCAACGTTACTATCTTTGTATTGTGGTAATGTTTGGGAAAATCGAGAATGTTTTTGACTGTTGCCCCACGAAAAGAGTAAATCGCCTGGGCATCATCGCCAACGACGGTCACGCCTTCGCCACTCGGCGAAAGACTGTAGAGAATCTGTGACTGAAGGGGATTGGTGTCCTGATACTCATCAACTAGGATAAACGAAACTCGTTTGCGAATTTGTTGCGCCGTGTTCTCTTGGCTCATGAGCTTGATCCAGTAGAGAAGCAGGTCATCGTAATCAAGCGTTGCTGACGCCTCTTTTCGCTTACGATATGTTTTGAAAAGACCATCCAACTCATCCTGCCAACCACGACACCAGGGAAAAGTCTTCTCCAGAACCATCGCGAGTGATTCGCCGGTGTTGACCATCCGGCTATGAATATCCATGCAGGTCCCCTTCTTCGGAAATCGTTTGTCAGCCCTTTCAAGCTTAAGCTCCGCTCGAACGACGTTCATCAAATCTTCTGCATCGGACCGATCAAGAACGGTAAAGTTCGTTGGAAGTCCGATTTCATGGGCAAATAACCTTAGCAACCGCAGGCCAATAGCGTGGAACGTTCCACCCCAGATATGACTGGCCTGGACGGGACCACGGGCTAGTCCCAGACGATTCAGGATAGCGTCAACGCGACGAACCATTTCTTCGGCTGCGCGGCGGGTGAATGTGAGAAGCATGATTGCGTGAGGCGGCGCCCCCTGGGCAACAAGCCAGGCAACGCGATGGACGATCGTCGCGGTTTTCCCTGTGCCGGCTCCGGCAATGATCAACAGCGGATCTTGGCCATGCTCAACGGCTTCGCGCTGCTGGGGATTCAAAGGCCCGAAAATCACGTCTTTAATCGACGTTCTCATGATGTTCCTCCTTGAGAGGGATGAGCCTGTAGGCCATCCGGTGACCTGGATGGGGAGAGCATCGCCTGCCGAAGCCCGGATGGAAAATATAGAATGATTATAGGACACACATGACATGGCAAAAAGCCCTTCAGGAGCGAGGAATGGCGTTATTTCTGACCATCGAGACGACATGTGACGAGACAGCGGCTGCGATTGTTTCAGACCAACTGGAGGTCCTGTCCTCGGTGGTTGCTTCGCAAGATCGACTTCACCAGCAATACGGCGGAGTGGTCCCAGAGCTTGCCTCGCGCGCACATATGGAGCGAATTCTGCCCGTCATCCACGAGGCTGTGACGCGCGCCGGTGTAAGATTGGATGACATCGACGCCATTGCAGTTGCTTACACGCCTGGTCTGGCTGGATCCCTGCTTATTGGCTTGACGGCAGCCAAATCATTGTGCGTGGCCCTTGATCGACCGCTGATTGCAATCAATCATTTGCAGGCCCATATCTATGCGTGTCGGATGGCTGCTGGGGAAGATGTGTTTCCCTGTGTGGGACTCGTCATCAGCGGTGGGCACACCTGTTTGTATCGTTGTCTGAATCCGCTGGATTTCGAGTCGCTGGGTTGCACGCTGGATGACGCGGCAGGAGAGGCCTTCGACAAGGTGGCAGCCATGCTCAGGTTGCCGTATCCAGGTGGTCCTTCGGTGGAGAAAGCTGCTGCTTCAGGTGATCCAAAAAAATACAGTTTTCCCAGGGCATTTCTCGATGATCCCGATTGTCTCGATTTTAGCTTCAGCGGATTAAAAACGGCTGTCCGGTACGCAATCACTGGGCCGGGAAGGCACGACGTCGCCAAGGTTGAACTTCCACCGCAGGTCATATCAGATATCGCAGCCTCCTTTCAGGAAGCAGTGGTGGACTGTATCGTCGCCAAGAGCTTCCAAGCCTTGGAAAAGACGAATTTGCAGATACTCTGCGTTGGTGGCGGTGTTGCTGCCAATCGGCGATTGCGGCAGCGACTGGAGGAGGAAGCAAAGAACCGCGGCATCCGACTCATTGTGGCACCATTGCGACTTTGTACGGACAACGCTGTCATGGGGGCCATTGCGGTCGAACGATGGCGTGCCAAGCTATTTGCGCCGCTTGACCTCGATGTGGAACCGGGTGTCGTTCGGCGCGGTGCCAAAGTCCCAAAATAAACACCGTCGGCCACCCGGCAAAAGTGACCGACGGATGATTGGCGACAAGGTTTGGGTTAAAGAATCAGTTAACCCGATCTCCTATTCCTTGACGACATAGTCAATCACGAGAACCTTATCCAAATACGGACGCAAGAGCTGTCCAAATGCCTTGTGTTCTGGATGGGGCAAATACTCATCGCGGTCTTTCACGCTTTTGAAGGTCAGAACAAAACAATGGGTGAAACCCTGAGAAAGATTTTCCGTACTGCAATCAGTGCCCCACTCAAAGCCGGCAATCTGCGGAATCTTGCTCGGTAATGCCGCGAATGCTTTCTCAATCTTAGCGATGTCTTCGGGCGATGTCCCGTCTTTGAACTTGAAAAGGACCACGTGGCGAAGTTGGCCGGTGTGGGAGAACTTCGCTTGAGACTCCGCAAAAATCTGGACCACAAGACCACCGAAAACCGTCAGAGCGACAGCCGCGAACAACACGTTCTTCATTCTCATTGCGTCCTCCTCATTAAAAGAGTGCTTGAAACCACTAAACCCGGTAAATTGCGATCATTCATATCATTCCTGTGGTTGAGGCAGCAACTTGCTCAGGTCACTCATAATGGACTGGTACTTTTCCTCACCAGCCAAGTTGTGCATCTCGTGGGGATCGTTCTGATGATCGTAAAGCTCTCGTCCTTGCTTGCCGCCATCCCATTCTGTATAACGCCATCGGTCGGTTCGAACCGAATACCCCATAACGATTTTACCCTTCCCACCACCGCGTGTGACTTGCGTTACAGCGTGTGATTTTCCAGGGTGATCGGGATTATTCAGGATCGGCGCTAAACTCATGCCATCGAGTTCTTCCGGAACCTTGAATCCGCAAAGATCGACCAGCGTCGGATAAATATCAACCATTTCCACGATCGCTTGGGTGGATTTTCCTGCCCCCTTCATTCCTGGAGCCGCGATCAGCAACGGAACGCGGGCTGATTCTTCGAACAGAGTCCGTTTCTGCCACAGTCCGTGCTCATGCATGTGGTAACCGTGGTCGCTTGTCATGACGATAATGGTCTGATCACGTAACTGAAGTCGCTCAAGGGCATCCAGGACTCGTCCAAGTTGTGCGTCCATGAAGGTGATTGCCGCATAATAAGCCTGGATGGCCCGTCTCTTGGTCATCTCATCCATCGCTGCCTCTTCGGGTTTTAGCGTGCTCGCAAGTCTTGGGATGGTCTCGAAGTAGTTTTGAGGAATGGTGGGCAGAGGAACTTGCTCCAGGGGATAAAGACTGAAATATTTTTTGGGAGCCACATAAGGAGTATGGGGACGATAAAAACCAACCCCCAGAAAGAATCTCCTGTCTTTGTTCTGTTCCAGCAGGCGAATGGCCTCGGTGGCGCCAATGCCGTCGGTTTGCTCTTCATCGACTCCTTCGGCTGCCATCCAACTGAGTGTGCCGCCAAACTGGCCGGGGACCAGGCTGAAGATCTTACTTTCTTCGTCCTTGTCGCGCCCACGAGGATTGACAACCATGTCCCACGATTGGGGATCATCCAGACCGCTTGTTCCGATCTGTGTCGGAACTCCGTAATGAAATATCTTGCCTACCCGTGCGGTAAAGTAATTGTGTTTACGAAAGAACTCCGGCAGGGTGACACAATTCGGCACATTCTTTCGAAAGTGGACAGCGTTGTCGTAAACGCGCGTTCGGTCGGGGCGAAGTCCCGTCAGAAACGACGCCCGGGTTGGGTTGCATAGGGGGAACTGAGAATAGGCCCGGTCGAATCGCAAACCCCACCTGGCAACACGGTCCACANTTGGCGATTTAACCATCGGATGACCGTAAGTCGCAAGTGCCGTGTTCAGATCGTCGGCAATGATGAAAAGCACGTTGTATCGCCCGCGTGTTCCTTCATCAGTCTCAGACGTCGCTTCGGCCTGATGGGGCGAGAAAAGCAATAACGAAACAACCAAAATAAACATGGCGCATCGCATACAGCACCTCCCCGGACACAAATACTCCAAGACTATTGTTTCTTTCGCACACCGACGCTCTCCACAAGCGGCTGCGGAGGTGACCAGTTGTCCGCTTCGATCACATTGTCGCCCTCGAATCGCAGCGTTTTTGGGTCGGTGCGATTATAGCGGTACGGTGGGACTCCCGGCAAACACACTAGCGTATTCTTTCTCAACGTGAGTTCCAGCGCGCGGTGAAAACGGAGAGGACTCCTTCCTGTGTTGAAGATGGTTTGTCCTTCCACGAGGATGTCACTGCTCCCCTCATCCATGAAGATACCGTTGCTTTCTGCACCATCTTCATTCGGTGGGATGTCGTGAATCACATTGGCCAGGAGTTTCGTGCCCGGTTGTCGTCCCAGTGTATATATCCCGCCACCGTCATGAAGGATGAGCATGCAGTGATGAATATGATTTCGTGAGATAATGTTGTCCCGGCAGCCCGTCGGTGAATCGTTCCAGCTCCACCCCACCGAGACCCCGGTATAAGGCAAATGGGCAATTTCGTTATGCTCAACGACATTCCGAGCGGCAAGACCGATCCAAACGCCCACCGCTTCATAGAATTGAGCACCGCAATTCACGATTCGGCTGTCTCGTAGTTCAATGCCCCACGTGCAGCCGTTATCGTATGACGATGCCCAATCACCCAGAGTATCCGATTTTGGACGGGTTGTTGTTTCGCCAATGTTAACACCATTACCGGAGATATCTTCGAAGACACACTGTTCGACCACGCATTCGCGGCACTGCCGTCGAAACCATAAACCTGAACACCCGAGATGACCGAAAACCGCAACCGACTAATTGGCAATTCCTTGCCAAGTCGAAAGTGACCGCAGCTGGCATAATTTCTCGCCCTCGGTTGTCCTTCGACCCTTGGCTCATAGACTGTGGCTTGTCCCGAAGCGTATCCGGCCGCAGGCAAATCGAATCGACAGTGCTCAAATATGATGCCCTCCGCGATGAGATTGGTTACCGACTTGCCCGATTGAAAATCTCCTGAGACGTTCAGCAGTGCTGAAGCCACGGGTGCCACTGCCTCCAGCGTATCCACGTTTTCGCCATCTTGCGGCAGATAGGTCAATTTGCCTATTTCCTCACTCAGGAACCATTCACCGGGGACATCCAAAAAATCCTCACTGTTTTCAACGAAATAGCGGGCATGGGGCCAGTTTCCGATGGCATAGTGTGGGGCCGAACACCCCACGACTTGCGAGAATTTGACTTCCAGAGTGGCTGGATCAAAACCTGCAATTCGGACCCGGGATGTGGACCAATCATGTAAATAAACGAATTCAGCCGTGGAGAGATCAGCTTTGAAAATTCCCGCATCTTGCGGGTAAACATATAGGCTCGTGCGTCGATCTGGCCCCGCTTTGTCAATTCGTACGAACTTGCCGTTGGGAGAACGAGCGCGAGTTGCTCGACGACCGTTAACAAATAGTTCCCGAAAATCCCACTCCCCTTGTGCCACCTCGGGGATAACAGCCTCGAACCGATTACCGACCTTCCGCCAGCCTGAAATGATGCGTCCCCCGCTAATGACGACTTTCTTTCCCTGCTCCCCACGGATGACCAATTTTCCTGGGCCAGGGGCGTGTTCCGGAGAGATCACCACTGGTTCAGCAATCCGATAGATTCCTTCTGCCAAAAGCACGTGAATATCGTCGTTCCCACCGGTATTGCGTCGAACGTCTCGCACTAAATCCATAGCCCGGGCGAGCGTCGCTACCGGCGCATCAGCCTTGCCTGAGTTTGCATCATTTCCTTGCGGCGAAACGTGAATGGTAATTTCTGCAGCCCAAATCGTTCTGATCGGAACGAGTGACAGAGCCACAAACAATGCACAGCATACGATGCTTGTTCTCATAGGAGAGTCCCCCTGGCCGTTTCCAAATCAAGTCATTTACTTTCAGAACGGGGTCGCAAAGGCTATAAGTCTCGCCAGACTCCGCACTAATCCGCCAGCGGATCACCCAGGTCGTTCTGTTGACGCAAGCAGCGCCGACCACCAGTGGTAGGTATCTGCGACAGTCCTTTCGATTGAAATCTCTGGCTTCCAATGGATGTGGCTTTCAATCTTGCGTAAGTCGGCGATAGGATCATACTTGATCCCAGGGTGGGTTTCAACAACCTCGCAATCGCGGTTTGCGATCGCCCGTAGTATCTTGAACACGTCACCACTGGTTTGTGGGCTTCCGGAGCCGACGTTGTAAATCTCTCCCCGCGAACCAAATTGAGCCAGAAGGCGATAGGCCCGGACGACATCTCGCACATCACACAGATCAATTGTGGCGGAAAGTGTGTGAACGTGGACGATGCGAGCTCCCCTGGCAAATTGAACAGCCCAGGCGGGGAGCATCATTCTCTCGGATTGTCCCGGTCCCGTATGCGGGAATGCACGGACAATGATCGCATCAAGCCCGTGTTTCTTAGTTGCGTCCTGCACTATCTGTTCCGCCGCCCATTTGGTTTGAGCGTAACCGTTTCGGGGGCTAATGGGGTAATCCTCGCTGACGTAGGTCACGCGGTCCTGCGGAACTCGATAAAGATGGCTTGTGCTGGCAAAGATAAGTCTCGTGGACGGACAGACTTCCCGTAATAACTCAACAATACGGCGTGTTCCTTCCACGTTGATTGTCCATGCTACCTGATGAGGTTCCTCGCGTCCACAATCCTCAGGCACAGACAAGGCCGCCAAGTGATAGACGACCGTTGGCTGAAACTGCCGAATGCGGTCCTTTATTTCGTTGGGACAATCTTCCGGCGTTTTCAAATCCCAAAGCAGAACTTGCTGGGGTGGGGGGAGAGCTCCCCAAGAAGGACATTCCGGAGCTGGACCTGGCGCCAACCCGATGACTTGATCGCCACACTCGATCAGGTGCGCGCAGAGATGGCGGCCAACGAATCCGGTAATCCCTGTGACTAAAGCGCGCTCTGACATGCCCATCGATTCAAAACACCGGATTCCGGCGGGACGAAATCAAAGTCGGCAGCAGCTTCTGAGCTGGCCAGCTTATTCTACCTCATTTCGTATTGTCCCATCACGAAGAGGCCGACACATCACCCTCGTTTTCCGCCCCATTGGTTGGCTCTGCGGGAATACGTTTCACCGCTACGATAACATCGCCTTCGTCCAGTGTCATCAGACGCACGCCCTTGGCGTTCCGGCCTGTTCGTCGAATTTCATTGGCTCGGATGCGCTGAATCTTTCCCTTGGCCGTCATCATCAGGACCTCGTCCTCATCATGGACTGCAACAACGCCGACAACCGGCCCATTCCGCGCACCTGTCTTGATATCACGAATTCCTTTGCCGCCTCGTCGTTGAGTCCGATAACAATGCTGGGATCCCAGTTCATCCCGCTCGTTTTCGCCTTCAGCCTCATCATCCTCAGATGGTTCTTCGCTTTCCTCCACACCGTTATCTTCTATTCCATCCGAGGACTCATCCAGATCATCAGCGTGCTCGTGACCATCGTCCTGCGAATTTGGACCGAATGGGGTTCGTTTTCCATATCCTTTCGCGCAAACGGTCAGAAGGCATGCCTCTGGCTTAGCCACAACAACTCCCACAACCTGGTCGTCAGCAGTCAACGTGATGCCCTTGACGCCGGTTGCCGCACGGCCCATTGAGCGAACGTCCGACTCCCGAAAACGGATTGCCATCCCATTGGCCGTTGATAGGATGATTTCATCTCCGGGTTTGGTAATAACGACGCCGACAAGTTCGTCGCCCTCCCGCAGCTTAATTGCAATGATCCCGCCGCGGACCGGCCGTCCATACGCGGAAAGCTCGGTCTTCTTCACCAGTCCTTTCATTGTGACAAACAAAAGGTAGTGGTCGGGCAGTGAAAAATCACGCACCGGACGGCAACTCGCGACTCTCTCCCCTTCTTGAAGATTGAGTAGGTTAACAATTGCCCGGCCTTTGGCGTCCCGTGGCAATTCAGGCAATTCGTACACTTTTCGCCAGTGCACACGCCCCAGGTTTGTAAAGAAGAGAAGGTAGTCGTGCGTGCTTGCGATGAAAGCATGCTCAATGGGATCTTCCTCATCGGCACGAGCACCCTTCAGCCCCTTCCCACCTCGCCGCTGCGCTCGATACGTTGAGATTGGCGTCCTCTTAATGTACCCCGCGGAACTGATCGAGACGACCATCATCTCGTCTGGAATCAGTTCCTCCATGTCGAAAGAGCCAACCTCTTGATCGATAATCTCCGTACGACGGCCATCACCGAACTTCTGCTTAATCGCAAGCTGCTCTCCCCGGATGATGGCCAGAATGTTCCGTTCATCAGACAAAATGCGGTTATACTCCGCGATGTCTGCCAAAAGTCCACGGTGTTCTTCGGTCAGTTTCTCTTGTTCCAGGTTAACAAGCTGGCCTAAGGTCATGCGCAAGATGGCGTCCGCCTGAACTGGAGTTAAGTAGTACTCCTCTGCGACACCCCGTTCCGTTTGGAACTGGGCAAACCCCGTTTCTCCCAAAGCACGTGCCAGCATCGCCGCTGGGCATGGAATCTTCATTAGTCGTTCTTTTGCCTCGGCCTGTGTCTGTGACGTTCGAATGACCCGGATAACTTCATCGATGTCTGCCAGGGCAAGCAACAGGCCTTCGACGGTATGCTTGCGCTGACGCGCCTTTGTGAGCAAATGTTGGGTCCGTCTCCGAATGACGGAGACTCGATGTCGCAAGAACTCGTGAAGCAGTTCCTTGAAATTGAGAAGCCGTGGTTTTCCATCGACCAGGGCCAGGAGATTGATCGAGTAAGTTTGCTGTAAAGGTGAATACTCGTAGAGCTGGTTCAAAACGATCTCGGGATCGGCATCGCGTTTAAGTTCCAGAACAATCCGAACCGGTTCTTTGAGATCGCTTTCGTTACGAATGGTTGCGATTCCCGAGATTCGCCCGTCTGTGACGAGTTCGGCAATGCGTTCTTCAATCTTATCCCGCTGTTGCTGAAACGGGATTTCGCGGATGACGATGCGATAACGATTGTCTTTGTACTCCTCAATATCAGCCCGCGCTCGAATGACAATTGTTCCATGCCCTGTCAAATAGCCTTGCCGCACTCCGCGACGCCCGCAAATAATTCCTCCTGTGGGAAAATCCGGGCCAGGCACAATTTCCATCAGCTCATCGATGGTGACATCGGGATCATCGATCAAACGAACAAGCGCGTCACAAATCTCCGACAGATTATGCGGCGGGATCTCGGTGGACATACCCACCGCAATACCCGTCGCCCCGTTCACAAGAAGATTCGGAAACTTCGACGGCAACACTGTCGGTTCTAGGTGCCGCTCGTCGTAAGTGGGGACAAAATCGACGGTATCGAGCTTCAGGTCCTCCAGCATTAGCGCGGCGTAAGGCGAAAGACGCGCTTCTGTATAACGCATTGCCGCCGGCGGAAGTCCTGCAATCGATCCAAAGTTGCCCTGCTTATCAATGAGCACGTAGCGCATGTTCCAATCCTGGGCCATGCGGACGAGCGTTGGGTAAACAACACTTTCGCCATGAGGGTGATAGTTCCCGCTCGTATCACCACAGATCTTGGCACATTTGACACGAGCCGCGCCGGGTGTCAAATTGAGGTCGTTCATCGCGACCAGAATCCGACGCTGCGAGGGCTTGAGACCGTCGCGGACGTCGGGCAAGGCCCGGCTGACAATTACGCTCATCGCGTATGTCAGGTAACTTGTCTTAAGTTCATCTTCAATTGCCAACGGGATAAGGCGAGCAGCCGTTTCACCGTCCCGATTTTGACCCATCGGCTCGCCCATTGCGCCTTCATGACCTTCAGAACCTGCATCCGACATAGGGGAACACCGTTTCCAAGACTAAGTTTGCTATAACTCGGGCGATTTTGACACACTCTTACGCAAGAATGAGTGGCATCGTCCAAAACATTCAGGATACCAGATTTGACGAGCAGCGGCAATCGCGGGGTGCAGTCAGATAGGCAACGTAAGTAATTACCAGTATATCACTTATGAGTCATACACGGCCTTCGCCAACAGCTCGCGAGAGCGCGTGATACACTTACCAGTGGATACCTGGGGTGGGGCTTGCCTCTTAGCGACATTGACATGATATTATTGATTAGTTGGTCTATGATCGAGCGTCGCCGGAGTGGCGGAATGGCAGACGCGCTGGACTCAAAATCCAGTGGCCTTCGGGCCGTGTGGGTTCAACTCCCACCTCCGGTACTGGAACTGACAGAGACGTGGCCTTGTCTTCGAGAATCGCAACGACGATTCGTTAAGGGTCTGGGGCTGTCTTGTCTTAACGGGAAGAGTATCGCTGATGTTGAACAATGGGAAATGTTGCCCCGTTATCCCGTAAGTGAAGTTACCGCGAGATAGTAGGTGTCTTGAGGTTGCCTCGTCTTTTCATTGAGCCGGACGCGTGTTCTTAACTCCAGGATGTTCAGCAGGCGGAAGTGCGCATTGGCGTTTTGGCCTAAGTGTGCCGTTCTTAAAGGCTATGAGACTTGAGTAGGTGCCTGCCGAAAGACTTCTGTTTTACCTGTATTACCTTCTTTTCCCAGAGCGCGCGTGTCAGCACGTGATTTCACAGAGAATTGAAGTTATCAACGAATTATGTTATTGACCTGGTCAGCTGACATTTTCGGTTCAGCAGCTTGACAAGCTGGGCAGACTCAATCGAACATACTGGTCATATCGTACGATGAGTGAACGACATCGGTACCACATAGCTCAGTTGGGCAATAGGTTGCGTTCTGGTTTCATGTCATAAATTGTGTTGCAGTGGATGGTGGCTGCTATGAGAAATGTGCACGTCATACGTATCTTAAAAACTCTTTGTCGGTCTGTGCTCTTCGTAGCTTTTTGTGGAAATCTTTTATCGGCACATGCCTTCGAGGATCTCGCCTTGTGGTACACGGCGCCGGCGCAAGAATGGACCGAGGCACTGCCAATTGGCAATGGTCGTTTGGGGGCGATGGTCTTCGGCAGAACTGACCGCGAGCGAATCCAGGTGAACGAAGACACCGTGTGGGCCGGGTCGCCGCATGATTATTCTCATCCAGGTGCCGCCAAGTATCTTGCCGAGATTCGGCGATTGTTGTTTGAAGGAAAACAAGAAGAGGCGACTGCTCTCGCTACGGAGCATTTCATGAGTGTTCCTTTGCGCCAAATGCCATACCAGCCGTGTTGCGACCTGTATCTCGACTTCGGCAGTACGGCCACAGTCTCGTCGTATCGACGGGAATTGGACCTTTCGTCGGCACGGGTGATCACCCGCTACCAGGTAGAAGGTGTTACATACACGCGAACTGTTTTCGCCAGCTATCCGGATCAGGTGATCGTAATCCGCACCACGGCTGATAAGCCGGGGTCCGTGGGCTTTACGGTGTCCCTGGCGACGCCTCACGTTGAGCATGAGGTTAGGGCGGCCGAGGATATGATCATTCTCAGCGGGAAAGTCGCAGACTACATTGACAAGCGGACGAAGGAACTGACGCCGAGTACGATCCGATTTGAGGTACGAGCTGTTGTTCGGCCCGAAGGTGGGACTCTTGTTGCAACGGATGGCACGCTTAGAGTGGCAGGGGCTGATGCCGTCACTATTCTCCTCACGGCAGCTACGAATTACCGTGACTTCGAGGATGTGAGCGGAAATCCTTCGGCCCGTTGTGCTGAGATTGTGGAAAGTGCCCGTTCCCGATCATACGACGAGCTTCTTGCCCGACATGTCAAAGATTATCGTGACATGTTTGACCGTGTGCGGTTCTCACTGCCGAAAACCGATGTCGTGACCCAACCGACAGACCAACGAATCCGCAATTTCGACAGGCAACAGGACCCCCACTTGGCCGTCCTCTATTTCCAGTTTGGACGTTATTTGCTTATATCCAGCAGCCGCCCCGGAAGCCAACCAGCGAATCTTCAGGGTATTTGGAACGAGAGTCTCAACCCCCCGTGGCAGTCGAAATACACGACGAACATCAACGTCGAAATGAACTACTGGCCGTCTGAAGTGTGCAATCTGTCGGAATGTGCCGAGCCGCTGTTCGATGCCATCGAAGAGTTGGTCATCTCGGGTGCTCGCACGGCCAAAGCTCATTATGATGCCCCCGGCTGGGTTCTTCATCACAATTTCGATCTGTGGCGCGGAACGGCGCCGATCAACGCTGCCAATCACGGTATTTGGCCCACCGGTGGAGCGTGGCTATGTCAACACCTTTGGTGGCACTATGAGTACACGTGCGATCGCCGGTTCCTGCAGGACCGTGCATACCCAATCATGAAGAAAGCATGCGAGTTCTTTGTGCATTATTTGATTGAAGACCCCCGCTCGCCCCAGAAATGGCTGATTTCTGGACCCTCTAACTCCCCTGAACAAGGTGGCTTGGTCATGGGTCCAACTATGGACCACCAGATCATTCGGTATCTATTTGCTACAACCGCAAAGGCTGCGGAAATCCTCGACATTGATCCGGAATTTCGTGAGCAACTCCTGAAAATGCGAGCGCGAATCGCCCCAAACCAGGTGGGCAAATTTGGGCAACTTCAAGAGTGGCTTGAAGATAAGGACAACCCTAATAACAAGCATCGGCATGTATCTCATCTATGGGGTGTTTTCCCTGGGGAAGAAATTACCGTGCGAGGGACACCGGAATTGTGCCGTGCAGCCCGACAATCGCTGGAATTCCGAGGCGATGGCGGAACGGGGTGGAGCAAGGCCTGGAAAATAAACCTCTGGGCCCGGTTTGGCGATGGAAATCGAGCCTATAAGCTCTTCGGCGAATTAATTACCCAGAGTACGCTGGCCAACATGTTCGATAATTGCCCACCGTTTCAGATTGATGGGAACTTCGGCGGCACTTCCGGAATTGCTGAAATGCTTTTACAGAGTCACAGTGGCGAGATCAGCCTGTTGCCAGCTTTGCCGGACGCCTGGCCATCCGGCAGTATCGAGGGCTTGCGCGCCCGCGGTAAAGTCGGCGTTTCCATGTGGTGGGATGAGGGAACCCTAAAAGCTCATCTCATCCCAGAGATCGGGCAGGCAATTCGTCTCCGCGTTCCTTCCAAGTTCACGAAGATCGATGTTTGTGACCTTCGCGATGTTCCGGTACAGATTGCACACGCGGAGGATGGGAGCTTCACATTTACTGCCCAGCCGCAAAGGTATGTCGTTTATGCCTCCGTGGAGTAAGACCTGCGAAGATGCAACTCTCTCGGTGCCTGCCGTGGGCCACAGACGTGAGAGTAACTGACTGATAGTCTGTAGAATCGATGCAGTTTTCTTATACCCTGCTACGCATGCTTCTTTCTGCAAGGGTAGCAGCGGCTAACGGAAGCGCGGAGCGGATTCGTACAACGTCCTAATACCTTGGGCTTAGCTCGTACGGGGTACTCAATGTCTTCGCCACAGGAGTTAAGGAGTTCTATCACGCCGATGGACTTCCCATCTTCTGGACGCCGCGAACGTGGTGGTGTACCATACTCGCGACGGGAAGACTTCATCCCAGCGTGAGGTCGCGATGCCGTCTTTCCAAGACCTTCAAGCGACAACGTTTGTACATGGTACAAGTGTGGCAACGTGATTGGAACACTGGAAATCACAAATCTGCATGACCCACCAGAAAGGATCCTTTGCGATGGCTGCAATGATGAGAAGGAGTTTATCCAAGGGCTGTGCTTGGTTGGTGTTGCTTTTGTCATTGTCACTTATGACGGGAGATCGCGCCAGGGCTGAAGGCGGTTCATCGCCATCTGAGAAGCCGGATCCAACCTTGGAGCGCATCGATTTCATTTACAGCGAGATGGTTCCTCTCCGCTGGATGCCTCCGGCAGATCGCTGGCGTTGTCTGGAACACACAATTGATGTCTTGAAACGTGGCGGTACTCTCCGCGTGGTCATGCTTGGAGACAGCATTGTCAACGATACGAGTCGCTCTTCTTGGGAGAAGCTTGTGGAAAGGCTTTATCCAGGCTCCCATATCGAAAAGATTACGTCGGTACGGGGGAGTACAGGGTGCTGGTATTACAAGGATCCTGTCCAACTCCAGGAGTATGTTCTCCAATACAAACCCGACTTGCTTATGATCGGGGGAATCAGCCATCGGGACGATATCGAATCGATCCGAGAGGTCATCCGCCAGGTTCGGGCGGCACTGGAACCGGATCCGGAAATCCTCCTCATGACTCCCTGTTTTGGTCACAAGGACCCGCGGTTTGATCCCTCCTGGACGTTCGAAGTGCCCCCCGAGGAAACGGACTTCCGGGCACGACTGAGAAAACTCGCGGAGGAAGAGAAGACCGCTTTCCTGGATATGACGGGACCATGGGGACAATATATCCGGACTTGCGGCGAGGATATCCACTGGTTCAAGCGGGACATTGTCCACGCGAATGCCCGGGGTGAGGCAATTCTCGGCAGAATTTTGGAGAAGTTCTTTGCGCCGTGATCGGATTCGACCGATCCGTGGTTCACTGACCGTTATCAAGGGCCTCCGCGGACTCCTGCTGAATCCGTCTTGACCAAGATGATCGGGCGACGTCGAGCTGTGTCTGTGTGCTCGGTCGATCTTTGAGTCCCAGGCGAAGTGTTCCTGGAGTCATTTCGAACGTGGTCTGGGTGACACCTTGCGTGTTTAGGCTTGAGGTTTGATCGGCAGCGACAAGATCAGCCTCACCACTCGGGGCAAGCCTGCGCCACGCTCCATTATCGGCAACACCTTCTGGGAAGAAAGAATTCCCTGAACAGAGTTGGGTGAGACTTTCCCTGGCGGCTGTGTGGGACGGATTCAGAGCCAATGCGTTTTCCAAAGACTGCTTGGAAAGATCAATGTCGTTTCTCATCCACTGCACGTATGCCAAATTGTACCAGGCATCCGCCTCTCCGGCGGCCCGGCGGAATTGCTCCATGGCGTCCTGATAACGGCCCTGAAAACCATAGGCCAAACCCAAATTGTTACGATAACGCTCCGTAGCGGGAGACATTCCTACGGCTTTGAGCAGGGCACGCTCCGCTTTGTCAGGTTTTCCCTGAAGTAAGTAACAGTAACCAAGATCATTAAAGAGGTCTGGATTCGTCGGATTCAGACGGATTGCCTGGGTGTAGAGGGCTTCGGCCTCCAGATACCGCATCTGGCGGTCACTTACGACGCCCAGTCTGTGGTAAGCCTCGTACCTATCGGGAGAACTCGCAATCAGTTGTTCATATAGTTTGCGTGCGTCATCTAGTTTGCCTAGTCGCTCCAGAGAACGTCCCTGGGACAGAGTTCGTGCGTATTCTGCCTCTTTTTGCGCCTCCTCTTTAGTAAGCTTTCGCTTCGGCGATTGTGCCGGCTTCGCCTGGCCTATATGAGTCGGCGACGTCGTTTGGCTTTGAAGCGGGCTTTGCGATGAATCTTCCGGGCTCCAGGGGTAGGAGCGACAACCGGTGAAAATAGCGACGAGGAGTAGATAAATTACAAACCCGCGGAACATGCAACTCACATTGAGTTTCCTTTCCATGTGCCCTGAAGTCGGCGCAATTCTAGTTGGATAACCGCACCATGACATTTCCCCGTGGGCAGAAGCTGGTTGGCAAAGGGAACACATCCCGAGAACCAGCAAGGGAAAGCGTTTGCCGTGTGGCACGGCTAAGCCGGTTGTAATGATGGTATCGAATGAAACTGTTCGATAAGTTCAATCAATTAGCCGAAGGAAACCACGCAAAGTGGGAAACTTGCACGCCTCACTTGTTCGCTTCCTCGGCCAGCGGCTTCTTCCGAGGATTGTAAACCTGCGGAACGGTGGGTTTTCGGTTTGCAGCCTCAATTCTAGCCCTTGAGGAATCTCCGAGATACTGCCGTAACAGGTGATCAGCTCGGCGAAGACTCTCACGAAGCTCATCTGCTGATTCGGAGTCTTCGGAGTTGTTCGCCAAATCGTCTTCCATAACTTCATCGAGAAGTCGGATCAACGCCCGAACGACAGAAGTTTGCGGCTCGTCGGATGAGTCTGACTTGACCGCAGGAGCCTCTGGCTGTCCTTTCCCGGCGTCCTTTTTTTTCTCTTGGCTAGAGGCGTTTGGGAGAGTCTTACCCCTGGGAGTGGCCGACTTGCTCGCTGCCTCAGCAAGATACAAATCGGCCTCGCGCAAAATCTTTTCCAACTCTTTCTTCTCGTCAGCACTTACGCCGTCCAGAGAATCCAGTTTATCCAAAAGCCGTCGCACAATCTCTGTACGTATTTTTTTTCTCCTCTTCCTGTCGAGCGGGTGACTTTTTGGTCACTCGATTCGACTGCCGTTAGAGGCCCTGCCTTTGTTGGTGTATTACGCTGTGATTGGGCGTAGAGAAACGCAAAGGCTGCCAAAGTGACGCCAATGGCAGAGACAAGGATGATTTTCGTTTTTACAATTTTCCGGAAAAGTGATTTCATGGGACGGATGGCCTCCATCAGATCGAAGCCAAATAGTCAGGACTTGCTTCGACCACCGATCTAAAGATTAAGCACCCTATACTAAGATACACAGACTGAGAAATGTGGGCAAACAAAAAAGACTACGCATATCTTTTTAGTAAGCCAATCCATCAGCCGTGGGGCTAACCGACTCGCCAGCACCATCAGTTTTCCCAACGGATGGGGGATAAGCTCGTGCTGGCCTCTGGCGATAGCTCTCAGCATTCGCCTGGCTACGTATTCAGCGCTAACGGGTGTCGGATCAGGCCAGGCCGCTTTCTTGCCCTTCTCTAGCGGCCCTTCGAAGAGTTCTGTCGCTGTCCTCCCTGGACTGACTACCAAGACATCAATCCCATGCCGGCTCAATTCCGCGCGAATGGACTCACTGAAACCATGAACCGCGAACTTGCTGGCACAATAATAGCTGCGCCAAGGAATGCCGCGATGCCCCAAGATCGAACTCACATTGACGATGATCGGTTTTCGGCCTTGTTTAAGAAGCGGCAGAAGGTGGTACGTGATCTCCACCATGCTGAACAAGTTTACGTCCATCAGCTGGCGAAGTTGTTCAGGGGGGGAGTCTTCAAACCGGCCAAGCGCACTGATGCCAGCGTTGTTGACGAGAAGATCGACCGCGTCGAAGATCTGCTGGGCCGTCCCCGCGATTCTCTTGCCGACTTCTGGCTGGCTCAAATCAAGAGGCAGTGGCACGACAGTGGCCCCGTGTTGCGACCCGTACTCGGAGAGTTCTTTGAGTCGGTCCTCTCGGCGCGCAACAACGACCAGGTTTGGCCGAAACGGAATAATCGCTTTGACGAAGGCATAGCCAATACCACTTGATGCCCCAGTCACAATGCCACGAATTCCTTTCAGACTTCGGCGCGACATAATCCTCCTGCCAATGCTAAATACGGGTAAACGCTCTCAGAAAATGACTCACTCGATCGTCACACCGGTTGATGGACTTGGCCGACCCATCGAGTGCTCGCGTGATGGCGATTGCAGATTCCCGTTGCGTCGGAATCCACCGAGTTTGTCCACCTTGGGCAGATACTGCTCCGGCAGACGACAGCGGAACGTCACACGATCCCCGTCATGATACCATTCCTGGATCAGCTCGCCGTGTGTTATTAGGAAGGCCATGAGCTTTCCATTTCCAACCGTGGTTTCGATCTCGACTTCGACGAACTTTCGAGCCAGCAACTCAGAAACCATCATCGTCAGCCGCTCAAGACCTTCGCCTGTTTTCGCACTCACCGGTAATGCGTTCGGATAACGGTCCAGAACGCTATGAAGACGCGCAGGATCGGCAACCTGGTCGATCTTATTGATGACGAGGATGGTGTCCTTGCTTTCGATGCCGATTTCTTCGAGGACCTTGTATGCCGAACTAATCTGCTGGAACACAGCGGGGTTGCTGCTGTCTGCGACGTGGAGCAACAAATCAGCCTGGCGGGCCTCTTCGAGTGTTGCCTTGAAGCTCGCAATAAGATGATGGGGCAGGTCGCGGATAAAACCGACGGTATCACTGAGAAGGACAGGCCCCCACCCCGGTAGCTGCCATCGCCGCGTTCGGGTATCCAAGGTTGCAAAAAGTGCATCCTCGACATACACGCCGGCGTCTGTGAGGGCGTTCATGAGAGTACTCTTGCCCGCATTCGTATAGCCGACAAGGGATACGGTCTTGAACTCTTTCCTGGCAATAACCTCGCGCTTTCGCCGTCGGTGGACAGTGTCTAATTCTGCGCGCAGCTCGTGAATGCGGCGTGCGATCAACCGGCGGTCCATTTCGAGTTGCTTTTCACCGGGGCCTCGCAGTCCAACGCCGCCCTTGGTCTGACGTTCCAAATGCGTCCACATTCGTTTGAGTCGCGGCAGCGTATATTCTAACTGAGCCAACTCCACGGCCAGCCGAGCTTCGTACGTTTGAGCACGCCGTGCGAAGATATCGAGGATGAGCTGCGTCCGGTCGATGACGCGGGCCTGGACGGCCTTCTCGATGTTGCGTCCTTGAGCCGGGGACAGGTCGTTATCGAAGATGACGACGTCGCCCCGATTTGACCTCACAAGTTTCTTTAACTCTTCCAGCTTTCCACTGCCGATGTAGGTCGCCGCGTCTGGCGCCATGCGCCGCTGTGTGAGTTGCCCCACAACTTGCACTCCCGCTGCCTCGGCCAGTCCTGACAGCTCGGCCAGGGGCGGATCTTCCACAATTGATGTCGGGAGCTGAACTCCCACCAGTACCCCACGCTCTGGTTTCTCGCCCAGTGGTTGAGGGCCATTTCTGGATGTCACGATGTCGCTGCACCTCCGTTCTTTGTTTACTGTTACCTGAAAGACCTGATTACAACCAACGCATGATCACTTCCATTTGGTTCTGATTGGATAACGATCCTGCTGATACCGGAGCTAAGTCGCCTCAAATCATCCCTTTTCCCACATCGCGCATTTGCATTTTAGCAACAGGTGAAGTGCATCAAAGCCCTAGTCTTCTTCAGCTTCTTCGTCAAGCACCAAGTGGCAGTAACTTTCATAACGGCGTTCGTCAATCAAGCCGTCAGCCACGGCATCCTTGACTGCACAGTCTGTCTCTTCAAGATGAAGGCAATTGGGAAACCGACAGCCGTTCACATAGGGACGCAAATCACGGAAGTAGTTCACAACCTCGTCCGGTGTCAGGTCCCATAACTGGAATTGTCGGATGCCAGGGGTGTCTGCCACATATCCCCCGAAACGGAAGCGATGAAGGCGCGCGGTCGTCGTCGTGTGCCGGCCTTTTTCGGTCTCTTCACTCACCGGTGCTATCGGGATCTGGAGATCCGGGTCAATCGCATTCAACAGTGATGACTTTCCCACACCGCTTTGCCCGGAAAGAACGCTTATCTTATCCTTGAGTGTCCTGATCAGGGCCGGAAGTCCGAAACCGGTCACAGCGCTTACGAGTAACACTCTGTAACCCAATTGACTGTAAAGACCGATCAATGGTTCCAAATCGGCCGGATCAACAAGGTCAATTTTGTTGATACAGATCACCGGCTCAAGTTTAGACTTTTCGGCAGCCACAATGATCCGGTCGATGAGATGGGGTTTCAGTCGAGGCATCGCGGCGCTGGCCACGATCACAACCTGATCGACATTCGCCACGATCACATGTTGCTTGCCTTTGGACGTCCTGGCGAGTCCCCCGCGCCGTGGAAGAATCGACTCAATGACACCTTCCTCCCCGGAACCAGGGAGGGGGTGAAAAAACACCTGGTCGCCAACGACAACGATATTCCGTTGATCTGTCGCAAGGCGTTTGAGAAGGCGTCGAACCAGACACCGGTAGGATCGTCCTTCGGCGTCTTCGACCTGGCACATGAGGCCTTGAACGGCGACAACTCGCCCCGGGCGGCTATCCGGATGACGTGGTTCAAGGATCACCGGCAGTGGCGTCTCGCAACCGGATTTGTCGTTTGCTTCCTGCCCGATGACGGTCCCACGTCGGTTTAGTTCCCCACGTCCGCCAATACGTTCTTCGCGAGTCAGGTCGTCATCGAGAACCTCGTCATGACTCAGGACACGGTCGGTGAGATCCTTCTTGCGCGGTTTTGAACTGCGATTCTTTCTGAAATCGATACGGAACTTCTTCTTTTTTCCCATTCTTTAAGCCCACCACTGACGAGCGGGCGCACTTGTCAGGTCACGTTCCGTTGCCGTAGCTCGGCAAATTTGGTCCCCTTCTCCCTGCGATCAAGTTGAGGACCGCGGCTCACTCCACGTTTTCTTTGGTACCGGTTTCCGGAACCCTTCCAGAACATCGTACCGCTGGCCGTCGTCCCCCGATGACGACTCCGACTTTGCGGCCTCCTCTGGTTCCTCCACCGGTTTGGACTTAACCAAACCAGCTCGTTCCAGGAGCGAGCGGGTGAAAATATCCTGTTCCAACGTGTCAGGCGGAGGTGGTCCGACTGCCCCAAGCTCGATCGGATTGTACCGAATCTCGTATTGGTGTTTGGCGATTGACAAGATATTTCCCGGGTCTAATCGTTTTTCGCGAACCCGTGTTCCATTGACTTTGATGCCGTTGGTGCTGTTGAGATCCCGAACGTACCAGTAGCCGGAAACCACAAAAAGCTCACAATGCTGTGCGGAAACGTTCGAAAACCGCAAGACGATATCGCAACTTTCTCGCCGCCCCACAACCAAGCGCTTCTTCAAGAGAGGTATGGGATCCCCACCACCTAGTGGAATCAGCTCACCGTACATGGGTTTTGCCTGTTGTCAGTTCCTTGAAATGAGATTGCCTTGCCCTTACGATGACAATGTCCGACGCTTTTCAGTGTAAACTTGGCTAGGTTTGCCGTCAACAAATGGGTACAAACTTCTGGGAAAAGCCCCAAACCATTCCCCCTTCCTCATGGGTGTGGCGTCACCTGGGCCATCGTTATTATAACCTCGGCTTGTATCTTGATCGTACTTTTGGGGGCAAAACTTGGAAGGTCAGTGTCGATGCGGGTTTCCATTGTCCCAACGCGGACGGGACAATCAGCCAATCTGGCTGTCTGTTCTGTAATATCGCGAGTTTTAGCCCGAGTCGTCGTGGTTTACGGCTCTCGATAAGAGAGCAGATTGCTCAGTCCGTTGCTCGACTTCGTGAACGGAGGGGAATTGAACGGGTCATAGCCTATTTCCAGCCGGCAACAAACACTTATGGGCCTGTTGACTACCTCGAGCGTTGCTACCGGGAGGCTATGTCCGTCCCCGGGGTTGTGGGACTCGCAATTGGTACTCGACCGGACTGCCTGCCGGACGCGGTGCTCGATCTATTTGTTAAGCTTAAACGGGAGATTTGGCTCGGCGTAGAAATTGGAGTCCAGTCGGCTCATAACAAGACGCTTCAGCGGCTCAATAGAGGCCACTCGTGGGAAGACTCGGCCAGTGCGGTCCAGCGGTGTGCTGAGCGGGGAATCCGCACGACCATTCACCTGATGTTTGGACTTCCGGGTGAAGCTCCGGCTGAGATGCTTGAAACGGTCGAAAGAGTTGCTGAACTCCCGATTCAAGGCGTGAAACTGCACAATCTATACGTGGCGAAAGATACGCAATTGGCCGGTCTTTATGAAAGCGGCCATTACCAACCTCTTTCGCAGGAAGAATACGTGACCATCGTCGTTGGTGCCCTTGAACGGCTTCCACCGAGTGTCGTTATAGAGCGACTGACAGCCGAGACGAGCGATGATTATCTCATTGCGCCGGATTGGTGTCGCCGAAAGAATGAGACGATTGAACTGATTCAAAAGCAACTTGTCAGTGAAGATACCTACCAGGGGCGCCGGTTTGAGGACGAGCATCCCTCAATTGTGGGGTCTTGAGTGGGGGCGTTCAGTGTGTGTCGTTGTTTTCCCTCGGCGGTCTTGGGCGTACTATTAGATTTGGAGGACAGAGCGGACAAGATGGCCGCTGGCCGTTGTTCCAGAACAGCGGCGAGAGGAAAGTCCGGGCTCCGCGGGATCACGGTGGTGGGTAACGCCCACCGGCTGAAAAGCCAGGGAAAGTGCCACAGAAACAAGACCGCCACGCGGTGCAAACCGCGCGGTAAGGGTGAAAGGGTGAGGTAAGAGCTCACCAGCAGGTCGGGTGACCGGCCTGGCTAGGTAAACCCCACCGGGAGTAAGGTCAAGCAGGGGGAAGTGAGCCAGCAGACGAGCTGGCTCTGCGGTTGATCCCGACCGCCACAAGACCCCCGGGTGGACCGCTTGAGGGGCCGAGCAATCGGTCTCCTAGATAAATGGCCATCACTTCGAGTTGCTCGAAGAACAGAACCCGGCTTACCAGTCCGCCCTTGTCCTCCTTCTATTTTCTTGCCTTATCAACCGGTTGGTCGGGAATCTTCAGTTCGTCATGCCCCCCATGCCTGTCCAGATGGCGAAGTGGGGGAACGAACCGCGTATCAATGATTTGGGTTAACTTGGAAATACACAATCGGTTGATGCTCGTTTTGAGGGCGTGTGCCTCCTCGGCGAGGGCTTCATGAAGACTTCGGGGGACGCGAATCGTGATAACGGTCAAAGGTTCGTCCTGTGCTGAACGTCCTTCTTGTTGCCGACGCAGAGTGGCAAGCATCTCCTGAATTCTTTGATATGACTCTGTTCGCTCAAATCTGGCGAGTTCCTCCGGTGCAGGAAATAGCTTTCGGATAAGTCCTTCCGGTCCTAGCAGCTCCCGAAAAAAAGTTGTCCACGCCACTCCGTTAACCCAGAGCTGTTGAGCTGCCTTTTCCACCTGGTCGCACAAATCCTGGAAAACGTCCGAAGATGTTTTGCGGTCCATTCTTGGTCTCTCCGTGCAAGGAGTCTCCTTTTCCCGTGGCCAAATTGGGCGATCCGGACAACCTCCCAAGCCTGTTTCCCCTGTATTTTTGGCCACATTCTGGGTATGGCCAGGGGTCCACAAAAAAGACTTGACACGCGACTCGTAACACAATTTAGCAAAACTGTGGCAACATACGACGCTTGCTGTGGAAACTGTGACAATAGGTTGTGGCGAAGTCAATGCAAATTGCACTTTTTTATTCGTTGTCTTTGAGTGCAACGACTGTTCTGATGTAAGTGCTTGCAGTGAAAGCGCATACGATGATCGCCCGTCCCAAAGTGTCCGCGCAGTCGCGGCCTGAACTAATCCGATGGCTCGTTTGCGGCCGTAAAAAAACGAAGAGACTCCCCGCCATTGGGGAGTCTCTGCTCACACGAAATAAACCGAAGGCGTCACAATTCGACGCGACCAACGATCGCGCAGCATCGTAGGGGCAATTCATGAATTGCCCCTGCTTGGAAGAAGGATAACTCCCGCCACTACAGGGGTCTCAGGAACGCTTCAACCGCACGTTAACTCCCGAAGGTACGTTTGGCGTCACTCGGCCCGAGTGGCAACAAAACTTGGCAAGAGCCGCAGCCTATTCGGCGAGAAGCTGGGCGGCGACTTTGTCAAAGAACTTGACGCTCTCAGCAATTTCCGGCAGCGAATTCTCCCAGTTGTACTCGTACTCAATGGAGAAGACCGCCTTGATGCCTTGACGCTTGATCTCTCGGAGCAGGGCAGGCACATCGGCTTTGCCTGTTCCCCACGGGACATCATGCGCCCCCCTTCCATAATCGTTAAGGTCTTTGAAGTGGAACGAGATAATTCGTCCTTCAAGCTTCTTGATCGCTTCCAACGGATTGATTCCTGACCGCATCCAATGTCCGGTATCGGCGCAGGCTCCGATTCGTTTTGATCGCCCCTCACAGACTTTCAAAACAGTGTCGGGATTCCAGTAGATGGATGGCTGGGGGTGGTTATGCAGTGCAACATTGATTTGGTACTCTTCGCACAGCTTGTCAATCACATCGAAAGCATCAAACGGTGGTTCGGAGACAATCGTCTCAATACCCATGTCTTTTGCAAAATCAAAAATCTGGCGGTTCTGCCCTTCATTTGCGGAAAGCCCGACAACACCATAATTCACGAGCTTGACTCCAGCGTCCGACAATCGCTTCTTAATCTCGGCGCGGTCTTGGGGAGTCAAATTGTGATCGGTCTTTGCGTCTTTGTCTTTGGAAACTCGCTGGCCGGGATAGGCCTCGATGTATCGCAAACCCACGGCCGCGTTCTTCTCAATAGCCTCATAGAACGTGAATCGATTGAAGCTATAGGCCTGACAGCCTAATCGCCAACCCAGTTTCTCTGCATGTGGCGCACCCTCGGCCAATTTCTCGGCAGCGACAGCACAGAGAGAGTCAAACCGCCAAGGCAGCATTGCCCCGATAGCGGCAGTCGAGGATCCAATCAAAAATGCTCGGCGTTGCCAATTCCTGGTGTTCATGATTTACCCTCCAAACATGATTGTGTTAAGAAAACGACTCTACGTGTCCTGGCTACGAACGACGGTTTCCTATGGCCGATGAGGCTCGGTTCGCCACATATCAGGTCAATTGACCGACGTTCAGCCATTCATACTAGCTTCACCCGCAAGAGAGTGCAACGATAGCCTGAGTGCGGCCGATGCGCCGGCTGAGGTAAGCAGCGAACCAGTTGAGGTTGCTAGCAGGAGGCTTCCAATGTGATGACTGTATCGGCAATTCGGTTTATTCCTGAAAATCACCCGCAATTGCAAGGTGGTTCATTGATTCTTTCCGAGCCGATGGCGTAAACTTGCAAGATAAGGGAGATGTTGTGTCGTGATGGTCACTGCGGGGCTTACGCTGCCAAATGCGCACTTAGTTTGAATCGGAAGGATTGGCTCATGCTGATTTCTTGTGGAAATAAGGGAGGTGAGTTGCTGACCCAACGCCCTTCTCGGGGTGTTGTCAAACGCCGCTTGTTCATCATGTTCATCCTTCTGGTTGTTGTGGTGGCCTTGGCGAACCGTGCGTCTGCGGAGGCCGAACAGGAGGCGATCCAACAGGCAAAGAACCTTTCAGTCGCATTTCGCAGCGCTGCCCAGAAGGTCCTGCCCACGGTTGTTACCATCCGAACGGCCGCATCGAAGGAGGAACGCGGTGCTGGTCGTCAGGGGCCTCGAATGCCGTGGGAGGAATCCCCGGGACCGTCCGAGCCTGGTTTTCAATTTGAGGTTCCTCGGAACCCGGATCTAGGAATGGGCGCCGGTGTGATCATTGACCCTGCTGGGATCATCGTGACGAATCGCCATGTTGTCGAAGGTGGCGATGTTGTCACCGTGCGTTTGATTGATGGCCGTGAGTTTCCGGTCATTGACAAGAAGTCAGATGAATTGAGCGATTTGGCGGTCTTGAAGGTCGAAACGACGGAGCCTTTGCCCGCAGCACGGTTGGGTGATTCCGATAAGCTGGATATTGGTGACTGGGTGATTGCCGTTGGTAATCCTTTTGAACTCGAGGGGACCGTAAGCGCCGGGATTATCAGTGCGAAAGGTCGGACGTTGCGATCCATTGGACGGGTCCGATTTATTCAGACTGATGCGGCCATCAATCCGGGCAACTCGGGTGGACCGTTGGTGAACTTGGAAGGAGAAGTGGTCGGCATCAACACGGCGATATTCTCCCGCAGCGGCGGTTATCAGGGTGTGGGTTTTGCCATCCCGGTCAATCTGGTGAAATGGGTTAGTTCGGAACTCTTGGCCCACGGTCGTGTTCGCCGGGCCTATCTGGGCGTAACGCTCGAGGATGTTTTGCTTCCCAAAAGCGCTGTTAGTGGCGACGAACGTCAGAGTCTGGGAGGTGTGGTGGTGAGACAGGTCATTCGGGACACACCTGCAGACAAAGCCGGTATCAAACGCAACGACGTCGTTCTGAGTTTCGACGGCACGGAGGTCAGCGATGTTGCGAGTCTCCAGGAAATGGTCGAACGCGCGTCTCTTGATGAATCACACAAAGTCCAAGTGCTGCGCGAAGGACGTTCCTTGGAGCTTGAAATCCAATTGGAGGAGTCGCTTTCTGAGCGGGAGTTGGCGGAACGCTTGAAGAAACAAACTGAATCGGACGACCAGCCCAAACGCCAAAGGGTATATGACAGAGAACTGGGACTCATGCTCATGGATTTTGATCCTGCACTCGCTCCGGACACTGGCGTCCGCGTGACGCAGGGTGTTGTTGTCATTCATGCCGATCCGGGAAAACTTGGCGATCGTTCTGGACTGCGGACGGGAATGGTGATCGTGAAGGTCAATGACCAGGTGATTAACAACTTGGCCGAGTTCCAATCGGCAATGAAATCCGCTGATCAAAAAGGGGAGGTCAAACTTGAGGTTGTCAGTCGCCTCGGCCGTCAGATTTTGACTCTCAAAGGTAAAGAATAGGAGCGTGCAAGTCGCGAGGAGCCTTCGACCTCGTAACCTGAGAGACAAGGCAAAGGAGAATCTCTTGCTGGTGTTTGGGCGAGGTTGTCGAGTCCATGAATGACGCAGTGACATGGGGACTTCTCGGTGCCGTTCTTGTTCTCCTCATCATTGCAACAGTCGTCGTTCAGCTCTTGCGGCGCGGTCGTCGCGAGATCATTAACTCCGAGATTGTGGAGAGTTTCTCGGGACGCCTGCGTGCATGGTGGCTCCTGTTTGCCGGTTTGGCCGGGGCCATTGTGCTCGGAAAGACAGCCACTATTGTCTTTTTCGGTTTGATCTCGTTTTGGGCGTTGCGGGAGTTCATCACGCTGACCCCGACGCGGCCAAGTGATCATCGGGCACTCTTTTGGGTTTTTGTTCTGTGCACACCGGCACAGTATGTTTTGGTCGGGTACGCTCAGTATCAGCTCTTTGCCATCATCATTCCTGTTTACGCATTGCTTTTTCTTCATACTCGCATCGCATTTTCTGATGACCCTGTAAGATTTCTCGAACGGACCGCAAAAATTCAGATGGGGCTTCTGATTTGCGTGTATTGCCTGAGTTATGCACCTGCGCTCCTGACAACACTTGATCTGGGAAATGACGCATACAATCTCAGATTGTTATTTTTCCTCGTATTTATCACCCAGCTCAGCGATGCCCTTCAGTTTGCCTGGTCACAACTTCCGAGCCGGCATGTCATTGTTCCGAACATCAATCCCACGCGGACGTGGGAAGGACTGTTGGGTGGGACGGCCAGTGTGACACTTCTTGGCGCCATGCTGTGGTGGGCAACACCCTTTGATTCGATCTGGATTGCTGCGGGGTTATCGCTGGTTATCTCTCTTGCTGCGTTTGCGGGCGGTATCACGATGTCGGCAATTAAGAGGGACCGCGGAGTCAAAGATTATGGAACATTGGTAGCTGGTCACACGGGGGTGCTGGATCGTATTGATTCGCTTTGTTTTGCCGCTCCCGTGTTCTTTCACCTGACCCAAATCTATCTGGCACTCCATTCGTGAACTCCAGAATAGTTCGTCGTCGTACTTTGTTCACAAGAAGGCAAGTCTAACAGCTTTCAGGGGAGCTATCCCGAGTCAGCAACAATGCAACGTACCATTGCCATAGGTGATGTTCACGGTTATGACGTGGCGCTTCGGGCAATTCTCGACCAGGTTTGTCCTAAACCGAGCGACACGATTGTCATGCTGGGCGATTACGTGGATCGTGGTCCGGGCAGTCGGGAAGTTATCGATCTTCTCATTGATTTAAAGAGCCGTGTTCGCCTTGTTCCTATCCTTGGCAACCACGATGAGATGATGCTCTCGATCTGGCAGGGGAATCACGATCTTTTCGATGATTGGCTCCACTACGGCGGGTCCGCAACGCTTGAGTCTTACGGTGTGACGAAGCTGGAAAGTATCCCGTTGGATCATATCGATTTTTTGAAAAACTGTTGCGCCTTCTTTGAGACTCAAGATCATATGTTTCTTCACGCAAATTATGATGAGGACCGGCCATTGAATGCACACGATGTTTACACACTTCGTTGGGAATCGTTACGTCAACGTCTGCCCGGTCCGCATGTTTCAGGAAAGAGAGTTATTGTCGGACACACAGCCCAGCGAAATTTCGAGATTCTCAACCTGGGCTATCTCGTCTGCATCGATACATGTTGCTATGGCGGTGGGTGGCTTACGGCGCTGGATGTGGAATCGGGACAGATTTGGCAAGCCGATGCCAAGGGCCGTGTACGAGAAACAAACCTGGCGTCCATCAGCGAGCGCCGAAGCTAGTGTCGGACCACGTGGAAACGTCTTGCAAGGCGTGACAAAGGGTATGAGGAAGGATCCTCCCTCTATTCATTAGGGGCGTTTGTAGGGACTTCGCCATGCTGAAAGAACTGGCGCAAATGATCAAGCAACTGAGTTTGTGAATCGGCCGCATGAATCAGTGCCCGGAATCTCTTGGCGCCCCGTCTTGCTGCAACGAATCGACTCGCAAATCGCCGCATAAGGATTCCAGCTTTGACGTTTCCAAAATACTGTTCAAGCTCCCGATAAAGTCTCACAAAGAGTTCCAGTTGTTCCTCGGCTGTCGGTTCTGGGGGGATTGGTCGGCCCGTCAAGAGTGCTGCCGTTTCACGGAAAATCCAGGGGCGGGAAAGCGCTGCGCGACCGATCATAACGCCATCGACACCATATTCCGTTAATGCCGACAACACCTGTGGAGCTGAACGAATGTCACCATTGCCAATGACGGGTATTCGTTTGACACGTTTTTTCGCTTCGCAGATTTGCGACCAGTTTGCCATTCCGCGATATTTCTGTTGGGCTGTGCGACCGTGCACGAAAACGCCAGCGCCCCCTGCTTGTTCAATAATTTCAGCAACCTCGGGAGCATTAATTTCCTGCTCGCTCCAACCGAGCCGAATCTTTGCCGTTACCGGTACTGGTGATACCCTCTTAACGACATGAGAGACGATCTTGCCGATGACGTCCGGCTGTCGCAGCAAAAAAGCACCACAAGAAACCCCTTTTGTGATCTGTTCGGAAGGACACCCAAAGTTGATATCCAAACAGGATACGTTGAAGTCCTCAACGAGCCGTTCGGCCACAAGGGCCAATTTATCTGGCTCGTTGTCCCAGATCTGAACCGCCACAGGCCGAGGCTCTTCCTGCAAACCCCACAACCGTTCCGGGAGCCGTTGGTAACGGCGATCCAATTCGAGGAACCCGCGGGCACTTACCATTTCGGTGCAAACAAGCCCCACGCCTCCAAGTGATCTCAATAATTGCCGAAAGGCGTAGTTTGTGTAACCAGCCATCGGAGCTTGAAATAGAGGGGGGAATATGCGGAGATGCCCTAGACACACCTGAGTTGTGCATGATAACACCGGCCGTGACTCCTCCCCGCCAACACTGACAGACTGAGGGCTGGCTGTCGATCGAGTTGTTCCAGTGTTGATTTCAAATGAGTTCTGCATTTGAGATTCAACATGAGATGTCAGCTTATTTGGGTCTGCACATGGCATTGGATCGCAATCGAAAAGGCGCCCGATTGCTAACCCAAATGCTTCAGTAACTGGTAGGGTCAATTGCCCCCACGGTTTCGCGAGAACGCACACTCCGATCTGCTTGTGGAGTCATTTGAGCGGTCAGTCTTGTGATATTCCAATAGCACCCAGAAAGCCGTTTTCGTCCAAATCGGGTCGTACCTGACAGACATAGTCAGCAATGAGCTGGTTATACCGACCTACCAACTCAACATACGCCTGCCACGTTTCACATTCGAGACAAATTGCGTTCAGGAGAGGACCAAGTGGCTGTTGCCTGCCTACAAACTGACTGGCTGCAAGAACCCTTGACTGATCTGCGGCTGCCAGTGCTAGACCTTGTTGGCAGAGCGCGGCGTAAGTCGAGGGAATCTGGCACTCCACCCGTGAGACAGTAAGACGCATAGAATCTGTCAACTGCGTTCGGACTTGATTCCATTTGGTATCATATTCTCCAGCGTACGGGAGTGTTGTAACGACCACTGGCATGCCATCTGAATTCGGTATTGTCTCTGATAGCGCGAAACTTTTCTTCAACATTTCCAGGTGGATGTCCTGAAGAGCCGCGTCTGCTATCCGGCGATACGCCTGTAACTGGAGCATTTCTTCTGCCACGCCAGGCTCATTCCATCGTGCGAGGACAAGGGGAAAAACCTCGCTCAAGGCTGCTGAATACTGAAGAAAGATCCCATATTTGGCCTGGACGACTGCGACATCCCAGTACAGCCGAACCCGGTTTCCGCGATCTCCGGCCCTTACCACTTCCTTGCCCAACGGCACGCTGATATGGCGGGTTTGGTCCCCAACAACGCCATTTCCCATCTTGAAGCACAGCTTCGTAAGATCCTGGACGAATACGCCGGCAGAGTTCTGGCGTAACGCACTGAAGTATGGCGCACTCAATCCGGCCTGAATCCAGCCATCATTTGCTGAGGACATTGAAACAGGGAAAAACTGCTTCTGCCGGCCGCGGCTGTCGCGTAACAGCAGAAGCTCCGACTGGCGACGATCACGAGACTCATGGTCTGACTTGAAGGTATCCTTCGTGGATGTCACAAGGAATCGACGGACCGTGGACTGCGACAGGGAATCCTTTCCTGTTGTGGCGGCTGGAGAGTTGGCGTCACCTCTCCTGGTTCCGGAATGTCGTTGACCCGAAATCACCTGACATGCACTATCTTCGACGAGCATTTTGACAAAGCTTTCGGCCCGCAGTTGTCCGTTTCCAGTTGCGATCACGTATTCAAGGATCAAACGGTTGTAGGCTTCGATGGCCTCCGCACACCGAACTTCTTCCTCCAACCAAAGACGCCAGCATGCAAGGGCGTCCCACAAATGCACACGTTGCGTTTCGTAAGCTTCCTTGAAGGCTAGCCAGGCATCATGAGCACTCTGACTGGCTCCGAAGTGCAAATAGATGGACTGGCGGGCAAGGGGAATCATCTCGTTGAGACGTCGCAAAGCCAAAGGCGGAGATCCGGGGTAAAGCTTTTCCAGTTGGGTCGAGTAACCACCGGTGTGAGGGATGTCGTCCGGAAATAACAACTGCTGATCATCAATACCGACAGCTTGGGTTAGGGCAACTATACGCGCATGCAATTCGCCCCGCAGCTCGTACAGTCGTGCCGTGTAAAGCTGCTTAAAACTATCAAGTATGACGTGATCGCCAGTCGCCACCTGAAGCTTTTCCAGGTCTGAAAGGGCCTCGGTAACGAAATCAACGGCGATCGCCGTCTGCGCCACATGCCAGAAGGCCAAAATGGCCTGCTCTCGAGATTCGGTTGACAAATGTTTTGCGGTGATATCGCGCAGACCAATGGGCCGAGCATCTGCTGGGCAGACACGCTGCAAAGCGGTCTTGAGGCGAGCGTCCAACGTCGCTCGGACCTGTCCTGAGGTTTGACCCTTTGACAAGCGCTCACTTGCCTCGACTTCTGCCCGTTGCGAAGAAGAGGATTGGTCAGGAGGTAGGGTCTTCGGCTGGTCAACCTGTGGAGAGGTCCCAGTGCCCTGACGCTGTCCTGGTTGATCGGGGACGTACCATTGGCCTTCCGCAAGCACTACCGACATTGCGCACACCACCAAACCGGAGAGCAATGCGGTCACGAACGGGGCTCTCCGCAAGAAGAAAGGAATGAAAGTGCCTTCACAACATGTTTCTGGCGTACGTCTTTGCATCGTCTATCCCCTGGATTGTGCCATGGTCCCTAAAGAGCGGGGAAGCATCTTTCCGCGCCGGGATACTATCTCATTGTGGGCCACAGAGATAGGCTGTGAAAAGACACTCTCGAAGGGCAAACCGGCGTACCAAGAAACGACACAATCCTCAGACTTGGAGATTTGTCTTTAGGGAAAGGGAGATGGGGTACAAGTATGGGCTGGCGTTTGCACCGTCAGAGGAAGGCACAATGGTGACAGCACCAGAGCCAATCGCAAAAAAACAGAAAAACCATCTACTCGGCGACTCTCACATAATGAGCCACTGCCCCGGGGGAGCAACTTTGCTTCTCGTGAGTTCTGTCAGTCCCCGACTACCAACCCATGATCATGTTGGATTCAATGACTTTTCGCGCCTTCTCAAGGTCAACCCCGGTTTCCTGCATGTAGAGGCGAATGGCGTGGATCTTATCCCCGGCTGCCTTGGCCAAGCAATCGCGGGCGATGTGACAAGGGTCAGTTCGCCCAGTGATCCCCAAGCCTGCCTTTGAAATGACCCAGCTATTCCGCGGCCGCTTGGTAATTCTCAAGATTCCTTCCCGGGGATAGCTGTCCTGAACGACGAGTTTTGCCTGATCTTCATTATCAGCCCACGTGATGATGATGTGGTATTCCGTTTCAATTTCATACAACGGCATCGCGACTTCCTCAACGATCCAATTTCATTCGCAGCTCTGTATCACACCACGAATGGCATTCCCGTCAAACGTTCATAAGCCTCGACGTATTTCTCCCTTGTCTTCTTGACAATTTCTTCAGGAAGATTTGGTGGCGGACTGTTCTTGTCCCACTTAACACTTTCCAACCAGTCACGGACAAACTGTTTATCGAACGATGGTTGCGATCGGCCGGGTTGGTAGCCGTCGGCGGGCCAGAATCGTGAACTGTCCGGCGTTAAGACCTCGTCGATCAACAATAGCTGGTCGTCCAGCCAGCCGAACTCAAATTTGGTATCGGCAATGATAATGCCTCGCTCAGCGGCAAACGCGGCCCCTCGCTTGAAGATTCGAATGCTCCGATCCCGCAGCTCGTGGGCTGTCTTTTCACCAACGATTTTCACCATTTGGTCGAACGTGATGTTTTCATCGTGCCCCGTCTCAGCCTTTGTTGCCGGCGTGAAAATTGGCTCTCCCAACCGCTCGCTCTCACGCAATCCGGGCGGCAACTTGATCCCGCAAACCGTTCCAAATCGCTGGTATTCTTTCCAGGCTGATCCCGAAAGATAGCCACGGACAACGCATTCAATGGGGACAACACGTGTTTTCTTGACCAAGCTCGTGCGGCCTCGCAGGGCCTCCCTGTCAATGCCAACGGGAAGCGGCATGGAATCGACATCAGCCGAGATGAGGTGATTTGGTTCATCTAAAATGCCGAACCAAAAAGCCGACAGCAAGTTCAAGACCTGCCCCTTATTGGGGATACCGTTCGGCAGAACCCAGTCAAATGCAGAGATTCGATCGGTGCTTACCAAAAGCAATCTGTCACCGAGTTCATAAATATCGCGAACCTTGCCGGTGCGTTTTGGCAGTCCCGGAATCTCGGTTTTTGTGATTGCTAAACTCATAAGGGTCCTCTTCCAGGGTTCGATAAGCCACGAGTCTCGAGGGTCTACCCCCAAACGCTGCAATGGGTACGAATATTCTAACCGATTTCAAGACTATCGTCGATGGTCGGCAAATCCCAAAAGGAACTCCGGAGAAGCCTTTTCAGACGTCAAATGACTCCAAGATGGACTGAACAGCGATGCTTGGTTAGAAAAGCGGGGCAATTCATGAATCGTCCCAACAGGGGACAAGCCATACACTCCCGCAAGGGGCTCGTCCAAGACTGCCCTGCCATTACGATGGGGAACCGATACAGTAGAGGAACGCTCTATTTGCCTGCGCAGAGAACGCCGGGAATATCCAATTCTCCAGCTCCAGCGAAATGAAATCCCAATTGCAACGCGCTCACTGAGGCCTGTTCTGCTGAGAGTTTTCGCCACCATTCGTTCGATTTGCCTCGGCAGCGCGGATTGCTTCGAGCACTTCCTGGCGATGGACCGTCACGTGCGGCGGCGCCTCAATCCCAATGCGAACAGTACCCCCACGAATTGCGACGACCGTTACCACGATATCGTCGCCGATCACAATCTGCTCGTTACACTTGCGGGACAAAACAAGCATACACGATCCTGCCGTCCCAGAAACCCTGGTGAATGCACTGCTATCATATTGTACACCGATCAGGCGAAAAGAAAACAAACGGGCATAGTATCACCCTGTCGCAGTCTAGTTCGATACCCCCAATGTATACTATTCCAGCTTGGACCAGACAGTCTGCTGCGGAGCGCCCGGGCCGCTAGGTCTGGAACCCCGTGCCGAGTTAACTCATGACCGTTGCGATGACCGTCCGGCGGCGGGGCCGAACATCGCACTCGATGAGAAAGATCTGTTGCCACTCGCCGACCAATAAACGCCCTGATTCAAACGGGATGGAAAGCGAAGGGCCAAGGAGTGTGGCCTGAAGATGCGAATGGCCATTTCCATCGTGCCAGGTTGCCTCATGAAAATAATGACCATTCGGGGGGGCGAGTCGGTCAAGGAGATTCGGAAGGTCTTTCAATAATCCAGGCTCAAACTCGATCGTGCCGAGAGCTGCTGTGCTTCCCACCACAAACAAGTTCAAAAGACCTTCTGGGACGCCCGCCCGCCGGCAGACCTCGGTGGCATCCCGCGTCAAATCCAGCATAACTCCGTGACCTTGAGTCGCGTAGGAAAGCTTTTCTCGGTAAAGCGGCATTCGATCGACCAATTCATTAGGCAGCTGAATTCGTGGTGTCTTCTACCCTTTTCGTACGGCGGGGAGTGTGACGGCGTAAAGTGATACAATGGCCCCCGTTGCCATGAGGCTCCACGGCGCCCACGGCGGCGGTTCCAAGACTTTGTTCGGCCCGGGTTGAGCTTCAGTCGTAGCAGCACCCGTGTTTTGGGCAACAGGCTCGCGAGTCTTCAGGACGAATCTCTGGACCCCAAGGGTCTGGACACCCAGAAAAACCACGAACAAACCAATTGCCAGAAAGAATGCACGGCTCATGACGCGGGCACTCAACTTCAACGAATAATCGAGAGGTTCGATGCCTTCCCTTTTGATGAAATCGTCTGTTTCCCGAGGGCAAAATGATAATTGGTCTTGATAGATTGAGAGAAACGGTTAGGCAAATTGAACTGGGATAGGGTCCATGTCCGGGCCACGTTCGCCAAGAAATTGCGTTTACCACACTTGTGCGCGAAGCGTGTAAAGTGTGGCATAAACACTCGATTCCGAAACATTGAGTACTTTTCCCATCGCAGAAGAAGCAAGACATTGTGAAGCTTAAATTACTAATCGAAAATATCTTACGGTTGTTAGATGCTGCCGTGCTGTGGTAGCTCCTTAACTTGTGATCCGCATATTGGCAAAAGCTTGCGTTTGCCACAGTAGTTGACAACTGTTGTACAAGCCTTACAATATGGGTGGGAATGTGGGAGTCTGAGGTAACGCGGCAGACGGGTGATTGAGTCGCAAAATGCCTTTTCGGTTTTCGGCGAAGGCGTTTTTTTCCGCATGCCAGCATAGGATTGAATGATGATGGGTGCTCTTCTGTACGGGACGGAGGATGAGGTTGGCTCGGCCACGCAGGATTCGAGGTGGCAGGAAACGGCCGGCAAAAACGACCTCGCCGCTGTTGTTGCCGCATATCTTCCCCAAGCCGTGTTCGTCGTCGATGCGAATTTCCGGGTGATTTGGGCCAACCAGCGAGCGGAGCAACTTCTTAGTCGAACAACGCCAATTGTGGGCAGGCATTTTTATCGTGAGTTGTTTCGAGACGTCCAGTTAATACGACCAGACTATTACCCATTGACGTTGGCACGAGACACTGGCCGCCCGGCACGATCTGTGATGCGGTTAGAAGGCCCCCGATTTCTTGAGTTGTACGTCACGCGGGCGTCTCAGCCTGACAACGGCTATCCCATCCTGATCGTGAGCGTCCAGGAAATCACATCTACGTTTCTTCCGCTCGAACGTTTGCGGGCGATACACGAGGCCGGTCGGCGACTCACCGAGTTCCCACCAGACCTCTTGATTCGATATAGCCCGGAAGAGCGAAAGGAGCTTCTGAAACGGCGAGTTCTGGCCTATTTGAAGGAAGTCTTGCACTTCGACGTCTTTGAGATCCGGTTGATTCAGCCCAAGACCCGAAAGTTGGTCCCCTTTATATCTGATGGGATGAGTCGCGAGGCCGCCGAGCGGGAGCTTAGTGTTGGATTGGAGGGGCAAGGTATCACAGGTTATGTAGCGGCGACGGGCGCGAGTTACATTTGCGAGGATACCAGCAGTGATAACCTATACCTGAAAGGAACTGAGGATTCACGGAGTTCGCTGACGGTGCCCTTGGTTCGTTATGATGCCGCTTTCCGGACCGTCGTGATTGGGACTGTCAACATCGAGAATCCACGTCCGCGTGCGTTTTCCCATGATGACCGGTTATTTTTGGAGATCTTCTGTCGTGATCTCGTCGCGGCGCTCAATACGCTGGAATTGATTGAGGCTGAAGCAGACGTGGCGACCCGTGGTCTTGTAGAAGAAATCCACGGCAGGGTCGCGCTGCCTGTTGACAAAGTGGTGAGCAAAGCCGCGGAGGCGGAAGCCTACCTGGACTGCGATCCGGAGAAGGCAAGAAGCATTTTAAAAGAGATATACAAACTTGCCCGAGATTTGCGAGCGGAAATCCGGTCCTTTGGAGCGAGATTACCGCCTACTGAGGCCTCGCCGATCTTTCAAAATAGACGTATCCTCGTCGTCGATCCGGATGAATCAATCCAGAGGGATGCTCACACTTATCTCGAACAATGGGGGTGCTTGGTAGAAACAGCTTCGACTGGGCGCGCGGGACTTCAAATGGCTGCCATGACAGCAGGGGAGGGAGGCTACGATGTCATCCTGGCGGCGAACAAATTGCCCGATATGAAAGGCTGGGAGTTCTTTAAGTCACTCAAAGAAGCTCTCAAGTCCGAGCAGATTCCATACGTGATGCTTGTTCCCATCATGGAGCATGATGTCGATCACAATTTTGTCAGGGCCAGAGAATTGGGGGCCCAACACCAGGTGGGAAAAAGACCGCCGCCCCCGGGCCAATCATCCGGAGGAAGTCTCATCGTAAAACCACTGGTCGATGTTCTTAACACCTTGCTCGCAACGACCGGTGGTCAGCGGGCCAACTCTTGATTCCGCACGACTTATCGCTGGACTGCATCTCCTCGTAAGATTATGGGTAGAGGGTCTGGTTGTGTTTTTTGCCCTTCAAAACCAGAGAGTGTTGGTTGGTCTTCATGGAAATTCTTGCACCTGCGAATGATTTCTCGTGTTTGGAAGCGGCAGTCCGGGCAGGAGCAGACGCTGTTTATTTCGGCCTACCACATCTGAACGCCCGGCGGCGCGCGAAGAACTTCACTCTTGAGGAAGCAACTCATGCTGTGGAACTACTCCATTCCCGGAATTTGAAGGCTTTCCTCACGCTCAATACAGACATCAGTTATCGGGAACTCGGACTGGCTCTGACCACACTGGAGCACGCAAACCACCTTGGTTTCGACGCCGTGCTTGTTCGTGATCCGGCCCTGTTGGCGGTGCGGCCTGCTTACCCGAACTTGGAGTTTCATTTCAGCACCCAGGCGACGGTGGCTAACAGTGTGGATGTCGAAGCTGCCCGGGAATTGGGCGCCAATCGTGTCGTTCTGGCTCGTGAACTCGATCTGGATGAAATTCGGGCCGCCTGTTCAGTTCAGGGCATTGCTGTGGAAGTTTTCGCCCAAGGGGCTTTGTGTTTTTCCGTTTCGGGTCGGTGCCTGATGTCAAGTTGGGTGGGCGGTCGCAGCGGGAATCGGGGGGTCTGTGCCAGCCCATGTCGCGTCCCCTGGCAAGTTGACGGGCAACCAGCGGGACATCCGCTTTCAATGCACGATTTGTGTGTTCTAAACCATCTGTGGGAGTTGCGGTCTGCCGGTGTGGTAGCCCTCAAGATCGAGGGACGGCTTAAATCGGCTGAGTGGGTAGAAAAGGCCGTCAGGATTTACCGGCAGGCCATCGTGGATAAAGACAATCTAAACTCGTTGCTGTCTCTTGCACGGACTTTGACCGAGTACACAGGACGAGAGCTTACAGATGGCTTTCTGCTCGGTCGTCGTGATAATCTCACTGGAACAAATCGTGGACGGGTTTCGCGAGAAGAAACATCTTGTCCGCAATGTCAGGGAGATTTGCCTTCTGAGGCTGTTGACCTATCTCGGGAATGTGACGAAAAAGGTGTGTCTTCCGTCGGCAATGAAGTCGAGTTTCACCTTGAGGTCAGCGGTCCGAGAATTCGCTGTGATCTCGAAATTGAAGGTAAGAGCGTCATCTGGGAGTATCCCAAGACTGTCGTTCGCCGGGTTCAGAAGGCCCTTTCGGCGGAGGAGTTGTGTCAACAGATAAAGGGCCGACGGTTCCAGGGCATGTTCCTGGACACAGTGAACACTGACGATCCCGAATTTATGATTGTTCCGCGGACGGCAAATGCCATCCTGGAACGTATCACCGCGGAGATCGCACGCGTTCAGCGGGCAAAGACCAGGCCTTTGGAGATACACTTGCCGGAAGGGTCGCTCGTTACGGCCGGTGACCTGTGTGCAGCGAGTGTGAACAATCGAGCTTTAGGTGAGGAACCAAATCGAGTCCGGCTGTCATTCTTTCATCTGGAGGATTTTGTTCGGGCGGTTGAAAGAGTTCATGTGATCGTCGAGGATGTCTCTCCTGAAGATGTGAGCCAGATAGCGCAAATTTGCCGAAGACATCCGGCTGTTATTGCGTTGCCGCCAGTCTTCTTTGAGCGAGATATTCCGCGAATTGAGGAACTGATCGCAAAATGCAAAAAGGCTCGGCTTCCGGTCGAGGTCAACACCTGGGGCGGATGGCTTTTGGCTCGACGTGCCGGTATCGCGTTTGAGACAGGCCCGGGATTGGGCGTTCTGAATCCCATGGCCGCTGCCTATCTTCGCCGGCTGGGCGCGCGATGCGTCTCGATTTCTGTAGAAGCCGACCGACGCCAGATCGAGGATCTCTGCGCTAATGCATCTGTTGGGTTATCTCTTTGCGTGATGGGGCGTCCGCCCCTCGCGATTTCCCGAGTGGAATTGTCGGAGGAACTGCTGGGGCGGGTGTTCGTTGACCGTCGCGATCTGCGAATGATCCCATTCCGGCAATGGGGATTGTGGGTATTTCGCCCGGAACAGCCGTTTGATTGGCGGACATTGAAAAATGAAAGGATTCATGTCCGCCATCTGATTGTTGACCTTGTCGGCTCGCCGGATCCGATTGATGAATGGCAGCACTTGACATCGCGCAGGGAAAGGCGATTCTATTTCAATTACAATCGTACCCTGCAGTAATGATGCAGCTGCCGAGATTCCGCATTTTGCCGGGAGGCCAACCATGCGTTTTATTCAGAATCGTCTGACGGTGGTTATCTGCCTGTGTCTCTTAGTAACGATAGCGTCCAGAGGTGCTTTTGCCGAGGTTGCGCATGAAACCCGGCCGAATGTTGTGATCATTCTGACGGATGACCAGGGCTGGGGTGATTTGAGTCTTCACGGGAACTCTAACCTAAATACGCCGAACATTGACCGTCTGGCCCGTGAGGGTGCTATGTTCGCACGTTTCTACGTCAGCCCACTTTGTGCGCCAACGCGGGCAGAATTTCTCACGGGTCGCTATCATCCCCGGATTGGTGTCCACGGAGTGACAACGGGAGCTGAACGATTAAACCTGGATGAGTTCACAATTGCTCAGGCCTTTCGCACGGCCAACTATCGCACGGCGATCTTCGGCAAATGGCACAATGGCAGTCAGTACCCCTATCATCCCCTGGCCCGCGGATTCGAGGAGTTCTATGGGTTTACCTCCGGACATTGGGGTATTTACTTTGACCCGCCGCTTGAACACAACGGAAGGATTGTTACAGGCAAAGGTTACATTACTGACGATTTAACGGACCATGCCATCCAGTTTATAACCAATCATAGGGATCAGCCGTTCTTCTGTTATGTTGCTTACAATACACCGCATTCTCCTTTTCAGGTTCCAGACCGTTTCTTTGAGAAATTCGCTCAAGCGGAAATCGTCAAACGATATGAAGGCAAAGAACCGGAGGACCTCGCTAAGACGCGCGCGGCGCTTGCCATGTGCGAAAACATTGATTGGAATGTCGGGCGAATTCTCGAAGCACTGAGACAGACAAACCTCGAGCAGAAAACGATCGTGGTCTATTTCTCGGACAACGGACCCAATAGTTGGCGATGGAACGGGGGGATGCGGGGCCGGAAAGGTTCGACGGATGAGGGGGGTGTCCGTGTGCCCTGTATTGTCCGCTGGCGGGGACGTATTCCGGCCGGCCTTCGAGTCACGCAAATCGCCGGAGCAATCGACTTGTTCCCCACACTGGCCTCTTTGACTGGGGTCAAGGTGACGCCGCCGAAACCAATTGATGGATTGGACTTGTCGCCTTTACTGCTAAACCAGACTGTCGAATGGCCGGATCGTTTGATCTTCAGCCATCAAGCCGGAGGAATTAGTGTTCGCAATCAGCGATACATGCTCGATGCCCAGGGCCGCCTGTATGATTTGCAACAGGATCCCGGGCAAGCTCGAGACATTACCAAGACTGAGCCAGAAATAGCTGAGAGATTGAAACGAGCAGTCGATGAGTTTCGTGCTACCGCTTTGCCTCAAGCCCCGGATGAAAGACCATTTCCTGTGGGTTATCGAGAGTTTCCCATCACTTTCTTGCCAGCTCGGGATGGTGTCCCCCACGGTAATATCCGCCGCAGCGGAAATGCCCCAAATTGTTCGTTCTTCACGAATTGGTTGTCGGTGGAGGACACGATCACATGGGATATCGAGGTTCACACCGCCGGGGAATACGAGGTGTGTGTTTTTTACACATGCCGTGAAAAGGATGTTGGCGTGGAACTTGAGGTCAGTTTTGGCGCAGTGAGCGTGGAAGGGCAAGTTACGGAGGCTTTTGATCCACCCCTCCGGGGTCAGGAATTTGATCGTGTGCCACGAGAAGGGGAATCGTATGTGAAGGACTTTAAACCCTTGCCATTGGGGACACTTCAATTGCCAGCCGGGCGAGGATTGCTCAAAATCCAGGCTACCAAGATTCCTGGTGAACAAGCTATTGATCTCAGAATGGTGACGCTGACCCTGGAGTAATTTCGGTTCATTGATTCTTCCATGGTCGAATCATCCTTACGAGACGACGCTTTGGCCATCTGGCAAGCCGGCTTGGAAGCCGTCAAAGCTGATAGACTGATCCTTGAGAATGTCCGGGTTGAAGACTCGCGTTTGATCATTGGGAAAAATGCGGACTTGGTTATAGATCTTCACAGTGTTGGCCGCCTCTTGGTGATTGGCGCGGGCAAGGCTGGGGCGGGTATGGTCCGGGGCATCGAAAAAGCAATTCCCGAAAGGCTTGCGCGGGAGAAGTCTCTCACAGGTTGGGTGAATGTTCCTGAGGACTGTGTGGAACCAACTCGTTGGGTTCACCTTCACCCAGCAAGGCCCGCTGGTCTAAATGAGCCGACCGAGTCGGGCATTTATGGCACGCGAAAAATTCTCGACCTTGTCCGTAACGCGGGGCCAAACGACGTTTGCCTGTGTCTTCTTTCCGGGGGCGGCTCTGCCTTGCTTCCTGCTCCTATTGATGGAATTTCTCTCCAAGATAAGCAAAAGGTGACGCAAGTTTTGAGTGCTTGTGGCGCCAATATCGCTGAGTTGAATACCGTTCGTAAACAACTCAGCAAAGTCAAGGGCGGAAAACTGTTACGGCAGTGTAGGGCAGGGTGGCTTGTGACCTTGATCATTTCAGATGTTCTGGGAGACCCGCTCGATGTAATCGCCTCCGGACCCAGTGTCCCCGATACGAGCACACCAAACGAAGCGATGAGTATCCTTAATCGCTACTGTGGACGAGAAGGGGAGATTCCTCAAAGTGTGTTTGAAGTTCTCGAAAAGCAAGTTGCAGCGGGCTCCCAGTCGCAATCGGGGGTCGTCGAGACCCAGGCATTTCATTTTGTTATTGGGAACAATCAAACGGCGGTTCAGGCTGCGGGACAAAAGGCCATTGAGTTAGGTTTTATTACAAGGACGCAGGTGGCGTCGAAACTGGAAGGCTTGGCGGAAGATGTAGGGCGCGCCCTTGCTCATGAGGGACTCGCGGAATTGGCGAACCCCGGTCGTTATTGTCTGATCAGCGGCGGAGAACCGGTAGTGCGACTTGCACCGCGGGAGATTCGGGGACTCGGAGGCCGAAACCAGCAATTGGTGCTGGCAGCAGCGGATGTGCTATGGTCCGATCCACCACGGGGTATGATACTTTTGTCGGCTGGGACGGATGGCGAAGATGGCCCAACGGACGCAGCAGGTGCGTTTGTTGATGCCGATATTATCCAGGCAGCGAAAGAGCATGGGATGTCGCCCGGTCCCTACTTGCTCCGAAATGATGCGTATCACTTTTTTGAACCACTCGGAGCACTGATCCGCACAGGTGCCACCCATACGAACGTCTGCGATCTTCGAGTGGTGTTGACCAGCCGAACTGACTGAGCCTGTGAGAACGCTTATCAACCGCACGATCTGAGACGATGGCTTATCGAAGGGTGCTGGGGGACGCTGCGGCTGGAGGAATGCCCTCTGGCGGCAAGCGAAGTGTTAAACCTGGCCGAAAATGCTCCAGGCGCTCGCCAAGCTGTGCCCGATTGAGCTGGTAAATATCAACCCAGCGGGACGCCTTTCCCAGCCTTTGACGGGCGATGTCGAATAGTGTTTCGCCTTCCTGGACGGTGTACATGACGTAATTGTTCTCATCCGAGTTAATCCTTGCCGTCACGTTAGAGCCGCTGGCAACCAAGGGAGGCGTATAAGGGGCGAGATTTTGGCCCGATTCCCCACTTGATCTTGGCAATCCAGAAAATTGGCCACCCAGCGCTGTATTTCCCGTGTCGAATGGCGGAGCACTGGGAATGGATGAGTCTTGACGTGTATCTCTTGCAGTTCCGTCAAACCGCGTGGAAGGTACGGTTTCGTTGGCCCGTTGTGCCGAAGCCGAAGGCAGGACTGCGGCACTCTCCCCGGGGCTTACTGGGGTCGCGCCGGAGAAGAAATCACCCGGGAATGGCGATCCGCTACTGGCCGCTGAGCTTTGCGAGGAAACCGACGCTTGTGATGGCAAAGGACGTTGTGAGCCAAAATCTCCCGTCCCCGATGGGAAACCAGGAGTCTCCGAGGGTCGTAGCGCGGCATTACCGTCTGAGAAAAAATCACGAACCTGGCTGTTTCCGCTAGCAGAGGGGGGTACTGCTCCCTGAGGTGCCGGGTTGGGGGAAAAAGAAACACCAGGGACCCCTGTTGGGGATGGATTTCCCACGGGTGCTGCGGGCGAGAGGGACGCGTACGGACCTGCCATCCCAGCGTAATCTCCTGAGAATCCCGCTCCTGACTTAGGCCCGGAGGGTGTGTTCTCCGCCGATGGAGTTGCTGGTGGCGTCTCCGAAGGAATAGCCCAGGCACTGCCAGGAGGTGACGAATATGCCCCATTATTGGCAGCCTCAATTGCCGACGGAGCCGATTGGGCAGAAGAAAGCCCTGACTCGTTGGGAAAATCTAAACTGAAGGCCGGAGGTGTCGGAAGGCTTTCCCTGGCAGGTTGTTGTTCCTGCACTTGTGGTGTCGAGCCGGTCGTTGTCTTTGATTCGTTTTCAGTAGCCATCTGGGCCGTTTCGGTCGATTTCGAGCCACTGACCTCATTCTGTCGCAGCTTTACCATGCGATAGGCCACAACAGCAGCAAAAATGAACCCGAGAACTCCCAGAACACCCAGCCCCACGCGAATCTCAAAGTTGTATCTGCTTAGGAGTGCCGGGGACTCTTCAGCGTCTTGCTGAAGACTCTCGAATGTTTCACCTTGGGTTTCGCCTTGGTTCATAGGATCAGCCTCACGATCAGAAGCCGTTTCGAGATTCCGTTTTTTTCTCATAAACGTCCCGCCTGGCACAGCTGATATTGTCCCCTGACAAGGTTGCCCGTGCTACGCGTCCCCGGATTGGGATAGCCCCTCAGGCTCATAGCTCGGACAGTTGTTTTGTGACAAATCACGAATTTCTACCAAGAATCGCGAGAATCGGCAAGAGCGATTTCGAAAAAAACCGGTGCGCGTGCGAGTCACCAAATTGGCGGAGAGAAGCAATATCTCCTGCTCCAAATCCAGCGCCAAGACATTAATCCGGTCGGACGGTATCACGTTGTCTCAGGTGGTAGGTTGGGAAAGGGAGCTAAGGCGCGCAAATCCTCGATGACCAGAGTCTCTCGGGTCGCGAAGCCTTCGGCGAAACCGATGCCAGCAGCCCCGCCCAAGGCTGCAGCCCGATAGCGCAGTGAGTCCACGAAAGAATACGGCGATGTCGGACGACCTGTGATCACCTGACTTTCATAGCACCGTACCGCTTCAAGCTTCTTCTCGATGAATTCTGTGATATCAACCACGAAATGCGGTGCAAAAACCTTTCTAAGGTGGGTGCAGAAGTAGTAATACATTCGGGGTGGATAGTACGGCCTACCCGGGAGATCGGTCTTGGTCAATTTTGCCCAAAACCTCGCGGCCTCGGCCATCGCTGTGGTTGCCAAATGGTCGGGGTGGGCATCTTCCCAGTACGGGCAAAAAACCATCTGAGGTCGGCCTAACCGGAACACGGCGGCCAGGAGCGACCGCCCTTCGAGGGTGGGCTCCAGACTGCGGTTGGGAAGTCCCAGGTTGACCCGCCAGTGAATACCGAGCACCCGATTCGCACGTTCTGTTTCGGCAGCCCTTATTTCTGGCGTTCCATGCGGAGTTGGCTCGCCATTGGTCAGATCGACGATGCCGACCGATAGGCCGGATCTCACCATTCGCAAAATTGTTCCGCCCATTCCAAGCTCGGCATCATCCGGGTGCGGAGCCACGACAATGGTGTTGACTTCAGAAATACTCTCAAGATTCTTGGCAAACATGGTCGTCTCTTCAGCGTTTTTCCTTTCATTCCTAAAATGCATCACGTTATTTTAGACACTTGGGCAAACAAAAGCGTGGCCAAAAGGGACAGGTTCGATGGGAGGCGAAAACTGGCAATTCTCGCGTGTCTCCGTATCTCAATGCAAACACACGACGGGTGTCTGCGTTTGGTTCGCATTTCCGTTAGAATAGTGCCTGTACAAAGGACATCATGTTGATTCGCTCAGGATAGAGGAAAATGCGAGGAGGGATTCTTGGGAAACAATTCCTATCTAAAACGCACTTTTGCGATTGGCCTGGTTCTCGTTCTATTATCGCCCGCGGCGCTTTGGGTTGATTTTCCGCTCGCCATGTGGGCTAGAGAAAATGCTTACCCAAAGCTGTTGGTGAAGCTCAGCAATCTCAGTGAGTTCTTTGCCCACGGCTTCGGGGTTCTCGTCATTGCCTCTGCAATCGCATTGCTTGACACGAAGGAATGGCGTCGAGGGCTGACGGTTCTTGCTGGAGCATTTTCCGCAGGTCTGGCCGCCGACCTCATAAAGCTGGTTATCTTTCGCACACGCCCACGGGATTTCGGTTTCACAAGTGGGATTCTCACAACGTTTCAAGAATGGTTACCGGTTTTGACACGGCATCCAGAGCATCTGAGCAGTTCGTTTCCTTCGTCACATGCAGCGACGGCTGCCGGCTTGGCATTCGTGCTCATCTTGCTCTATCCTAGAGGACGCCCCATCTTTTGTCTCTTACTTATCCTCGCATGTGCCCAGCGACTCCTTGCGAGCGCGCACTTCTTGAGCGACGTTCTTTTTGGCGCCGGATTCGGTTGGTGCGTTGCGTACTTGGTTGTCGTGAAGATTGTTCCCCAATCTTGGTGGCGCGAGAACGATTGCCAGGGCGAACACCCGACCGGGGGCAGGGGCGGTTCATGAACTACCCGTACCGTTTTTGGATTTTAAACGGCCGACGCGCCGATTTGGTTGTCGAACTATTTGGCACGACACATTTCGATTTGGATTTCCTCTTCGGCGTCTAACGCGGGGATGATAATCTTGGCGTAGTAACGGGACGCCGCGTGACCGCAGTTGACGATCCTTGTCTTGCCATGGACCTCAACGCCTCGGCCCTCATGGACGTGCCCACATAGAACAAGATCTGGCTGGACGTTAGAAACGAACTCTTGAACAGCGCGGCTGCCCACATGACAGCCCCAAAGGACCCGGTCAACACCTGTTTGGCGGGGCGGGACATGCGTCAGCAAGACGTGGCGGACAGCATCAGTGATCTGTTGAAATCCAACCTGGAGGTTAGCCGCGAGTACCTCTTCAGGAAATTGATACATCCCTGGGCGCCATGGAGGGATTCCCGATAGGCCATGAAAGCCAACACCATCAATGGTGATGCCCCGAACGGAGATTCCCACCCCAATCTCATTGAGCCTATCGTCAACACGGGCGTTGTCGCAATTACCGGCGACAGCAAGCACCCGATTGGCATGGGAGCGACACAGTTCCACAATATGATCGGCGTCTTGCGGTGATCCAAAATGGGTGATGTCCCCCGCCAGGGCTACAACGTCACATTGTCCCGCCTGAGCCAGGATAGCCTCCAAAGCGTCGATTCGACCGTGTAAGTCCGAGATTCCGAGAATGACCATGGGAATGAAAAAATAGCACCTAAGAAAGTCCGAAGTTGTTTTTCCGAAATCAGATCAGACAGTTACTCCACATAACACACGCCGACCTTCGAGGCGGATTGCCGACTTGGGTTTCTCCAGCTCTCAACATTAACTGTCCGACACGACGCACGCCCAATTCACGAATTGCCGCTGCCACATCGCGTCAGGGGCAACACCATTGATGCGACCAAGAGCAACCCCGTCATCGTTATGATAGGGCAATCATACGGTTCGGCAAGTTGGTCTGCACATTCAGTGTCAGATAACTTCCCAGGGCTGTCGGACTGCGCATTGCCCGATCGCCGTGGGGGGCAGTTGATGAATGGCTCCTCCAACTGGGCGGATCGCTCCTATTGTTGCCCGCACTCCTCTCGGTCGTGCTCCGACTGCTGTAGGGACGTGAATCAGCTTTTCAGTATCCGGTTTCTCGTAGCCTGTTGGAGTCCGGGCTGTTAAACCAAGTGGGAATCCCGCTTGAAAAAGGACGATAGAATTGCGACCATTGAGCAGAGAACCTTCGAGACGACCATCTGTGCAGACTTGGAAAGCGCGGGCTTATGAAAATCACCTCCGTTGATGTTTATCTATTGTCCATTCCCCTGAGGACGCCGCTTCGGTTCGAGACGGTGCCGTTCACTCCTGATCCGTGTGAATGGTCACGCCTGGAAACAGTGCTGGTTCGGCTTTGCAGTGAAAATGCGTACGGCTGGGGAGAAGCATGTCCAGGGAATGGCCCATTTTGGAGTCCAGAGTGGGCCGGCGCAACATTCTACTGCTTGCGCGACTGGCTGGCTCCGCGGCTTATTGGGCGCGAGTGCGCCACGCCGCAAGAACTCCATGAGCATCTAGCGATGTTCCGCGGGCATCGGGCTGCCAAAGCCGCTCTGGACATTGCCTTTTGGGACTTAAGAAGTCGTGAGAAGAATCGTCCGCTCTTCGGAGAACTTGGAGGCACGCCACGCGAGCTTCCTGTGGGAACAAGCCTGGACCGTCCTGGTCATCTGACGACGGATGATTTCCTTAGGGACCTGGCCGCGGCATTCGAGTCGGGCTACAGTCGGGTCACAGTCAAAGTGCGGCCCGGGTGGGACCTCCAGATGCTTAATGTGGTGCGACATGAGTTTCCCACTCAGGATATTCACGGTGATTTTGAAGGGGCTTTGACCCTCAATCATCTGGAGATCCTCTATCGGGTCGATGACTTCAATCTCCGGATGATCGAACAACCATTGCCTCCGGATGATCTGGTCGGTCACGCCATGGTGCAGGAAGCATTGAGGACACCTGTGTGTCTCGATGAGTCCATCACGACGCCCGCTCAGGCGGATATGGCGATCGAGCTTCAAAGTGCGAAGTATCTGAACATTAACCCGATCCGGGTGGGAGGGCTTACGCCGGCCAAAGCCATTCATGATGCGGCACATGACCACTGTGTGCCATGTTACCTGGGCTTGTATCCTGGAACGACCATTTCCCTAAGGGCTGCAATTGCGCTCGCGACCCTTCCAAATTTTTGCTACCCGCCGGACTACTGGGATACATCGGAGCTTCTCGAAGAAGACATTGCTGAACCACTCATGACAGCAAAGACCTCTGACAATGGTCAACTTGCTGTTAGGTTTTGGGACAAGGCGGGTCTTGGGGTCGATCCGAGGGCGGAAACTCTGAGAAAATATTGCCTCGCTGAATGCCATTTAGCATAGTGGTTTTGCCTCGTTGACATGATTGATGCGAAAGGATGTGCTGATGATTTACGTTATCGCTGAAATCGTTACCAAGCCTGGGCAGCGTGATGCGGTTATCGCCGAGTTTCAGAAAATTGCTTCGGACGTGCGAAAAGAGCCTGGATGCGTCGAATACGGAGCTGCGACAGAAATGCCTGCCGGACTGCCTGTCCAGCCGCCAGTGCGTGAGAATGTGATCATAGTCGTGGAAAAATGGGCATCTCTCGACGCCCTGAATCAACACTTGCAAGCTCCGCCTCTTCAATCATTCCTTCAAAGGACTCAGGGCATGCTGGAATCTCTTTCCGCACGGATACTCCAGCCTGTGGATTGATCGTGCTCGACGCTCCCTTGAACGACCGTGAATGCTTTTGGGGTAGGGGCAATTCATGAATTGCCCCTACCGGTTCACCGGTACCCGGCACTTCGGTTTCGTTGTGGAGTTGTCTCACGCTTCCATGAAAACAAAAAAGGCGGAAATGACCCGTCCATTTCCGCCACGTGAGATTTCACCGCTGCAAGAGGAAGACTGTCGGTTACTCTTCTTCCTCCTCTTCGAGCTTCGCCTTCTCGATAATCTCTTTCTGAACGTTTCCCGGAACGATGTCATAGTGGCTGAATTCCAGGGTATAGCTTCCCTGACCACCCGTGATGCTCGAGAGCGCCCGCCCGTAGGTGATCACCTCGGCGAGGGGAACCTCCGCCACGATTGTCTGGAAGCCTCCACCTGCCGATGTCATACCGAGAACCCGACCTCGCCGTCCCGAAAGATCGCTGTTGATATCACCAACTTTATCTGCCGGAACAGTGACTTCGATCTTGACAATCGGCTCCAACAGCGCAGGTTTCGCCTGTTGAAAGACGTTACGGAAGACCATGGAACCGGCCGTCTTGAATGCCTGTTCCGAGCTGTCCACAGGGTGGTGCTTTCCGAAAAAGACCTCGACGCACACGTCTTGGACGGGGTAGCCAGCGATGACGCCGCGATTGATTCGTTCCAGGAATCCTTTCTCCACGGCGGGCATAAAGTTACTCGGGATCGTTCCCCCGACAATTGAGTCGATCCAGAGGAAATTTGATTCCTCGTGGTAATGGACTTCTTTCATTTCAGGGAAGCGTTCCTTTGTGGCGAACTCTTCCACTTTGGTGCCGCGCGGGAAAGGAAGCATCCGAATATGAACTTCGCCGAATTGTCCGCGGCCGCCGGTTTGCTTCTTGTGGCGGTACATGCCCTCGGCTGGAGCCTGGATTGTTTCGCGATAGGGAATCTTTGGTTCTTTGACGTCAACTTCGACTTTGTCACGACGCTTCAATCGCTCGCGGATGACCTGAAGGTGCAACTCGCTCATGCCCGTGATCACCAGTTCTTTTGTTTGTGGATCGCGGTCAAGGCGACAGGTTGGGTCTTCCTGACAAATCTTGGCGAGTGCGCCGGACAACCGTTGTTCGTCACCCCGGCTCTTGGGGCTGATGGCCAGGCCCGTCATGGGTGTTGGAAATTCGATGGGCGGCATGACGAAGTCACCGAGACTCATTCCTGTCTTGAGTTCTTCGACCTTGGTAACGGCAACGATCGCACCGGGGCCGGCTTCCTCGATGGGCACCATTTCCGAGGCTTGGACGTGAAACAACTGAGCCAATTTCAATCCCTTGCGTTCACCAACCACGGAAACCGTACCGTTCGCTTTCAATGTGCCCGAAAACACCCTGAGAAAGCTGATTTTCTGAACAAATGGATCGACGCGTGTCTTAAAAACCTGGGCAACCAGTGGGCCACTGGGATCCGCGGTGAGTTCAACCCATTCTCCAGCCCCGGGCTTCTGCGCGCGGCGGACAATCCGGTCTGGCGAAATCCCGCAAAGGTCGAATACCTTAAGCAGCTCCGTCAGGCCCACTCCCGTCTTTGCGGAAACACAAACGATGGGGATCACAGACCCATCGATCATGGCCCGTCCGAGAAGGTGAGAGATCTCCTCGTCCGTCGGCATCTGACCTTCGAAATAACGACTCAGGACTTCTTCATCTGCAACCACAATCGATTCGAGCAAAGACTGGCTGATAGAACTCGGGTCAACGACGGCTCCGGGGACGGAAGACTCGGCCTTCAGAGTGCTTGCTACACCACGAAAATCGGCCCCCAGGCCAATGGGAACATTGAGAGGCACGCACCGATCACCGAACGTCTCTTTGATTCCAGCCAAGAGACTCTCAAAGTCGATGTTCTCGGCATCGAGCTTGTTAAGGATAATCATCCGCGGTATCCCGGCTTTTTCCGCCTCTTGGAAGACCCGGCGTGTGTTGACTTCGACGCCGGACTGTGCGTTGATCATAATTGCTGCGAGGTCAGCCGCCCGAAAAGCTCCGATAACCTGCCCAATGAAATCGCGATAACCCGGCGTGTCGATCATGTGGTAGTGAATACCGTCGTAATCGAAGAATGTGACTTTAGCCTCGATCGTGTAACGGTGCGACTTCTCTTCGTCGTCAAAATCACAAATGCTCGTGCCTTCATCAACGCTTGCCGGTCGATTGACGGCTCCAGTGAAATTCAATAAACGATCCAGTAAAGTTGTCTTGCCGACAGAACCGTGACCACACAACGCGACATTTCGGATTTTCCTCACATCGTACTGAGCCATAAGAACCTGTCCTCGAATAATGATTCTGTCAGTGCCAAAGTGTTATTCCAAAACAACAACCCAACAGGTGGCGAAGCCGTGATCGCCACCCCAGCGTAGGGTGTTATTCACCCCTCGTCCCCGGCTGCCGCCAAAGCCTCGGGTAAGCTTAGTCGGCCCTCATACAGAGCACGTCCGATGATACATCCTGCCACTCCGGCTGCTTTAAGCATCCGGACATCTTCAAGCGTCGTTACACCTCCAGACGCAATCAAAGGGAGGTTGACACGCCGTTGTATTTGGCTCAATGCGTCGATACTGACACCCGAAAGCATTCCATCCGCGCTGATGTCAGTAAAAACCACGGCGGCGATCGGCTCGTCGGCGAATTCTGCGACGACCTCTGCTGCTGTTCGCGCTGACGTCTCAAGCCATCCGTTCGTGGCTGCTTGGCCGCCACGTGCGTCAAGTCCCAAAACAATCCGTTTCGGAAACTTTCGGGACATGTCTTTGAACCACTGCGGGTCCTTAATGGCCCGTGTTCCGATCACCACGCGCGACGCCCCGGCCTCCAGAAGGCCCAGAATTGTATCCTCGTGTCGAACTCCCCCCCCAAATTGGCAGGGTACACCAGCTTCTTGAAAAATCCGGCGAACAACGGGCAGATTGACCGGTTCTCCCTTTTTGGCCCCGTCAAGGTCCACAACGTGGAGCCGCCGCGCCCCCTGGGCGACCCAATGCCGTGCCACGGCGACGGGATCGGAATCAAAAACGATTTCCCGACTGTAATCGCCTTGACACAGCCTGACACATTTCCCGCCACGGATATCAATGGCAGGCCAGATTTCCACGGTATGGCCTTTCACTTATCGCGCTCTTCTTCAATGCCATAAAACCTGTAATATGACACACAGGGGCCACTCCTTCAAGACACGCTCCAATGGGGCGATCAGGAACCGAGCTTCTGGGGATGCGCGAGAACAGAACCCGAATTGCTATGGCCAACCCAAGAGCGTGCAGCATGCGGAGTGGCCCAGGTTACGAGAACTATGGACGATGCCCTGTTTGACGGGTAGGCAGGTCCTTCCGCTTAGAACACGTCCTTGTAGTCTCGGACCGCCCGGGGCTGCCGTCACACTTTACTCATACACGGGTGGCAGTGGGCGAATCCCCTGTGCTCCAGGTTTGTCGGAGATTTCGACGGTGTCTTCTTCCGTGATTGGCGGCAAAGGCGCAACTTGTCTTGACGCATGAAACGCCTGCGGCACAGGTGGGGGTGAGGGATCTTTCGGCGAGTCTCCCGGAAAGGGCAGGGCTGGCCCCTGAGCTATCGCCGAACTGGAAGTTCTAACGCTCACGGGAGGTAAGGCACTGGTATCGCCGTTCTCGATTGCCTGGCCCGCCGACTGTTTGGAGACTGCTTCCAGCCATTGACGTGCTTCCTGGAAACCAGGTTTGAGCTGGACGGCTCGGCTGAAATACCGGGAGGCAGCGGCACGATCCCCTTTCTTTACCAAGAGGTAACCCAGGTTGTAGCAGGCAGTTGCTTCATCGTGCACAGCCTGGAGTTGTTGCAGGGCGCTTTGTAAATCCCCCAGTTGGACGAGAACAGTGGCAAGGTTGTGACGGTAACGGGCCTCTTTCGGCGAAAGGTTAACGGCCTTTTCGAGCGCGGTTTTCGCGTCTTTAAGCTGATTCATCCGCGCGTAACATAAGCCCAGATGATTCCAGGCTATGGCCTCGTTCGGATGTGCCTTGACCGCTTTCTGGTAACACGAAAGGGCCTCTTCCAGTTGTCCCTGCCTGTCCTTTAATCTTCCCAAACCGAGAAGTGCTTCCAGGTAAGTTGCGTCCATGTTAAGGGCTTTACCATAGTAATCTTCCGCCGTTGCCGGTTGATTGGACTCTTCGGCTAAACGGGCCATGGCGACGTAAAGCCGCGGGCTGGGCTTTGCTTTGGTTGAGAGAGCTGTGGGATCGGGCGCTTGCTGAACGGGTTCTGTGAAGGTTAATAATTCCCCCACTTTTTCTATCCCATCCTTAACACTCCCCAAGGGGTCGAATTGACCGGGGCTTGAGCTGAAGCTCCCGCTTGCGGCCACAACGCCGCTCTTTGAAGAGGTACCGGAACCCATTTTATTGGGGGATTGCGAAAAAGCCCCCGACATTCCCGGTGATGAAATCAGTCCTGATGATTGCTTCGAGGGAAAAGACGAACAGCCGGCAATGGCTGCCGGCGCCAAAAGAGAAACCCCAATAAGATTCCATAACCATTGGTTGGAACACTTCCGGCCCATATTCAACCCTCCGTGGTCATTGGGCCTCACCGGTCAAGCACTATCGCACCTGAACCTGGCGCGCAAAATAGCGGGTCTGGCCCGCAAACGCCAGGCATAGGACTCATCGGCAATTGCCGTGCGAAAATCAAGAACAACCGCACGTCCGAAAAGACAACCCATGGGAAATCGCTGTTTTATTTTTTCCAGATTGTTTATGTTGTGTATTCTTGCGCTGATTCTACGTTTTCTTGACAAGTACCCGCCAGTCGAGTCACCCGGACGCCGATAAACAACGAAGGGGGAATGTTAGAAGGATTCATGGCTTTTCCCCAAGTGTTACTGGTTCGCCTTTATTGAGGATCAGGAAATGTCTAGGTTCCTCGGAGTCCTAGTAATTGGGATAGCGGTTCTTGTATCTGGGAAGCATCCGCAAGTGGCCTGCGCGCAAGGTCTTAAAGGATTCTTTCATAGTATTGGCGTGGATACGGCCCGCAATGGATGCTGGCCAGAAGCATTCGTCCCTATTGACCGAGCGAATGCCCGACTACCTTTTGTCATAATGGTCCACAATGGCTGGAAGCGGCAGAATCTGATCGCAGACCATTATTTTGCTGAAGACGGAAAGACTTTAACCGAGTCGGGAAAACGACAAATACAATGGATTTTGACACAGGCCCCGTTGCAGCACCGGACAATCTTCGTCAAAGAGGGAGAAAATCCGAGTGTCACCGAGGCCCGGTTGCAAGCAGTTAGCGAAGTGGCAGCCAAGTTTGTTGGACCTGATCAAAAAGCCGATATCCGGGTAACAAATATCAATCCTCCCGGCTGGCCTGCAGAATATGTGGATTCAGTCGAAAGGGCTTATCTAAAGACAATGCCCGATCCCCGGCTGCCAGATCGTTCCAAAGCTAACGAAGACCAGGCCCTGACGGGAAACTGATTTGTCACCCAACGTACTGCTGGGACGAGGCAACCTCAAGTTCACGGGCCAGTTCTAACCGTTGAGCGAGATGTCTTCTTCTCGTTGAGCAACTCCATTTGCTTCCGCAAAGAAGGACATCGCTCAATCAGGTGCGCAATATGATGACCGTCACACTCTGGCCCCAGTGCGTCCACAATAATCTGGTGGACTTCCCAATCGTCTTCATCGACCAGAACCAGACGAATATCGTCGCGATCCAGTCCAGGCGGAATCGGAAGCCAATGGATCCTGAATCTCTCGGGATGCGAGTAGATATAGCGTGTTGGATGAGCTCGCTCTGACGGATCGCGCAGACGCTCAGAAAGGCGATAAAGAGTCTTCGTCAATACGAGTTCACCGTACACAGGAACACTCGTCAGCATCGCCGGCGTTCCATTTTGACTTCGGTAACCGACGTAATCCGCCGGTTCCTCAAGACGATGGGCTTCCTTAACGAGGCGGTCAACGAGGAGTTGATCGACAAAGGGACATGCCGTTTCGAACCGGACAAACTCGCGGCACGGATAGGCCTCTAATGCTTTCGTCCAGACTGTCAGGTGATCCTTTCCGTCACCTACGAACACCGGCACATCAAGCGGCACGAGGTCTTTGACGAAAGCATTCGCCGGATCAGATGAGGTTACGACAATCACGCCATCCAACTGTTGGCAATCGGTTGCCCGCCTGGTGACCCATTCCAGAATAGACTTGCCCTGCAACCGCCCAGCAGCCCGGCGTCGCTCCTTTTCAGACGTGAAACACGCATCCACGATTCCAAGTGTCTGAAGCATCCGGCGCAACCTCCTTCATAAGTCCTTTTGATTGCATGACAGTCCTTAGCTTGACTCGCCGCCGGACAAGCGGTACCAACTGCTCTTAAATATACCTGTTGCCCAATGGATGCGTCAACCAACACACGAGCCGGGTCGCTTGCTGAATGGTACCTGTTTGATGTGGCTTCGAGCACGCTCGTTCACGTCGAGTCAGGCAACCATAGCGACAGCATGCCAACTCAGCAGGCGGCAACGATGGAATAGCCATCGGAAGAGCAGTACTGAATCACTTGCCGGAATCTTTTGCCTCCTTCGGTCCCATTTGCGAACGCATCCATTCTTCGAGCTTCTGACGAAAAGCCTCGGGGTCATCTTCTGGACGTCGCACCGGTGACGAGTCACCTCTGGTGCCGGTTCGCATATGATCACGCTGGCCTCGTGGCTGTGTCCCGGATTTTTCTCCCGAGGGCTTTTTCCACGGGATAAACAGCACGAGCAGTATCGCAATCATCACGAGAGCAACCACGCCAGCGGCGTACCGGAGCAAACGAGACTTCCTAGAAGCAGTCTCTTTTTTACCAAGAGCGAGTCCCTTTGCGGGCAGGGAACCAGATGCCGCTGTATCACCATCCTTCGTGCCTGTCCGGGAACTCTCGCCACTTGCCGAGACCGATTCCTCTCGGGCGGGTATGGTTGAAGGGTGGGCCGTTGCGCCTGGTTGGGTTTGCCCCGTTGATTCGGAGGCTTGTTCTTCCAACAATGGTCGCGCTCGAATAAGTCCCGAACCCATCGGTGTCTGGGTGAGACACTTTTCAAGGGCTGCGACCATTTCGGATGCCGTTTCGAAGCGTGATGACGGCGACTTGGCCAACGCTCGATGAATTATGTCCGCGAGCGACTGCGGAATGTCGGGGCGTCTGGCCCGAGGATCGGGCGGTATGGCGACCTGATGCTTAAGAAGCCGTTCGGCCAGCGTTCCTTCAGGAAAAGGTGGGCTGCCCAATAATGCATAATAAAGAACACAGCCCAAGGAGTAGATGTCAACACGATGGTCAACCTGGTCTGGGGACAAGGCAAGCTCTGGCGCCATGTAATCCACCGTCCCCAGCACCTGTTCTGAATCTTCAGTTCTCGTGGGAGGTTCCCGCCGATCACGGTTAACCAGGCGTGCCAGACCCAGGTCGAGGATCTTAACCACACCTTCCGGGTTAACAATGATGTTCGCCGGTTTTAAGTCACAATGGATAATGCCCTTGGCATGTGCACAACTTAACCCCAAAGCAGTCTGTCTGGCTATGTCTGCTGCCCGTTTCCAGGGCAGGGGGCCCGAATCTTGCACAATCCGATCCAGGGTCTTGCCTTCCACGAATTCCATGACCAGGTAATACTGCCCTCCGTCGTTATCGACATTGTATGCGTGAACAATATTAGGATGATCCAGGGCAGCGATGGCCCTGACCTCGGCGAGGAACCGGTCCATGGCTGCTTGCGGAAGGTCCGAAGCAAGAAGCTTGATTGCGACGCGGCGTTCCATCGTGACGTGCTCCGCCAGGAACACCTGAGCCATCCCGCCTCGGCCCAACTCTGCCAGCAAACGGTACTTTCCGATAAGAAAGCTTGTTCGTCCTTTTGCCAGTTGCTCCGCTTGCCAGGCAGTCAGTAGTTTTTGCTCGACTAAAATCCCGAGAAACTGTGAGAAACTGGCAATTTGTTCCGGATGGTCGCCAATCGCAGGGACTGTCTCCAATACACCAGCGCTTGTCAGTCGGTTCTGCCATTGTTTAAGTTGTTCTTCTGAGGCCATGCTATCTCGATGCCTCGAAAACCAGTCATGTCAGTGATCTTGCTGGCAACTTGTCTTCAAATAGCTTCGACCAATGGTCAAGAAACGAAGATCGTAATTCCGTTGCAGTCGTCGAGACCGTGACGGAAAGCTTAACAGTCGGTACTCCTCGATCTTTGTAATAATCCCGAAGAGGTCTCGTTTCCGATTCATACGTTACATACTTTTTGGCAATGAGATCTTGACTGTCATCACGTCGGCCGATTCGGTCTCCGCCCACATCGGATCGAATTCGTTGAAAAACCACATTCTGATCGCATTCAAGGGCTATAACAAGCTTGATTGTTAAGATTTTCTCAAGACATTGGGCTTGAAACACGTTGCGCGGTAAACCATTTAGCACGACGATCTGTGTGCGGTTAGGTTCTTTGGGCAATTGAGATAGGAAAGACCTTAACAAACGATCCGCGATAAAGAACTCCTCATCATGCAGGAGTCGGCCTGACGTCAATATGTTGCTAATGAGATGTCTCTCATCCTCATTAAAAAGCCCCCGTGAATCGAAACCCGATGCAACATTGCGCAACTGCTGCCCGAAGTCAAAATGATGAAATCGCCAATGGCCAAACTCCTGATTCACAAGCGACTCGCCAAGCGGGGTCTTTCCAGACCCTGTTGGACCAATGAGCAGCACGCCTGTTACCAAAGTCTGTTGCATCGTCACCTTGTCCTGTGGTTGGTCTTGCTTTCAAGCAGTTCTCACATTCTTATTTTAGAGCGACGCTGATCGGCACGACACCTGCGACCAGTGCGAACGACGTTGTCCAGAAGAAATGGAAGTGGAAGACGTCGCCTGCATGAGCGACCTGCCCCGATGGACCAGCGTTCGATAGGCTCTGAAAAGGCGTTCCGACCTGCTGGGACCATTGGATAAGGCCTTTTTCCGGGAATGACATTATGATGGGTATTGTTGGTCCAGGTGAAGGAACGTGGTGTTGCGCCGGATCTAGCCGACCCCTGAAGCGTTTATGCACAATCAAAGAACCCGGTGCGTATGCACCAAAATCACGACTGGGACTTGAGATGGTGATCTGTCTGACCGCAAACACATGAAATTCAGGATTGCGTTTTGCATTACAGAATTGGAAATTGGTGGAGCGGAAAAATCGCTCACTGAACTGATCTGCCGGATTGATAGAGAACTGTTTGATCCCTCGCTCTTCGTGCTAAGCACTCCGCCATCTCAGCCAACTTTGCTAGAAAAGCTTGAATCGCATGGCGTGCCAGTACACTTTCTGGGGCTAAGAGGTTGGTCCCAGTTGCTCGCTGTAATTGTTCGGTTTGCCTGTGTTCTACGAAATACTCAACCTCACTTGATCCAGTCGTTTCTCTTTCATGCCAACCTTGTTTCACGTGTGGCGGCCCGGCTGGCCGGTGTGCCCGTCGTTGTTTCAGGTTTGAGGGTGGCCGAACGTGCCGCACAATGGCATGTCCTTTTGGATTGCCTGACCAGTGGCTACGTTGACCAGTTTGTTTGCGTGAGTCATGGCGTAGCAGAGTTTGCTGTTCGCCAGGGTCTCCCCCCCGAAAAGATTTTGGTCATTCCCAATGGTATTGATCGGTCTCGGTTCTGCGACGAGAGGGATCTTTCCCAATCCAAGGAACCACTTCTATCATGCGAGACGCAACAGGGTCCTGGTGCAGCTTCTGTCGAGAATTGTGATTTGAAAACTCGTGAGACCGCAACTCGAAGGGAATACCGATTGCTGACGGTCGCGCGGCTTGACTATCAAAAGGGTCTTGACTGGCTTCTTGTGGGGCTTGCGAATTGGATTCACGCATTCGAGAATCTCCATCTCCTCATCGTAGGCGAGGGGCCAATGAAGACCTTGCTTCAAACGCTCATCAGCGAACGCGGTTTGTCGGGTTATGTGACTCTGGCTGGTTTTCAAAAAGACCTGGCACATGTTTTTCGTAGCGCTGACCTATCTGTTCTTCCGTCCCGATGGGAAGGGATGCCAAATGCACTTCTGGAAGCCATGGCCGCGGGATTACCTGTTGTCGCCACAGATGTGGAAGGAGTTCGCGAAGTCTTAGGAAACCATTTGGACCATCAGCTGATTCCCGTCGGCGACGCTTGCGCTCTCAAGAGGGCAATCTTGTGGCATTATTTCAATCGTCAAGAATCGAGAAACCTCGGACTGCGAAACCGGGATCACGTGATGGCTCACTATTCGTGGTCGAATGTCGTGAAACGATACGAAGAGCTTTGGATTCGGCTTATTAATCGCATCTAACGTGACTAGGAAAAAAGTGAGTTCTAGGGTGAAAAGCCCGGGGAAGAAGGGGTTTTATCGGACACCCACTTTTGGAGATAATAAGACCAACCGGACACAAAAAGTGCATTTTCGCATTCCCGTGACGCGTAATACTTTTTTCCTACACGAACGGTCTCCCTGGAGGGACCCATAGGGTCTCTGCCTTTAGACGGAAAGGCCGCGACTTGCTTTCAATTGTGGCCTGGCCACTCCGAAGATGCTCGGTTTCGTCAATTCGCCCGGGAAGGCCGCCAAGCTGCCGTCGCTTCACAGCCGAGAAATGGTGCCAGCTTTTCGATTCCTACGCGCCCCAGGTTTTCGGGCAGACTATGAACTTACCGAAGATCGAGTGTTTCCTTCCGGCGGTCACGCATATTTCGTGTTGTCGTCTTTCGCGTCATCAACATCTGGTATTTCTCCTCGGAGGTGCGGCGTCGTGTGGCTCCATTGATGAGACGGAACGAGTTTACGCGGACAGCTCTCCAACCCGCAAAGATAATCGGACATAATACTTGACTGCCAAGTATTATGCTTGGAATGATATCTCTGGCTTCTCTTGCTTGTCGGGCGTCCATGGGTAGATCCAGCCGAAGGAAAACAACTCATTAGCACGAATATGCCATTTGACTACGCCATACAATCTGCGCATCATGAAAAACGCTAGACTTGGACAACGAAGCTATGCCGGATTTGGGTGACCAAACGAATAACCGAGACAATGTGCAGACGTCCGTCCGAGCTGTCGCTAAAGGTTGGGGCGAGAACGTCGGCTAACTGGCCACCGGCCGACGTTGACCCGGTTCCGCCACGTGCCGGTTTGCCCCACCCGGCCTTGATGACAGGGAGGTCATCGGGAGCGACATGTGAGCCCCAGCCACGCCGTGGATACACGGGGCTCAAGGGCCTATCCTCCGGAAATCGCAGGAGCGTGGGAGGATAGGCCTTTCTCTTTTGATTGAGGAGCTGAGGTACGTGTTTTAGGTGAACTTGCGGGTTTCTTTCGCTCCGACCGGCCCCCTTTCTATCGGCAAGACTAGTCTTTAAGTGCATCGCGCACGAACCACGAGTATAATTGGCACCAATCGCTGGAGACCGATTGGTGTGGCTTTGTTTGCCTATGGGAGGCGTTGCTATGTGTCGCCGAGCAAGCTGGTTAGCACTTCTGGCCTTTGGTTATTCGATATCGCTGGCTCAGCCATTTGTGGCAGAAATAGTAGCCGACGAACCTGGAAAGCCCAATGTCGTCGTGATCTTGGCTGACGATCTTGGCTACGAAACAATCGGTGCAAACGGTGGGACATCTTATCGAACGCCGCGGCTTGACCAGCTCGCCACGAATGGGGTGCGCTTTGAGCATTGCTATGTGCAGCCCCTGTGTACACCAACGCGAGTCCAGCTAATGACAGGTCAATCAAATGCGCGCAACTACTTGAGATTTGGTGTTATTGATCCGAATGTGATAACGTTTGCACATCTTTTTGAGCGAGCCGGTTACGCAACGGCGATTGTGGGCAAATGGCAGCTCGGTCGGGAGGTCGATTTGCCCCGGAAACTCGGATTTCAGGAGTATTATCTTTGGCAGCATACGCGGCGACCACCACGGTACGCCAATCCGGGATTGGAAATCATGGGTGTGGAAAAGGATTACCACAATGGCGAGTATGGTCCCGACCTACTCAACGAATTTGCCTGTGATTTCATCGAGCGTCACAGGGACCAGCCTTTCCTGCTTTATTACGCTTTAACTCTGACGCATGCGCCGTTCCAACCGACGCCGGACAGTCCTGACTGGGACCCAAAGGCAGAAGGGGAACAGGTGAACCAGCATCCACGTCACTTTGGTGAAATGGTGGCGTACATGGATAAGCTGGTTGGAAAGCTTGTGGATCATTTGGATGCGCTGGGTATCCGAAATCGAACGATGCTGATTTTCGTGGGCGATAACGGAACCGGGGGAGGGATTCGCTCGAAAATGGGCGATCACGAGGTGGTTGGTGGCAAAGGAAAAACCACTCGCGCAGGAATGCGAGTCCCTTTGATCGTCAATTGGCCCGGAAAGGTTCTGTCCGGTGTGGTGTGTTCGGATTTGGTGGACAGTACTGACATATTTCCTACGATTTGCGAAGCCGCGGGAATAGAGACTCCGAAGAATTTGGTGCTTGATGGCAAGAGCTTCTGGCCACAATTGTGTGGTCAACCTTCCACGCCGCGAAAGTGGATTTACTGCTGGTATTCGCCAAGGCAGGGGACGGATCTACGAGTCACAGAATTTGCGTTTAACCAACGGTACAAGTTGTATAGCGACGGGCGGTTCTTTGACCATGAAGCAGACCCAGAGGAAAAACAGCCGTTGGACATGGCCCAATTGTCTGACGATGCTATCGGTATTAGGGACATGTTGAAACAAGTCCTCGAGGCCCATAAGGCGATCCGTCCTCCGCACCTCGATGCGCAGTTGCCGCCGCCCGATAATCCGCCAGCGCGCCGGAATCGTACACAACGGCGGTAAGACGTTCGGGACTTGCGTCGGCGTCGTGGGCAGATTAAGTTAAACGGCCAAAGAAGATCTTTTTTGGGTAGGGTAGTTTTTTGCGAATTGGGCTTGGCTATCATCCTCGTGGTGAAGGACTGAGAGCAAACAGCATAAAGGAGAGACAACTCATGATGCGTTCCACACTGATCGGATGTGTCGTTGCTGTGTCGGTCATGGTTCAGTCTTATGCCGCCGAATTAAAGTTCGAAATGCACCGGATTGGCAAGTTTCGGAGCGAGGCCTGCGGAGTGGCGGATTTCAATGGCGATGGCAAACTCGATGTCGTTGCAGGGCCTTATGTTTATCTCGCTCCGGATTGGAAACCGCAAAAGATTCGCGAAATCAAAGGCGAGGTTGACGATGCGGGAAAAGGATATATGTGGAACTTTGCTGACCTTCCCCTGGATGTAGATGGCGACAAGCAAATCGACGTTATCTCTTGCGACTGGTTTGAAAAGTGTTTGGATTGGCACAAAAACATAGGTTTTGGTGGCAATCTTTGGCCGCGATCCGTGATCGATGTCAGTCTCAATCACGAGACCGCGCAGCTTGTCGATATTGATGGCGACGGTCAAAAGCGGGAGATTCTTCCGGAAGTCGTGGAGACGTATTGGTTTGAAATCGTTCGCGACGAGACCGCAGGTGTCCGTTTCGTGAAGCACATTATCAGTCAAAAAAAGATGAATTTTGGAGGTGGCGTGGGGGATCTCAATGGAGATGGCCGGCCGGACGTCATTCGCCCGGACGCATGGTTTGAGGCGCCAGCAGATCCACGCAATGGTCAGTGGATTGAACATCCCATAGCTCTGGGTGGAGCGGAGGAGGGACAATCCGAGCACACGGCACAGATTCTCGTCCATGACGTAAATGGCGACGGACGAAACGATTTGATTGCCAGTTCGGCACATCGTTACGGGATCTACTGGTATGAGCAGATGCGAGAGGGAACGGAAATTCGTTTCCGGAGGCATTTGATCGACAACACATGGAGTCAGGCACACTCGCTGACACTGGCTGACTTTGATGGGGATGGCGACCTCGATTTGGTGACGGGAAAGCGCTTCATGGCACACAACGGAAGTGATCCGGGAGAATTAGAACCACTGGGAGTCTATTGGTACGAATTCGAAGGCAAGCCGGAGCCGAAGTGGACCAAACATGCCATTACGTATAACGAAGGGATTGGTGCTGGGTTGAATATACCGGTCGCCGATTTGGACGGCGATGGAGACCTGGATATTGTTGTGACAGGCAAATGGGGCGGCCCAGTGTGGTTTGAGAACAAATTGAAATAGTTTGGCTCGAAGTCTCGAAAGGAGTGTGGCGGCTTGCTTCGGTCGGAATCACTTCCAGAGGGGCCGAATGCATAGCAGCGTCATCATCTTATAAACCGTTCTGTGCAAACATTGAATTGGGAGGCAACTCGATGCGCGTTCAGGGTTCGTCCACACGTCGTCGTTTCTTGCAGATTTCCGGTGGCCTTCTTGCCGGTACTTTTGTGCCGTTAGTGATTCCGCGGCATGTCCTGGGAACGGAGACAACGCCATCGGCCAATGAACGAATCGGAATTGGCGGTATCGGCATCGGGCGCCGTGGGTTGCAGCTCTTTGAGGAGGTGCCGTCTCTTGGACGCATTGTGGCCATCGCCGATGTGAATCTTCCCAGAGCGGAAAAAACGGCTGAGCCGCATAAAGCGGTTGCTTACCAGGATTACCGAAAGCTCCTGGAACGTAAGGACGTGGACGCCATTATCACGGCCACCCCGGACCACTGGCGTGCAATCGTTTGTATTCATGCATGCCAAGCTGGAAAGGATGTTTTCGGTGAGAAGCCGATGAGCCTGACCATCCACGAGGGACGAAAAATGGTCGAGGCTGTGCGAAAGTATGGGCGCGTTTTCCAGACCGGGAGCCAGCAGCGTTCCATGGCGGCGAACCGCTTGGGGTGTGAGTTGGTACGGAACGGACGAATCGGCAAGATTCATACCGTGATCGCTGCCAATTATCCCAGCCCTTGGGAGTGTGCACTTCCCGGCCAGCCCGTTCCCGCGGGATTGGATTGGGATATGTGGTGTGGGCCGACAGAACCGGTTCCGTATCACATCGACCTCTACACACCCCGGGCAAATCCGGGATGGATTTCGTTCCGACCGTATTCAGGGGGAGAAATGACGGGTTGGGGTGCCCACGGTTTGGATCAGATCCAGTGGGCGTTGGGAACCGACGACACCGGACCAGTAGAGATCTGGACAGAGGGTGAGAAGTTCTCTCCGCCCACGTACACACAACCAGAATCGCGCGCCCGCGGAGAAAAGATTTGTAGTCAACCGAAGGTATTCTTTAAGTATGCCAGCGGTGTGGTCGTTAAGTTCGACAATGGTCCTCCAGGGGGCGCCGTTTTCATTGGCGACAAAGGACGAATCACAATCGATCGTGCGAAATTCTCCGTTGAACCGAAGGAACTCGGTGAGCCGCCTTACGATGACTTCAAGGTTCGTCTTTATGTCAGCAACAACCACATGTTGAACTGGTTGGAATGCATCAAGACACGGCAGAAGCCCGTCGCCGATGTTGAGATTGGCCATCGTTCAACAACGTTGTGCCATTTAGGCAATATCGCTCGGTGGACTGGCAGGCCCCTGAAATGGGACCCGGTGAAGGAACAGTTTGTCGGCGACGAAGACGCCAACACGTATCTCGATCGACCGCGCCGAAAACCTTATGTGTTGCCCGAGGAGGTCTAAATAACTTCACACGAGGCTTAGATTACCCATCCTTGGAAAGGCATGGGGACAGTTGGTGAATGACCCGTATGGGCAGCGCTCCCATCCGCATGGGTAATGGGCGAGTAGCGAGTGCGCGCTGAAATTGGAATACGGACCCGTCTAGAAAGAGCTTTCCGGAAATATCCTTGGTTGATTCACTGTTTGCGCACCCGTGGTTTTCGGGTGCCTTTTCTTCGAGGACGCAACACGACGATGAGAATGACAATCGGGATAAAGAATACCAGCGCGCGGGGGCGAAGCACCGCAACGGCCAGAATGGCAGGTATGACGAGCATTAACCAAATGGGAAGGGCGAGGATGTGATAATAGGCCAGCCAGATCAAGGCGGTTAACGGCGCCATTCGCCAGCACGCAGCTTGACACATCGTTTCAAAACTATTGCTCGGGGGACGGATTTCAAAAAACGCTACGCCGCCAAGGAGAATGACCGTCAAAATGGCCAAACCATGCCTGCGTAATCGTACCCACCTATCGCTTGTTTCATGACTTTGCAGTTGCTTTGAAGTCATTTCACCACGGAAATCGGGTCCTGCTATATACGACGGATAAGGGATTCCTGCGTCAGACCCAGGCGAGCTGCCGAATCTCCTTTGCAGATTCTTCCCTTGATTGTGTCAAAAACCTCAAGAACCGGTGATCACTGTGCCTTCTGGACAACAGAGATCGTTCCTGCCCATTCGGTGATGTTCTCACCGCCACGGAACGAACGACGCTCCGGCATCGCATTCAAGTACATACGATCCGTTGCGCGACCCCGTTCTGCTTTTGTTGCCGCACGATAAACGACTCTTCGAGCAGGGGACAAATCGATCCTTAAAGTATTATTAACGATTACCCGTGTAATTTCCTGCCTTTCAAACTCTGTCCCAGAATGAGCGGCAACTTTGATCTTCTCGTCATTCAAAGAGATCGTTCGTTGACCGGTTTCGAAAATCCAGTTGACGTTATTGAGGATGCCGACCAACCATGTTCCAATCTCGTCAATTGTGCAATCCTTGAGTGCGACAAGTCTTTCGCTGATTTCCAGTTTGCTGTTCGCAAATGACCGCATCGTCCATTCGGCTGCGACAACGTCGCCATGATGGACGATGACTCGCGCAACAAATCCGCCCTCCTGCACGGAGATCTCGGCGTTCTGTACCTTGGCAGGCAAGGCAGATTTCTGCCCCTCCAGGATCACGTGACCGACGAGACTCCTTTGGTCTGGAGAAGTCAGGCGGTCGGGCCGGTTCATTGTGACCATGCCCATGACAACTGGGCCATAGCTAAGCGAGAAAACAGCCTCTGGCGTCCTGTGTAACAGAATCTTGCCAAACTCAAGATGCCGTACACCCACCCTTGGGTGAAATTCGCCCATGCTCTGGGGATCGGCAAAATGGAGATCCAGCCAAGCCCTCGCCAGGGCTGCCGCAATGTCGGTTTGTGTGGAGGGGAAAAAGAACTGGGAAGGGTCGAAGATTGCACCTTCCGGAGATCGGCGTTGCATTTGCTCCGTGACCTCGACCGTTTGTTTCAAGAGACCCCACGCCTCGGGATCTCGCCCATAGACGAACATTAGGAGATGGCGGGTGATCCACGCGGGTTGTCGGAAAATCGTCCAGTCCTGACCGCTGGGATAAACAAATCCCATGTCAGGAAGCATAAACCATTTCAGGTTTTCGTAGATTCCGGCCACATTCCAGTAGAGGGATTCTGGCTCTTTTCGGCCTGTCATGCGGAAATCCGTCGCACAACCCAGCGAGAGGGTGAATGTTCCCATATAGTCCGGGTGCACGAATCCGTGATTCTCCAGGGTGAAATCATCGAAGATATTTGCTCCGGTGAATTGTTCCGCTACGGGTCGTCCGTCAACTGTTGTGGTGCAGTTCTTATCCGCCGGACGCAGAAACGCCGACATGGTCCAGCGTTGAAACTGGCGGTTCCACTCTGGAACCCGCTCGTCGTGGGGCATTAAAAGAATGGCGACGGACAGAATTTGAGCATTCCAGGCGTTTTCTTCCGCCTTTGTATCACCTTTTAGCTGTGATGGAGGGTTGCTGTTCGCAATCCTCTCTGCTTCGTGACGAACCACCCGCCTTACGGCGACCTGCAGTTCTTGCGGGAGGTTGTCGAACACCCACCAGGCCCCGCGACCGAGCATCTGCGCCCAATGTGCCGACTGCCAGGCGTCACCCCAGGGTTTTCCGTCGCCGGTGGGGCGACTTCCCGTGACATGGGTTTCTGTGAGGTATCTGATCATCGGAACGATAGCCTGTCGCAACAATTCCTGCCGCGACAACCCCACAATCTTCTCGTCATAGGGGCCAAATCGGTAAAGAAAACAGAGGGCTTCTACAGTCCCCGTGTTGGGACGAATCCAGTGCTCTTGGCTTCGGCTTTCCGTCAACAGCTTGTACCTTTCATCGCCATTCCACGGCTTCAACTCGCCCAAAAGAAAGTGTGACTGCTTTTCGAGCATGATGTACACTCGATCGGCGAGGGCAGCGACTTCTGGGGAAGCAAAATCCGGCAACTCGTAGGGTGCTACCGCGGTATTCTGAGCGGCGGTGACTTGGAACGAAAGTGCGGCCAAAAAGATTGCCAGCAACAGGTTTGTCCGAACGTACGATCCAGCAGCACACATCAGCAAGGCGCCTCCCTTGTGAAGGGGCCATCTTATGGTTGGCATGGTGCAGATCCTCTGGAAAAGGGATGGCCAGAGAACATTTTCGGTACGACATCCCATTGGCTGAACAGCCCCATTGTGTCCCAACATGATAGGGCAAACAATCCCCGTCAGGGTTCCAGGACTATCTTGCCGATGAGGCTCCCGGCGCCACGCAGTGTGTTTTCCTCCTGTAGGCGATGGGCCTCAACCGCCTGCGAAAGGTTGAGAACTCGCCCAATGACAGGCCGAAGTCGGCCATCGACAAGCCACTGATTAATGTGTTCGGCAGCACGCCGTTGCTCTTCCGGAGGTGCGTTAAACATCGCGAAGCCAAATATTTTGCAGTCTTTCACGTAAAAAGGTCCCACGGGAAAGACGGGTCTGGAATCACGACCAGCCATAAGAACAAGTCGGCCACGCCTGGCGAGAAGTGACACAGCCATTTCAAGGTTTTGTTCCCGAAGAGTCTCGAACCATACGTCAACACCGTGCGGAGCAAAACGGCGAATCGCTTCTGCTTCGTCTTCCCGTTTGTAATCGATGACGTAATCAGCACCAAGTTGGCGACACAAATTGGCCTTTTCCTCACTTCCCGCGGTTGTGATGACCTTGGCCCCGATTGCTTTTGCCATTTGAACAACACACGAACCAACTCCGCCTGTGCCACCGTGCACAAACACAGTCTCCTGGGGTTGTAGATTGGCCTCTCGGAAGAGACCTAGATGGGCGGTGATCCCAACGAGGGCGATAGCGGCTGCTTCCCGATCTGAGACCGTCGGCGGGGTCGGATACAACCAGCACTCATCAACGGCAGCGTATTCCGCAAACGTGCCTTGACGACCGAGAAGACCTTGATTGGACCCCCAAACACGATCTCCAGGTCTGAATCGTGTTACACGCGGTCCTACGGCCTCCACGGTCCCTGCCACGTCGCAACCAAGAATGTACGGGATGGGAATTGCCATCTGGACTGCCCCAGCACGGATGTAGGTATCGATCGGATTGACGGACACAGCTCCAACACGGATCAAAACTTCTGTCTCGCCCGGTTGAGGTGTGGGCAAATCACCGTAACGAATAACTTCCAGTGGCCCTGGTCGCTCGATATATGCCGCCTTCATTTGTCGTCTCCTTTCCATCACGAGATTCGGTACTTCAATGTGTCGTTACCATATCAGAATCATCATAGTCCCAGAAAGTAATCGGAGCGCCTGTTGTCCGAGTACAGTAGGGGCAATTCATGAATTGCCCCTACCAGTGGGCTGAGTATTTGCGTTGACAATCGGGTTTGTGCCACATCGCGCTCGGCTTGCGGTGCAAAGCTACGATGAACCACCAGGACGGATATGAAGGCAACAGCAACCTTCACTTCCGGGTTGCCACGTGTCGGCATAAAAGTGGAAACCGGCTTCATGAAATAATCCATAATCAACCTCTGCTGCAATGCGACAAAGCTTCGCAACAAGCTCATCTGGTAGTCCAGCTTCAACCCAGGCCTCACGAAGAGGACACCGGTGAAATTTGATATCGAGGGCTTCTGATGTGTCCGTAAGAATTTCTGGCTCAAAGAGGCGGCCTTCGTCGGGAAGGTGTGTGAGGAAAGCCTCTTTCACACCGGCGAGATTTGCAGGGGTAAACTGCGAATACTCCTTTCCACGTTCTTGACCGCGCCGATGGATGGCGCGCTTGAGAATCTCCTCGGCCTGCTCGGGCCCCAATGCGTGGGTAAGCTCCTCGTAAATATGGTAGTAGAGCAATGCTCGATTTTTGTAGGAATCGAGGAGCTGTTGACGAAGTTGTTCTAGCTTTTCCGCTTGATTCATAACAGTGGTCCCTTATCCATCAAAATCGTGTGAAGAACTCAGGGCAGAACGGTTCTGGTGAAATTATAGGCCGATGGAGTGGAGGACGGCCATCATGAATACACAACACAGGCGCAGTGTGATATGGCGCAATGCTCTTTATGTGTTCATGTGAACACATCCAGGGAATCTTGACGATGCTAGGGTACAGATGTACACTATAGCTGGAGGTTGAAACAATGGTCGAGATCAATGCCCCAATTTCTCCCGAAATTTCATCTGTGTCATGTCCAGAGATCGTAGCACAACTTCGGAATCAGATCTCGGCAATCAATCGATGTCGGAATCCTCGTCAGGAGCAGGGAATCCTTTTAGATATTCCTGGATTGGCTGATCTTTTTCCTCAGGGGCAATTACCCTGTGGGTCGATTGTGGAATGGTTTGCAGAAGGATATGGAACGGGTGTCGAAGTTCTTTCTCTACAAACGGGATGGGCTGCTTGCCGGCGAGGACGATCACTGGTGATTGTGGACCCACTTCGCGAGGTTTATCCGCCGGTCCTTGTCCAATTGGGAATCAACTTGAAGCGAGTCGTTTTTATTCATCCTTCGACAAAGACGGACACGTTGTGGACCATCGATCAATCCCTTCGCTGTTCGGCTGTTGGGGCTGTGTGGAGTTCTCTTGAATCTGTCGATCCGGTAAACCATCGGCGCTGGCAGCTTGCCTCGGAATGTGGGGGAACATTGGGGGGTTTCGTTCGACCTCTTAAGGCCAGGAAGGAGCCTTCGTGGTCAGAGTTTCGACTGTTGGTTCAGCCGATGGCTCTTCCCATAGGAGAGACTGGTTCACAACGGCGGCGAATTCAAGTGACTTTGTTTCGCGCTCCCGGACTCTGGGAGCCAATCACACGGGAGGTCTGGATCGATGACCCAACGGATCGCTTGCCTGATTTACGCCGCGTGGAAACACCAAAGCTCTGCCTGCAATTCCGAAAAACCGGTGCGTAAACATGTTTCTTCACTTTGCCCTCAGAATGATGATGTTCTGAAGTGGCGCGATCCACTGGCAGAGATATGTCTCCGCTACACTCCCCATGTGGGTTTGGTTGAAGTTCCGCAGCCCGATTGTCTCTTTCTTGATTTGACGGATATTCCCCACCTTGTTGGGGACGAACGGCAATTCGCCATTCAGCTTCTTATGGGCTGTCATCAGGAGGGGTATTTCCCCATGCAAATGGCGATTACCGATACACCCGGCGCTGCCTGGGCTATGGCCCATTTTGCGTCCAGAAAAGGCCATGACGTGATTTCCTCTGTCTGGATTCTTCCTCCTGGTCACGGCATGAAGTGGATGACATCTCTTCCGGTCGAGGCCCTTCGGATTCCTGATTCAGTTGCCAGTTGGTGTCATGAGTTGGGTTTGCACCATATCGGCGATCTTGTTCCTTTCCCTATCGAAGAGCTGCGAAATCGCTTCGGAGAAATCCTTGTCCTCCGTTTAGAGCAATTGATGGGAACGCGGAAAGAACTCCTTTTGCCTTATATTCCACCGCCACAGTTTGAGGAACATCTGTGGTTAGAATATCCCGTCCAATCCTGGGAAGCCTTGCGCCCCGGTCTAAGTTCTGTTCTTGACCGTTTGAGTCAGCACCTTGTGTCTCACAATTCGGGTGCACTCGGACTTCATGTCAATCTTGTTTGCGAGGATCATTCTGTGGTGACACTTCCTGTGAGTTTATTTCGTCCGACTTTTGCCCCTCAACATTTGTTGGAACTAATTGAACTCGGTTTCAGGCAAAAACACTTTTCATCCCCAATCGTCGGTATTGATGTCCTCGTGTCTCATGTTGCACCGCTCGAATCCCGCCAAGTGACATTTTTTTCTGATGAAGAAGATGAGGTCTCTTCGTCGGAATGGGGTGATCTTCTTGAACGATTATCGGCTCGATTAGGAAGTGCCTGTGTCTGTGAGGCCGTATTGAATCCTGATCACGATCCGGAAAAGGCCTATTTCTGGCAGCCATGCCTTTCCAATCGCAGATTGAAGAAACCAAGGGCCAACTTGCTTTCGTTTCTTCAGGAGAGAGCACGTCCTACTCGGCTCTTTCGTGCTCCGGTGCCTCTTCAGGTAACAACAGCGATTCCCTCTGGCGTTCCGTATCGGATTCACCATCGCGGTCAGAGACATGATGTTGTTCGCTGGTGGGGACCGGAACGAATTCAAACAGGCTGGTGGCGGGGACAGCCCATTGCTCGGGACTATTACCGCGTTGAATTGGAAAATGGTGTGCACTACTGGATTTATCGTCGTCTGGAGGATGGAGACTGGTTTTTACATGGCACATTCGGCTGAGGAAAAGAGAGCAGGATTTCAGCTGGGATTTTCTCCTTTGGAGAAGACGTTTCAGAGGGTGATATGGCCATGTATTGTGAGCTTCACACGAAAACCAATTTTTCCTTTCTCCAGGGGGCATCGCACCCTGATGAGCTTATCCGGCAAGCAGCCGAGATAGGATTGAGTGGAATCGCGATCACCGACGAAGCGAGTGTCGCTGGAGTCGTCCGCGCCCATGTCACGGCCAAAGAGATGGGAATCAAACTCATTATTGGGGCAGAAATTGTTCCGGAAGATAGTCTTCCCGTCGTGCTCTGGGCCACAGATCGTGTTTCCTATGGCCGACTATGCCGACTCATTACAAAAGGACGATGTCGCACCCAGAAGGGAAAATACCTTCTCACCTTCGAAGACATCGCCGAACATAGTGACGGATTGCTGGCAGGAGTGATTCCCCAGACTCACGGAGGTCGGTCGATTCTCCATCATCTTCAGCAATATCGGAGTGTTTTTGGCCAGCGGGGTTACCTTCTGGGAGAGATTCTTCTAGGCCCCAACGATCGCCGCCAGATGGAATGGTTGCAAAGTTTATCCCGACGCTCTCACCTTCCGCTTGTAGCGGCGGGAAATGTATTCTACCATCATCCGTCACGTGCTCCTCTTTGTGACATATTAATGGCCATTCGTTTGGGGACAACGGTGGATGCTCTCGGGGAACACCGCTTTGTTAACGCCCAGCGGTACCTCAAGCCTTGTGAAGAGATGAACGCCATCTGGTATCGCTTTCGGGATGCCATGGCCAGAACGGAGGAAATTGCCAGTCTTTGTCATTTTTCCCTGGATGATCTCCGGTATGAATATCCCCAGGAGCTTTCACCACCTGGGGAAACACCCTTTGCGTATTTGCAACGTCTCACTTGGGAAGGTGCCAGGAAACGATATCCCCAGGGTATTCCTGAAAAGGTATCCCAGCTTCTGGAACACGAACTGAAACTCATTCATGAGCTACACTATGAACCCTATTTTTTGACGGTATGGGACCTGGTTCGTTTTGCCCGAAGTCGGGGCATCCTCTGTCAGGGAAGGGGGTCGGCAGCCAATTCAGCGGTGTGCTACTGCCTGGGAATTACGGCCGTAGATCCTGAGCGAATGGACCTTCTTTTTGAACGTTTTGTGAGTCGGGAACGAAATGAAGCACCTGATATTGATGTTGATTTTGAACACCAGCGACGGGAGGAAATTATCCAGTACATTTATCAAAAATATGGACGAGAACGAGCCGGAATGACGGCTGAAGTCATCACCTATCGTCCACGTTCTGCCGTTCGCGATGCAGGGAAAGCTCTCGGTTTTTCTCTTTGTGAAGTCGATCGGATTGCCAAGCAAATCGAACGGTTTCATGAAGAACCAGACCTTCTTGAGCGTTGCCGGGAGGCAGGCATTGACACAACTCAATTGGCCACCCGACATCTTGTGGAATGGGCAACAACTCTGGTGGGATTTCCCCGTCATCTTTCCCAGCATACGGGTGGGATGGTCATAACCCATGGGCCTTTGTGTGAGTTGGTCCCCATCGAAAATGGCGCCATGCCGGATCGAACCGTCATTCAATGGAATAAGGATGATTTGGATGAACTGGGAATCCTGAAGGTGGATTGTCTCTGTCTGGGTATGCTCACGGCAATTCGCCGGACTTTTGACACTGTTTCCAAACATTACGGTCGAAAACTGACGTTAGCTTCAATCCCGGAAGGTGATCCTGGCGTTTATGGCATGATTCGACAGGCCGATACGATGGGAGTCTTCCAGATTGAGAGCCGTGCCCAGATGAGTATGCTCCCGCGGTTGCAACCTCGTTGTTTTTATGACCTCGTGATTGAGGTCGCCATTGTCCGTCCTGGTCCAATCCAGGGAAATATGGTCCATCCTTATCTCCGTCGGCGAAATGGTGAAGAGCCAGTTACATATCCGAACGAAGCCATTCGTCAGGTCTTAGGAAAAACACTCGGCGTCCCCCTTTTCCAGGAACAAGCTATGCGATTGGCCATCGTGGCTGCGGGATTCACTCCCGGGGAAGCCGATCAACTTCGCCGGGCGATGGGAGCCTGGCGACGACCTGGTTTGATTGATGCCTTCCGGCGCAAACTGGTGAACGGCATGTTGGACAAGGGATTCTCGCCTGAATATGCCGAGGCCATTTTTCGGCAAATCCGGGGCTTTGGCGACTATGGCTTTCCGGAATCTCATGCCGCCAGTTTCGCCCTTCTTGTCTATGTTTCGGCATGGTTAAAGTATCATTACCAGGCCGCCTTTACTGTGGGCCTTCTTAACAGTCAACCGATGGGGTTTTATGCCCCTGCTCAACTCATTGCTGATGCAAAACGACATGGCATTGAAGTTCGGCCTGTTGATATCAACTTCAGCACATGGGAAACAGAACTGGAGGACACGAATGCTCTCACCGTATCGGGGAATGGGAAAGATCATTCCTTCCGAGGCCATCCTGAAGATATCGCCTCTCTAAGTGAACTTGGAGAACCATCTTCCTGTTTGCCGTTTTCAGGTGATGAAACGTCTCAATGGCATTCCTCACCTGTTCCCAATGATACGCCTCAACCAGGAATCAACCGGTCGATCCCTGAATCTTCCCTCTTGCCGGTCAAAGCCATTCGCCTGGGATTCCATATGGTCCAGGGGTTGCGGGAGACCGATGTCGAAAGGATTATTCAGGCTCGAAAGGATTGCCATTTCACAGGTATTGCCGATCTGGCTCAACGGACGGGCCTTAGCCGAGCCACGATCATTCGCCTTGCCCGTGCTGATGTTTTCGGATCACTTGGTTTGCGCCGGCGAGAGGCCCTCTGGGAGGCCTGTGCTCTTTCAAATACGACTCCGCTTCCACTATTCCGAGGAAAAGCAACGGCGAATCACACTTGGACTGAAAAAGACCATGTATCGATGGATTCCCGAGGGCAGCAGCATTCACCGCCTCCCATGGTGTTGGCGGAGGAAGTCCTGGCAGATTATGCGATGCTTGGTTTGTCGCTCAAGGCCCATCCCCTTCGCCTCCTTCGAAAAGATCTGGATCGGCTTCGGGTTATTCCAGCAGAACGACTGGCAGAGATTCCTGATGGTCATCCTGTTCGTGTGGCGGGGATGGTCCTGGTGAGACAGCGTCCATCGACGGCACACGGGATCACTTTCATGACACTCGAAGATGAGACCGGTATTGTGAATCTCGTCGTGCGTCCTGACGTGTGGCAACGCTGGCGGTCAGCCGCGTTAAATGCCACACTTCTTTTTGCAGTCGGCAGACTCCAAAAGCAGAATGGTGTCATTCATGTGGTCGCAATACGGTTGGAGGACCTTTCGACAAAACTCACCGGTCTGAAAGCAACTTCGAGAGATTTCTGTTGAATGCGGCCACATCGCAACCGACGTGCAATCTGAGAAGGTCGCGGTTACTCATACAATTGATGCACACCCTCGTAGAGGCAATTTATGAATTGCCCCGACATCATAAAAGGCCGGTATTCGAGACTTTCGTATCGAATACCGGCACTCGCGACAAACCGAGAGAACTCTTCCGCAAACGGCTATTGAAGTTTTTCCAGGATGACCTGCGCACGGGCTTTCACGTTGGCATCCGTCGCCTTTTCCACGACCTGTGTGAGAGCCTCACGAAGCCCAGGCACATCCTTATTCAACTTTTCGGCGATCGTGACAATTGCATCGCACGCTGCCGCCTGCATTCCCGGACGAGCCAGCTCGGAGACTGCGAGAGCTAGCCCCTCAGCCGACGGATTGCGACGTAACACATCCATCACCAAGCGGCGCTCATCGGGCCGGTCAGAAACCTGAAGCGCGTTGCGACACATTGCCAAACGTTCTGCGTCCGGAACATTAAACTGTCGGGCCACCCGAATGTAACCCCGAATCAAGCGAACACGATACTGAGGCGCGGCGTTTTTCTGAATGAGATCCCAAAGCACTGGCGCCACATCCGGAGATAACCAGTTCCCCAGAACCGCGGTCGCCGCATCCTGCAAATCTGCATCCTGACTCCGTGCCGCATCGGCCACGGCAGCAAGCGCGGTTGGTCCTCCCAGTCCACCCAAAATCTCCAGGACATTCCTGCGCGTGCTGCCAGAAGTCTTTCCGAGATATTGAATCAGAGTGCCGGCCACGGCTTCACGATCGCGCACACGCTGACATGCCGCTTGAAGGGCTTCCTTGAGGGCTGCGATTTCTTCCTCTGATGACGATCCGGTTAGGCGTTCCATAAGCAGGCGGACATCTTCGTCCTGTCCCAGATTGCCCAACGTGCGGATCGCCGCCATGCGGATGGCCGGATCATTACTTTGGAGCAGCTCGCGAACGACGGATGAAGCTGCCACAGTCCGCCGTTGACCGACAACCTCGAGCAAAATCAATCTGCCGCGAGCATCTTCTTTTTGGAGCGACTCTGTCAGCGCCTCGGCGACGTCTTCTCCCCCCAGACTCGCCAGGGCAATCTTGGCCTCGGCGGCCGCTGGTGCGTCGTCTGACTTGGCGACCTGAAGCAAAGCGGGGATGTCAGAACTGTTGCCGCACTTTGCAATCGCCCTTATCGCAGCGAGTTGCAAGACTCCTCGAGCGCCGCCGACGGCCTTCCGAATCGCTGGTAGTGCTTCTTCGACACCCGCATCAGCTAGGGCGGCGACAATCTGGGCTTGTCTCTCTTCGGGTGCATTACCGAGAGAGCTAATCAACTCCCGGGTTGCTTCGGCAGATTTCATCTCTCTCACGATACGGAGGGCCAGCTCGAAAACGGCGCTGTCATCCGCGTGGAGCAATTCCTTCAACAGGTCAGCACCATTTGAACCTCGTGTTAACACGGCTCCACGAATCGCCGCCAAACGAATGGGTTTTGAGACATCCGCACTTCTTACTGCGTCAAAGACCTTAATCGCCAGGTCGGTGTTTCCTTCCCTCTTGAGTATCTCTCCACAAATCAACAGGGCATCGCCAACGGCGCGACGCGTTGACGCTTTCTCACTCTGCAAAGCTTTCATCAGAATTTCGGTTGACTCAACGTTCGCAATTCGTCCCAGAGCCGAGGCCGCCGCATCAACAACGGCGGGGTGATTGTGGTCCAAGAGCGACGTAACGAGAGGCACTGCCTTGGTATCTCGACGCACACCGATGGAATTCAGAATTCCCAGACGAACTCCGCCGTCGGCCTGTAACAGGGCTTCTCTGAGGGCGTCATCGACCACTGGTGTGGGAATTGGTTCAAGGGCATATCGTGCATAGTGCGAAAACTTCGCATCGAGGAGCATTTGTGCCAGGATCGGAACGGCATCCGCCGTACCGACCACTGCCAGCCGTTTGCATGCGACGGCTTTATCGAAATCGGAGGATTCGTTCGACTTCAAAATAGCGACAAGTCGTGCACTGTCGCTGATAGTTGAAACATCTTCGGCCTGAGCCAATCGCCCAGCGAGCAAACCAATTAACAGACAGAGAATCGTGCCGATTATTCTTTTCATGGTTTTTCTCCTATACCGAACCATTACCGATGGCTTTCTTTTTTCAAACAGATCAAATGTGCCAGGGTTCCCGCAAGGCCCGCGATCGCATGCGATTCGCTTCCTCATCGCCGACGAACTCTTCCTTGACAGGGTCAAAGCGGAGCTTGCGTCCCAACTGCCATGCAATATACGCGGCGTGACAAGCGATATGAGACTGCGCGGCAACATCCGCGTTGGCCGCGGGGAGAGCGCGACTCTTAACACAATTGAGAAAATCGCGGATGTGCGTGGATGGATCGGTTCCCGCCATCGTGAAGACGGGCATTTCCGATCGAAGCGATTCCGGATAGACTGCGACCTGGCCGCTATCACCCGTCTCAATCCACCCCTCATCTCCTTCGAAACGAACACTGCACGTGCCAAGTCCGAGCCATCCTGTATCGCGCATGATCAACTTGACGCCGTTGGCGTACGTGGCGTAAACGTGATTCCCCTGCGGTTCAAACTCGATAGGGGCGGTGTCATCCGCCTTGTTGGCCCATTGACACAAATCAACCGTGTGCGATCCCCATTCCAGGATTCCACCGCCGTGGAAGTCAAAGTGACCACGCCAACCACCGTTCACATATTGCTGATTGAACGGACGCCATGGGCACGGGCCAAGCCAGAGGTCCCAGTCACATTCGTCTTTCGGCGGTTCCGGTTGGGCCGGGAGCCAATCATGTGTCGTGCGAGGATCAAGCGTATTGGCGTGAACGGTCTGTAACTTGCCAAGCTTTCCGCTGTACACCAAATTAATGGCGAAAATGAAGTTTCCAATATTTCGACGCTGTGTGCCTGCTTGATACACGCGACCATACCGCCGAATAGTCTCAGCCAGCGCGCGGCTTTCGGCGATGGTCATGGAACAAGGCTTCTCGCAATAGATATCCTTGCCTGCCTTGGCGGCACAAATTGAGGCCATCGTGTGCCATCGGTCCCCGGTGGCGATCAGCACGGCGTCGATGTCATCGCGTACCAAGACATCAAACATATTGCGGTACGTTTGGCAATCATTATTCTGATGGTGTTGATCCACCATTTGCTTGACTGCTTCGCGTCGTGACGCCTGAGCGTCGGCGACCGCCACAAACTGCACTTCCGGATTCTTTAGGAATGCTCCCAAATCAGCCCTGCCCCGAGGACCAATCCCCAGACCTCCCATGACGATCCGTTCGCTCGCGGCCACGGCGCCGTTCAGCCCCAGGGCTTTTGATGAAATCAGTGTTGGGATTGCGACTGCTGACAGCGCACCCAGACTAACCCCCATAAATCGACGACGAGTTGTCCTTATGGATTTCGTCATGACTGAATCTCCTCCACATGACTGGGATATGTTTCTTGAATGAACCAAATCAACATGACACTAGTTTTGATCCCGAAAATCAGCCGGTCGAAGCCCCTTCTTGTAGCCGTTGAAGCCGAAATAGTTGGGTTCAAACGTGCCTATGATCTCCACGTTGGCTTTCTCAGGGATCTTGTCTTCCATTCCGAGACACCAGTAAACAGCATTGACAACCAATCGGCGAAGACCTTCGCTCTTGAAGTCAATGGCGGCTCCCATGGTGGTGGTGAAGACACGTCCAGGAGGACCGTTCTCCCAGGTGTAGGTCTTCGTCCATGCCACCGGCATCATAGGATTGTTCTTTTCACCCTGGACCGGCTGATCCTGCGGGGACATTCCTGCGAGAACCGCACCGAGGACCAGTGGTTGTGAATCTCCCGGCAACGGAAGCCTTACCCGGTAAACATCTGTTGGCCCCCAGATGTCCTCGCAGCCTCGAACAATGGGATGATTCTTCATTTCTGGCACGATGACCCCGCGAGTGCTTTCCTTGTTGTGATTACCATGATGAGCGATCCAGGTTTCGCCAAGGACGAGTCGGCCAAATCCACCTTCCCATCCAGGTTCTTTAGAATCCCAGCTCAAACGGGAATACTTCTTGCCCGGCGGGATGGCAAATGCATGTGTGGCCGTGCGAAACCCAATGACGGGCTTCCCTTTTTCGAGGTACCGCACGACATGTTCCATCTGTTCATCGGGCAAGTCCCGAAAGCGAGTGGCTATGATCATCAGATCGGCCTGGTCAAGTGATTCCAGACCGGGGATGTTATCCCGAACATTTGGTGCGATCTCGCCTGTCATGGGGTCAATTGCAAACAATACCGTGCATGTAAATCCATGCCATTTTGCCAGGATCTTGCCGAGCATCGGGAGGGCCTCTTCTGATCGGTATTCCTCGTCGCCTGATACCAGGACAATATGTTTGCCCACACCAGGTCCCTGTTGACCACGATATGTCACCCAAGGTGAATCCTCGAAGGCAAAGGCCAATGAGGAGAATAATACAATCGAGGCACATCCGATTGTAACGATGAACCTCACAAGTCTTCTGCGCTGCTCACACATAGTCGTGTCCTCAATTTCAATCATGTCCGAAGGTCATACACAGACAATTTCCGAACAACGGTTCAATCACCATTCATAACCGGCCTTGCGGTCCGCCAAGTGTGAAACACACTCGTAAAATGCCCCAAGTCAGCTATCAGGGGATATGGAGCACCTCACGTCCGCGGCCTTGTTGAATGAGTGGCACATAGTTTTCCAGATACTCGAGCGTTTGTGGATCGGTCAGATCAACAGTTGCCCTGCGCTCGGCCGAGAGATAGGCTGCCATCGTCAATTTGACGATTTCCCGTCCAAAGTTCCAGTCCATGAGCGCCGGCCGACTGGTTAACAAAGAGTCCAAAGCATCGACGTTCTCATCCACATAGCCGTACAAGTCCGGCTCGTTTGGCTGGACTGTCACCAATCCTCGTGTGGCCTGTTGCTTTTCCAAAGCAGCTTCGGCGTCGGCAACAGCGGCTGCCGCGACATCGCCAACGAATACCTCTAGCGGCGATCGCAGTGTGTTGAATTCGAACGCATAACCTGGGCCAAGCCCGTCAATCATAACACGGAGGCCCTGCTTATCATACATCCAGGATACGGTGAACTGAGCCTTGCTGAGGAAATTTGTTTCTGGATTCCGGAAAGTAATCAAGCCCGTCGCGAAATCATCGGCAGGGGTTTTCGAATAATCGACGCCGAATCGCTCCTTGAGCTGCTCGCGATACACAGGCCGCCCCCATTTCAGCAACGATAGATCAGCCTGAACTGCGACCGGCTGGAGGAATCCCAGCGGCTTATCGGGCGGTGTTAGCAGGTACCAGGCGACGGCCACGCTGTGGCATCCCATATCCGTCATCACACCACCGCCTTGCTGGACGGGATCCCAGAACCACGCGCTGTGCGGTCCTGCATGTTCCTCAGACGCCCGAACCAGCGTTAGCGGCCCCATTGTTTTCATCGCAGGCGACAGTTGCGTGCGGGCACCCTGAACTGCCTTCATGTGAAGCTGATTTTCAAAATAAATCAGCGGTATGCCAAACGGGCGCAACCGATCGATCATTTGACGAGCTTCCCGAAGATTTCTCGCCAAGGGCTTGTCACAGATTACGGCGCGAAGTTTGGCCCCCTCTTCGAGTGCCTTTCCAATTTCCTCGACAATCGAGACACGCGCGAAATTTGGAGCATAGATTGCCACAACATCCACGTTGTGGGCCATTTCCCTCACGGAAGGGTAAATGCGCCCTTCACCCAGCCTCTTAGCTTGCACGTATTGGGACAGTGCTTCTGGTGGACGGCGAGACACCAATCCCGCGACTTGGATTCCTCGAACCTGTTCGAGAGCACGAAGTTGAAAGCGGGCGTAAAATCCCCCACCCACGATCCCATAGCGAATTGCATCCATCGGTTATACCTCCTCTCGCAGCCTATCATTCGATTGCCCCACCGACTTGAATTGGTGTTTTACCTGGCCCGACTCGACACAGGGTCTCACTTGCTGTATGCATCCACACGCCAATTGGGACACAGTCGCGCACGCATAGTGTTACCCATGCGAACATCCCACACGCTGCCAGGGGCAATTTATGAATTGCCCCCTGGCGTTTTCGGGCAACGGTCGATCTGATCTCTTTGTAGATATTTGGTTGCGCGCTGTTGCGATCATGGTACGGTGCGAGAGGGCAATCTGCAACCCACCAGGGACATGGAATGAAGGGGTAAGTTACGAAGGATTCTTGTAAATCTTCCGCAACGCGATAGAATCCGTTCCAGAAACATGAATCGCAGCGTGAGTGGTGTATCCTGCGGTCTGGTTTTGCTCAGGGCTTTGCACATGTTCTTGTGCCCAAGGTGTCGTGAACCTTTGGAAAAGAAAACGACCGGTGGGCAGTCTGTTTTCGCATGTCCCACATGTGGTGGTTTGGCGATGGGCTGGTCTTTGGTCCGTCACCAGATACAGCCTTCCATCGCTAACAAGCTTTGGCAGCAAGCACGTTGTGAACAGCGACGTGAAGGGGCGCCCTGTCCCGCATGCCGACGTCATATGGCTCTCGTGCCGGTTGACGTTCCTGCGGGACAAATGTTTCTTGACGTGTGCCCAACCTGCTACATCGCCTGGTTCGATACGAAAGAATGGGAAACCTTGCCGCACCAACCGCCACCGATCCCGCGGGAACCAGAGTTGTCATCGGCGGCAAAAGAAGCCATCGCGCTCGCCAAGCTGAAGCAACTTCAAAAGCGTGAGGAACTTGATACTGAGTTGCCAGATCAGCCGTGGCAATGGATTCCTGCTGCGCTGGGATTGCCGGTTGAGCTTGACGGCCCCATGCTTCGTTGCTGGCCGTGGTTAACCTGGTCGCTCGTAGCCCTTTGTTGCGTGGTTTACGCCCTGACATTCCATGATATTGCGGCCTTTGCTGAACAACTTGGTTTCGTGCCCAAAGACGCTTTCCGCTATGGTGGGGCAACTCTTTTGACCTCTTTCTTTTTGCATGCCGGGCTGTTCCACCTGATAGGAAACATGTATTTCCTCCTTGTCTTCGGAGACAACGTGGAGGATTACCTGGGTCGCTTACGGTACGTGTTAATGCTCATGTTGGGTACAGCCCTTGGCGATCTCTTCCACGCGATTGGCGACCCGCGAAGCGATATCCCGTGTGTCGGCGCCAGTGCTGGGATCTCAGCTGTCATTGTTTTTTATGGGCTGCAATTTCCAAATGCTCAGCTTGGATTGTTTTTTAGAATTTGGTATGTCTTTCGCTGGATTCGTTTTCCGGCCTATCTGGGGCTGTTCGGTTGGCTTTTGCTTCAGGTCGCAAACGCGTACTTCCAGACCCTTGGGATTACCAACGTTTCAGCCCTTGGTCATCTGGGTGGAGCGACCATCGGAGCCATCTTTTGGTTTGTGTGGCGGTATTACGATTCTCTGGAACAGTTGTTCGGCGGCATCTCATCGCCACAGGACCGTCAATAGGGGACGGTGGCCAGCATGGTTTCCACTTCGTCTCGCTGCGGCAGAGAACTCTGGGCACCAGGTCGCGTTACCGAGATAGCCGCGGCACACATGGCCCAGCGGATCGCTTGATCCCAGGGAAGGCCATCGGCGAGGGCTGCCGCGAGAACTCCATTAAAGGCGTCGCCTGCTCCGGTCGTGTCCACGGCGTTGACACGATAAGCCGGAAAGGCTTTCGTTCTTTCCAAATCGTCAATGACGAGACACCCTTGGCTCCCTAATGTGATGACCACGTTCTTTATCCCCTGTTGCCGCAGGATGCGGGCTGCCCGCTCTGCCGATGCCTTATCACATATCTCCACGCCTGTCAGTCGGGACGTCTCTGACTCATTGGGAGTGATTACGTCGACATATCGCAGAATCTCAGAGGGAAGTGGACCGGAAGCCGGGGCGGGATTCAAGATCGTAAGTAACCCTGCTTCTTTTGCCCTTTTCAGACCGGACGCCACAGTATCCAAGGGTATCTCCAAGCAGGTCAGGAATACGTTTGCTGAATGAAAGACTGAGTCCGGAATAGAGTTCACATCGGAGGGCGATAGGAGGGCGTTCGCCCCTGAAGCGACGGCTATCATATTCTCCGCGTGCTGATCGACGATGATAAGAGCCACGCCTGAGGCCACCTGGGGTTTCACAACAACATGTGCGAGATCGATTTTCTCACGCCCAAGATGTGACAGGCTCTCCCGCCCAAATCCATCATCGCCGACAGCCGCAATAAACGTCACACGTGAAAGGCCTGCCCTGGCTGCCGCAACGGCCTGATTTGCGCCTTTTCCACCTTGGCTCTGAAAGAACGTTCCCCCAATGACCGTAGCCCCAGGATGAGGGAGTTCTGAGACTTTTACAACCAGATCGGTGTTGATCGAGCCGAGAACAATCAAACGCGATTCGCTCATTGTTGTTGCACGCTGTCAATAGTTCTTGGGCAATCAGTAAGTCATGGGACAATGCACGTGATCAGGTGTGACCATTCATCAATCTTACTTGCCAATACAAAACCGCGAGAAAATCCTTTCCAAAACGTCGTCACTATAAGCTGTACCGACGATCAGTGAAACCTCATCGAGTGCCGCACGGAGCGCACTGGCAATAGTTTCCTCCGGTGCTCTTGAGACTGCAAGAGCCTCTGCCTCGGTGAGGTCTTTGAGAACGCTTAAGAGCGCCGATTGGCAGCGAAGGGCTGTGGTGGTCAGGATCTCCGCCGTCGAGATTCGTTGCTGGGTAAGACGGTCCACAATAAGATCCTTAAGGTGTTCCAAACCAACTCCTGTTCGGGCACTTATCTTGACGGCATTCGGGCAAGCGTCAACGACTGTTTCACACACGTTAAGATCGATCTTATTCAAGACAACGACCGAGGTTGAGTCTTTTCGTTCAAGCAAACGTTGCTCGTCTGATTCCAAAGGTCGCGATGCATCCAAGCAAACAAGACGCAAATCTGCGCTCCGTACGAGTGTCATTGCCTTTTCCTGAGCTGCCCGGTCTGCATCTTGCCATGGGTGTTCAGCAATCACATCAATCAGTGGATGAGTGCTCTTGTTCTCCGCGGCGTCCGAGGCAGAACGTTCCTGAAAAACGAACGACTGGACGACGTGAACCAGTCCAGCCGTATCCACAAGCTGGAACTTGACACTTCGGTGTTCACATGTGGCCGTCAAATAGTCGCGGGTTGTGCCTGGAAGTGACGAGACGATCGCCCGTGTCCGCCCCACAAGTGCGTTGAACAGCGTGCTCTTCCCAACATTTGGGCGACCCACGAGAACCACCAAGGGCAATTCATCGGTGGTGCGGCGAGTGAATAAGCGTTCAATGATTTGTTCCACCGATCTTCTCGCTGCGGAAATGCACCGGCACAGTGTCTCCCACGTTAGAAAGGGGAGGTCTTCTTCGACAAAGTCGAAGCCCAGCTCCAGTTCAGCCAAAAGGTCCAGGAGTTCTTCCCGCAAATCATGAAGCGGTGTGCTCAATCCCCCGGCAAGCTGGTTAAGGGCGCATCTCAGCTCTTCGGTATCAACTGCGTCGATAACGCCGAGCACGGCCTCGGCCTGCGTCAGATCCAATCGTCCGGAAAGAAACGCGCGTAGCGTGAACTCACCTGGTTCGGCGGGCCGAACGCACAACTCGGCTAAGACTGCCTCCGCCAGCGGCTGGCAACACAGCATGTGAATTTCGGCAACGGCTTGACCAGTGTAGCTTCGCCTGGGCGGCCAGTAGTAAATCTCACATGGGACGAGATGACCGAGTTGCGGAATATGTAAACGGGCCGGTCGAATGACAGGTTCATTTGGCTCACAAGCACCGCCAGAATCATCGAGAATCACAACCCGACTGACAGCGTGCCAGGTCATGGGACCTGAAACCCGGATGATCAGTCGTGCACCGAAGCCCTTGGGGGTTGCAATTGCTGCAATGGTCTCCTCAGGGTCGCGCATGTTGAAAAAGACTCATTTGGTGAGTGCCGATCGCTGTCGCCGAGCCAATTTTTCCGACTGTTCTTTGTCGGCTGCCCTGAGCAACTGCACGAGCCATTGTGGCAATCGAGCTTTGACTTTCTCCCACCGATTAATTCGTTTCGGAGGCTCAGGCCGCCGATCGCTGGGTTTATGTGTTGTCTTCAATAGGATTTGGCGTTCCGCCATTCCCCAAAGGCTGGATGCAATAAAGTAGATACACAGACCGCTGGGTACCTTGTAAAAGAGGATACCCATGAAAACCATCATGAAATTCATGATTCTTTGCTGCATAGCCGCCTGTTCGTCCGCCGGCGGTGGCATCATTTTCTTCTGCTGCCAGAGGAATATGGCGATGGTCACGATTGGCAAAATGTTAAAGTATGGACCAAGCCCAAACATGCCCTGACCGCGATTGAACCACTCCGGCCAGAGAAAGCTCCAATTGAACAGCATGTCTGGCGCCGCTAAATTCGAGCACCACCGAATGGATTCAGAGATCAGCGGAGCCTGTCGCAGTTCCACGTCAATGGCCAGTGCCTTATATAGCCCGATGAAAATCGGAAGCTGAATGAAAAGGACCAAGCACCCTGAGAACGGATTGTAGTTATGCTGACGGAAGAGTTCTTGCGTTGCCCGGTTTCTCTCTTGAAGGTCCTTGTACTTTTCTTGAATTTTTTTGATCTCCGGCTGGAGTTCCTGCATCTTCTGTGCGTTCAGGGCCTGTTTCCGGCTGATGGGAAACATCGCCACCCTGACGATCACCGTCAACAGGATGATCGCAAGGCCGTAATTGAAGACCATGTAGTTATGAAACAGATGCAGTAGCTTGGTCATGGGATCTGCTACAAACCAGAACCATCCATATTGGATCAGTCCGTGCAAATCGTACGCGGTGAGGAGATTCTGACGCTTCGGGCCGGCAAAGACCGTGTAATCATGAATGAAATGATCACCTGGCTTGAAGGTGACCGGAATCGAGTGAACGCGACACGAAACGTTGGTAAGGTACTCGTAATCCGGCTCCACAGCACCCACTCGAATGGGGCGTGCCTCGTCAAACCAGGGTTCCTCGACCCGTGACTTCTTCGGAAGCATGATGACGGAGAAATACTGGGCATCCACCCCCAGTGCTGTAATTGATTCGCCCGAATCTTTCCACGGTGCACCCCATTTGTCCCGAACAATCGCTGGACATGCCACCAATTGGACCGGTCCTTTGCCTATGCGTACGGCAACATCCCGCAGGCCAACCGCTCCCCAACTGTTGCTCATTTTGCGTGCATACCAGGCACCCTCAGTCGGCAGACCATTGGGACCATCCAACTCATAAGCGATCTGATGAACATCCTGCCCGACGTTGATCATCTCAACAGTAAGATCAAAATGATAGTTTGGCGCATCCGGGTCAGAGAGTTTCTCGGTTGGCACCTTTGTCAGTTTATATGTCTTTAGCACAACCAATCCTAACCGTTCGCAATACAAGCCAAACCGCACAGATTCTCGGGGAGTTACATCTGCGTTGTTTGCTGATTCCGACCAAGTTTCAGGACGGCGGGGATCGGCCCCATCGGCGAGCACATGCCAGTTCTCAGAACGCATTCCCAGTTCGGGGATTTCTGAATGCAGCCATTGGAGATAGAGCAGCTCTTTTTCCATGGCGTCCTTGCTTTCTGCCATTCGTTCCTCGATTGTGGCTCGAATATCGGCAAGACGTGTCTTGTCCGCGACAGCTAAAGCCATTTCGAAGGAAAACGGAGCCCCCACCTCGCGACGAATGACCTTTAGTGGTGGCCGACGCAATCTTGTATTGAGCAGAAGTTCCTTGTTTCCACGACGAACTTGGATCTTCACCTCCTGACCAGGCCGACAGCGTGAAAGAATCGCTTGCAAGCTCCGTAAATCATAGACTCCCTGGTCCTCAACCATCGTAATAACGTCGCCCGGGAGCAACCCAGCTTTGGCCGCGGGCGTTCCGTGACCGACCACATCCACATGAACCCCGTCTTGACCGACGGGCGAATCAATCGCGATTTCCCCCAGATATCCGCCTGGTTGCTCGGTGTCGCAATACTGGAGGCTGCTCATCTCAATGGAGACGACAGAGGCTCCCCGACTGGACAACGTGATTAACATGCGATAGGGATCATTTGGGTCCAGTGATCCAAGAGTGAGATACCGTAAAGGTGCTTTTGAAACAGCACTGGATTTTTGGGCAGATGCAGTCTCGGGTTGAGCGGACTTGCTCGCGGGTGGGTTCTCGGCCGCGTGTTCTTCCGGCGTGACATCGGGCTTTTCAGCCGAATCTTTAGGTTTTCTCCCCGGCTGTTCGCTCTTTATCTTATCTGCCGAGTCTTTTTTTGCCACCGCCGGCGCAGCTTTTTCCCCGAGTTCGTTGGGGTTTGGAGAGAACACGGAGGACAAGTAGAGATTCAACACGATAATGGCCATTGACATGGCCAAAAAAGCGAAATACCTGGCCCAAACTCGGCTGTTATCTTGTCCAAGCATCGCAGTCCTTTTGGCTGTGGAAATCGGTCTTCGCGTTTATGATTGCTTTTGAGTTCGAACCGGTGACAATATCGCGTTGGGTTAGGACCCACCAGAAGCGGTGTCATGGTCAATGGTCAATCGCCTCGGACGGCTGATTTATCGCCCGTGACTCCAGTCAATCCCCGTAAGTGTAATTGTGAATGATTCGCGAAATTACGCAAGGTGTGAAAGGTACAAACAGACGAGGTCTTCGGTCTCCGGCCTTTTTTAGTTCCAATGCGAACTGTTGATCACAAGAATTAGGCAAGAAGATGCCCCGTGAGATAGCCCGGCCCAAATATCGAAGCATTGCCATCTTTTTTGGGTAGAGCCTTTCCACCCGAAATGGTTAGCCCTTCAAGATATTTGAGACACCACTGGTCTTGTGCCGACGGCAACGAAACGTTCGCACGGCAGTCACGAGCTAGAAGAATCAAGAAGATTCTGCCCAACAAACTGGCTGAGAAATTGGCGAAGTTGTTTCACCTCGCGTTTTGGAAAAATTTCCGCAATTACGACGTTCCCATTTTTTGACATTCTGAGTCTGCCCAGTGTTGCTGTTTGTGAGAGTTTCTCTTGCAACCCGGACCGCAATTCTTGTTGCGAGAACCCCACGGGGACTATCACGTACACAAAGAATTGGTGCCCGATTCGATAGACGCTCCAGTCTTGATGGAACGTTTTTGTGAAATCATTCAAAGGGACCGTCAAATCAAGCACGCAATCACCTGGTATGGGAGTGCTGACCTTTGGAACCATGAGGGATTTAGCAAAGAACTCACAGCGGCCGTTCTTGGTGGCCTCGTCAAGAAGTGCTTGAGCAGAGGCCAGCGTGGGAGGTAGCTCGCGGCCTATTTCACAGTACTGGGCCATGAGGCGAAAGAACTGAGGCGTATCCCTGGGTTCGATGACGTATAACCCCATTTCCCGTGCAAGCTTACCGAATCCCCGGAGATTCCGTCCCGGCCGCAACATGATGAGCTTTGCTCCAACCCCACCAATATCACGCCGGATGGCGGCCGCCTGCCGGATCTGGGAACCAAGACTTTCCACGCGGGAACCTTCTTCACTTTCCGCACGAAGCTTGCAATCGAATATCAAAATTCGCCCGTGACAATTGGCGATAACGTCGATCTCTTGAACCGATTGGCCGGTAGCCTCAGCAAGTTTCGCGTTGAGATCAACCTGCCTGATCCCCATTTCGAGAAGTGTCGCGGCAACGAACTGTTCGAAAAGAAATCCCGGCGGCATCTCACAAGGAACCCCCGCTCGTTGAAAAGTCGCCTTCCAATCCCAGTCTGTTTCGATACCGCATTTAACAAGGTCCACGATAGGAAGACGTGTGGGAGTTTCGGAGACCCATTGTCGCTCCGCTGCCGTGCTTGACTGCGCTTGCACAATAAACCGGACCGGGATGTCATCAGTTTCGGAAGGGTCAATGGACAGCGGCTGCAAAGAGTCTTGTTGGTCGGTTTTTCTCCAACGGAACCACTCGCCCGAAAGCTCGCCGTAAACCACCTCCGTGTTGGGCCGGTCCATGGCACGAATAGCGCCGGCAAACATCAGTTTAAGTCCACCGGTGGCATTGATGATCCACTGTCGATCAGGCAGTTCCCTTTGCCACAAGTCAATTTGGTGTAAGACGTCTTGCGGAAGTTTGCCACCGGGCTTTTCAGGAAGGTGCACAGTGATTTCGGGAAAGACTTTGCGAACAAACTTAGCAAATCGTTCCGCTGGCTCTGCCGATCTTCCGGGGTCGCTCGTATAGTAGATGCACAGGTCTTCAATACCACCTTCATGTTCATGCCAGTGAACCAGGCCCTGGATATTGGGCCAAAGCTGCTCACTGGCAAGGACGACCATGGCCTGGGGATACACCGGTTGGACAGTACGTGTCATTTCGAGAGTGTGGGTGTGCAGTGCTATATACGTTCTGGTTTACATCGCCGTCCGGTTGCGTTGCGGCTTCTTTCAGTCATTCTGAAGCAACTGCGAGTTCAACGTCGTATTAGCTCTGAGAATACCAGCTCTCCCACTTCACCTTCTTTTGTTGCCACCACTGTTCTGGGTGGTGGGCCACCGAAACTGTATCGCCCGGATGGACCCGTCGGAGGCGAGTGTGATGGAACTCACAATCAGAGTGACTTCCTGGCCGGGGGTTACGTCAGCTGGCACGTCCGAATTATTGACGATTGGGCCCGGTGTCGGGTCGCCCTTAGCGAGGCGGGCTTTCCATCCACCTTTCTTGGTTTTCTCCTCGAGCAATATGGCAACCACTGGATTGTTGGCTTCCGGCAGAGCCTCGCTGGATTGCTTCCGATGACGTGCGGTGTGCGTCAATGAAACGTTGGGTACGGTGTCATTCGGCGAACTGTTGTCTTGGATGCGCGCTCGCAGCTTCGTCATGAAGTAAGGAAGAAACTTGTTACTGAGAAATGCTTGATTGGTCTCGAAACCGCCTAGCAGAGATGACGGAAACGCGATCACACGAAGGGCAAGCGATTTGTCGGCAGTTTTGGCGAAGTGCAGCAGAATCGGGGATGCGTGCCGGTCCAACTTTTTGCCACTGCGATCAAATGCCATGAGCTTTTCGGGGGGCTGGTGATTTTTCTGGTGAGGCAGCGGGTTGGGCAGCGGCCCGTGAATTTGCCGGGGTAACCCCAACGCCAGTTTTTCAGGGCAGTGTTTGCCATGCCCAGTGTCTTTAGGGGCCAACGCTGTATCTTCGTATGCCTGCGCAACTTCGTCTAAGGCCCGGTATGGATTTCTCCATGGCAAGTTAACCTGCGGCCAAAGGATGCACTTGGCCAAGCTAGGAGATTCTGCATCGCGCGCGTTTTTGACCTGCTCTGACAATCCGCAAGAAGTGCGGAATTTATCGGCCAAAACCTTTATTTTTTCCATCGAGTCAATGGTTTCGATGACAAGATCCTTGAATGATCCAAAACCCTTGCGCCAACGAGACCCCACCCCGCCGTAATGTGTGAGCAACCACAGGGCCGCCTGCGCCTGCTCAAGCAGGATTTGGGCCGGAAGAGGTTCAGCGGCTTCGTCCGAAGTAAAGCATCCTGGCCTGGTCACTATCCGCACGGCCCAGCGAGCAGGTGGATGCACCCAGTATCGCGTACGTCGCTGCCCGTGACTCACCTCGTCCATTCCGTATGCAGCATAGAAGAGCCCCTGGGTGGTGTAGCCTCTGGCGAGGACGATACCAAGTGAACCCAGCCTTTCGTCATCGGGTTCCAGTCTGAGCCTTCCCGACCTGGTGGTGCCTTCCCGCTTGTACATGAACGGTTCTACACTCATGTCTCCGATTCGAGCCACTGTGATACGGACAGGGCTGCCTCGTTCGGTACTACCCCACACAGCAGCTTCTAAGCGAGCAAGTGTCTTTGCATCGACGTGTCCAGCATGCATGGTCCGCCACCACCAGCGGAGCATCCCCCGCAAAGTCGCCGGGCGTAGGTCGCAATCCTCCTCCCCTTGGTTAGGACCTGCCAAGAAGGCGGGCGTCACCAGTTCCAGCTCGCACGAGAACTCTGCTCGTCTTTTCTTCTCCACGGCGGTTTGCCAAGTCTTTCGGACCTGTTCAGCCGATAATTGCTCTGGTACTGTCGTGACCTTAAATGCTCCGTAGCCCGAGGCCGTTTTCGCTCCGGCTCCTTCGTATTCCAAGGCGCCGACTAACCATTGTATCGCGAGGTTCAAAAGCTCCTCCGACACATCAGCTCGTCGCTTGGCCACAGCAAAGCGAAACGTGTGACCTGCAGGGACTGCCAAAAAATAAACGGGAACAGGAGAATCCCAATCTCCCGGCGGTTCCTGGTTCTGGTAGTAGCTTGGATGATGATTATTCAAAATGTCGCCGACCAGCGGCGTCCATTGCTCCGGCCAGGCATCGAAGAAAACGATTTGCCCCGCAGATGCCTCCTCCGTCGCATCACTTGCCCAGCCAAAGACGTCGTTGATAAGTTGCCCAGCCGACGGTTGTTTTTCCGCTGGTTGTGCCGGCAACCACACGGTTTCGGCGTAGGCTCGCGCCATGCCTTTTAAGCCCGTTCCCGGCAAATACACAAAGCCGTAGATGGGATGCAAACAGATGCCGGCGTTCTCGAGCGCGGATGCCCGGGCAAGATGGAGCGTAAATGGACCAACCGTCTCTGCTCTGAACGAAATTCCTTCTTTGGCAGCTACAACTGCATGCCAGCGTTCCGCAAGTTTTGCGTAATCTAATCCGGGGGGCTCAGACTTGGATAAACTGACGAGTGTCTGAATAGTGGGCTTTTGGACTCTCTCCGACAGTTTCCCTGTATCCCGATCGCTCCCACGATCCCCTGGGGTCGCAAACAGGGTATCATCCCAGGATTCGACGTACTTGTCGAGTTGTAAGCCCAAGTGAGTGTTTTGACTTAAGTAAGATCGGACGGACCGTGGTAGCGGTACAATCATAGCCATAAAACTGTCTCCTCATTGATCGGCCATGACGTCACTTTCAGAGCCTTCCGCATCGGCGAATCGATTTAACCATTGCAAATAAGCCAGAACCTCGTCCGTCGCCCAGCGAAGGAAGTCGGCATCGCCCTCGACGACTGCTTTCAAGAGAGCCGTATCATCAGGCTTAGGTTTGTTGCTGCCGGGATTGAGCCGTTTGTCAAGGATCCAATCTCCCAACTCACAAAGTAAATCCGGCGCGTATTTCTTAGCTTTCAAAAAAGCCAGGGCCTGACCCAACCCCGATGCGATAATTCGAACTGGCAGTTTCTTCGCTTGGCCATGAAACTTTGGAAAACCCTTTTCGTTTGCCTTTTTCACTGCTTGCACAGCTTTCCACGCATGTTCCGCGCGACGTTGTTCCAATGTTTTTTTGTCTGGTTTTGCTGCGGCAGACATGTCTGCAACTCCTCCGCCAATAAACTTTGAAACGATAGGGTTATGGTCAAGGCATCACGCTGTGACGTGCACCGCACATAAACCTTTGCCCGTGGTTTCGTCTCCACCAATTTGAAGGACACGTGCATTTTGGACGCAATGCATGACTTTTTGCAGCACCTCGCTTGCATCCATCTTTATTTCTCCCTTTCGACTCGCATTGCCCAGTAGCAAAGAATACATGATAGTCTCGGCGGGCAAAAATTCTTGATAAAAAAGCGCGCCCTGCTTGACCGTTTTTCGATCGCAATCGAGCGCGATCCGTGCAACGATCTCTGTCGCGTGCTCTACAAAATGCGAAAAGTCGTTATCGTCCAACACGACCAGATGCGAGGTTACTCGGTCTTGCGTGTACTGGTCAGCAACAGCGTGGTTCGCCAACCATTGTGCAATCGAATCGCTCTGGCCCGCTATCCGAAAATCAAATTCTTCCAGCACAATTAGTGGTTCTTGCGAACGTTGTACCATCAGCGGGGTATTTGTGGGTACAAGGGCTTTGTTGTTGGCTGGCCAATTGTTGGGGAGTTGCAGTGACGAATTCATGCCCACCAAGTCGAGATCACGTTTCAGCCGTTCCAACACCGTGCGGCAGGTTACCCAGGCAAATACCCCGCGCAGCGATCTCACAGGGTACGCGAGAATCCTTGCATCGGTCACGGCCAGTGCTCCGGCATGGGCGCTGCTCTCGTCAACTTCTCCTGGGCCAAAGATGGCAACAAGTTCCGGGTGGTTATTGGCCTGTTCACGGCGACTCTTGCCACCTGCCGTGCTCGGCGGATCGGCGCTGTACCGATCGAGGATGCTTTCCCGGTAAGCATCGCGTAAGATCCCCTTGAGGGCCGATCCCGCAATTGTCGGCCAGCGGGTGTGCCTCTCCCGCTGGATTGGCAAGTCCACGGTCCCCAGTGCAGTGCCAGAGCCAGGATGCAATGCCGTTTGTGCGTGGATGAAGAGCAATCCACCTTGTGTCTTCTTGGTTTGAGTGAAATCAGTCATCATTCCAGACTCCTTGCAAAAAACAGCCCCAACCTTGTTGTCGGTCCTGTGGCTTATCAGACAACGGTTTGTGATCAGACAACCATTCTGTCAATTTTTCAGGAAGTCCATCCAGGAAATAGACGCTACCTGCTGCAGCAGCGAACCGCGTCGGCTTTGGCCCCCTTTGCGAAAGGTCCCATCCTGAGAGAGCGACTTCGCCCGGCATTGCGGCGGCTACCAAATAATCCTGAAACCGCTGAGGGTACCAGCCAGCCTCAAAGAGTCCGGGAGTCGTCAGCACAAGCAGGGGCTTCTGATCCTTCTGTGGGACCACGTGGGGAAGTTCGATGGGTGTGTCCAAATGCTTAACGGCCACATGTCTTCCTTCACCTCCCCATCGGAGAAAGGATACAGATTTCCAGGTCGTTTCCTCTTCCGCGGGGAGTTTCACTTCCATATAAAAGGCGACGTTGTTTCGTAGAGCCAAAAAGTCTGCAGCATAAATGTAGCTTTCCTCAGAGGTTAAGCGATCGGGACTGACTGCAATGCCGGTGCGGTCATCATAACCGAATAATTCATCCGCTCTGACGAGGTCAACCTGATCCGGTTTTTCGTTTTGAAGAAACTTCTGCATTCCCCCCGCTGTAATAAAACCGCTCCATGGTTCGATGTCTTCCCGAGTTGGCACCCAGATTGGACGCATGCCCTCTCGCGGGGCCTTCCAACCAGGTAATTTTTGCTCTTTACGCAACGGTCGCGCGACCCATATTTCAGAGGGTCTATTCTGCGATTTCTTGAACGAGTAGATCGTAGCGGGTGCAGGAAAAAGCAACTCCCATTTAGAAGGACTGGAATGTTCGGACGGGGCGCGATCGCCATTTCTTACCCTTGTCAGCCAGGGGCCCCGGACTTGAATACCAAAAAACCATTTTGGGACTCCCGATTGCCTCGCCACCTTGCGCCAGCAAGCCTGACGCTCGCGAATTGACAGACGCGGTTGGTTTATCTCGCACCGGAAAGATTCGTGTATTCTTTCAAAGTCACATCCTATTACCTGGCCAAGGGCGGTTCTGACCGCACCCACCAGGGTTTGCGGTAAAGGTAGTCCAGACGAACCTCGCGACGACAATCCAAATGGCCGAGCATCTCGAAAGAACAAAACATCTAGCGGTTCCAGCAAAGCTGCCACACGCTTGAATTGCCCAGTCATTCATCTTTCCTCCTGGCTAAGAACGCTGCCGTTTGGCATAGCGTGAGAAAGTTTTCCAGTAACTTGTCCTTGGTAAAATTGCGTTCCGGAACAGCCTTCATTTTGTCGCAATAGTCATTGAACTCGTTTATCAACTCTTCACCGGCATGTTTCGGATTATCAGGCCAAAGAAGTCTGCGGGTATCCTCTTCCGCCCGATTCACTTGCCGGCGCATCTCAGCACAAACGGCGTCTCGAGGAAGCCCTTTTAGCACGGGCAACTCCTGATAAAGGTGCCTGGCCCACCGGTCAGACGCACCCGTCTTGCTTTGCCCAGAGGGTGTAAACGCCTTGACCCAGCCATTAAGCGTCTCCGAAAAATCCCAAGGACACAGAGCCGTCGTGTGTTCCCCCGACCGCCGGCAGACAGTGATGGCGAGAATGTCTCGCCCGCTGCTCTTGGCGTGTTTTTCAGCTTGCTGGGCGGTCTGCAGGGCAAAACGCAGGTCCTCTTTATAATGCACAACGGCAATACCCGCGCTGAGTGTGGCCCGCTCGCGGTATTCGCTCTTGGCCATCTCCCGCGACCAAAGCTCGCTGAAAGTGTCACGGAGGGCTTTCGCACAAGCGATGGCCTGGGTGGTCGGCAAGAGGGCTAGGACATCGTCACCGCCGCAGTAGATGAAAGTACCCAAGTGAGCAACCACGATCTTTTCGACTTCATCCAGGGCAAATGTGGCAAGGGCACGGCTGATTGCCTTGGGATGCTTCCGCCCCGGCTTGCCCCGAAGGTGGCGCCCCATCCGATCACCATCCATCACAAGGACGGCATAATAAGTTGGAGGGCTTCCCTGTTTTTGGCGTTTTCGCTTGATAACGTCCGATATCTCACCGGGACACTTGTCTTCGTCTTCCTGGTTTGGCTTTGTCCAGTGCAGCCATTGGCCGCTCCAGACACCGTGCTGTTTTCGGACTTCCCCAGGATCGAGTTCAGGAGGCTCTCTCAACCACTCGACGGCAGCCACGGTGGCGGTATCTTCGAGCCGCATCTTTCGGGGGTCGGCATTCAACTCGTGAGAGAAATACGCAGGCCAGGAAAACCGCTTGACAAGGCTCACTGCGCAAAGACGTTCACCGGAACGAACCTTCGTCCCTCGGATATCGACCTGCTTTGCCACAGTTTCCCAGAACCGCGCAGATTCGCCGAGTTCTGCCGGTCCCATTTGTTCATAGGTTCCAAGCAACGAGCACTTGGCTGCGAACATCCCCCGTGGATCTGGCGCCGGCCGATAGTTCGTGACCTTCCTAATTGCTTTATGTGCGGCATGTACCCTAGTGGCAAGCTCCGCCCGATCGGTCCAAAGTTTGTCCTCTTCCTTTGCATTTTTCCAATTCTCGCTAGTCTCCCGCTTTCCCAGCAAACTTTCCAGGAGTTGTGGTGTGCAATCGCCCCACGGCACAACCGCGACTCGGACATCGAAGAATGAATCGATCTGCGCATCCCAAATGAGGCTAACAGAACTGTCCCAAGCGTCGATGAAACGCTCGCCGTTGGTCCCTGATTGGAACAGTCTCTTGTGAATTTCCCCTGTCAATTGGTCACGGACGCAGGTGGCAACTTCTCGCCACGATTCGTAGAACTTTTGTTTGCAAGCTTCCGCGAGATCTTCGGCGTGATCGGCCGGGACTTCTGCCAGGAATCGGTTGGGCAGGCAGGGCGAGCGAAGGTTGCGATTCAATTCTTCGCGCGACATGGGATCACGAGTCATGTCTGGCTCGATGAAGGCCTCTTTTCCGTGCTCGGCCAGAATCGGCTCCATCGCCTGTCGGGTCAACCAGCTCAACAGAAAACTGCCCGTCCAAAGGTCCCGCAAAGAACGAGCGGCCCAAATGAACGATTGAACGGGTCCCACGGAAAAGACGATGAAAGCATTGTCATCCATGGTGTTTCCCCTATGTATTCAGACAGAATACCTTATTTGGCATCAGACGAGCCCCTTGCCAATGAGTTGCCCAGTCATTCCGCAAAATTCGTTCACCACAGAAAACACGCCCTAACGAATTCCCTCTCTTGTCCCAACGGTAAACGATGTGCCAATTATGTGCCATTACTCTCAACATGTCAAATCGGGTGGACGCTTTCATTTTGTTCAAACCGTAATTGCCGTGATCTGTCTCGTAGGTTCTGCAGGTTAATGATTTCCGCCACCTCAAATGTTGGGGGGACATCTGCGGTGGGGCGCAAACGCAAAATTGGCGGGAAATGCCCAATCCTGCCGTGCAACTCCGCCAGGACAATGCAGGCGATGGGGGCAAAAGAAGGTGGGTTGACAAGTATTGAAAGTGTCTGCCATTGATCCGGGGTCAAAGGGACCTGGCTCAATAGTTCCTGCGTTTGCTCAAAAAACGGTCGTTGGGGATCAAGTTGACATTTCACTTCAAGCACCTTGCTGATCCGCTGGCCCGTCATCGCACGGATCTGCTTTTTTTGATCCGATGTCAGTGGGTGACCGAAATTGAGAATCCATAGACCCGGCATGGTTCGTCCTTTCCAATGAGTCACAATATTTGAAGATGTCCTTCTTCTAATTCTTTACGATGATGAGGTCGCGTTTCTCACAGGTGGCAATCCGAAAAACTTACGCCACCAGGGACGCTGAGCAAAAGCAAGGGCAGTTCGCAGCTCTTGTACTTCACGCTCGAGCTGGCTGTTCTTTTCTTCAAGTTCTTTGTTTTGGGTCTCAGCCTGTGACCGAAGCCCCTCGGAAGTCTGGATTTTGAGTTCCAAGTCCTTGACCCTTTCACTAAGGCCTTGGCATTTTTGCTCCAAGGATTCACGAGCTTTTTCGGATTCGGCGTAAAGGTCTTCCGCTGCATGTTGTGACTTCTCTGCTTCCCTAAGTTTTGCAGAAACCAGCTGAAACTGGTTTTTTAGTTCGCGGTAATCTTCCACCAGCTTTTGATATTCGTCCGGCGATTCGGAAGGCAAAACATATTCCTCTGAAGGCGGTTGCCAGGGTGAAAACTCATTGAGAGATGATTCAAAGTTGCTCATTCTCTGTCCTGGCAGCTTTTTTTCGTACTCGTCATGGGAAAGGTAGAGCAAACACACATAGAGCCGCTCGCCGCGAACGAAGCCCGCGATCCGCTCGGCCTGATGAGGCATCTTGTAAACTTGCAGGTCTGTGCCCGTGAAACTATGCAAATGATGGTTTCGCCAGAGCGGATCCTGAAGCACAGTCAAGAAATGCGTGATTCGCTTTCGGATATCGCCAGAACTCTTGGCGTACGCCTCTTGGGCTTGGGGGGAAAGATAGATTCGCTTGACGTCTCTCTCCCATGCTTCGGCTACCAGAAAACCAAAGCTGGAAAGAGTTACATAGCCCGCTTCATCTTCCTCTAAAAGAGACTCGTACCACGTTCGCTCATGAAAAGGCAAGCCCGGGATCTCAGCAAAGAACTTTTCTTTCGGCAGAACTCCCTCCTTCCTCAAGAGTTGTAATGCCCGTCGAGCCTGGCCAAGTCGTTCATAATCAAACTGAATGGGCACGGGAGGGAGGTGGATCAAGGTGTTACTCTGTTCGAAAGTGTAGATGACGTCAATCCGATGAATCAGGCCGAAAAGCGTCAGATACGGAACAACGGCTTTAAAACCGCCGGTAGCATTCAATATCGGTTTGCGATTGATGGGATCCTCTTGCGACCACTCTACGCATTGTTCCCGCAGAATCCGGAAAAGATTATGGAGGCCGACCTTCCGGAATCGGCTGGGGTCATTAATCTGAAGTCCTTCAACGGACTGGATGAAAACGTTTAGCCCCAACTCTTCCTGCAAGACGTCTCGCACAGCCTCGGCACATTCCCGGCCGTCGTCTGTCTCTGTGTGAAGGAGAACAATCTGGTCGTCGGGGTTCAGCGAAACGCGAGAAAGACTATTCGTTTCCGCACACAGCTTAACGAAGAATGAATCGGGGTGCTGACGGTCAGCCTTGAGCCGTTCCAAGTACTCNTGAATGAGTCTTGAATTTCCAAGCGAGGCTGAATGATTTCCCACAGCGCGACGTGCGTTGGTAAGGATGGAAGTCCCCGTTGTGCAGACAACCCTTCGCATGTCCTAAATCCCTGCTATGTCATGCCAGTGTTACCATGGGTCCATGGAACCGGTACGAGCAATAACGAATCTAGAGAATCAGGGCGTTATGTCAATGGCTAGCAACCTAATGAAGAAGTAAATGATTCGGGCGATGATAATAATGACTGGGCGCATGTGCCGTGAATAGGATGCCAATCGAAGGCACAGCATGAACAGAAGAACCGCGGCCAACAACAGGAATTCGTTTGTTCTTGCAGCCATATTTGTGGTTCCTTGTGTTATCGCTGCCGAAATATCACTGTTTCATGATCGCTTCGGTGCCTGCTTCGGCCATCTTTTCTCCCGCGAAATATCCACCCACGGCGCCAGCAACACCTCCTACGGCCCCACCGATTGCAGTTCCAAGTCCCGGGCAGACTGCAGTGCCAATTGCTGCGCCTGCGGTGCCACAAACTTTTCCACCGACCCAGGCCCCAGCCCAGCCACCAGCGAACCCGGCCGCATTCTTCGCGTGTTCCAGATTTCGTTCTTGTTCGGTGATTGTTCCTTTCCTATAAGATTCCTCAACTTTGTAAGACTCGTAAACTCTCGTTCCTGCATCCACGGCCGCTGCTGCCGGACCGGCGACTTTGGCCGCTCTGTTGAGTCCGCGAACAACAGACGCCGCCTCGGATGCAGCACGAACTTCCGCAGCTGCTGCTTTTACCCCCTGGCTTGTGCCGCGCACACTCTTGCCTGCAGCTTGTTCGGCAGCCATTGCCGCACGAGGCACTTGACCCGATTGCTTCATAGGAACACCGCCTTCCTCGGCCGCCTGGAGCACACGCTTTGCTGGAGTCTTCGGACCACGAGAGGTTCCTTCACCTGCTTCGCGGACGGCCCAGCCATTAAGACGATAACGCTGGCCTATCTCTTCTGCGAGCTTGGCAGCTTCTCGGAAATCATTGGCGGTTATGTTAAGCGGTTCCAGCACAGGAGGCTTCGGTGTGCCCAGAATATGTGGGGTACGGATGACCTCGACCCTGAGTTTCCCAGTTCTTGCGGCTTCGACAATTCGGGCTGCGGTCTGCTTTTCGGCGGCCGAGGCATTCGAGCTATGCAGAACTTTTTCAGCTGACTTAACCGCCCATTGGGGTGTGCCTTGGGGGTAACTGTAGGCGTTGCAGAGTGCCGAAGTTCCACCCTTAGCTTCAATGACGACGATCTCGCCGGTCTTGGGGTCGAAGTAGACCTGATCTGGCCCCTGAGGGAGCATGCGACCCCGCCCATCAAAGATGGTTTTGTATCCCGCTCGCTGAGCATAGTCGCGTGCCCCCTTTTCACCAATTTCCTCGGCGATTTGTTTTTTTTGTGTGTCATCAGCATTCATCCATTCCAAGCGGAAATCGCCGGCGACAGGTGCCCCGGTAACTGGGTCGATAAGTTCAGGCCCCACCGCAAGTGCCTGTCCGTGGCACACATTTTGGCCGAAAACTGCAAAGAACACGGTCAGAACAATGATCAAGAAACGGTGAATTCGAACGAACCAGCTCATCATGGGGAACCTCATTTTCAAGACTGACGCGAAATTGACTAAGCCCATCTTCTCTCTCCAACCGCCCAACACTCTCTAGATACGTCTAGCTTTCGGGGCAAATAACAAGCCATTTTTGTGTTCCTCCACAATTTGGGAGAGACTTGCCGAATTGTTGCGAAAAGAGTAGGATAGTCACTGTCAGGATCGGAGGTATCAGGATATTCAGAGGAGGTGCGACGGATGGCGTACGGATACTTTATTCAGGGATGTCCGACGTGTGGTCGGAAAGTTCAAATTCGTCTCGATTACCTCGGGAAATACGTGACTTGTCACCATTGCGGAGCCTCATTTCTCGCCTATGGGCAGGAGCCACCCGAGGTGACGGATGACGAGGGACGGGAGGCACCACATCCTAATGTTGCGTTGAGAACCGTGTGGCGAGGCGATCACTCGGTTGTGTGGCCTTTTGGACCAGAAGATGAGTGATGCCTTGGGCTACCTCACAGCAATCAGGCTCTTAAGAGCGACAACTGCGGTCGTGGTATGCTCTTCGTAGCTGCCTGAATAACGAGAGATTTAATTTGACACTCTCGCTCATTCGGTGTCTGGTCTCTTCGACGCGTCGCCGAACGCGCATGACGATATGTACGACGCTGAGCAGAGAGAAATCTTACTTCTTTCTTGGTCGGTATAGGTCGGTGGCCGTTCCATAAAAGACTTCGGCCGCAAAGCCGAGCGTCTCGCACAGCGTGGGATGAGGATGAATTGTATCAACCACGTCCCGAACAGAGGCGCCCATTTCGATCGCCAATGTAGCTTCGCCAATCAAATCACCTGCACCTGGACCAACAATTCCACAACCGAGGACCCGTTCGCTTTTTGGATCAATGATCCATTTGGTGAATCCTTCCGTCCTCCCGACCGCCTGGGCGCGACCACTTGCCGCCCAGGGGAAGACTGCCGATTCATACGCAATTCCTTTTTGTTTCGCCTCGGTTTCCGTAATCCCCGTCCATGCGATCTCCGGATCGGTGAAAACCACCGCTGGGATGGCCCGTGGCTCAAAGGCGACGTTGTGACCAGCCATGGACTCAACGGCGGTCTTTCCTTCATGGGCCGCTTTGTGAGCAAGCATGGGCTGGCCAGCGACATCCCCAATTGCGTAGATTGCCGGTTCAGACGTGCGTCGTTGCTCATCGACGACAATGAATCCGTGGGTATCAACCTGGACCTTGGTGTTTTCCAAGCCGAGATTATCACTGTTGGGGCGTCTGCCGACGGCAACAAGAATTCGCGAGAATTGCTCGGTCCCGCTGTTGGCCCCTTGGAAGGTGGCCTCGATCCCATGAGCGGTTGTTCGCACACCAGAAACCTTGGTGTTAAGGTGAATCGCTGAGAACAGCCCCTCCAATCGTTTTTGGAGTGGCCGAACGAGGTCGCGGTCCACTCCGGGCAAAAGGCCATCCATCATTTCGACAACCGTGACTCGACTACCGAGGGACGCATAAACCACCCCCATTTCCAAACCGATGTATCCTCCACCGACAATAAGGAGCGACTCGGGGATCTCTGGCAACTCGAGGGCGACAGTCGAGTCCATAATTCGCTCTCCACCGGCCTGAAACATAGCAGGAACGACCGGCCGAGAACCAGTGGCAATAATACACCGGCTGAATCGTAAGACGTTGTCAGTTAAGGAGCTACCATTCACAGGCAAAAGCTGCAAAGTCTTAGAGTCTTGGAAGCGGGCGCGGGCTTGAACAATCTCCACCTTTCTTTTTGCCGCAAGCTGCTTAAGTCCACCTGTTAAAGTACTAACCACCTTTTCCTTTCGGGATCGAAGCTTGTCGATTTCGATTTGAGGCGAAGAGTACGCGATTCCCCAATCCTTCAATTCATTTGTTTCCGCGATCACGCGGGCGACGTGGAGCAAGGCTTTCGAGGGGATACATCCGCGGAGCAGGCATACGCCACCCAGCCGCGGTTCCTGGTCAACGATTGTCACTTTCATCCCCAGATCGGCTGCCAGAAAGGCCGCTGCATACCCACCTGGACCACCACCGATGACGACAAGCTCTGTATCCATTCTCGGTTCTTCTCCACGACACAACAAAAGTACCAGTGAATATTGGCCTTCGCCCACACCGATGCTGGGCATCCGGTTCGGCGAGCTGCACGAATCGGGCACCACCCCTTAACTAACCAGCAGCAATTTTCCGGGATTTTGCAACCAGTCGATAACTTCGTTCAAAAATCGTGCTGCCGCAGCGCCATCCACAAGACGATGATCATAGGAAAGGCTGAGCGGCATCAGATACCGCGGGACGATCTGCCCTTCCCGAACAACGGGAATCCAACGCGACCGACCCAGAAGCAGAATGGCTACCTCTGGATAATTAATGATTGGTGTGCTGTAAACGCCGCCGACGGCTCCCAGATTACTGATTGTGAACGTTCCACCTCTGAGTTCATCAACCGTAAACTCGGCGTTACGTGCTTTTCTCGCGACTTCATTCAATGCCCGTGCGAGATCGGGAATACTCATTTCATCCGCATTTCGCACAACCGGAACCACTAATCCCCGAGGGGTATCGACCGCGATTCCCAAATTGACGTACTCTTTGTAGATAATCTGTTCGTTCGCTTCATCCAGCGAAGCGTTGAGCAGCGGATGATGCCGGAGCGCCAGACTCACAGCCCGCATGACAAACGGCATCGTTGTTAGTTTTAGCCCTTCGCCAATGAAATCAGGCGGGACAGACTTCCTCAAGTTCTCGAGGTCTGTCACATCTGCGTCGTCAAAATTTGTAACGCGCGGAATTGTTGTCCAGGACCGCGTCATTTGTGCCGCGATTGTTTTACGAATCTTGGTCATTTTCTCGCGACGCACAGGCCCCCAGGGATCCTTGTCAGGCTCCCCTGGAGGGACAACCGGGCTTGGAACGCCGGCTTTGGTTGCAGGGGGCGGTTGTTGCGCTGCCTTCGCAACATCCTCGATGGTAATACGACCATGACGTCCCGTACCCCGAACCACAGCCAAGTTAACACCCATTTCCCGCGCCAGCCGCCGGACCGCTGGTCCCGCTGGCAGAACACCAGCAGATGGCTCTGCCACCTGAGTCGAGAGACTTTGGGTCTTGGTTATCGCCTCGGGAGCTAGGGAAGCGTCGGCTGAGACAGCACTTGGGGCTATAGTGGCTGAATCCTCACGAGATGGAGCGCGATCGGCAGGGAGTTCCGCTTCCTTGGTCGGAGACGCTGGCCCCGTCACGGCCGTTTCACCTTCCACGATCAGCAGGGGCTGTCCCACCTTGACCGTATCCCCCTTTTTGACAAGCAGCTTCGTCACCTGACCGGCGTAGGGACATGGGATTTCCACGACCGCCTTGTCGGTCTCCAGTTCAATGACGGCCTGGTTCCCAACGATGACGTCGCCCTCCTTGACGAGAACGTTGACGACGTCACCGGATGTCACATTTTCACCGAGATTTGGAACTGTGAACTCAACAGGCATATGGCCCAATCCTTTTCGCTCACTCGGGAATAGAAACTCCCCCCGAAAGGGTCACCACTTGCTAGCCGGTCACAAGGACTGGCGGCACCGCTCAATCATGATCGCCCATCAGCGTGTACCAAAACCCACCACGAGACTGCTGATAGAACCTGTTTTACCTGAAATTATTATCCGAGTGTCAATCCCACATCCGTTCCGGTTTGCCAGAGAAGCCCGCCATCACAGCAGCGCGATAACCTTGACACCCGGTCCGTGAATTACTTTCCGGTAACAATCACAGTTTGCGGAGATTTGCGACTCCAACTTTTCGTGCCTCGAGTTCTGGGTCGGCGCTCAGCGGCAATTTCACGACGCGACCAAATTCGGCTGCCTGGTAAACCCCCAGGATGATTTCGACCGAGCGACGGCCTTCATAGCCATCGATCAGGGGCTTTGTGCCCTCCTTAATTGCACGGACGACATCAGCAAACTGGCGAGCGTGCCCGTGATACCCAATAGCCGCGGGGTCCGAAGCCCCACCACCCCCGCTGACCTTGGATGCCATTTTCTGCCGGATGATTTGATCATCCGGATGTTCATCTGAAAAATCCCATTTAATGATGTCTTCTTCTTCCATCACGGCGGAACCACGATTTCCGTGAAGTTCGATTCGCTTCAGATAACCGGGATAAGCCGCCGTGGTGGCTTCGAGAACACCGAGGGCGCCATTCTTGAACCGCAGGATCGCGAGAGCCACGTCTTCGACTTCGATTCGTTCATGGGCCAATAGCGCGGTGGCGGCCTGAATCTCCACAACAGGCCCCATGAGCCAGGCGAGAAGATCAACGCTGTGAATGGCTTGGTTCATCAACGCTCCACCCCCATCCAATTGCCAGGTTCCGCGCCACGCCCCGCTGTCGTAGTACTGTTGTGTCCGCCACCATTTGACATAGGCGTCGCCGAGCGTCAGACGCCCAAAGCGTTGCTGATCGACCGCTTTCCTAAGCCACTGACTGGAGTCGTGAAAACGAGACGGAAAAATGGTTGAAAGCACGACTTTGGACTCTTCACAAGCCTTAATGATGGCGTCGCAACGGGCGAGAGTGATTTCCAAAGGTTTCTCTACGATGACGTGCTTTCCAGCCCGGGCTGCCGCGACTGCTGGTTCCATGTGCGCCCCGCTCGGCGTGGCAATGGTGACCACATTCAACTCCGGGTCTGCAAGGAACGCATCCAAATTGTCATAAGCCCGGCATCCAAACTCTTGGGCTAGTTTTTCCGCCGCTCCCTTAACGACGTCGTAACAGGCGACGAGCTTTGCATCGCGGACATCACCAATGGCCTTCGCATGAAACTTTGAAATCAACCCGCAACCAACAATACCGAAACCCAGTGCCATGTCATATCTCCCTCGATTCGAATCAGGTTATCGTTTCCCCTCGTACCGGCTGTGTTGGTTAACACAAATCACAAATGTGCCCGGGAAAACACTGTTTCGAGATTGCGTCATCGTCAATCAATCTCTCTTCTCAACTCGCGCGATTATACGGGGTTTCAACGGCTTGAGAAAGTCGGTCACGGTTAACCTGAGGTTTGGCAGATGGCTAAATGTCTTCACGCGCAGGCTCTCGCCGAGAAATGTCCTTTTTTCTGCAAAACGAATCTGCGATTAAATAAGAAAAGCCAGCGTAACACTGGTGACGTTCAGAAGAACATGAAATACGATACTTGCCGTAAGCCGCCCCGTTCGGGCAAACAAGGTCCCAAGAATCGCCCCTACCGGAATCATCGTGCAGGGATCCGCAAGGCCTTGCAAGGATAAGACTGTTTTCATGATCGCTTGAAGCAAATAAAGCGGTACGATTGCTGCCAGAAACCAACCGGCCCCTAAGGCCAAGTCTGGCCAGAACCACTTTCGCCCATGGATGAAGGATCCCCGTCGCGGACAGTGCTTTACCATAACGACGAACAATAAAGCCGGTATGTACATCACATAACTGATTGTCTGGCGGATCACTAGTACTCGGATTACATCGGCGGAAGGCGGAGTTGCATGAGGTCGATAATGCACCATTGCAAACACAAGCGCGATCAAACCAACTGACATGGCTCCCACCGGGAACCGATGCCACACGCCCGCCGTTTTTGAAGGGTGCGGGCGAGCACGAAGTTCCAGAGTATGACACCATCCTTGCAGAAAACCGCGAAAGAGAATCTCTTCCACAATCGGAGCCAGGATACCTGTCCCGACCAGACACAACAGCAGAGTCCCCAATGATCGATCATCCTGAATCAGTACAAGGACCCAATGGGCGTTTTTCGCTTCTTCTTGCCTCTGACAATCTGAGTTGGCCTGTAAAGAGAAAGACTCTGGTGCAATGTCTGTTCTTTTGACTGAATCCGAAGGCAGAGGGAAGAACACGCCTGATACTGCCATGCTAAGGAGAAATAACAGCCAAACCAGAACGATGTCACTCAATCGCCACGGCAATGGTCGAAAGCGATATCGTGGCCAGAGTGCCTTGCGAACTCTTGATGAGCTAATAATGACGACCCACCAGGCTATCGTGGCAACGGCCAGCCCAACAAACACCTGTTCGGCCATAAATGAAATAACCTTAGCCGGAGATTTCCAGGCTTCTGACTTTTTTCCAACCAATCATCACATAGGCGATGCCAGAGTAAACTGTGGTAACCAGTGTGAGGTAGGTTGCCATCACCAGTCCCAGCCACAGAAAGCGAGATAATCCCGGGTTGGTTCCCGAATCAGCGAGGTACAACATTGCGACAACTGCCGTGATACACTGAAACGCCATTTTTAGCTTTCCCGACAACTTCGCGGAAAAATCTATTGTTTGCCCTTCCAAAAAGCTTCTTAAACCGGTGATGAGGAGTTCGCGGCTGATGACAACCACAACAATCCACGGGTGAAGCCCCCACGGTGTTTCGAGCATCTTTGGCGTCGCCGCGAGGAAGATGAACGTCCCACAAATGATCAGTTTGTCGGCGAAAGGGTCAAGGATTCTCCCGAGCGCAGTGACAAGGTTCAAGCGTCGTGCCAAAAAACCGTCAAGCCAATCAGTCGCAGCGGCAACAACAAATAGGGCAATAGAAATGCCATATCCCACAACTTCGAAGAAGGAAAGTGTGACAAACAACGCGATGGCCAAAAGAATCCGAAGTATTGTGAGACAGTTGGGCAGGTTGAACCAGCGTGGAGGTGTTGTGACACTCATATCAATCTTTTCACTATTAAATGCGCTGAAAATAACCCTACGGCAGGACGGTCCTTCGTTAGCTCAGGAGTTCCGCGACCCTCATCCCAAATTGCGTTCGTGGACCGTTTGTCGCCTAAGAGATCATCGTAACAGAAATTGTCGATGCGCAACAATGCTCGGTTTTGGTGAACGTCTTAATCCGGTCTTGAATAGGCGGTCGCTTGAGTCGCCGAATAACGCCCGGTTCTGTAGAATCATATCAATCGGCAGGTTTGTTTCGTCAAATGAAGGAGTTGACAATGCCGCAATGGAAGGGTTTTGAACGACTTGTGCGAGTTAATGAGCCACTCGCAATGCACACATGGTTGGGGGTCGGTGGGCCAGCCGAGTATTACGCCGAACCTCGTCATACCGATGAGTTGACGGCGATCGCGCGAATTGCTCATGAACAAGGGGTTCCGATCAGGGTCCTGGGGAGTGGTTCGAACATCCTCATCCGTGACGAGGGAGTCTCGGGTTTGGTGATCCAGTTGAGCCACCCTCACTTCGCCGAGATTGCCGTCGAAGGGAGTATCGTGTCTGCCGGCGGGGGAGCCAGCCTTTCGCGAGTGGTAACGACGAGCGTCCATGAGGGGTTGGCAGGCCTGGAGGTTTTGACAGCCATCCCTGGCACAATCGGGGGTGGTTTAAGAGGAAACGTGGGAGCACACGGCGGCGACATTGGACAATGGGTAAAAGAAGTCACCCTATTGGACTATTCTGGAGAGATTTCGGTCAAAAACCGAGCCGAAGTTGTGTTCGGACATAGACGTAGCAGCCTTGACGACTTGGTGATCCTGCAGGCGAAATTTGAACTTGAACCGGAGGATCCTCACGAGTTGGCCCGACGTCTCCAAAAACTCTGGATTGTCCGGAAAGCGGCCCAGCCCATGGGCCACCAGGCATCGGTTCGAATCTTTCGCGACCCACGGGGTACCACGGCGGCAGAGCTTATCGAAGCTGCCGGTCTGAAGGGAACACGCATTGGAGGGGCGGTAGTTTCAGAACGCAATGCGAACTTCGTTGTCACCGAACCTGATTGCACTACGACTGATATTCTCCGACTGATTGATACAATCCGTGGTCAAGTCCTCAACCGTTTGGGTGTTAATCTTGAACTTGATTTGGAGATCTGGTGATCCGCCGAGCTTCAACCCATCGGGGCCGAGCAGGACTGTTTGCATGGGCTGAGTGTGCCGTGTTTCCCAGCGGTGCCGATCACGCGCGGCGTGAATCACAAGAACGTTTTGCTGATAAACGTTCGGAACGGTGTTCGATAGGTACAATCTGGGGCAAAGTTGTGCGCTTACGGCCGAGTTAGTTTAGAAAGGAACCGAGCGGAGACGATGTTTCTTGGCCTTAAGTCAACGACATCGAAGAAGAGGCGATTGACAGCCTCCAGCGAAGCACGAACGGGTACGGGAGCGCGGGGGTGGATCCGTTTCGGCCTTATCTGGGCAACAGTGGTTGTGTTTGCGTTCGTGGGAGCCAACATATTCTGGGATCGATTTGGAGGCCAGATTGTTGGGGCCAGTAGGTTCGCATTGACCCCAGATTCGCTTGAACTGGGCGAAGTTCCGGCGTGGATTCATCATGACGTGCGCCCCGAGGTTTTGCTGATCTCTTTCCCCAGTGAGAAGGGGAATGTCCTCGACCGTGATGTCTTAAGCAGAGTCGCTTCAGCAGCGGACCAACATCCGTGGATCAAGAAGGTGCAGGAACTTCGTAAAGTCTATCCCAATAAGATTCGTGCCGCCGTTGTGTGGCGGCAACCGGTCGCGATGGTCAGGGTTGACGAAGGACTTCTTCCTGTGGATGCTGAGGGTGTTTTGCTGCCGTCTCGTGATTTTACACCCGTAGAGGCTGCGCAGTACCCGCGGATCGTGGGGTTAGACTCACTGCCGACTGGACCGGCGGGACAAACTTGGGGGGATGTCCGAGTTGTTCAAGCGGCATCCCTGGCAGGGCTGTTGCTTTCTGATTGGAAAAAGTACGGATTTCGCCACATTGAATTGGTGTCGGACAAGCCGGCACACTCGGCAGAATTCGAATTTGTCATCGTCACCCAGTCAGGAAGTCGAATCGTCTGGGGCCATGCACCTGCGGTCCCCGTGGTACAGGAGGTGTCCCCGGATGACAAAATGAACAGGTTGCGTGCGTATTATAAAGAACACGGTTCATTCGACGGAATCGATGGGCCTCAGGAAGTTGATCTTCGTCCTTTGGAAGGTGTGCGCATTCGTCGTTTAAGTTAGTTGCCCGCACGTTGGCTCGTTCAGAATTCCTGGGAAGCCCTCATTTTGACGGCGGCGTAATCGCTCTTGATGCGGTCGCGTTGGTCTAACCATGTGAAAGTGAGGGCCTTCCCGCATGACCCTGCCCTTGTCGGCTGCCTTAAGCACCGATAAATTAGATGTTTTAGCCGAGTGCAAGGAAGGAGTGCCTCTTGACTATAGTACGGAGGCCGTGGGGCAAGCGACATCATCCCTCGGATGGTGGTGGCCCATTGTGGTATCGGGGATTGGAAATGAAAAAGAAGCCAGCCTTGAAAAAGAGCTATTTAGCCAAGCCGGGTGAAATCAAGCCCAAGTGGTATGTCGTGGACGCAACCGACAAAGTCGTGGGTCGGCTCGCGACTGATATCGCAATGATCCTGATGGGAAAGCATCGCCCCACATATACCCCGCACGTGGATACTGGCGACTTTGTTATCGTTACAAACGCCGAAAAGGTCGTTTTCACCGGTAAGAAATGGGAACAAAAGCGGTACACGTGGTACACGGGTTATCCCGGCCTACGGTCTGAAACGGCGGGTGAACGACGCGAACATAAGCCGGAGATGATTCTCTGGGACGCGGTTCGGCGGATGCTTCCCAAAAACCGATTGGCCAGGAAGATGATCAGAAAACTTAAGATTTACGCCGGGCCAGAACATCCCCATCAGAGTCAGCAACCCGTAGCAATTGAGTTGGGAGTTAAAGCACGAGGGAAGTTTCGGCGTCAAATTACAGTGTGAGGATTTGTTGGCTGTTCTTTGTTGATTAAGCTGAAGGATTGGTTGCGAGATTGGGCTACGGATTATCATGGCGAAGACACTGAAGAAATTGGTGGTCCCCGGCAAGGGAACAAACGACGTGGTGGGTACTGGGCGACGTAAGGCCACCGCTGTGGCGAGGGCGCGGGTTCGGCCTGGAACCGGGATCATCGCCGTGAATGGACGGCCTTTTGAAGAGTATTTTCCCAGCGTGCTTTATCAAAAAGTGGTCGTTCAGCCACTCGAGATGACCGGTCGTCGAGAGTCCGTGGACGTGGTTGTTCGCGTTTGCGGTGGTGGAGTCTCGGGACAAGCGGATGCGGCGAAATTGGCAATCGCGCGTGCTTTGGCCAAAATGGATCCCGAGCTGCACAAGCCGCTTAAGGACGCTGGTGTTTTGACCGCCGACGCCCGGAAAAAAGAGCGAAAGAAATACGGTCTGCACGGTGCCCGCCGGGGAACGCAGTTCTCCAAGCGCTGATGTTCATGGGGCTCCAATCTGGGGTTTGGCCATTTTTTTCCTGAACCATGACAAAACCCCCAGCGTAGTAATAAACGAGCATAGCCCACCTCCTTCGATAATCGGCCGAGCCGTCTCTAGCTGGCTCGGCCGATTTCGCTTTAGGACGCTCCATTTGCCGGCGACGTGATATCGGGGGCGATCTTACTGAAACCGATCGTTCCTCATTTTCTCGCTGTTCTTGCAGGATTCAGTAAGACTTCGATTAAGGGAGCATTGTGATGATAGGGCTTTACAATCACATCGAGGTCGCCATCCCCGTCGAGGTCCGCCAATCGGCCCTCGTGAATTCCTTGCCCTTGCCTTATGACTTGTTGGTGGAATTGCCCACGGCCATTGCCTAACCATATAACGATCCTGGCCTGATCCCCCGCTCCGGGTGACCCCATCTCCCCAATCATAATATCGAGATGGCCATCCAGATTGACGTCGCCAATCTCGCACGTATGCCCGTGGACAATGGAGCCTAGGACGTGCGACTTCCAGCCGGTTCCGGTCCATTCGTACCATTTGACGTCACCGTCGGCGTCACCAGGCGAGAAGACCACTTCGGCGAAACCGCCGGGAATAAGCTGCCCCGCAGCACACTGCGTGAAACGCATGGATGGGTCGATCACCCGGCATTCGAACCGAGATTGTCCCAGATGCTTGAACCAGCACCCACCACCCACGATATCAATCGTTCCATCGGCATCAAGATCGACGGGCGTATTCGGAAAACCTTCGTACTCCTGCCCCTGGTCCCAGACAAATATTGTCTTCGCGTTCCACTCTGTAAGGTCCTTCGGGTGCTCGGGTAGCGGAAACATAAGAAGCTGTCTGCCGCCCTGGTTCCAACTGACCAATTCGGGTTGCCCATCGCCATCAAAATCACCAAACGTTTGGTCGTGGTGCTTTCGTGCCCCCGAACCTTTGATCGTTCGCCGGACCCACGGGTCATCAAACTTGGGATAGGGATTCTCCCACCACCAGATGGCGTTACCACTGAAGTCCTGCCCCAAAATCAGATCGAGGTCTCCATCCCTATCAACATCGGCCGCTATTCCACCGGCCTCGGGATGCAAAAGGGAACTCTCAATAACGCGACGTTGCCATCCCTGACCCGTCGATTTGTACCAAACCACCGACGGTGCTTTTGTCCGTTCCCCAACGGCAAAATCGAGCAAACCGTCGTTGTCGAAATCGGCTACAACGAGGCACGTCTGCTGGTCGCCTTGGTTTGGAACGTCCAGATCACCGTTCCGGCTGCTTACAACGGTCCAGGGCATTTCGCTTGAGAAAACATCTACCGAATAGAGCACGGCAATGAAGCAGATCCCTGCAACACCAAACCGAGCCATGACAGTCTCCCCGCAACAGTGATTCACCCTCTGCCAGTCACGAGACCAACTCCCAGCCTTGTCGATAGACTCGCTTCAATGCAGCATCGGCTTCGGAATGATTAACAATCCGTGTGGCAATGGGATCGAATTCAAGTTCGACTTCAGGGAACAGCGTCGCAACATTGCCCAGCATCAGGAACTCGGTAAGAGGTCCAGAATACCCAAAATGGGACATTGGCAATGGCCCACCTTTGCAGGCCGCAGTCCATTCTCGCTCGTGGCTTCCCGCTCGCGGTAGGGTCTGTGGAGGCCCTTCCTCGTCCGAACTTCTCCCGGACGGAAGCAGTGTAAACGTGGAGTTGTGACCGGTGGCATGGAGTAACTGTTTTTCCCCACAGATCAAACAACCGGCGTGATCATCCCATTTCTGACGCCCAGCATCCCCCCAATCGAGTTTCTTCCCCATAAGGGATTCCACGTGTTCTCGCCTGCCCGGAGCGCCGGCCCCATTGAACCATTCGACCGTCAATGGCGGCCAACCGCCACGCGCAGGGATTTCCCAGCGAACGATTTCCCATCGCGGAAAGGCCCGTACGGCTTTGTCCTGGACCTGGGCAACCACGCGAATGCGTTGTCCCTGGTTGACTTGTGGGTCCCACAATTTGACGATATCCAATCCCATAAACGCCATGTTTGCCGAGTGAGAAGCCCAGTTTCCCAGGTTTCCTGTGGCAAATTCCCGCCATCCATGCCAGTTGAGCCAACCCTCGTGAAAGGAGCGGAATGCCGCGGGGCCAAGCCACACATCCCAATCCAGATAGTCTGGTACGGGTTGTGATCCCTCCGGGGCAGGACGTTCTCCTGATCCGCCGCTATCCTTCCAAACATAGACCTGTCGAATTTCGCCCAGCGCTCTTGACTGGATAAGCTCCACACCACGGCGGAAGGCGTGAGTCGCTGTCCCCTGGTTGCCCATCTGCGTTGCCACCCGATACTTTGCTGCATTTTGCCTCAGAATCTTGGCCTCCCATACGTCATGAGTTAGGGGCTTTTCGCAGTACACATGCTTGCCGAGACCGATAGCCGTGTTCGATATGACGGCGTGATTGTGATCCGGCACGGCGACAACAACAGCATCAAGACTCTTGCCAATCTTGTCAAACATTTGCCGAAAGTCTCGGAACTTTGGTACATTAGGGAATTGCTCAAACGCAGGCTTTGCCCGCCGCTCGTTGGCATCACACAAAGCGGCCACGTTTTCCTGGATTTGTGGGATAGCCTGAACAAACCACGAGCCTCTTCCCGAAACACCGACCAGCGCGATATTGAGTTTTTGATTGGCTTCGTAGGAATAGACGCTCTCGGCGTTCTTCAGCAGCGTTACTCCCGCAGCGCCAATAGCCAAATCTACTTGAGACGCAAGAAATCTTCGCCGTGTGAGTCTGTGCATGATATACCTCCCTCATCCAAGCCGATATCACGGAACCATTGGTTGGATCAAAATCTATCAACAGTGGGATACGATTGCAACAATTCTTGGGGAAAGCCAACTCTAGCAGCACTCGCGGATGTTGTTCTCGAGTTAATCCCAGCGAGGCATCTCATGGACGTTACAGCGACGCCAGCGTTCTCCAGAGAACTGGTTGGTTACACCCTTGGTGTTGTCATAGAGCCTCGACGACTCCTGTGACTGCCCATTACAATGAGGACATATATCCCAAAGGTGTTGCTGATGATCGCTTGTGGTTTGTGACGGTGTTGAGACAGAATGACTGGTTGGGATTGGTTTTTGGCTTTGGTGCCAGTCGCGATTTATCTCATCGTGATGGGGGTCATGAATTTGACTCGCCGCCCGGTCGTGATAACCGGGATGCAGGACCGTATCTTACTCGGGCTTGCCACAGTTGGACTTATTGTGGTTGGGCCGGTTGAGTTGTTTTTGCCCCTTCCTGTTTATGTTGCTTATGGGCCGGCCGTTTGGTTAATTGCAATCGTTCTTTTGAGCCTTGTCATAGGCCTCGTTATTCTCGCAGCACCGCCCAAACTGGTGATTTTCAACATGTCACCCCACGAAGTTCGCTCGATCGTTTCGGAGACTGCTGTTGAACTGGATCCGGAATCTCGATGGGCTGGCGACTGCCTGCACATGCCGAACCTGCGAATCCAGCTCTTTATTAATGCCTCGCTTGGTTGGCGAAATACAACCTTGACCGCTATTGGCAATAACCAGGACCACCAAGGATGGCATCGGTTTGGTCGGGCGCTTGCAAAACATCTCGCAGTGGTCGAAGTCAAACCAAACGCGCGGGGCTTGTTTCTGATTCTGTCGGGGTGTGCAATGTTCGTGGTTTGTACGATATCGGCTTTCCATGAGCCAACGGTGTTATCTCGGCTCTTGAGCCAGATCGTTTCGTTCTGATGCTTATTGACCGGCAAGTCGGCGGTTTCGCAGGTTTTTTCACGCAATGGTTTGTTTTGCTACGAGCTGTTCTAGAGGCTAGAAATTGAGTCACTTGTGGCCATGGATAATCAATATATCGTCCGTTTTGGGGCCATGCGCATCCTGGGAGTCTTTTCCTCTAATCGGGAAGGCGATCGGTATGCGCGGGGAGACCGCGTCATCGTACGAACGGAGCGTGGATTAGAGATCGGCGAGGTCCTGTTGGAAGCGTCGGAGCAGGTGTTGTCCCGTTTGAATGATCCGCCCCAGGGCCAAATTCTTCGTCGTATGACGGCTGACGACGAACGAGAAGCGGCGAGGATTCGCCGTCAGGCGACTCAGGAAATCGAGGTCTGTGAGCGGATTGTCGCTGAACTGGGGCTGCAAATGGATCTTGTCGATGTCGAGCGTGTCTTCGGCGGGGAAAGGATCATCGTTTACTATCTGGCAGATGGGAGAGTCGATTTTCGTGAGCTTGTTAAACGATTGGCTGCCGAGTTCCATACGCGAATCGAAATGCGCCAAATCGGTGTTCGCGATGAGGCAAAACTGTTGGCGGATTACGGTGATTGTGGCCAGCCTGTTTGCTGCAACACCCATCTTGTGACAATTCCGCCGGTGTCCATGAAAATGGCCAAGTTACAGAAGGCCACACTGGATCCAGCAAAGATTTCGGGCCGATGCGGACGCCTCAAATGCTGCTTGCGGTACGAATTCGACCAATACGAAGAATTATTGCAAAAGCTTCCACCGATCGGGGCAGTTGTTCAAACGACCACGGGTCGGGCAAAAGTGGTCGGTCATGAAATCCTGGCCCAGAAAGTCCTCCTGGAGAGTCCGGACGGGACGAGAAAACTATGCTCCCTTGAAAAGATCATTGCCGTCGAAGAAAGCGATGAATCGGGGACTACCCAACCTAAAGGGGAGGGAAACCAAGAAGCGATTCTCCCGAACGGGGAATCCTAAAGGGCAACGCGCCACTCGCCCAGCACTTTCTGATTCACACTGAACAGTTTTCATGAATTAAGTGGGTATTTTCGAACACTTTGGCGGGTTCTCCGATGTTTGATGCGGTTGACGAGGCGGTTGATCTGCTCGATGCGAACCAACTGGCGGAGGGGTCGCGACGCTGCGTCCAAGGGGCGGCGGAACCATCTTGTTGAGCCTTCTTCCTGGCTTAAACACGGGCAGACCGTAGGCTGTGGTGGGTAGGCAAACCGCCTGTAGTTGTCGTGTGATGGTCGGAAGTGTCTGCACCCAGTAGGCGTCCAGCCCCAGACTTCCTCGGGACTACCTGAGCAGTACCTCGATGCTATGCCGCTTTTCGTACATCGAAACAATCGTCTGTTTGTCCAGCGAGGTTTCTTCCGAAGCCGTGGCCGCCAGCTCCCGGTTTTGGTATGTCAATGACGGCGGCTTGGGATGTTAATGAGTGAGCCGCCGGAGGACATGATTGCGCCCCATCCCTAGCAATATTGCCCCTTATGTCAGGGAGTGAAAATATCCCTAAGACTTGAAAAATCTTCAACTATGTTGATTTTCAGTCGCTGCGAACTATAATCGCGGTCGTAACGGCTTGAGGTTCTGTTCTGAGTCTGATGCCAAGGGCCCGAATTCGCCGCATCCATTTGTCATCGCGACCATGTTCACCTTCTCTCGTGTCTCGTTAGCTCGTTTTAACGCACGCCTGGCCGTGTGACTGATCGCGTGGACTATTGAGACTGGCGGGTCCGGACTCCCAATTGCGGAGTGAAGGCTATGGGTCGGAGCACGCGGTCTCAAAAGGTTTCCCGGGCGCGGATCGCCAGTCGCCCAAAGTTCAAGTCTCTGTGGAACTGGTGGAGGTTTCTTGGACAGGCCTCCGAGCGGCGATCCCCACGCCGCATGATGCTGGAGCAGCTTGAGGTCCGGGAACTGCTCAGCATTCAGCCCCTGCTTCCGTCAGGCTCTTTAATCTATCAGGAAAGCCAGTCGCGGCAATTCACCGGGCCGCTGGAGACACATTCATTCTCGCTTGATCTTGATCCCAATCAGACGCTGGGTGCGGTGATCACCCCGGGCGAGGCCGGTTTGCAAACTCGTGTGATGGTCACTGGCCCTGGCTCGTTGAGTATTGGCCCGATTGTGGCGACTCAACCGGGAGAGCCGGTGATTATTCACGCCATCCCCATCTCAGAAGCGGGAACTTATTCAATTGAAGTGACCAACGTGGAAGGCACAGGGAACTACGATCTTAACCTGGTTCTCAATGCCGAATTAGAAGCGGAGTCGAATGACGCTCTGGATCAAGCCCAAAATATCGATGCCAGCTATCTTGCGCTGGACGATTCGACTGGACGTGCCGCCGTGGTCGGATCGCTGGCCGATCAAGGAACTGATGTTGATTGGTACGCGTTTTCTCTAAGTGCCGGCCAGATTATCTCGCTGGTGCTCAACAGTGCCAACCAGGACGGGAGTTCGCTCAAGTTCTATGATCCGGCGGGCGAGTGGCTGGCAGTCGGACTGCCTTATTCCGCAGGTAACATGTTTCAGCAGCGCATTACAAGCTATGAATGCCCAGCGGCTGGTACCTATTACGCGGCGGTGGAGGGCCGTGGGCAGTACACGCTGGTGATTGTCAGCGGGGCCGATATGGAAGTTGAGCCTAACGGTTTTGCCACAAACGCCCAGGACATCACCCTGACCGGGGCGGCACTGGGACTCTTGGGCCAGCAGGGCGATGTGCTCGCTGTCGAAGCCGAGCCAAATAATTCGGTGGCGACCGCCAATGATTTGATGGGCAGCTTTTTGCCCGTCGCTTCCAACCAATATCAGGCTGTGGTGACGGGGACGATCGCGGCGGGAAATAATCAGGACTGGGACTATTTCAGGATTTATGTTTCACAGGGTGACGCTTTGCGCATCGATTTGGAAGGGGCTCCGACCAGCAAAGGCTCGCTTCTGGATCCTTATCTGCTGTTTTTTAGTGGGGCAGGGGTGCAGCTGACCGGGGATGATGATAGCGGAACAGGATTGAATTCGCGTTTGGACTGGTCGAGCTTTCCTTGGGCGACCGGTGACTACTATGTGGTGGCCGACTCCTACGGTGCTTATACCGGCAGCTACACATTGACAGTAACCCTTACCACCCCCTCTTTTGTCTCGGCGGTCGATTCAGCTGATCAATACCTGATCCACACGAATGCGGGAGACAATCTGATCATCACGACGTCCACACCCGGCGATGGCCCTGGTGAACCCGGTAATGATCTTGACCCTTTGCTTGAGCTTTATGACCCGACTGGGACTCTGGTTGCCAGTAACAACAACTGGGCAGTTGAGGACGGCGGCGACGGACGCAACGCACGCATTGAGTACACGATTCCGGACGGGGCAGAAGGAGTCTATCGCATAAGGGTATCGTCCGTCATCGGGGAAGGGGCGTATTTGCTCCAGATCGGTGGCGCCACAGGCTCAGGGGCTGCTGATCTGTCTGTTGTCAGTGCTTCGATTCCAGATGGCCTCATGACGGTCACGTATCCAGAGACAATCCTGCTCGATTTCAACCGGCCCCTTCTGTTGACGTCTGTTGAACCATCAGATTTGACAGTCAATGGTGTGCCGGCCGATAGTGTGACAGTGATTGATGGGGACACATTGCGTTTTGGGATTGCAGGCACGGGGGCTGGGGACGGTCTTTACACGGTGGAGCTTGCGGCAGGTGTTTTGCAGACTCTTGCTGGAGTTGCCAATGCTCCTTTCTCACTCTCGTTTACCCTCGACTCGACATCTCCCGTGGTGACCTGGAGTAGCGCCTCCTACAACGCCGTCATCGAACCGGGCGATGCAACCTTTGTATTTGAATTCAGTGAACCGCTGAATACGCAAGGGCTGGGTTCTGAAGATGTGGTTCTGAGAGAACAGGTTTTGGGACGTCAGTTTACGCCCTCCAACTTGGCTTATGATTCGGAAACCCGGCGGCTTTCCCTGTCTTACCAGAATCTCCCCGATGGTTGTTACAGCCTGAGACTGATCAGCGGTGCGAATGCCTTTCGTGACCTTCTCGACAATTGCCTGAATGGTGCACCAAGCGATCCTTTGCCCACCGGAACGGGCGATCCGGCTCCGGATGACTTTGTGTTTCAGTTCTTCGTTGATGCCTCCGGTGATTACTCTATAGCGCTGCCCTTGAGGTTCAACCATCCCTTGGGTGGCCTCATTTTCGATCAGACTTTTCAGGGCACAATCGGCCCGGCTGGAGATGCAGATGGTTTTGGCATCAGCCTTGATCGGAATCAAACGCTCACGGTTCTTGCAACCTGCTCCGGTGGGCTGATCGGCGCGGTCGAGCTTAGGGACCAAGTTGACAATGTCCTAGCCGCTGCCAGCGCTGAGTATCCTAATCAGGAGATTGTTTTGCAGTCGGTCCCCATTCCCACCAGCGGCCAATACAGAATTGTGGTCAGGGGACTGCAAGAGACCACCGGCGGTTTTACCGGTCGATTGATCTTAAATGCTGCGGTGGAGCAAGAAGAGCACGGCGGCCCAGGAAATGATTCGTACGAAACCGCTGAGGATCTTGCACCCTATGTCGTACACCTTGCGGATGGCATTGATCGCTGGGCGGTGGTCGGTAGTAATCCGACAGATTTTTACGCGACATCACTTAGTATAGGGGATCGGGTTGCGGCCGTTCTGGCCACTCAAAGTGGGCAGCAGGTTGCTTTGCGACTTTTCAATTCGGATGGGGTACCTTTGGCCCTGGGACAGGGCGGTTACCTCAATCTGAGCCAGGTCATCAATCAGTTTCTCGTTCCTGAGGATGGCATTTACTACTGGGAAATCTCGGGGATTGGTACTTACAGCTTTGTTGTTACTCGTGGGGCGACCTTTGATCTGGAGCCCGATGAGGAACCTCTTCCTGCCAAAGATTTGACTCTTGTTGGGGCGGCCTTAGGAATGCTGAAAGAAGGGGGCGAGATCATTACGACCGAACTGGAACCGAATGGTCAGATCACCACTGCCAATGATTTGACGGGGAGTTTTTACAACATTGCGCCTGGTCAATACCGAGCCGTCGTCACCGGCACCATTTCAGCAGGGAGTGATGCGGATTGGGACTTTTTCAGGATTCGTGTCTCGCAGGGTGATGCCCTACGTATTGATCTGGAGGGGGTTCCCACCAACAAAGGGACCCTTGGTGATCCCTATCTGCGCTTTTTTAATAGTGCCGGGTCACAGCTCACCAGTGATGACGATAACGGAGAGGGCCTGAATTCACTGTTGAACTGGTCGAGCTTTCCCTGGGCCAGCGGGGATTATTTTGTGGTTGCCGACTCTTATGGGAGTCATACGGGAACCTACACCCTGACGGTGACAATCACTTCCACAAAGCCCTTCTTCATTGTTGACCCGGCGGATCAATACTTGGTCCAACTGAACGACGGCGACGTTGTGGAAATCACAACTGTCACACCAGGCGACGAGGCTTATGAGCCACCAAATGACCTCAATCTTGCCCTGGAGTTGTACGATCCGTCCGGCGTACTGGTGGCGGAAAATCAGGACTGGCCGGTTGAGGAGGGCGGCGATGGACGGAATGCCCGGATCATCTACGTTGTGCCCGAGGGAGGCGGTGGAACTTATCGGGTTCGCATCGTCAACCAATCGGGTATGGGGGCTTACATTCTGAAAGTTCAGGGGGCAACCGGGCAACGACCACTGCGCGTGCTGACCACTCAGCCAACCGATGCTCTGCCACTGGTATCGCTGCCTGTGGCATACCGGGTGAGATTTTCGGAGAACATACTTCTCAATTCGATTGAGGCGTCCGACCTCCAGATTGTGAGACCCGATGGGGTTGAGATTACGCCATCTGGTTTCACTGCCATTGACGGCCAAACGATTGATTTTGTGTGGCCATCAGACATTCCCCAGGACGGAATCTACACTCTGAGAATGCCAGAAGGCGCGTTGCTGGCCACTTCGGGAGCGTCGCTGGCCGCGTTTGCCACAACATTGACGCTCGATACAACGCCGCCGGTGGTTGTCAGCACCTCACTTGCTGAGGGCCAGGTTATCGATACTGGTCCCCTGACAGTTGAGTTTGTCTTTAGCGAGCCAATTGCTACCAGTGGGCTGGGGCCGGAAGATGTGACTCTGGTGGAGACAGTTTCTGGCACCACTCTGAATCCCGTTGTGGTGACTTTTGACAAGAACACCCGCACACTGACCGCTGTCTTCGATAACATCCCAGAAGGGGACTTGACGCTGACATTACTGAGCGGTGCAACAGCCATTCGCGATGTGGCGGGGAACCTGCTGGATGGCAACGCGGATGGGGTGGCAGGCGATCCCTTCCTGCTCCACTTTTCAGCCGGGGCAGGAATCCTGCCATTTGCGGTTCCTTTGAAGGCGCTGGGACCTGATGGATCACTCATCCATGAGGGATTTCAGACAGGGTATTTTAACAGCCCCAATGATGAGGATGTGTTTTCTATTAATCTGGAATCGGGCCAAACGGTGACGCTCCTCCTTGTGCCCGAGGATGCCAGCATTGTAGCATCCCTGGAATTCATCAGCTCGACGGGACCGTCGCTAGGCTCGGTCGCCGCAGTTGTCGGTGGACAGCCCATTTATCTTCAGACGTTGCCGGTCAGCAGCACCGGGATTCACCAAATCAGGGCGACGAATTCTGTGGGCATCGGCCGCTACACGATTCGGTGCCTGGTTAATGCGGCCATCGGTGAGGAGGTTTACAGTGGTGTGGCCAACGACACTCTGGCCCAGGCGCAGGACCTCGAGGGGGCCGTTCTCAGTTTGGGAGACGGAGCGAACCGCACGGCAGTGGTTGGAGAGTTAACCGGCGATGGCGATATGTTCGCTTTCGACCTGTCAGAAGGCGAACGGGCGAGCCTGACGGTCTGGTCACACACCGGGGAAACTCTCAATCTGGAATTGTGGGATGCGAGTGGCAGGCGGCTCACGCTGGGTAAAGCGGTGTCGTCGCTGGGATGTGACAATAGCATTCCACGGTTTATTGCTCCCGCGAACGGCCGTTACTACGTGCGTGTTACCGGTCCGACGGGGGCACGCTACTCCCTGGTGGTGGTTCGCAACGCGGAGCTTGACATTGCCGACAATGATGGCCTGGATCAGGCAATCTGGCTGTGGCCAAACGCCACAGTTCTCGGAGGTTTGGCCCAGAATCGACTTCCCACTATCGACTTCCTGGACAGCGACGGTAACCTAAGCCTGGAGGGGTTCACGGCCACGGGCCTCTGGCATGTGACGGACAGCACAGCGTTTGGCGGACAGTTACCGGGTCATTCCCAGGCCGCATTCGCCTACTTTGGAAGCTCACAGACCGGGGATTACAACTTCGGCTATGTCAACGGGGCGCTGGTTTCGCCGGTCTTTCGCGTGGCAACACAAGATCCCGTTTTACGATTCAGGTACCAGCTTTTCACCGAGACACAGTATGCCAACTCGCGGGATCGGGCCGAGGTCTACGTTGAGCGTGGGGACGGAACATCCATTAAGGTGGCCCAAAAAGGCTCCGCTGACGGTTTACCGGCAATGATGCACACGTCAGAGTGGACTCCGCTGGCAGTGGATTTGAGTCCTTTCGTTGGCGAAGACATCCGCATTCGTTTTTGGTTTGATTCCACTGATGCATGGTATAACCAGTACCTTGGCTGGCAGATTGATGACATTCAGCTTCCCCGCGTTGATGAAGAAGACTTCTACCGCGTGCGAGCCGAGGCTGGAGCCACCCTGAGGATCGAGACATTCACACCGTTCGATGGTGATGGCGAGCCGGAGAATCTCCTCGACCCTGTCATCGAGCTATATGATAACTCGGGCAGGCTGCTGGCCGAGGACAACAACGGGGCTGATGACGGCCGTAATGCCCTGGTCTCTTACTCTGTAACAACAACGGGCGACTATTTTGTCCGGGTTCGTCAGGCAACGGCGGAACCGGGAAATTATCTTTTGCGCATCACGGGTGCCGCAGCCGAGCCAGAGATCTTTGCAGTTGCAGTCTCTGACCCGCCGGACGGGGCTACGCTTGGCACCTTCCCCAATCGATATCGCCTGACTTTCACTCAGCCGGTGCTCCTTACCTCAGTGGATCAGAATGATCTCAACGTCAATGGATTACCGGCGGAAAGCTTTCTCGTCATTGACGCCAATACGGTGGAGTTTGTGATCTCGTCCGCCAGCGGCGGGGATGGTTGGTACCGGATAGAAATCGCTCCCGGAGCCATTTTGAGCACGTCTGGACAGTCGCTTGCCGGTTTTTCCACAGTTTTTGAATACGATTCCACCGGTCCCACGGTTATCGCTAGCTCTGTCCAGCCTGGCGAGACTTATGCGCCCGGAAGCCTGCTCTGCCACTTTCAGTTCAGCGAAGCTCTGGCTACAGACGGCCTTGGAGTGGAAGACGTGCTACTGGTGGAACAGATTTCCGGGGCAACATTCCCAGCAAATTCCTTGACTTTTGATGCACTGACCAAAACGGCCTCGGTTTCCTTCGACAACCTTCCAGAAGGCAACTATCGCTTGAGTTTGCTCAGCTCGGCAACGGGCTTTCGTGACCGCGTGGGAAACCTGCTTGATGGAAACCCGAGTTTTCCCCTTCCCTCGGGCGATGGTATTGCAGGAGATCCCTTTGTTGTCGAATTCCAGCTGGATCGAACCGTGGCGGCGTTTCCTGTACCGCTTTCCCCGTTGATGCCGCTGGGAAGCCTTCTTTACTCGGGTTCCCTGACCGGGGTTTGCAACGCGTCAGGAGATCAGGATATTTTCACCATCGCCCTGGACGCTGGGCAGACTCTGTCTGGGGTCCTGTCCCCCCTAGGTAGTGACTTGCAGGGCAGGCTCTCGGTCATCGGTCCAGACGGAGGGACTCTAGGTACGGTCGAGGCCGTGGCCCCGGGGGAGTCAATCCTCCTGAATGAATTGCCCATTTCCAGCGCGGGATTATACCAGGTCGTCGTCCAGAGCGTCGCCGGTGCCGGTGCCTTCAGGCTCCAGCTCTTACTCAATGCGGCCGTGGAACGGGAGTGGGCCGGTGGATCGGACAACGATTCCTCGCTCTCTGCGCAGGCCTTGGTTTCAGGCTGGCTTGATCTGGGCAACGGAAGCCAGCGGGCAGCTGTTCTGGGCCGTGGTGACGGCCCCAGCACGGCAGACTTCTACCGGATGGACCTGGTGGCAGGGGAACAAGTCTCCTGGTTCGTGACTGGTTTGGCCGAAAACAATTTGGCGATCCAGATACTCGACGCCTCTCAAACAGTTCTCGCATGCGGGATTTCTGAAACAGTCGGAACGGCAACGAGCGTTAGCGGTTTTGTTGTTCCTGCGGATGGGGTTTACTACGTTCGTGTTGTCGGCTCGGGCGATTACTCGCTTCTCGCTCTGAGGAACATTGATTTTGAATCGCGCCAGCTTGTGTACTTTACGGACTTTGAACAGGGTGCTGGGGCGGAGTGGTCCGTGCGGGAGACCGACAATTCCGTCGCGGCTTTCACCCGGTTCCTGGGTCGTTTCAGCAGTGGCGACGCGGCCTTGACGTTGAACACGCAACCCGGCCAGGGCTATCTCCTGCAATTTGACGTCATGGTCATTGACAGTTGGGATGGCAGTGCCTCCCCGGGACCTGACTTTTTCAATGTCGATATTGACGGCATCCAGGTTTTCCACCACACGTTCAATCAATTCGGCGGGCCACAAACTTATCCAGGAACCCCCAGTCTTGGTGGCCAGAACTTTGGCTGGGCCGACTGGAATGATGCCATCTATCGGACCATTTCGATTCCCTTCGTAGCCTCCTCTGACAGAACCATCATTCGCTTCTACGACGGCGGATTACAGGGACTGCACGATGAGTCGTGGGGTATCGACAACGTCGCCATACTAACTCAGGATATCAGCCTCACAAATCGGGTCTTGGGTTACTATCAGGGAAACGTTGATCTTTATTATTTTGTGGCCCAGGCTGGCGACAGACTCGTTATTCACACAACAACTCCTGGAGATGGACCGGGTGAACCCAGTGAAATACTCGACCCGTATCTCCAGCTTTACGGTCCGGCCGGCATACTCCTGGCACTTGATGATGATAGTGGGCCGCAAAATGACAATCGCAACGCGGCGATTGTTTACACGGTGCCTGAGGGCGGTGGAGGTTTTTACACCGTTCGTCTCCAGGGTGTTGGCCAGGGACCCTATACCATCACCGTTACCGGGGCCACCGGGGCTGTGCTGCCGCCGCTGGAAGTGATCGGAACGGTCCCCAGTGAAGGTCAGCGTCTGGCCGCTGCACCAACGGCGCTCGATCTGGTGTTTTCCCATGGGTTACGGGTGGACACGCTGGACGTTGGCGATCTTGTGGTGGATGGGGGAGCCACGGTAACGGGCCTGGAGGTCGTTGATGGCCGAACGGTCCGCTACCATCTTGCGGTTCCCGATCTGGCCGGTGTTTACACCTACTCGTTGGCAGCGGGTGGCGTAATGAACCTACAAGGAACCACAAACATTGCCTATCAGGGCACCTTCGTCGTTGATCGAACCGGCCCGCGGGTTGTCGGTCAGATTCCCACTGTGCAAACCTCGGCCCCATTCTCGCAGTGGACGTTTCTCTTTGATGAGCCGATCAATCCGGCATCTTTTACCGTGGCTGATATTACTCAGTTCCTGGGGCCGGGCGGTACTAACTTGCTTTCCCAGATAACCGGGGTCAGTGTGGTAGGACACGAGGTGACTGTCACCTTCCAACCACAGGCGGCCCAGGGCATTTATATCATCCGGATCGGTCCGAATGTTGAGGACACAGTGGGAAATAGAATGGACCAGAATGGCAACGGGATTGCCGGAGAGACCAGCGATTTCTATGTGGGAACGCTCGACCTTCAGTCCGCCGACCTGGCCGTAGTTGCCGTCACCTTGCCCGAAAATGCGGTGTTTGGGTCGCCAGTGACCTTTGAGTGGACTGTCCGCAATATCGGATCCGATCCGGCGCGAGAGGGCTGGCGCGATCAGGCATGGCTTTCCACGGATCCCAATCTCGATAGCGCGGACATTCCGCTGTTTGCCCCAGCTGTTGCTCCGCCAACCGGAGCCGTTCCGCTAGAGGCCGGGGCCACGTATTCTCAGATCGCCACCGCGGTCCTGCCGCTAAGTAATTCACTCAATAGCGGCACCTATTACATCATCGTCAAGACCGATGCAAATAGTCAGCAGCCGGAAAACAACGAAAACAATAATACCCGGCGTGAGACCCTTGCCATCACACTACCGCCGCTACCGGATCTGATCGTCAGCCACATCGACGCCCCCATTGAGGCCTTCTCTGGTCAGACCATTCAGTATTCCTGGACTGTCACGAATCAGGGTAATGCCGCCGCCGCCGGAACCTGGCGCGATCGGGTGTTGCTCTCGAGTGACCAAAACGCGGGAAATGATATTCTGCTTGGCGATTTCAGTTTTACGGGAATTTTGGAGGTAGGGGAGTCAGTCACGCGGAGACAGTCGTTCGCTCTGCCGATCTCTCTGGAAGGCGACTACTGGTTTATTCTCCAGACAGATGTTGGCAACCAGGTGTTTGAACACGCTCAGGATGCCAACAATACTTCGGTTTCACCAGTGCCTATGACCGTGCGGCTCTCGCCGCTTCCCAATTTGCAGGTTGCCAGCGTCATCGCGCCGGACGCGGCATTTTCCAGCCAGCAGGTGGCAATCGAATGGATTGTCACAAACGCCGGTACAGGGTCAACAAGCGCTCCAATTTGGTACGATCGGGTCTGGTTGTCCTCTGATGCTGTTTTGGATGCCGGGGACACCCTCTTGGGAAGTGCCTCGAATACCAGCTATCTCAATGCGGGTGATAGCTACCGCAACAGTCTGACGGCAACCCTGCCGCGGGGTATTCAGGGGGATTTCTGGTTCATTGTGCAGACTGACGCCGATAACCACGTCTATGAACATAACCGCGAGAATGACAACGTGGGGGTAGGGGCCAAGACCCACATCTTCCTGACACCGCCTCCAGACCTGCGGATTCTCAATATTCAGGGACCTGATCAGGCCTTCTCGAACCAGAGCATTACCGTTCGCTGGACGGTGTTGAATGATGACACCACTCCCGGGGCTGGGGGACGGACAGTGGAGACAGGCTGGTTCGACACTGTTTTTCTGTCATCTTCCGCCACTCAGCTTGAAAATACCATCGCCCTTGGTTCGGTCTGGCACAGTGGTATTCTTCAAGCCGGAGAGAGCTATCAGGAGTCGCTGACAGCGAGAATCCCTGTGAATATTGAGGGCGATTGGTACATCTTTGTGCGGACGGATAGCTCCAACCATGTTTTTGAGCATATCTTCGAGGAAAACAATCTCAACCTGCGTCGTGACGAGGCCCTTCAGCCCCGCGCTACGCGCATCATCCTCACCCCACCCGATCTGGAGGTGGATTTTATTGAGGCACCGACAAACGGCCAGGCAAGTTATCCTTTTTCTTTTACATATCGCGTAACAAATTATGGAGTGGCAGCAACGCCGAACAGTTGGTGGATTGACGCGCACTATCTTTCCACCGATACCATTCTTGATGATGGTGATCTTCTGCTTGGTCGGTTAACACACTATGGAGCTCTCGATATTTTTGGTTCGGATAATGCCTCCTACACACAAACTGTAACCTACACGATACCTAACGGACTATCTGGTGACTGTTACATTCTGGTCAAGACTGATGCGACAAATGTGGTCTTCGAAGGGTTCAGTCACTCGCCTGGCGAAAACAACAACGTGGGGGTCAGCTCTGCACCGATGCGCGTGGTCTCCAACCCTCCGGACTTGATCATCATACCGGGGAGTTTTCAGCCAGACGCCATGGCCCAGGCGGGAAGTTTTTTGCGCGCGACCTGGGGTGTCAAGAACCAAGGTTCTGGGGCAACGGTGGGAGGAACCTGGACATGCAAGGTTTATGCGTCAATGGACAATGTTTTGGGCGGCAACGACGATCGGCTTCTTGCCACCTTTGTGCGAACCGGAAATTTGGCAGCCGGAGATTTTTATTACGCTCGGGATAAGCTCGTTAATATTCCCATTGATCTTTCTGGGGTTATCTATTTATATGTTCGGACTGATGCGGATAACCAGGTCTATGAGGGGAGTCTGGAGAATAATAATGATTCCGAGCTTGTCCCTGTAACCATTGTGCAAAATCTGGCCGATCTTCAGGTCAGCTCTATCGCACCAATTAGCGGGCCAATTCGGGCGGGAGACTGGATCACAGTTGAGTGGACCGTGGTCAACCTGGGCACCGGTCCGACAAATGCTCTGAGTTGGCGCGACCGGATTTACTTGTCCCCTGATCCCGTTTTGGGAAACGGTAACGACATCCACTTGGGCAGTGCCACTCGCACCAGTCCTCTAGTGGCGAGCGGGTCCTATTCGGCCTCGGCAACTGTCCAAATTCCCACGAATGTCAGTGGAGCATTTTATGTCGGAGTTTGGACTGACGCGGATCAGCAAGTCTTCGAGGGCGCCCGGGAGGACAACAACACGCGGCTGCGAGGCTTAGGCACTGATCCCGGCGATCCTCAGGATCCGGGACCTATCCTGCCACCCCGGCCAGGGGTGGTCCTCGTCCCTGATTTGGTCCTGGTGAGTGTGGACGCGCCCACTGAGGCCTACAGCGGGCAGACTTTTGAGGTCACTTGGACTGTCCGCAACGATGGCGATCCGACGCCCCGCGACTGGTTTGACCAGGTTTATCTATCGCTTGATCAGGTCTTTGACCCAACCGCAGACATCTCCTTGGGCCACGTCACGCACGCCGCACTGGACCGGGGGGCGAGCTACACCAAGACTCAATCCTTCCGTGTCCCGCGCGGCCTCTCCGGTCCCTTCTATGTCTTTGTTGTGACAGACCGCGGTAATCGTCTGGACGAGCTGAATGAATTGAATAACGTGGGCTACGACCGTCTTTCGATGATGGTCCAACTACTGCCGCCGGCTGATTTGGTAGTGGGCACGATCAACATTCCCGCTAATGGGATTCCCGGAGCAAATGCAACAATCACCTATTCCGTACGAAATGACGGGACGGAAGACGCACGGGGAAGCTGGTATGATTCCGTTTATATCTCTTCAGACCCAACCTGGGATATTGACGATGCCTTCTTCGGTCGGGTTTACCACGAGGGTGATGTTTCAGGCCTCGGCGGCTCGTACAGTCATACGCTCACGGCGCCGCTACCCGGTGTAGTCCCAGGCCAGTACTACGTGCTTGTTCGCACCGATATTCTTAATCACATTCCGGAAAGTCAGGAAGGAAACAATATCGGAGCTTCGCTGGAGCAGATCATTATTGATGTTGAGCAACTGGAACTTGGCCAGACCCGATCGGGAAGGCTGGCAGCAGGGCGCGCGGTGTATTATCGAATCGACGACCTGACTGCCGGTGAGACAATTCGGGTCCGCTTTTCCGGAGCGGAGCATGCGTTCAGCGAACTCTATATCCGACGCGGGGAAATCCCCACACGCAGTCAATTTGACTTTGCAGCCCACCAACCCTTCCTCTCAAACCAGGAAATCATCCTGCCGGTTGAACAGTCTGGCGTTCATTATGTAATGGTTTACACAACAGCCGCCGGCGGACCCTTTGATTACACCATTTCGGCCGACGTTGTTCCTTTCTCCATTCTGGCTGTCCACACCAATCGCGTGGGAAATGCTGACTATGCGACAGTGAAGATCTCCGGAGCTCGACTTCCGACCCAACACCACCTTTTTCATCCTCGACCAGGACATGAACTCCTGGTCAGCATCGCAGAACTACGTTCAGGACTCGGCCACAGCATTTGTCACCTTCGACCTTTACGGAATGACCCCCGGTTTGTACTCACTGGCCGCCTACGATCCCGATCTGGATGTTCTCGCGTTTTTTGAAGATTCGATCACGATCATCGAGGGGGCCGGATACCACCTGCAGACGTTGGGCAACGGTCCGGCAGTGGCCGCGCCCAACCGCATCTACCGCTTTGAAGTCCATTTTGGTAATGACGGCGATGGCGACGCCATGGCGCCGTTGCTGCTCGTGACGTCCTTCACTAACACGCCGTTAGGCTTTAGCCCTGATAGCCTGGTCGCTGGCGTGCCGCTTCAGATTCTGGGGACTCCGGATGAGGGGCCGCTCGATATCCTGCGGCCCGGTTCTCTCAATTCGGTTTCTGTTTACCTTCGCACGGGAACAGCGGCTCAGGGAGTCGAACTTCAGGTTGAACCTTTTGCGCATGATGATTCAACTTTGATTTCCGCCCAGGAGTGGGAACAAATCAGACTGTCCGTCAAGCCAGTCTCTGTCTCAGAAGAGAACTGGAACGCATTCTGGGCGAATGTTCCCGCCCGCATCGGTCCGACCTGGGGAGACTATGTTCGGTTTCTCAATCGTGTGGTCAAAGAATTGAGCGTGCCGGGACACCCCCTGCGCGATGTTCGCAGCATTTTCGAAATGCTCTATCGCAGTAATCCCTCTTATCTTCCCTCGGTGATGATTCGCGGAACCCTCGTCCATGCGGCCAATCTCAATCCCTTGAGCAACGTGGAACTGATTGCGATCCGTGAAGAACCGGATGGGAGTATGACCTTCGGGGCTTCCACCTTCACTGATGCCAATGGCGCGTTTGTACTTTCCGGGCTTACGGCCGGTAAGTACGAACTGGTGTTGGGAGGCAAGATGGTCGATTCGGGAGACACTTATGACTATCAGGGGGAATTTATCGGTTTCAGCTTTGACATGGACAGGGATGCGCTGGCCGATGAAGAATACGTTCGCCTTACCCTCGCCGGAACATCGGACCACAACGGTCTGACTTTGTATGGAATTGAAACTCCGGAAGAGACGCCGGTCGTCGAAGACCGCGTTCCGCTCCTTGCTCAGGATAGCGCCGGCCGACTTCACATGGTGTGGCAGAGGGATGGCCAATTCTGGCATGCGGTGAATAGTGGACTGGGCTGGGAAGATGCTCAGCCCATCCCTGACGTTCCGGCGGGCGAAGCCCAGTTCCTGATCGATCCTCATCTGATCAATGGTGAAAGTGAAGGGCTGCTCCTGGCCTGGGTTGAGGGTCAGGGCAATGATGCCGAGGTCAGATTCGTTGTCGGCAGACGTACAGAGGTTGGTACATACCTTTGGACCGCCCCAGCGGCAGTCACAGCCAATCCGTACGGAGATGGTCCATTTGTGGTAGCGACGCACGCGGATGGCCAACCGGTGTATTTGATACAGCGACAGGATCACTCAATCCTGGATGCTACCGGATTCTCCATTGACGATCCGGATATTTACAGCGTACGAGTACCAATTATCGATCCGGTATTTTCAGCCCAGCTTCTGTCGAGCGATGACCTTTTGGCTCTCCAATCGGGCGATTTCATTGAGGGAGATTCTGGCCTGTTGCTTCCAGCGTCAACCAATCATCGGATTCGCTTCGCCTGGAAGCACGGCAACGATTGGAGAATCCTGAAACATCTGTCAGAAGTGCGGATCGATTTGCAGGGTCAGAGAAGTTGCTCCCTGATTCTCAAGGGAAACGGGGCTTTGAAGGGTGACATCAGTTTTAAGTTGTTTAAGAACGATGTCAAACTGGAGGTCGAAGTGAAGGGAGGTGCCGATCTTCGTTTTGCAGTCCCGCGATACAACTCTCCCTCCGAGTGCCACTATGAGTTCGAGGAAGGCCGTATCAATATAGCAGGCAACGTGGGTGTCAATTTCCCGGCAACCTGGATACCGTGGGTGGGTCCCCTTCTGACTGCTGCCGGGATTCAGTGCCGTGGTGAGGCTGGCGCTAACCTGGCTTTGATTTGGGAGGCGAAAAATGGAAAAGGTTTCCCACGCCTGTGGGACAAAGCTGAGGGTAAGTTCCGACTCGGTGGTGGGCTAAACAAAGAGTTCGAGTTCAAAACACCTGTGAGAATTGGACGCATTGAACTGCCGCATGCCAAAATCGTGGCTCGTGTGCTTATCAATTTCCACTTCAAAGTCCAATCCCCTCTGTTTGGGATTGCCAAGCCACCGGTCACGGTCTCAGGTTTGCTTCGGGCAGCCTGGGATTGGTGGCCAGGTAGGCAGGGATTTGTCGAGTACACCGTGACCTGGCCAGGAACAGAAGTATCTCCCACTGCCTTTGGCGACCAGCAGTTGTCCACGCTGAGTGACGACGATGAGTTTGTTTTTCAGATTACCTCAGATAGTAACCGTGGCACACTGAACGACTACTCTGCCCCTGGCGAGCAGCGGATCACCCATAATCTATTCCGGGAAGGGCCCCCTCTGATCGCAAAGGCCCCCTCCGGCAACCTGTTGGCTGCCTGGATTGGACCTGAGGGGATTATGGTTTCTGAATATAACCCCATCCAGGCTGCCTGGGGGCAACCCTCAGTCATCCCTGGTACCGACGACCACAATTATGGACTACAGGACCTGGCGCTCGCCTTCGACGGGCAAGGGAACGTAATCGCAATCTGGTCGGCGATGGATATCAGTTCGCTGGGGCCTGAAAGCACGTCAGAAGAAATTCGGGCGGCCTTCGAGACCGGGGGCGACCTGATGTTCGCACGCTGGGACCAGTCCTCAGGAACCTGGTCCACACCAACTGTGCTGGCCGCTTCGCCCGGAGCAGAGGGCCACGTCCGCGTCCAGCGGTTAAGCACAGGCCAGATACTTGCCACCTGGCTGGTCCCTGCTGATGAAAACGGTGCCAGCGTTTTGCGGGCTGCTTTTTGGAATCCGGCTGATGCAACCTGGTCGCTACCTGTTGACCTTGTCACGGAAACCATCATCGATGCTCCCAGTATCGGTGAAATCAATGGTCACCCCATTCTGGTGTGGACTGCTGGGGTCGTGTCCGAAGGTACGACAAGATATGTTTTGCGATCCACGACCCTGGAAGAAACCAACTGGGTCCCGCCGCAAGATGTGACAATCGCCCTGGCCAGCTCCTCTGTATCGAGCATCAGCACAACTACGGATAGTTCAACCGAGCTCACTCCTGCACTTTTCACCAGCAGATTCCCATTCATTGACCCCCCAGAGGAATGCTGCAAATGCAAGGAGTGGGAAAAGATTGAAAATAAGATTGTTGTGACCAATCCGAAAGACTGCGGCGTTGATTACAAAGTAGATGTCAAGAAGTGCAAGGAATACTTCACCTACAAGATTTGCCTTCCTCCGCCGGTTGATCCCAATGAAATTGTTGGTCCTATAGGGCAGGGAGATGAGCGATGGATTCCGGCCGATCAACCTCTTGATTATGTGATTCGTTTCGAGAACGACCCAACCCTGGCTCAGGCGCCGGCCCAGCGGGTTGTCATCACCCAGCAGCTTGACTCAGACCTTGACTGGAGGACATTCCGGCTGGGAGACTTTGGTTTTGCAGGATTGTTGGTGACCGTCCCTGCCAATCAATCATTCTATAGTACAAGAATTGACCTGAGGGCTGAGCGGGGTTATTTCGTGGATGTCACCGCCGGTGTTGACATTCAAACGGGACAGGTATTCTGGACGTTCGTCACAATCGATCCCGCTACGGGTGAACAGCCGCTTGATCCCAACATCGGCTTCCTGGCCATCAACAACGAACAGGGGGATGGCGAGGGTTGGGTGAGTTATTCTATTCGGGCCAAACAGTCAGCCCGTACTGGCGACCGCATCGACGCTCAGGCTCGCATTGTCTTCGACACCGAACCTCCCATCGACACGCCGCCAGTTTTCAACACTATCGACGCCGGAAAACCACAAAGCAGTATCTTGACCTTACCGGCCACGACCGACGATAGCAGCTTCCTGGTCAGTTGGACCGGCAGTGACGATGTGGGTGGTTCGGGCCTCACAAGTTTCCATGTGCTGGTCTCGGAGAATGACGGCCCATTTACTCTCTGGTTGCAGAACACCCGGTTAACCTCGGCTCTGTTTCAGGGGCGTCCAGCAACCCGCTATGCCTTTTACACCGTGGCCATCGATGTGGCCGGCAATATGGAGAATATCCCAAGCGACCCGGATGCCATGACTGTAACACCAGGTGCCATAGCTCTGCTTGGCGACCGCGTCTGGAGCGATTTGAACGCCAACGGCCGTCAGGATGAGGGAGAGCCTGGCATGGTAGGGATTCCTGTCCGGCTCTTCGTATTAGGCGCGACGGAACCAATGGCTGAAACCATCACTGACGAAAATGGACTCTATCAATTTTCAGACCTGGACATTAGCCTGCCGTACGTCCTGGAGTTTGTAGTACCAGCGGGATACGGTTTCACCCGACCAAACGTTGGGGCGGATGACGCCCTCGACAGCGATGTGATGATGGACACCGGTCGAACAGGCGTAATCAGGCTGTTAAATGGTGCCAATCTGCAATGGGATGCCGGTGTGGTGACATTTGCTTCACTTAGCGGTTTCGTCTGGCGGGATGACAACGGTAACGGCCAACGCGAGGAAGAGGAGCCTTTCCTTTCCAACCAAGTTGTTTATCTGGATCTGAACCGTAACGGGGAAAAAGACGCTGGTGATACTGAAGCCATCACCGATGAACAGGGACGCTATTCTTTCTCTGAGCTTTTGCCGGGATCTTATGTGGTGCGTTGCGTTGTCCCGGCTTATTGGGAACAAACTTACCCCGGGGCTTCCGGCGCAAACGGTCTGAGCTATACCGGAGCCGATGTTGAGTTGGTTATCCCGGAACTTGGTGTACCCACTGCCGCAGAAGTCACACTGGGCTGCCAACCTGCCGCTCACCTCATCGGTTTGGACGTGCTGCGAACGGACTCGGCCTTCGCAGGTTTAGATGGTCACGGTCTGGCTGTTGTTATCATTGACACAGGAATCACCCCAGACCATCCTTTCTTCGGTCCTGACGCCGACGGTAATGGCGTGGCCGATCGCATTGTCTTCCAGTACGATTTTGCCGACAACGACCCAATCGCCCTTGACTTGAGAGGCCACGGCACCCATGTCACCAGTGTGATTGCTTCTCAGGATCAGGCCTATCCAGGCGTTGCTCCGGCAGTCAGTATCATTCACCTAAAGGTCTTCAGTGATCAGGGAAGCGGTAGCTTCGGCTACCTGGAGAAGGCTTTGCAATGGGTCATCCGCAATGTGGAAACGTTCAACATCGTGGCAGTGAACCTGTCACTTGGTGACGGGCAAAACTGGCCGCAACCGGTAGGCCTTTACGGTGTGGCGGATGAGCTGCGCACCCTCGATTCGCTGGGGGTGATCACGGTGGCAGCAGCTGGCAATGGCTACCTGGTACATGGAGGGCAGGAAGGGCTAGCCTACCCCGCCGCAGATCCGCATACCATCTCTGTGGGAGCCGTCTGGGACAGTGACCGCGGTCCACAGACTTTTGGCATTTACGGGACCGATTTTGCAACGGCGGCCGATCGAATCGCCAGTTTCTCCCAGCGTGATCAGGACAACCTTGACGCCCTGGCTCCCGGTGCCGTCATCCTGGCTGCTAGCAGCGATGGAACAGTCACGGGACTTCGTGGCACAAGTATGGCCGCCGCATACGTCACAGGGGCCGCCGTACTCGCGCAGCAGGTGGCCATCCAGGAACACGGTGTGCGTCTCAGTTCAGACCAGTTCCGTGACCTGTTGCGGTCCTCAGGGGTCATGGTCGTGGATGGTGACGATGAGCAGGATAATGTGCCCAATACGGGCCACACCTTCTTCCGTCTGAATTTGCCGAGTCTTATCGGCGCGGTGAAGGACCTTGATGCGATAGTTTGGCCCGGAGGTTCAGCACCGGGCAGCGGACAGGGCGGCGCGGTCCCCATCGACTTGCTGAATGGCTGGTTCGCCTACACCATCCAGCTGGACCAGGGTCAACATCGGGAGGACGTCAATTTTGGCCTGCGTCCCCTGGATGTTGAGTCGCCTACCAGTGCCGTCGAACCTCTGCCACCAGAGGTCCTCAATCCCACGTTCCTTGTACGATGGTCGGGATCGGATGGCGACACGGGATCAGGTATCGTCGGGTATGATGTCTATGTCTCCGAGGACGGCGGCGATTTTGTCATCTGGCTGCAAAACACAGACCTGACCGAATCATCCTTCACAGGTTGGTGGGGCCGAAGCTACGCTTTTTACAGCCAGGCGCGAGATGCGGCCGGCAATCTCGAATCACCACCGGCGGCTCCTGACGCCTGGACGGTGGTGAGGTTGCCACCCGCTGAGAATCTGGGGAATGTGGATTTCACTGAGGTTGAGAACCTCGTTCCGGAAAACGGAGTCCACTGGGTATCCTTCACGGCAGCCCACACGGGTGTCCTGACCCTTCTGACATCAGCTTCGGATATCTCTCTTCAGCTTTACGATTCGACCCTGAGTTTATTGGGTGAATCGCTGAGCACCACTGATGGTCAGAGGTTGGATTTTTGCAGTGTGCAACAGACGGAACTCTATTATGTATGCGTGATGGGGCCCGAGTCACCGATCAACCTGCGAATTGTCAATCTCGTTTCCGCACTGACGGCCGATACCATTGTGCTTTGGCAGACCGGCGGCGATGACTTCGTGAGAATCGATTTCTCTGGCGGAAGATCGGTCGCCCTCAACATTAATGGTGTTGATTACGGATTAACGCTGGAGGGCGCCAATCCTCGTCTGGAACTGTCCCCGGAACAGCTTTCAGGGCAAAACACCCTGATTGTGAACGATTCACACTTCGACGACACAGTTCATCTGGGTCGTCAGAGTATTGAGGCCGATTTTGGGGGTATCAACCTGGTGGGCCAAGGCTATCAGACGGTTCATGTCTATGCCCGGAATGGTGGTTTGGACGTGGCCTATCTGACTGACATCGCCCTGGGGTTTGCCGGAAACGACAACACGGGCGAGATTGCCGCCAAATTCCGCTGGGAACCGCAATACCATCATGCCAAAATGCTGGGGCTAGGAATGTATAATCGCGTCAAATTCTTTGACCGCGTTTACGCCGAGGGACACGGCAACAATGATTCCGCCCTCATCCTGGATTCTCCCGGTGACGATGTTTTCACTGGCCGAAAGAATCTTAGCTCCATGCAGGATACGGCGGGTACCTATTATGTCGAAGCTTTAGGTTTCAGGACGGTGAGAGCAAGGTCCACCGCTGGCGGTTTCGATGTGGCGCATTTCTTCGATTCGAAGCGCAAAGACGAGTTCCATTTCAAATCGCATAAATCACTACTTTTTGACCGGGGAACGAACGGTGCGGACTATTTCATTGAGGCGCGTCTCTTCGATCAGGTCTTCGCCACTGCCAGAAGCGATGCGAGAGGCGACATCGCCAAGGTTTGGGACACACCCGCTGATGAGTACGCTCTGGCCGAAGGAATTGAGTTCAGAGTGTTCAAAGGCTCCGCGCTGGGCAAGTTGCTCTTGTATCTGAGTCATTTTGAGCAGGTTAAGGTCCGTGACAGCTCTGGCGGCACCGACCGCAAGGAAATTCGCGATCCGGTGCTTTATGACGTCCTCTTTGGTAACGGCTGGTTGTGACAAGAAGCTTACCCACGGAACCTGACGACGCCCGCATCAAACTGGCTCGATTGTACCCCAAAACCACGACTGGACAGGGCACTAGTGAGCCGTCTTCCATGACATGGGATTGAGTCGATTCGGCAAACCGGCTTTTGAGGATGCCCAGTCCGAAAACGGCCAATCAGGGGGAGCCTTATCGGGTGATACCGATTCTTTCGCCCGCGTTGCCCTATTTCGAACGGGTGTTTGACGCGGCGGAACCGGAGCAAGTGTTCATCTTCCACCGCCTCCGGCAAAGGGAATCCGTGAAGGCGGCAGAACGTGGGTGGTGGTCAAGTGTGAATCTTCGACAACGGCTACTCCGGTTGATTGCTAGAATTGCCGAACAACCTTGGCCCCGCTTATAGCACTCTTTGAGGGCCAGTGCTGAAACCGACTTGGTGGCCCGGTTTCCCATCCACGTGGTCACGGCTTGGCTGGAAAATACGCCCAACATCGCGCTTAAGCATTACTTGCGGATAACGCCCGCGGACGTGGAACGGGCGGTAACGGAACCTTGGAAAGACGAGCCGGGTTTGGATTTTGGGACGGTACCAGGCACAGGGAGAGAAAATTCCGAATTGAATGCGAACCGTGTTCAGGCGAACACCACAAATGGACCCTTGAACGGTGGCACAGAATCCGGCACACCGGTGGCACACAATCCGGCACAGAAAGCTCCCACACAGGGCGGCGAGATAGAAGAAAATGAATCCCAATACGTGACTAACTGCGATGTTACGCAATGAGATACGTGTCTTAAGTGATTAGTGCAAAACAACTTAGTTGCGGGGGCAGGATTTGAACCTGCGACCTCAAGGTTATGAGCCTTGCGAGCTGCCTGACTGCTCCACCCCGCGATCGGTCGAATGCCTGGGTTCCCCCAAGCTTCATACGTGATTATAAGGCGAACTTTCGTCCCTTGTCTAGAGGGGCACAAGGGTGTGAAACGAATCCTATCTCATTCATCGAGCTTCTTGCTTTGACAAAAACATGGTGATTGTCGAAACCGGAGGCAATCTCATGCGAGAAATCCCCCGTCCCTCTATCAGGTCATCTTTCCGGCGATTTTGGTGTGTCGTTATTGTTACTGTCTTTGGGCGTCTCCGTTGACTTGTCTGTCGGCGAGGACTCCGTTTCTTTCTCGGGGATCAGTTCCTTATCACCCGATGGCTCAAGAGGCTCCTGGAGCAGCTCGCGGACCTTTTCTCCTTTGAGGTACGTATCCAGCTCTTTCTGAAGAGCTTCTTTTTCTTCGCCCTCCCCTAATTCAACAGCCTTCCTGGACCACTCGATAGCTTTGTCCATATCTCCACACTCGGCGTAGGCTGCCGCCAGGGTGCTAAGGATGTGCGCCTCTTTGTAGTCAGTCAATTCACAGGCTTGTTTGGCCAGCTCCAGTGCTCGCTTGCCATCACGAAGCTTCTCGTCAGGCGAAGTGGCCAGAACCCAGGCCAGATTGTTGAGAACACCGCTGTCTTTGGAATCGACTTCAATCGCCTTTTCGTAATCTTTGATCGCTTCCGCCTGGCGTCCCACACTCAAGAGTGCATCCCCGCGCCCACGTAAGGCGGCGACGTTTTTAGGCTCGACTTCCAGGACTTTCGAGAAGTGCTCGATAGCCCGACCATAGTATTTCTGTGCTGAATAGAGCAGGCCCAACTGAAGATTAAGAACGACCTGGTCTTCAGGAGACTGTGCCTTACGAACCTGTTCCAGGTCGGCAATTGCCTCAGTGAATTTGCCACTTCCGGCCAGCAATGCCGCGCGAAGACGCAGTAAGGCTGGGTTTCCCGGTCGCAACTTCAAAGCTTCGTTCACATCTTTCAGAGCTTCTTCGGTTTTCTTAAGTTCCTGGTACACAGCAGCACGAATCATCAACACCGCGGGATTCTTGGGATCCAATTCAGCAGCTTTGTTGAGCAGCTCTAGGGCCTTGTCAAAATCCTTTTGGACCGCAGCGATGCGGGCACGATGAAACACAGCTTCCGATGAAGATGGCGCCAACTTCTCAATTTGATCGCAAATCTCGAGAGCCTGATCGAATCGCTTCAATTCAAGAAGTGCGTCAATCTTGGATTCCAGGGTAGGAATGTGATTAGGTTCGATTTTCAGGGCCGCGTCAAAATCGGCCAAAGCTTCTTCAAACTTGTCCACTTGGAGCCGTGTTTGCCCCCGCAGTCGAAGTGGCTCGGGATCGTCTGGCATAAGTGCCACGACCTTGTCAAGGTCGGCCAGAGCCTGTTGTTTGTCTTCGGCCAACTCTGCCCGCAGAATAAGGGCCTGCGACGCAAGTCGCGGATTGTCTCCCGCCAACTCAGTCACTTTTGTTGCAGCCTCAAGCGCCTTCTTACGATCACCACCGGGCAGGCTTTGAAGTCGGCTCACCAGAAGCCATGCCTCGGGCTGGTCGGGTTCGGTTGCCAATCCCTTTTCGAGATCTTCAAGGGCGAGTGTCCGAAAGGCGGGCCAGTTTCGATCGATCGTCAATCCGCTGAGAAGCGTTTGCCCGATCATCATTCCACGCTGAATCCGGGTTGCGCCCAAAAGGTGCTTTGCAAAGTCAGTATCTTCCGAAGATAAACCCTTTTTTAACGCTTCTTCGCAGAGGCGAATGACCTCGCCCAAATCGGTAAATGTCCGTGCGGACAACTTAAGTTCGACAGCCCGATCAAGATCGGCGCGACCATTTTCCTTCTGAGATTCCACGGAGGATTCCGCAGGTGATTCTTCCGACAAAACGAGACGAGTCCCTGAGAACACGCAAATGAAAACAAGAATCAATGCGATACACCGGGACCAACTGCGACACAACCGGCGGCTAAAACTCCCAGACATTATCGTACTCCTCACTGGTTTGTTGACGACGGCCATCCGCGTTACCAATGTGTGCTTTCACACTAACGAGCGATTCTCATCCTTGCTGACTTTAATCACCATTATGCCGCAGAAACACGAATCTTGGCTATAGCAGAGTGATGCCATAGTCCTGCTCAAACGAAAGCCCAGCCCGATAGTCTTGATAACAGAAGGTCGTGATGGGATGAATTGATGTTTGAGGCTTGCCAATCTCCCTGAGCTTCCCTATTTCAGGATTCTATGTTACGAGCCGCGAAGCTCATCATTGAGCCGCATTCGGCTTCGCCGGTGCGTTATCCTTATTCTGTTCGCCTTTTTCCTCGTTCTCCTTTTCGTCGGGCATGTTAGCTTGTTCGGCCTGCTTCTGCTCTGGTGGGGGCACAGCGTTTTCTTCAGCCGCTGTAAGGGTTCCAGAATCGACCAGAAACATGTTTGCCCACAGGAAGGGATGAGTTTTTGAAACCTGTTTTTCCGGGGTTTTCTTCTGAACCCGGGGTTCATCGTTCGGGTCAAGAGGCTCACTCGACGCGAGCAAGAGAGCGCGCTGAAAGGCCTCCGAAGCGGCCGTCTGAGGCCATTCCTGGAGGAACTCTTTGAGGATCGACGTCATGGTTGCCCCGCCCGTTCGCCATCGGCTCAAGATCAGGGTTCTTACCCCGATTGCCTGGAATGCCGTGATCGCCAGGGGAATCTCGTGCCCGCCAAGTGTCCCCTCGGCTTTACGGAGTGCGGTCTCAGCTGCCGTGTGATACCCTGGCAGGATAATCAGTTGCGGTGCTCGGTGAGGTAAGGCCAACCAATCTGATACTGTTCCGCTTGTCCGCCCAAGTGTCAGTGGCGCCCAAGCAAACGGTGTGTATGTGCCTTGCAAATCATCGAGGGCAATGACTTGGTCGAACAGTTTGCCGAGGAATGCTGGTGGACTTGAGGAGGCACTTCCGGAAAGAACGATGGCGCCTGGGACACTCTGCAGGAGACTTTGAGACCGTTTCTCCATGATTGCGGCGTCTTCTTGGGGATTGAGTCGTCCCACAAAAAGCAGCGTCTTGGGCTGGGGAATGACCGCGGTTGGGCGGAATGGCACACTTAGCGACGATGTCACAGCATATCGAATCCGATGCTTTGTTATGAGCGGAAGGACTTCTCCATCAACCTTGAGTTGCAGGGCTTCAAAAGGCAAGTACCAAAGGACTCCATCCGGAACGATGATTAACTCGGAAAAATCTGCGCTCAGGTCTGCGCCAGAGCCGGCAACAAGCTCGTTGGCCAGGTTAATGGCCGGCTGGTGCCAAGGCGTATCTGTCAAATCCTTGAGAGTGAACTCACGGTTGGCGTCTTGCAGTCCGAGGGAGAGCAGCAACTGACCGATTTGCCTCTGGAGGGCCAATAAGCCGCCACGGAGTTGCCACGTATCGTAGCGATCCTTCGCTATAAAAAACACGAAAACATTATTGCCGGAAATGAAGAAACTCCAAAGAATTGTGCCTTCCGGTAAACGACCTTGAATCTCCTTTAACCCAACAACCGGGGGAAACGGGACGCCTATTGCCTCGCGATCCACGACCATTGCGCGCAAGATCGCTTCCTGTTGGCGCGTGATATCTGCCCATGTTTCCCAACGTTTTTGCAGGGTCTGCTGTTCATCGGTGTTTTGTGGAACCACGGGGGCATTCCGCAGTTCATCGTAGATTTGCTGCGAGCGTTGAGAGAGAGCGGCATACTGAGGGAAACGTGCCAGCAAGTTCTTGCGCTCCAGTCGGGCCTGGTTGTCCAATTGGTTTTCTGGAGACTCCAAGAGTCTTCGTAAAGCATCGAGACGACCACCCCAGGGCAGCGAAGACTGGAAGCGGTGGCGTCGAGCACGATCAGCAATCTCGATCGCGTCCTCCCATTGCTTTCGCTGCCAAGCAATTGCAAACCATTGCTCGTAAAGAGCCAGATGGGGAGCGGTCGTGACGGCAAGACACTCCATGGGATCCGTTGCCCAATCTAGGTTTGTAGGATCACGCAAAACAAGCGAATAGAGTTCGTGAGCCGTACGGGGCGTGATGGGACCCCGAAGCGAGATTTGCCCTGAGCCGTAAACGCGTGATAGGCGACTTAGCTGGAAAAGCCAAAGTGAACATCGCTGAACCGAGGGCAACACGGCATTGAGTGCGGTTTCACCCTGTCCCGCGGCACCAGAGCGTAACAGCGCTGCAGCACGGAGAAATGCCAACTTCACCCCCAGACGTCCATTAGCCATTTGTCGGCGGGAAATGACGGACTGCGCGTCATCGAGGGCTGTGGTAGCGGCTGTTAAATTGCCGGCGGCCAAGGCTTGTTCCGCGATTGCCAGATCAAGGGACACCTGCAATTGCGACAACCGCTTCGTTTTCGCCCACGCCAGAGCCTGGAGCAATGTGGGATCAACCTCCTGGGATCGACTGACCAGATGGGCAACTGATAGCAGGCGAAAGGCCTCTTCGAGGAGTGCGGCATCCCCATAGTAAAATGCATCACAACTTGCTTCGTGGAAAAAAGTCCTGGCCGCGGCGTAATCGGCCCGGGCAAGAGCAAGTTTGCCAAGCTCGATCAAAGCGATGGCTGACATTTGGTGTTCGAACTGACCTGCCGCCGTCGTTGCTCGTGTCAGTAGCGGAATGGCCGTGCTGGTCCGACCATCGCCGATGGCACTAATTCCCGCCAGAAGATTGCCCCAGCACTGCGACCAATGGTTCGGCGGTGTGTACTGGGCTGAGAAAACACTCGAAGTCGGACGACTTACTGGGTCGGCCAGTGACAAGGGGCCTAACAATTCCTGTCGCCGACGGAGGGCCAGCGCGATACAGCGAACGATTTCGGCAACGTTAATCGACCGCGCTTCCTGAGGAACAATCGCTCCCTGTTCCTGGAGTTTCGGGTCCACGATGATTTGCGCATAGGTGTACAAGCCTGTCGAGGGGAGCTGGCTGAGTCCAGTATTGCGCGTTCGTTGTCCCCAGGGGACAGGACGATTTGTCGCACTGGAAAGTGGTGTGGGGCCCGTCGGAGGCAAGGTGACCTGCTGCATCCACGTCGGATAGCTCAACGCAAGCTCGACGGCTGCGGTGAAATTGTCGTAAGCCTTATCATATTGCCCCATGTGATAATAACACTCACCCATCATCGCCAGATAACACACGGAATCCATGAATCGACGAGTGCCGAAACGCATGGCGCTCCGGTAGCACGAGTCGAAGATCTGGAGTGCGTCTCCGTAATCACCTTCGTTGAGGAACACCATCCCGTTGAAATACATGGGTGATGGGGTCTGCCCGCCTGAACTCAGTTGTGCGTGTACCGCCAACGGCTCGTTAATCCAGGCAATTCCAGCAAGAAGGGCAAAATGGAACAACGCTGGTTTGAATCGGGTCCGAAGAAGCGAGGCTTGAGTGAGCTGGATGGCTGGGAGCACCATGGTATGACTTCCTCGACTCCAACAAGTAGCGAGTCATAGTCCTCGCAAGTGTCCCACCCTTACGGGGTGGTTTCGCGAGGAGGTGACTCTTCTGCTCTTCCAATGAGGTTTTGCTAAGGAACCTATATTACGATCTTACGATTTTCTCCCCATGCTGGCCAATGACAGCTTAAAGTCCGCTCAATGTAGTGACGATAACGATTATGACAGTTTTGCCAACAGCGGTGGTCATTACTTAGGAGCCGACTCGTGAAAAGGCTCCCGGCCAGACTGGCAGACTGTTAGTCGATGGTGCGATGTCATTGAAATTGGCCCGGTGTGGTTTTCGACTTCTACATGGGGACTTATAATGAACGGCTCGACTCGAAAAGCCTTCCTGGCGTCGTGGTTGGTCATAAGTACGGCAATCAGCCTTCTGACACTCACAACTGGCTGTCAGGTTGATGTTGGAGGTCAGACGCTTCCCAGCCCTTACTACATGAAGGATGACGTCCAGTACTTCGCCCCCGGCCCAGAGTTCAAGCTGTCGCGGGAGGCAGCGGCCCTTCAGCAGGCAAAGGCGCAGCAACAGGCGCAGGCCACGACGATTGGCCAATGAGAAACGCCGGTTATCCGGAGGCAATCGATTTCGGAAACGCGGGGGTGCGATAGCCTTCGCGTTCCGTTTTTGTTTTTTCGCCATGCGATCGAGGACAGAAGACTTCACCGGGAAGACGCCGGAGACTCGTAAGAACTGGTGGCGTCCTTTGGAGAGTGTCGGACATGGACTTTCCTTTTCGCCTGCCGATTTTTGTCGAGTATTGTAGCTACATCGTCCTGGTGTGGCTTGGATTTGGTACGCTTGTTGGGTTGTTGGCTCGCATCGTTTTCCCTGGCCGTGAACCCAGTGGTCCTCTGGGGACAATTCTCATCGGGATTATGGGAGCCGTTGTTGGTCCCCTCGTTGTCGAGACGACGTGCGGCATCAAGGGATTTCATCCCATTAGCCCACTAGGGTTTGTAGCAGCCCTCGGCGGAGGGGCGGTAATCTTGGTCACTTATCGGTTTTTCCTCCTGGTTGTTGCCGACCACGTCAGTATCCGTGATGAGGCTCCGGACGAAACGGGTTTACCGAATCACGGCGCAAGTCTTCCGCCATCGGATTTCTACCAATGAAGAGACGTGGAAACGTTATTGAGACTTAACGTCGCACGTGTTCATACCTGGGCTTTAGCTTGGTGGGGCTTCTGGGGACTTAGACCGCAATCAGAACGCTCGATTGCCGAGCCAAACAATTGGCCCCGATGTGCAGGGGCAATTCATGAATTGCCTCTACGGGATCGTTGCATTTTGTTCTCCGCGGTGGCTAATTGGGCTTCTCGATCTGCCCGATCCCCGCAGGGACATGAGACTCCCGCGCGAAACCGGGGTCAAATCCCCGCACTCCAAAGGGCCGGTATTCCTCCGATGGAGGCCCCGTATTGGAGGTGGCGTCAATTAGAATGAACTGCTAGGCAAGATTTGGTCTTTGCCAGGTGTTGGGGTATCCCGTAAGTGTCTCGTCACCGTTGGATTAGGGCAAACACACCCCAACCGAGGTACTCTCGTGTGTAAGTGGCGTAGCGGACGGGTTCCGATGTCAATTGTGCTCGAACCTCACCTGCTAAATCGTCGTGGGGATTGGCTTCAAGCCATCGGCGCATTGTGAACCATTTGGCCGCCTCGTATCTGTCCCAGCTGTCCTGGTCAGCCAGAACCATTTCAACAACGTCGTAGCCAAGCCGGCCAAAAAACGCAAGAAGTTCTGGAAGCACAAGAAAGTCGGAGATTGAGTTGGCATCACAGCCCTTGGCAACATCTTCAGTCGGTGGTAACTGTCGCCAGTAAGGCTCACCGATGAGGATGATCCCTCCGCTGCGCAGGCTCTGGACCAGAAGCTCGATCGTGCCAGCTGCTCCACCACCGATCCACGTGGCGCCAACACAGGCTGCTACATCGACTTTCTCGTTGGTGACATAGCCCGCAGCATCGCCATGGATGAACGTGACCTTGTCGGCGACGCCGAGTTCTTGGGCGCGGCGTTTCGCTTGCTCGGTAAATAACTGGCTCAGATCGATGCCGGTGCCGGTGATTCCGTAATCGCGCGCCCAGGTGCAGAGCATCTCTCCCGAACCGCTGCCGAGGTCGAGTATGCGCATACCCGGTTGCAATCGCAGTGCGGCGCCGAGAGTAGCCAACTTCTCAGGCGTCAACGGATTATGGATGCGGTGAGCACTTTCGGTGATGTTGAAGATCCGGGGGATGTCCACTTTCCAAAAGCTCCTTGTGGCTGGAAATAGGTTCTGTCACACGTTAACACGCCAATGGCGAGTCCATCTACGTGCAGAAATGATACACGGACTGTTGTGCTATTTCTCGAGTCCAAACTCTTCCGGTTTCAAGACGGAGTCTCTCCAGCCCAGGGACCGAAAATCGCGAAATCGGTGAAAGGTGAGAAAGTTCGCATCATGCGCGTTGTGGGCACCCCCGACTTCGTCATCAAAGGCAGTGCGAATGACCGCGATGATATCTTCGCCATCAAAAAGCCAATCAGGATACTGAAAACCATGGTACACAGGGTCGGGATGATGCAAGAGTGCACAGTGAATTGTCCAATGTCGGAGATCGGAGGAACTTGTAAGCGCGAGGGTGTTACGGACGGATGCCGCCTTTCGGTCTCGGTATTTAAGTGGTACGGGATTAACAAGCGACCAGTATCGTTTCGTTTGGGGATCGAAACGAATCGTGAATTTCTTAGCACCGCCCGGGAAATCGATGAAGTCTTCTTCGGGATTAAACGATAGCTTTGTTCCGTCAGGACTAACCGTGACGAGGGCGGCTTTTCCGCCTTCGGGGCAATCCACACGAAGAATGTTGACCAGCTTTCCGTCCGGTGTGATCACGACGTTTCCTTCGAGGAAACCATTGAATCGCTTACCCAGCCACGCCGGATCACTGGCCAAAGGCTCACTGAGTATCCAGCTATCAGCTCGAAGAAGATCAGCATCGACTGGTGCGGAAATCACCCTCGCACGAAACGGCAATCCCCACCGTTTCGGATCGGTCGTGTCCTCAAAGGCTCGCCATATTCGACCAGCGTGAACCACGATTGGGACGGGGGCGCAATGAAACTGGCCAGTTCGAATCAGGCCCGTCTCCGAGTCCGAAGGTTCCGTCCATGTCTTGCCGCCATCCTGTGATTTCCTGATCACGAGGTTGCCATAGTGGGACCAAGTGCCAACAAGGTAGAGATTACCCTCATGGACGAAAAGCGATGACCAGAACTGGCCATCCACGTTGCCAACGTGGTGCCAACTCTGGCCTCGATCATTGGAAACAAAAACGCGCGTTCTCGCTCTTGTTCGTTCCGTTGATCCCGGGCCAAATTCATCATGACTTGCCACATACGTCCCATTCGGCAAAACAGCCAAGCTCGGTGAGCCAATGTAAATGCCAGACGTCTTCGGAGAATGATCGATGACAACGCCCGGAACTTTCGTCTCTTCGGCATGGCCCAGATTGAAAACAAACGCTGTCAGGATGGCGGGAAACACCCACATTCGCAGGTCTGCACAGATAAACAAAACATCTCGACCGAATTTGGCTTTCATGCGTCGATCCCTTTCGCTAGTTCTTGAGTCAATGGAGGGAAAGCGAGGAAGTCTATCGTATGCTGGGCATCAGTTTCAGAACCGCAAGCATTCACGAAATCTGTGGCCATTCGGATGAGTTGGACGGCGACCTCAGGACATCGATCAGCAACTTCGTTGACCTCCCATCGATCGTCGGGTTTGACGAACAGACGGATACGTTCCCGAAGTTGTGCGATCTCAAAGGAGCAAAGAGAACTGTCTTCTTCCCCGGACGTGGCAAGCTGATCCTCGTCATGATGACCACTGCGATCGCTGGAAGCCTTCAGCGCGTCACGCACTTGAGGGTGCTTTCCCGCCTCTAAATCTTCCAGTCTCTCGGCATCTTGACTGACGTCTGGGAGGCGGACCTGAGCGAACCATGCCGGGGTTCGGATGGCCACGGTCTTTGAGCCGTCAAAGGCAAAAAGTCGATCGCGGACGGCTTCGGCGTCGCCCCGAATGATGGGCAACATGCTTCGCCCCGCGATCCACACGCGGTGTTCAATACCGACATGATCCGGTGACTCTGCTAGCGATTCGGGTTTGGTCTCATCAAGGCCGAGATAATCAACCAGGGTTGGCACCGTATCATGCGGATAAACGAGGGCCTGTGATCGTTCGGCTTGGCCCATTCCATCAGGGAATGCGAAAATCAGGGGCACATGCAGGAGTTCAGCGTGATAAGGAACACCCGCCGTACCAAGATACCCATGTTCCCCTAACGGCAAACCAGAAGGTGATAACAGAACGACAACCCAAGAGTTTTGTGACTGAGATCGCCCAATGACTTCGAGAAGCCCGCCCAGACACAAATCCAAGATGTGAACCTCGGCTGCGTAAGCCTGAACAAAGGGCAAAAACACGTCGGGATCCACATCTTTGCGGAAGCGCACCCTTGGAATATTGATTCCAGGCCAAATGGGTGGGTCACCTGGTTCCCGAAACTTCTCACGAATCTCGAGAGGTGCTTCCCAGATGCTATTCAGTGTTGTCAATTGACACCAAATGCAGCATGGTCGCTCGTTTCGTTCAATCAGTTCAATGAGTTCCGAAAAAACAGCGGCAGTCCGTGTCTCTGACCAGTCCTGAACTGGTTCGCCCGCGGGAATCAATTGCATCCCATCATCGACCAGGTCGTCGAGGTCGCGTGAACCCACGACATCGGGTACTTTGACAGGAGCGACCAGCCTGTGCTCATCGAAAACCATGGATCCCGGATGCTGGAGTAGAGCATCACTGGAAGAAACAAGAATCGTTGACCATCCTGCCTGCCGAAATGAATCCAGCAGCCATCTACCGGCAGCACAGGATGGCGCGCGCTCAGCGACACCGGACTGAGCAGGGTGGCATCCCGCCCAAAGAGCAGTGAGTTGTTTTCGTGGCTCGATTCCTCCTGCGAGACAATGGTCAAATACGAAACCTTCCACCGCTAAACGGTTGAAATGAGGCGTGTCAATCCAATCGTTGCCGTAAGGCCCCAGAAACTCTGCCCGTAATCCTTCCACATTAAGAATGAGTACGTTTGGTTTGATTTTTTCCATCAAGTAAAGCCCTCCCTAGCGCCGTGGCTTAACGTTCTCTTCCCACCGTGACAGCATACCTCGCAATTGTTCCGCCCTTTTGGGTTCCAGACTCAAAAGGTCATGTGATTCCGATGGATCGCTGGCTACGTCAAAAAGATGCTCTTCCAGCTTGTCACTGTTTTGATGCCGCCAGTACTTGTGATCTCCATCTCGAACAGCCCACCACGTGGAATTGCCCCGACGTGCTCGCCAGAACAGCGTGCGCGGTATCGGTGAGCCGCCTGCTTCCAAAAGTGCAATGATGTCGATGCCGTCAAGAACGAATCGCGCCGGCAGCTTGGCTCCACTCAAACGAATGATGGATGCGGAGAAATCCATCGTGATGCAAACCTGATCGGACACGATCCCTGGGGGAATGTGGTTTGGCCAGCGAACAATGGTCGGGACGCGGATGCCGCCCTCTTGCGTTGTTCCTTTATATCCAGCAAGCGGCGAATTACGTCCGCTCCTTGTACCGCCATTATCACTGGCAAAAATGACGATCGTATCATTTGTTAACCCCTGATCATCCAGGGCCTGAAGCACTCGACCAATGGCATGGTCCATCTGCTCGATCATGGCGCAGTACGTTTCTCCCTTGGATTGACCCTGGTCCCACAAGGGTGAATCCCCAGGCAGCGGATGGCCAGGATCATCAGAAGGACCTTGATAAGGGCTATGGGGGGCCGTGAAGGCAAGGTATAAAAAGAACGGCTTTCGATTGGCGGTCTCTAAATAGGACACAGCCCATTCAGCAATGAGGTCGGTGAAGTAACCCTTTGCCTGGAGGGGTTCCTCGTTCTCGTACAGATTGTATATCCCAAGCGGGTCTGTGTAATAAAAGTAATCCATGCCTCCGCCTAAGCAATAACGGGCCAGAGTGAATCCGTGTCGCTGAGGTGAAAACTTACTGCCATATCCGAGATGCCACTTTCCAAACAGGACTGTGTCATAGCCGGCATTTCGAAGAAGGGAAACGATCGTTGTTTCGTCAGCAGGTAACCCTAACTCGCCGGCGAGCGCTAATCGCACGGCGTCCTCGTATCGTCCCAAGTCGCCGGTTCCGATGGCGCATTCAAGTCCCCCGATTCGTTGCTGATACCTGCCTGTCAGGAAAGCAGCCCTCGTGGGAGTGCATTCGGGACCATTGGCGTAAGCGTGTGTAAACCGAACCCCTTCTCTCGCCAGTCGATCGATAGCCGGAGTGGCAAGGTCGCTCCTCCCGTAACAGGGGAGATCCCCATAGCCCAGGTCATCCGCGAGGATGAACACGATATTGGGACGCTCACCTGCAATCCCGCGCGTAGGCACCAGCGCCAATTCCAGCAGGATGACGAAAAGCCCCGCCAATACGGCAATTGAGACAAATACGTGGTGAAAAGAACCACCTATACAGTTTGACCTTTCCGGAGGCAAAAATATCTTCCTCAATATCGGGAACACGTTTGTCATACCCATCAAGCTCTCTCCCTTGTTGAGCCGTAGCTGGCAACACCAGATCGAAAGAACCGCGTCAATGAGCAGACGATTTTGCGTCCCTCGCCTTTTCCAATAGCTTGATCCAGGGACCGATGTAATGCCCATGGTCATGGTAGGTCCTACCGCTGATGAGGTTGCCGTCAATGACACAGGGTGCATCCACGAAAATCCCGCCGCACACTTCCAAGTCGAATCTGCATTTTGGGACGGTGGCCATGCGACGACCTTTGACACACCCAGCGAATGCGGGGATTTCGACACCATGGCACACGCAGGCGATGGGTTTATTGGCTTCAAAAAAGTGGCGAGTGATTCGTACCAAGTCTTGATCATAACGGATATACTCTGGGGCCCGCCCGCCGGAAAAGAAAATTCCCAGATACTCTTCAGGATTCACATCACGGAAAGCGATGTCGGCCTCAATTGTGTATCCTTCCCACTCTTTCGTGATGGTCCACCCTGGTTTGACCTCATGCATGACCATCTGGTAGCGACGTTTCTCGGGCGCCGCGACCACGGGTTGAAAGCCAGCCTCAATCAGCCGGTAATAAGGATAGAGAGTATCCATCGTCTCGGTGGCATCGCCAACGATAATGAGAACCTTCTCCATGTGAGGCTCCTTTTCATCGCATGACTCACGGGATCGCTGAGCTGATTTCGTTAAGGCATTGGTCGAGGTAATTGCGTGCTTGCAATACCTCGGCGGTTACGGCGGAAATACTCTCACGAATGGCTCGTCCCCGTGGATAAGGGTGCATAAAAATCGAACTGTAACCGGCGTATTTGATATCGCGCAATGCCGCAAGGAGCGGCTTAAAATCCAAGGGTCCTTTCCCCGGCAGTTGGAGCAACTCATCCTCGATCGGCATGGGGGCCATGCATCCTTTTCCGTGTTGCCACATGTAGAACACCGCAATCTTCTCCGCGAGATCACGAATCAGCCGGGCAAGAAGGGTTGTGTCCTGAGGCAAATGGTAAGGCGCAAAAGCCACTGAAAGGGTCGGCGACGGCCATGCCTCTGCCAACCAGCGCATCGAATCGGGTGACTCAATGAGGCTATTGGCATGGTTCTCAATGGCAATCGTGACACCACAATCCTCAGCAAGCTCCAAAGTCGGTTTCATCTTCTCGACAAAATCGAGGACCGCCTTACGAAGCTCCTCGTTCTTCAAACCTGTCGGCCCACGGGCACCCGTAACAATCAAATGGCAGCCGAGACGCTTCGCCAGGTGAATCTCGTCCGTCAGCGCAAAAGGGCCGAGGTCATAACGGGTTAAACATCCCAGTGTGACGGCATGACGTTCGAGCAACTCTTGGAAACGATCGATCCCCAGCGAATCAAGTTGTTCCCGTTGACTTCCATGGACCTTAGGCCAAAGGTCAATGGCTGTTGCTCCCGTTTTTCGAACCTCGGGAATAATCTCTTCAAGAGCCGCATATCCATAAAGGCACGACGCCAGGAGGTACCGCAACGAAAACTGTTGGCCGGCTGACTGGTCGGCCCCAAGTACTCGTAAGTTCATTCCTGCCCCCGCGATCGTGGAAGCCGCAATCAGCCCTTTTTTCAAAAAAGAACGGCGACTCAGCAGCATCCATGTCTCTCGGGAACCGTGATTGACATAAGATAAACGGCTCATGATCCGTCCCTTTCGAGCAGTGGAATGTCAAGCAACTTCAAAACCTTTTCGCTGGGGTCGCGAAAGGTGCTGATTGGCTTCCTCATCACCTACGAAAAGCTCTTTTTCGGGATCCCATCGGAGGGGTCGGCCAAGTCGAATGGAAAGATTCACAAGATGGCAGGTCGTTGCACTTCGGTGCTGGCTTTCACAATCCGAAATAGGAAGGCGACGCGCCCTGATACAATCAAAGAAATTGGCCATATGGTTAACAATGGCATCCAACTTTCCAACACGATCGGGGCGATTGGGGTCATCAAAGTCGTATAGTTTATACTGCTCCTTGGGGAATGGACGGTCTTTCAATTCATCGACTGGTGTCCCTGAAATCGTTCCGCGATTGACGAACAACCGTCCCTTTTCGCCTTCAAAAAGCACCCCGACACGCCCTTCTTCTTGGACGATCAGCTCAACCCCGCTGGGATAGCGTACAACGGCTCCGAACTCGATAGGAACGTTATAACCATTAGGGATGTTGGGCAACTTCCCGTGCCCGTTGATATCCACAGGGAGTTCGCCAATCGCCCACTGGGCAATATCAATATCGTGTGCTCCCCAATCTGTGATCTTGCCCCCAGCGTATTCAAACCACCAACGGAATGTGTAGTGACATCGTTCTTCCGTGTATGGAACCTCAGGGGCCTGGCCAAGCCACAGATTCCAATTGAGGGCCGCCGGAACAGGTCGAGTCGGGAAAGGACCACCCGTAGGGTTAGGACCTGCCACGCAAGTGACGCGATGAAGTTTGCCCAAACGACCTGCCCGCACCAGTTCCACCGCTAACCGATATCGGGCATCACTCCGCTGCCAGGAACCGACCTGCACGACTCGCTTTGTATCTTCGATAACCTTGCGGATCACTTTTCCTTCGTCAATTGTCAGCGTGAGAGGCTTTTCGACGTACACATCCTTGCCTGCTCGACAGGCGTCAATCAACATCTTCGCATGCCAGTGATCCGGCGCACCGATGAGAATAACGTCAATGTCTTTCCTGTCCAAAAGCTCCCGATAATCCTCGTAGATAGCTGGTGTGCTGCCAAAGCTCGCTCGTGCCTGTTCACGGACATTACGATCGACATCGGCGATGCCAACAATGGGACCGTGGTTCTGGGCGATCAGAGCGATCACAGTGCCTTGGTACCTCATGCCGATCGCGCCGATCCCGGGTCGTTCATTTGGTGACGAGGGACCTTCTGCGGCATGCACTCTCGGGAGCCACATACCCGGAATTCCAAACGAGCTGAGACCGAACCCCGCGACCCCAAGCCACTTTCGACGAGTCAGCGCCATCTAAACCACCCTCCCATATCGCAAAAGGGCAGATGCTACTGCTAACGACCACAGCTGAATAATTGTGCACATTGAGCTAGCTACCATTGTAATGAGACAGAGAGCGAAAAGAACTCCCGTGCGGCAAAGGGTACGCTGCGCATGGGCCGTCCCCCAGCTGGTCTATGATCCTCTTGATGAGTCCACAACGCGATCCGACGATCCGTTATGGTAAAACCGTAGGGGTGGTTCGTGAGTTCTCCCACTCGTTGGGGATTGCTCGGATGCCCGATGCAGTCATGGGAGACTGCGCTGGCATGATACGGAACGATGGGAAGACACACGTGAGACATTCTGGCTTCGTAAAGCCGTGCTGTCTCGTAGAACGAATGATGAAGCGACTGTGCGACTCTCTCACGCTTACAGAACAAAACGGTCAAATGGCCTTTGGTCAAAGGTATTAATCGCACACGGAATGATGGTAGAGAAATCGAACCTTAGTCGCGACGATGACAGTAAATGAGAGCACAAAACATACGTTGGTGACAAACAAGCGGTCAGGTGGGATTGTCTACCCGTCGCAAGCTGTAAGGACTACCCTAGAGTCTGCGCGGTGGGCCGCTTCGATCAACGACTTTATATGCCATATAAGCCTGTGGAAATATGCGGTGCGCGATCCGTAAGAGGTGTTGATGGATGCCAAAAACGCGGATGGGGGCTTGATTTATTTTCCGGACCGGATTACAGTAAATGTCGTTCGGGCAAAGCGCTGGCTTTGCGCGGTCGGGGTATTGACACTTGGAGGCCAGCGCCATAAGATGATTCTGTTGCTCGTTCCTCGCGCATTCGCTGGATCAGGGTTTAGCAAATGGGGTACGGGCAACGACGGGTTCGGCGTTGCCATCAAGGCGGTTGTGCCATTAGTTTTCGTCCTTCCATGGGTCCGCCTTGTCTCCGTTGGGTCCCACGCGGTTGTTTGAGACGTTGAATCCGGCAGTCGTTGTAGACTGCTGGGTTATGATTCCCTAAGCCAACCAGTGGAACGCCCAACGCGCGAGGAAATGTCTATACTGACCACGCTAAGTGGTCGATGTTCCGAAAGTCGGTATCAGCACTTAACGTTTTGTGTGATTGTACGTGCGATTCTCTAGCAAGTTTTTGAGTTGAACTCTCGTGAGTAGAAAGAGAGGTGTCCCATGCGAAACGTTTTTGATGTCATCAACGAATTTGGGCATGACGAGGATTTCGATCCGGTTCCTACCGAAGATTTCCTGCCCACAGATGCTCCAGCGGGTTCTCGGGCGAAACTGGAAGTCCTGGCCGAGCGCGTCCGCAAAGGTTTGCCGCTCTGGCATCCTCTCGATCGGAACGATTACAGCGGCCTGACTGGGGCAATCGAGCCTCGCGATTGACATTCCCCTGCCCTAAGAGCCCGCCGAGAGCCAGTTGCTTTTCTATTGAAGCAACTTTTTCTTCTCGGCGGCTTTCCTTCTTGCTGTCCCTTTTGACAGGGGCTTCTTTGCGCGCGTATCGTGTCCGTAGGTTGGCGAGCCGCTCCTATCTTTGCGCCTTTGCCGATCGCCAGAAGCCTTTACGGTGAGCTACAACAGTGTCGCGGAGCAATCGGGAACCGGCAGGGATAAGTACCGCTCACCTGCCGCATTGTAGAATACAACTTGGTTGTCAGACAAATCCCAGACCGCTGTCAGTTTGACCAATCTTGGCCCGTGGAGGCAGAACAAGACACCACGAGGAGTCCCCCTTTGAAGAAGTGGGGTTTCCGTCATGGGATAACATGAAGGATTGAGTTGGTTGGATTGGCAAAGGATCTCATAGACAAAATCGCGCACACGCGAAGAAACATTGGGAAGGTCGGCCGCGACTTTGGCAATCATCGTGTACTCTCGTATTGGTTGCGAAGTCTGAAGGATGTCGTTCCGCCCCAACTGCCGAAGACAGCGACTTTCTGAACTGGTATCGGTCAGTTGGAAGATGTGTCTTAACGACTTTCTGCCCTGGAAAGAGGTGAGAAATGCACGATTGGGAAAAACCTTTCCAATCGTAATGGATGACCGCCTTTCCCGGTTTGCCAAAGCCACCGAAGATAGGCAATTTTTGGCGACAATGAAGAATCTGAAGAGCGATTAGGGCGCTCTTTTCCCTGCTGACTGGGAAACCAACCGTTGCAATTCATCAAAGACTCTTCTTTCAAGGGGATGCAACGATTCCCGTGTCAGGCCACGTTTCACGGCTTCCTCGAAGGCCTTGTTGGCTGCTTCCGACTGGCCTAATGCTCGATATGCCTGGGCCTGTCGCAGGAAAAGAATGGGGATTGGTTGATCCTCAATGGCCTCGGCCAAGACTTTGAGGGCTTCTGTTGGTTTGTTGCGGGCAATGAGCACAATTGCGTAGGAATCGAGCAAGTTCCCGGCAGGCCCTGCCGCATCGATAGCCGTTCGAACCATTTTTTCCGCTTCTTCGAGATTTGCGCCCTGCAATGCCAGCATCGCTCCGAGGTTATTCAGCGCGATGACGTTTCTCGGGTCGCGCTGAAGGACTTCGCGATAAATCTTTTCACTCTCTTGAATCCGACCCTGAATTCCGTACGCATCGCCCAAGACGAGCAAGAGCGACAAGGGACGTTGGTGACGCTCAAGGGCCTTCTCGACAATTGCTTCGACTCGCGCTGTAGTGGCCTGATCCTCTGATGCCAGCCCAAGAAAGACCTGTGCGGCAGCCCGGATGAGTGCCACATCTGCCGTTTCCCATGCCGCCTCCAGGAGCTGGAGACCTTCGGTGATTTTCCCATGCCGTGCCAAAAAGCTAGCCAACAGGAGTCGAGCTTCCGGATTCTTTTCAGTGAATCTCCGGTACAACTTTTCAGCTTCTTCAAAGTAACGTTTCGCCTCATCATTCTTTTTTGAACGTTCCAGCATTCGGCCTAAAGACTCCAAAGAATCGCCCGCAAGAGCCCAGCGAAGCTGCTGGACTTTGGATAATTGTTCCGACGATATTTCCGGGCGTGGCGACGAGGCCCCGCCTGAAGCGCCCTCGGGTGCCGGCGATGAGGGATTGTCGGGAGTGGAAGGACTCACATCCTTCTCAGCAAATTCCGTCAGCCTTTTGATGGCTTCCTCGTAACGACCTTGGGCAGTGAGCAAGCGGGCCCGAAGGGCGAGCGTTGCGAAAGCCTCCGGGGCCACCTTTTCCAAACGACCCTGCCATGCCTCTGCTTCAGACAGTTGGTTCTGGTCGAGCAGGAAAGCTACGTAAGTTTGCAAATAGCGAGGATCATCTCCCCGTGTGGCCAAGAGAGTTCGCATGTGTCTGGCGGCATTGACCACATCTCCGTCGGCCATGTACATTTGGGCCAAGATGAACCGGTCATCCGCTGTTGCCTGTGGCGATTCCTTGACCACCTTTTCAAGGAGATCCCGCCCTTCCAAACGTTTCTTTCTTTGGGGATGGGCTGTCAGCAAGAGTGCCTCGGCTCGCAAATCCTGAATTGTTGCAGCCCGCCCTGCACTCCGGTTCTGACGGATCAACTCCAAGCCTTTTTGAAGATTCTCATATCCTCCTTGGGCTGCCAGGATTAAGGCAATGCTGCGACGTCCCCAAAACAGATCGTTTTCGGATGCCTGCACCTGGCCGCTCGTGATCCGCTCCAATTGAGTCCGTGCCGATTCCGTGCGACCGGTACGCAGATAGAACTCCGCAACCTGGCGGACAACGCGAGGATCGTTAGGGGCCACCGCGAGGGCCTCTTGATATTGTTTTTCGGCCTCGTCGAGCTTCCCAAGGACCTCATATACCTGACCCATGGCCAACGGCGCTATACCGCCTTTGACTTTTGCCCTCGCCTCTGTGATTGCCTTTTCTGCTTTCGCGTTTTCCTGCATCCTTGCGTAAAACTGGACAAGGGCGATCCACGGTTCCACTGATTCTGGGGCCAGTTCAACGCCCTTTCGAAACTCCTTTTCTGCCTCGGCAAGCATCGCCTGGGCTTCTGTTTCGCGCCGTTCAGCACGTGCCCGCAACCCCAGCACGCTTTGAACAGTTCCATACCAAACATGGTCCCGGTAGTCCGTCGATTCGCTGGCAGCCCGACGAGCAAGCTCGACGGCACGCTCGTAGTCTTCCAAACGGAGGGACACGCTCGATGCTAGTCGGTCTAACTCTGAGGAGAAAGGTGCCTGCTGTTCTTCCAGTTGCCGAACCACCTGATCTGCCTCGAGGAATCGTTGCTGACCATAAAGAAGCTGCACGAGTCGTCGTGCCGTTAGGACACTCCGATCTCCCAGGCTCACTGCGCGAAGATAAGAATTGATGGCCAATCCGGCATCTCCGAGCAAGTCGTAAATCTGGCCTTGCAAGGCCGGGATACGCATCCAGTTCGGGCGCAGACTCGCTGCCCGAGAAAGATGATCGATGGCTTGTTGCAACAGGTTCCGGTTTTCGCCTTTCGACTCCAGATACAAACGGATTGCCTCGCCATAATGCCAGATAGGCCCCTGACCTTCGATGCGGGCAATTTCCTCGAGCACCCGTTTCAGCCCCTCAATATCCTGGGCATAGATCGCCAAATCAAACAGGAGCAGTCTAACCTTCAAATTATTAGGTGCGGCCTGAGCTACCTCCTCTGCCCAGCGACGCGCATTGTCAAAGTCCGAGACCTGGATGGCATAACCGACCAGCGCACTGAGCAGGCGTTGATAATCTTCCGCAGGGAGTTTTTTGCCAGCGGATGCAATGTCAACCAGCTTCTGCCTAATTTGCTTGTCGTCTGCATCCCGAATGGCCAAACGCGCCCGCGACAGAAGAACTGGCAGGGTCTGCCCTGATTGCTGCTCAATCTGATCAAGCAATTGACTGGCCTCGGCTTGCTGGCCGGCCTGCAGTTTTAGGGCTACAAGAGCCAGCCCAAGGGGACTATTTTGCGCATCCTGGCCATAATGTGTTTGGAGAAGTTTTTCTGCCTCCTGCGTCTGTTTTTCCGCGGCCAGAATCTCGGCACGCAAAATGATCGCGTCTGTTTTGGTGGCGTCATCCTTTTCCAGAACGCTTAGCCATTGCTGGACCTCTTGCCAGTTCCGTTGTCCTGGCGATTTGCTCAACATACTCAAAATGAGCAATCGGGTGAACTCAAGAACGATTTGCGATGATGCTTTACCCAGTTGGACAAGGTTACGATATTCGTTGACCGCCTCATCCAGTCGTCCCAATTCCAGAAAGGCAACGGCGCGGCCTAAACGCGCTTGGGGCCACAGTGGATCCTGAGCCATCGCCTTGGAATAAGCAGCGACACTCTGGTCGAGATTTCCCATCTGGGCGTAACAGATACCGAGGAGGAAATCCACTTGCTTAACGAGGTCCGGAGAATTGGCAACATCCGGACGAACCGACTCCAATTTCCGTGCAGCCTGAAACCACTGTTGTTGTCCGACCAAAACGCGCCCACGGAGAAACTCGATCTGAGCGCGGGGGTAGGAAATACCTTCAAGATCCTTGATTGTCTTCTCTGCCTCTGCAAAACGGCTGGCATCAACGTGCATGTTTGCCAAGGTCCAGTAGATCAGGCCTTTGTCTTTTACCTTGGAAGCAGCTTCTTCGAGTGTTTTGACAGCTGCCGGTAACTGCCCCTTAGCCGACTGAATGGCTGCATACACCGAATAGACATCAGGCCGTTCCGGGGCGAGCTTTATCGCCTGCTGGGCATACTTTTCAGCCGAATCGAGCTGTTCTAACCTCCGCGAACTGTCTGCCGCGACCAGAAGCATGTCCACATTCGAAGTGTCTTTTTTGGTCGCCTCTTCTGCCCATTTGAGAGCCGCCGGGTAATTCTGGGCGCCATAGAAATACGAAGCTGCCAAGGTGTAAACCTCAGCCGAATCAGCCGCGGCCAGGACCATTTTTGTGATCCATTGATCGCCTTGCTCTGGTTGCTTGAGGTCGTAACGATACGTACCAGCCAGTTGGGCGTAGGCGGGGACATAATCCGGCTTCAGTTCAATCGCTCGGCGGAAGGTTGTCGTGGCTCGTTCAAATTGCCCTAATCCCCGCTGACAAAGCCCCAGCTCGGTCAGCAACTCCGGGTCGTCGGGGTTCTCTTTGAGGAGGTACTGTTCCAAGTGCTCCTGCGCGTCGCGGAATCGACCCATGGCGGTGAGGACCTGAACAAGTTTGCGCCGCGAGTCAAGACGACCTGGGTCGAGCCGAAGAATGGTCTCCAGGCGATAATAAGCCGCTCCATATGCCCGCAGGTCAACCAGAAGGGCGGCATATTCCGAAAGGGCAGTCAGGTCGTCAGGAACCAAATCAACGTACCATTGATAGTTCTTGACGGCCACGTCGAATTGTTCTTCCGCTTTTGCCTTCTGAGCACGTTCCAGAAAAACCTTGGCATTGCGCCGGAGTTGATAACCGTGAAGGAAATAGCCCCCGACGATCAGAAAGGCCACAACCACTAACAAGATCAAAGCAAATTTTTTGTTAACTGTTCGCATTGTTTCGCGCACCCCACTTGACAACAGAAACCCTGCGCAAATCACCCCAACTCCACACGGAGTTCCAAGGGAATCTGCTCCATTTTGCGTGCTTACAGGATTGTAGTCTATTATAGCCAGCTTGATTGTCGGATCGACCACGCCGGAGGGGGGAATCTGCAGGTTGAGCGGTCCGAGTCATCAATCGCGATTTGTTCCGGCTAGTGTCGCCAGAGAACAGTTTGCAGATTCCAAGAGAGAGTAACAACTGAAAAACTATGGCGGTCTGAGTAGCGCTACGGGGAGACCGGATCACGCGTTCTCCAAAAACCGTAGGGACAATTCATGAGTTGTCCCCACATGTAGGCACACTATTCACATAGGAAACCGCGATCCTGTAAAAGTGCTTCGATTGCGTTATGTCCTACATGAAAGCATGGTTGAAGGTACCTCGCTTAGTGGATCCGCAGGTCTCGGACCTTGTATTTGAAATGATTTTCCCTAAGAATTGGGATGAACGTTATATTTGCGTCAACCCTTCACGCGAAAGGTCTCAAATGCTCTTCGAATTACTAACCGGACATCGGCCACGGTGTGCTTCGTATTCCTTATCCCTTTGGGCAATCCAGACGGTCGCTGTTCTCGGTTTGCTGGTTACATCCACGTGCCAGAATGCATATGGAAACCAGCAGCCGGAGGGCAACAAACCTGATAGTTCTGTCGTTACTTCAGGTTCGGCCAAGGAAATTGGGACTGATGACGTAACCGCCGGAAAGGCAGCTATTGACCAGGAAATGAAGGAGATGTCTCGCGATCAGTGCCTTCGGTATCTTGCCGAAGGGACGGCGGAAGAGAGAATTCAGGCGATCCGCGCCCTGGTCCGAATGGGCGAGTTGGGGATTAAACCCATCGTTGGCGCATTAACCGATCAGGACCCCGGTGTTCGGGCAGAAGCAATTGTTGGTTTAGGACAATTGGCGCCTCTTGGGGCGGAACTTGTTGTTCCCCGCTTAATAGAGCGTATGGCGCAGGATGACGGATTTGTGAACGGAGAGGCAAACTGGGTCAGGGCTTCCCAGGCTATTGGTAAGTACCGGGAGAAGGTGCTGCCCATTTTGGAGAAAGAATGGGAAAACAACGATCCCAAAAGGCGGGCCATCTTGTGCGTCGTTTGCTACGAATTAGGCCCGGTTGCGGCGCCTTTTGTCCAAAGGCTGATCGCTTTGGTTAAAGACGGACACAACTACTATCGCCGAGCCGCAATTGGGGCACTGATGGCAATCGGTCCTGAGGCTGCACCAGCCGTACCGGTTTTAAGAAAGCAGCTTTACCATGAAGACTTTCATACCCAGTACTGGGCATGCCGAGCACTCGGCGCTATTGGTTCTCAGGCTCTGCCGGCTGTGCCGGACCTAGTGGATCGACTTAAGAACGGCGTGGCTTCTGTGCGGCGAAATGCGGCAGCTGCGTTGGGTAAATTAGGCCCCCAAATCGGTCCGGAGGCGGTCGCTGCACTCATCCAGGCTGNTGATGACCCCATTCAACCTGTGCGCGAGCAAGCCGTGCTGGCGTTAGGACGAATTGGCCCGGAGGCAGCAGGACAGGCCCGCGAGGCGATTGAGAATTCGCATGAAAAGCGTCCGATTTTCCCAAGATCAGCCGCAACGTGGGCAATTTGGCGATTGGGAGGGCCAATAGAACCGCTCGCCGAAAGTCTAATTGCCGAGATCAAGGAAGGTGTTTACCGGGAGGAGGCCACCGCACTCCTGTATGACATGGGGTCTGCTGGTGAGCCAGTGCGGAAGAAACTGGAAGAATCGCTTCCCGAGGTTGCCGGAAAAGATCCCGAAAAAGCGGCCAACATTGAGGAAGCATTGAAGGAACTCGGCGCCAAAGCGCAACACCATGAGGGTGAAACTGAACAGAAAAACCAGGGTGCGCCGAATCGCTGATTACTCGCTTTCCGCGATCATCCCGAGTTCCCGAAGAAGCCTGCCGACAAGCAGGCAGTGCTGGCTGACACGGGTCTCCAATGGTTCTCGCCGGGTCGTCTCGATAAGCATGGCGTGGGCTTTCAGTGTTTCCGCTGCGGCCCGCGCCAGACTTCCTTTGGCAGGTGGTTGCAACATCACATATTTCTTGGTGTCGTCAGCGATTGTGTTGTTCACCGCGTCAAGAAGTTTCTCGACTACAGCTACAGTCTGATCGTTTGGGCAGACAATAACAGTGTTACCAACGCTTTGTTTATCGACCTTTCGAAAATTGACCGATTCATGAAGGTCAACAAGCCAATCAGGTGATTGTTCGCTGACGATCTTCCACAATTGGGCGGCCACGTGTCCAATGGGCTGACATCCATTTGGGCCAAGATGGAAGTTGCGATTCAGGTCGGCCTCATCCTTGTCAACGCCGGGGATGAGACGCTTCTGTGCCTTCGAGGGCGTCGGGATTGGCTTCTGCAATAATGAGCAATCGTCCTCGAAGGATTTTCCATTCGGCGATTCGTTTGGCGGCTTCCACACCTGCCAACTCGTTGCCATGAATCCCACCAATAACCAGGACGGTTGGTCCCGGCGTGCCTGACTCGACAACTGCAATCTCTGGTTGCCCTGACACTGGCTCTTTTTCCGAAAAGTGAGAATACCCCCCCGCAAACACCGGCAAAAACGTCCAGCCCACGATAAATAACCTAACCGGTGATGCAATCTCAGCACGGCGTATCATCAAGACACACTCACTGATGAATTGGTACCAGCACGCAGGATATTCTATCCCCGCCGAGGTTGCAACTGTCGCTGTAAGTTCTTCGCCAGAGCGAGCAGTTCCGAAAGAGACGTGTTTGGCATGCTCAATGCTCCGATGGCTCAACAAGGCCATGGGAACATCAGATGGCCCGTTGCCGAAGAGTTGTAGGGGTAATTCGTGAATTTCCTGTAATTGGCGGGCGAAGCATTCGCGTTGGTAATTAGGTTACTGTCAGGACGCACTGCAATTGTGACTCGGTATCGCACTGAAGAAGTTGGCACGATGGAACGTTCGATTTAACACCACCATGCGTTCATGACAAAACCGTCAAAAGGGAGCAGTATTGACAGGCTGTTTTTGCGAAATTGCGATTTGGCCATTCGATAAAAAACTGGCCGAGGCGTTAGTTTACCTTAAATCCTTATGGGGCAGAAACACGCAGATGCGACTTGTGCGGTCATCACGCTCAATGCTGTGGCGCGACGGCCGGCAATGCTTTTCCCTACTGGGTGGAACCTTCTGCCCCAGCGAGGACTCGCCCGTTGAGCTTTTCCATCCAGGGGATCAGACACCAATTGATGGCTGCAACAATCATCTGCTGCACGGGTTGCGATTCCAAGACTTCGCGGTTATGCCCATTGGCTAAGTAACAAACGCGGCCCTCACCATAAGAGCGGGTGAAGCCGTGTATTGATTTTTTGTCGGTTGCAATGGCTTCCAGGAAAATCCAAGCATCTGAGACATGGAGTTTGGGCCAGTGTCGTTCGTCCGTTACGGAATAATCTTGGACTCCCTGAACGACGGGGTGCCGTGTGTCAGTCACACGAACTTGGTAATCTTCTCGTTCCTTGCCGTGGCCGGCATAGCTCGCCCCCAAAACTTGGAGATAAAGTGAATCCTGATCATTCAGGCCTTTGAGAGCCGTAGCGTTATGAAGGGCGAGATAACCCCTACCACTTTTGACGAAAGCGGCAATAGCCGTCTCTTGTTCCTCAGACAGCCAGAAGACGCGATCCTTCCCAAATGGATCGTCCGGTAAAGGCGTCGGCCATAACATCCCATCGCGGAGAACGATAAGCAAATCGTACTGTTCCAGAAGCTTTCCGTTAAGTAAACGGACATCATAAATAAATGTGACGGGAAGATTAGCCTTTCGGCACGCCGTTTCCAATGGGGGACGAATGTAATTGGGGTGATGATAACGGTCACCGATGAGGGCAAGAGCCCGGGGACGTTGGGTTGGTGGTTGGGGGGCCTTTGTTAAGACTTCATACATTGCCGCGACAAGGGTCTCCGTGGACTGCCCGGCGGCAATAGAGGCCAGGTCTTGCGATTTCTTGATTTGCTCACATGATGTCTCTAGTGATCGCCCCATTGAGATTTGGTAGGCAACCGCGTCACGCAGCAACTCAAGCTCTGGTTGCGTCAGGGATTGTAGCACTTGGGACCCCTCCGTTGATTCTTGCGCGATTGGGGGTACGATGTCTTCGCTAGCTTCCACGCGCATCACGATGAACCCGAACACAATCATCGCTGCAAACAGCACCGCACGGACAGTTCTCGGCAGAAGCTCTCGAAAAGCACGCGTTCCAAAGGCAGTCCTTAACATGATTAGTCCCCTTACTGCACCGTGGAGTTTTCTTGAAATGCCCATCCATCCCAGAATGCCCATCCTTATAAGCTGATATGATAATTGCGGGTTTTGTCTATGCAAATTGTCGGCGAGGTTTTGTCAACCAGAGCAAAATAACCCCACCCGACTGGGGTAACCCTTTGGGTGTGACGGTCGTTTGAGGTATCCTACGGCGGATCGAATGGGAGACAAAAAGCCGTGGTGAATGCGGATTTGCCCCCGTGAGGGAAAAGCCCTGTGCTATCAGCCGGGTCTTATGAGCCGTAACTTGTTAAAAGCTGCACCGTTGACTATTGTCAGTACTGGATTAACGTGGGCCGTATGATGAGCAATTCTAACGCATGCAAATCAGTAGGAGAACATGGAATGAAGTCCTCTCTAATGTGGGTGATAATTCTCTGCTTGTCCGCCGTACCGGTCGGAGCCGAGGAGTTTGGCGATGCAACGTGCGAAGGGACATACCCTCATCACCTGCAAGGTATTTGTGTGGGTGACGGGGCAATTTACTGGTCGTTCACGACAACCCTCGTCAAGACAGACCCGAAGGGCAAAGTCCTAATTAAGATTCCCGTCGCCAATCATCACGGCGATCTTTGCTTCCACGAAGGGAGACTCTTCGTTGCAGTTAACCTCGGGAAATTCAACGACCCAGAGGGCCACGCGGATTCCTGGGTTTACGTCTATGATGCCGCGACACTACGAGAAGTGGGTCGCCATCCGGTTCAAGAGGTGTTTTATGGGGCAGGTGGAATTGGCTTTCGTGACGGTCATTTTTTTGTTGTGGGCGGGTTACCCGATGGTATTGAAGAGAACTATGTTTACGAATACGACAGTCAGTTCAATTTCGTCAAGAAACATATCGTCAAGAGTGGCCATACTCATCTTGGGATTCAGACAGCCACTTTTGCGAACGATTTGTGGTGGTTCGGCTGTTACGGCGAACCTAAAATCTTACTCGTTGCGGATCCGCAGTTTCACGTAAAAGGCCGATACGAGTTCGATTGCTCACTGGGGATCGTTGGTCTGCCGGATGGTCGGTTTCTCGTTGCAGGGGGCCGGTGTCAAGGCAATGCGGGATGCACAGGTTGGGTTCGAGTTGCGGCACCCGACAGAAGATCTGGCCTGCGATTGATCCAGGACTGAGTTCCCGCTTGGGTGGAGAGTAAGCTGTAAAGTGGCGAACCGATGAACGTATTCCAGAAACGCCCGGTGGGCTTGAGTCACCGAAAAGGTTGAACTGCTAAGGAAACGACTGTTTATCACTGTTGGCGTCTAGGTTCTGTACCTCGGAGCAAGGTGATGCGTTTAGAGACGGGGTAAATTGTGCGAGCGTCACTGCTATTCCGAAAAGTTGTACAGAAATCACAGATGATAATGCCGAATATATCCGCCCAGAGACACTTGGATTTGGGTGAATCGTGGGTATCATGTTGTTGTTGCCAGAGCGTGAAGAATGAGTGAACAAACAAGTCCTTAAGGTATCGGGGGTGTTGCTATGAACGCGAATGGCCGTTTTGTGAAAGTTGGCATGCTTGTGGGAGTGTTGTTAATATCCCTACCCGCCATGGTATGGGCAGCGGAGTCTGGGCCAGAACACGTCATCGTGTTCTCGGCGGGGGAGGCAGGTTATCACACGATACGGATCCCAGCAATTGAGGTGGCGTCCGATGGGACGCTCCTGGCCTTTGCGGAAGCCAGAAAGAATAGTGCCGAAGACCCGGGCTATCCGGGACAGGAGATTGATCTTGTCATGAAAAGGAGTCGTGACGGCGGGCGCACGTGGTCATCCCTTGTTGTTCTGGAACACGTCGGTGAACTATGGTCTTCGGCCAACCCGGCAACTGTGCGTGACAGAACCAACGGCCGCATCTGGCTCTTTTACCTCCAATGTGCCCCAGGCATGAACACATTCAAAGCGCGTCCGGGTACGCTTGATGTCAAAAATCTCATGAGATTCAGCGACGATAACGGCGATACCTGGTCCGAAGCTATTGACTTGACAGCCGATGCACGAGATTTGAATGACAAGGAGTGGGGAATCAGTGTTCCCGGTCCTGGAGGTGCCATTCAAGATCGAGATGGGCGATTGATTTTCCCCATGTGGCGATATCGTCCCTTCCGGGATTTTGTGTTTTTCAGTGAAGACCATGGCAAGACATGGCATCGTGGTGATTTTGTGCCGACTGACAAAGGCCTTGACGAGTGTCAACTCGTGGAGTTAACAGACGGATCGATCGCTTTGGACATGCGTCAGCAAGAAGGTGCCCATCGCTGGATCGCTATCAGCAAAGACGGGGGAAGAACATGGTCGAAACCTCGCCCCGGACCGGAGGTCACAGCCGTTTGCTGTGCTATAGAACGGTGGACTCTCAAAAGTGCGGGCGATGAGCGTGATCGCATCGCCTGGACCGGACCGCGTGGTCCTGGGCGTAACAATCTTACGTTGTGGATCAGTTATGACGAATTGAACACATTTCAAAATCCCCGTCTGATTGCGGAGGGCCCCGGCGCCTATTCCGATCTCACGGTGCTTCCTGATAAGAGCCTCGGAATTTTGTGGGAACAGGGTGACTACAAGACTATCACCTTTACTCGCGTGACCCTATCCTGGGCTGAACCACGTTAGGGCAGTCTTTCGAGGGTGACAAACAGGACACTATGTGCGGGAATTGTCCCACTTAGTACAGTTGTTTTTGCATGGGCAGTGACGCTGACGCCACCCGAGAAATCCTGTACGAAACGATCCTTTGAAGCCAGCAGAGGACTGCCATCCAAATTGTTGTCCGAAAGTGACGTTGCGGCTGCCAATCGCCCTTGAAAGTTCCTCAATACGAAACGACACGGAATATCCTTAGTCCAGGATCCGTTAGCCACAATACAAAACACCCTTTGCTGTTCCGCATCAGTTGTTAGCAGGGCAGGTGTAATCGGGCCTTGAGTGCCTGTCTCGTCCTTAACGCCCCTTGTGGTATAAAACGGAGCCGTCCCCTCAAAATCAATAAGCTTTTCTCCGACATGCTGGTTGAAGTAATAGTACAACCAATACAACATCGTGCGAGCGTTAGGCTGGTCCGTTGCAAGGATGGTAAACCCAAGACCCCGCGAATGGCCAAGCATTTGCCACGCCGACGCCCCTACGAGTGGTTGTTCACGAACGTAGTAAATCATGCGAACCGCCCGGTGAACGACCCCGATGATGTTCGCATTTCGGTTGGCGTAATCGGCTCGTTCGCCGTTTGGACCTGACGAGTGCATCCCCCATTCCGTGTCCAGTTGATAGATTCTTTTACCCGCATTGTAAGCGTCGATCAGTGCCTGCGAACGTTGGATTTGCTCCAAAAGACGGAAATTCTGTCCGAGGACAAGCTCTTCAAACGAACTGCGGTAGGCATTTTCAAAACCATAATAATGGGCCACTACGAAATCGTAATATCCTGCGGCATTTTTCAGTACATAGTTACCCCACAGTGGGCGTGCGATGGCGATGGCAACCCCTACCTGTGCTTCAGGGTCCACTTTACGAATGGCCGTGGCCACCGCCTTCACATGGGCGATGTAATCGTCCGATGTTGGGAATGCCTTGCCCATGGACTGCCCGGAGCTAAACGTTTGCGAATAAGGCTCGTTGGCCACTTCCCAGAAGCGAAAACCATAACTTTTGGACCGCGCATACTGAACCGCTTTTGCCCAAATTTCCGGATCCAGCTTTCGGTTCGCACTTTGCTCTTCCAACTCGACGACCATCATGTCCCTCGATAATCCGACACGGTCGCAAAGCTGAGCAAGGCGGTCAATTGTGGTTTCGATTGGCCAGGCAGGTTGGTCGGTGCGTGGTGGTTCATGACCTACACCATAGACACGACTCATCGGCAGCCTTAGTTGCCGGATGGCCTCTTCTAACTCAGCAGGCAAGAGATACTGGCCGCCGGCGTCGAAGGGATAACCTGTGAACCCGACCAAGCGGTGGAATGATATCCCACAAGCGGCTTTTAACGCCCGCCGACCGGAGCCGTTAAGGTCTGCTTCAATAGACAGCTCCTCGGCTGGCCTAAGTCGATGTTGAATAGGCTGGATCGTGAGCGAGGCGGGATTGACTAAGCACGCCCCCGGTTCCATCCGGCGCTCGGTCACTACCACATCATCAAGCCACATGGTGCATTCCACGCGAGGGTCATCCGACGCCTGAAAGCCCAGAATGATATAACGGGCCGAGTCCGCAAAGAAGTCGATGCTTTCCCGGATTTCAAATCGATATTGCCGCCATTCGGTGTTGAGAGAAATTGCCGTGCTCAACGGTGATTCCGCATCCACAAATGGACGAATCGAATGATAACCTAACATCATGAAACGACCTCGGCATGGCTGATCGGCTCGGGCGAAGAAGCTGATTTCGTATGCCATCCCGGGTTGCGGACGAATCGCTGACTGAGGGTCTGTCACAATGTATCCCGCCGTGTCTTTGGGATGGAAGATCCGCAGGCTTGCCTGTCCGCCGTACGACGCTGTCAAATCCCGTCGGTAATTCTCGGGGTTCTTAAACTGCTGAGCGCCCCACATGACCCAGCCCGTCGGTGGCTTGCGAACTTCGTCGATTTCCAAATCACCATTTGAAATGAGGTTCTTCTGACCCACGATGGCGTTCGATTGGGCAGTCGTCGTTTCCGATATGGTCAGCATAGCACTCATGGCAAGCAGCGCCACGGACAAAGCTCCGCCATAGTGTGCCACAATGGTAATAGGGGGCTTGTTCCATGAATTGCGCATTGCTTCCTCCTTTTACCTGTCACGCACAGAAGCCCTTCGGCGTGGAATCTGGGGTTTCTATTTCGACTTCGATCTCCGATGCCTGTTGCGAGTTCTGCGACCAGGGGGCGCTAAGTGAGATATCTCACGTTGTTTTTTCAGCTGATCCCATGACGGCTTTTCGACACTGCGCGATTCCCAGGGGAGGCTGGATAATTATCCAGCAAGAATGGGTGGGCTTCAACAGCATGCACATGCTGTTACCAAGGATAACCTGAGGTGTCGGATGTATGTTTCAGTCACGAGGCTTTTCAGGTGGTCCAGTGTTAGGTGTGATGTTTTGACGAGACCGTTGAGCCATCGTATGCTGCGAGAGCCTAGAAATAAAGATTATGATGGATTGTCGTTGTAATCACTTGTCTTACCTCACGACTGACTTGGGAGGCACAACCGTGCGGCACGTCGCTCGCTATCTCACAATCCCGGTTATCGTTGGCACTGCCGTTATGACCTCTTTTGAAACAAGGTCAATACTGTCGTCTTGTCGTGCCGAAACACCGACATCGCAGCGTCAATTTGTCATCGTGCCTGAGAATGAATTATTTGACCGCATTTACGGTGGTTGGGTGGGAATGCTCATTGGCGGCCTGGAAGGTCTTCCCCATGAGTTCAAATACTTGGCTGAACCTCGCCCAACTCTTCCAGAGTTCACGTTTCTTGATAAGGGTGCTCGATCCGATGATGACAACGATATCGAATGGCTTCATCTCTGGTTTACGCACAAGAAGGGAGTGCTCAAGATTCCCTATGATGACGTTGTCGCGATCTGGAAGGCCAACATGAACACGGGAGTCTGGCGAGCTAATAAACGTGCAAGGGAGTTGATGGAGGAAGGGGTGATTCCGCCTCTGACTGGGGACGTCCGTTATAACGAGCACGCCTGGTACAACCTGGCCGGGCAGTTCTGTGTTGAATCGTACGGGTTAATTGCACCCGGGATGCCCCAGACGGCTGCTGATGTCGGACTGCATTACGCCCGTATTTCAGTATCACAGGAGCCACTTCAGGCGGCTCAGTTCTGGACCGCGTTGGTGAGTCGTTCATTTGTTTCCTCGGCATCTATGGTGGAAGCACTGGAGGATGCGCTGAAAGCCGTTGATCCGCGGAGTGACATGGCGCAGGCAGTTCGGGACGCAATCAAGGCATATCAAAAGCACCCCACGGATTGGAAAGCGGCCCGCTTGGAAATCCATCAGGAATGGCGCGGACGACGCGACTGGAACGATAACTCCGTCCCTGTGAACGGTGCGGCCGTCTGCCTGGCACTGCTCTACGGAGACGGTGATTTCTATCAAACGTTGCGCTATGCCATGGCCCTGGGGTACGATGCTGACTGCAATGCGGCCACGGCGGGAACAGTTGTCGGCGTTCGGTGGGGATTTAATCGCATCTCAAAGCTTCCGCAATTCCGCATGCCAGATCGCTATGAAAACAGAACCCGTCCCCAACTCCCTCAAGAGATGACAGTGAGCGAACAGGTTGGTGTTCTCTTCCAACTTGCGAAACAAATTATCGTCGAGCAAGGTGGCGAAGTCATTCGAAAGGACGGCCAAACTTACTATCGGATATTGCTTCAGCAACCGAAAGTCATCGAGCCGTTGCCAGAGAACGTGAAGAGACCCGCCCCCAGGAATCAATAGCGTCCCGGCAACTCCATGCCGCGGTGACGTTTGGCGTCAACCAAAAGGAATGCTTTCCACGGGCGGCCACCGATTGTTCACGGCTTTTCGTCGGGGAGAAGGATCCGCATCGAAAACTCCCTCCGATCCAACCGATCAAAAGCCTGAACTTCGGTAATACCAAGACTTCGCCTGGGCTTGACACGAAATCGGATAAAACGGGCACTGACAGGCGACTCCAGTGGGAGGAAATAGTTCCATGCTTGCGCCGTTTCGTCGTCAGGCAGCATATAGTTAATGGGGACATCCCGCCGGAAAAAGTTCAATGCAAAGTTCCCATGCGATTTAAAAACCTGACCGTCATCAGAGGTCAACGCCTCGATTTCGTCACGGATCTCACCTTTCAGTGCGTCCCACCACGGCCAACCGGCGGTGAGATGGATGCCCAAAGCGGAAACGGTACGGGTTTCTCCCATATCAACCGTAATATCAACTGGCGAAGCCTTTTCGTCGAAACCCACTGCGTACTTCATCGCTGTCCCCCCAGCATAATTTGAGCCGACCACACCATCGGTTAGCTTCCGCCGCTGTGGATCGTCGGCTCCCCATGCTCCCGTTGGTTCAGCACTCAACGTGTATGGTTTGTTTTTAAGCAAATTCTGGCCACATTTCTGCCACACGTCGAGAACACGTTTTCCAAGACCTTTCCGCTGGTCTGAGTAGCCGTAGGTCGCGTTCTGGGGTATCTTCCGCTAAGGCGACGCGCAGGCTATCCACGATTGGGTGATCCACCCCGCCAACGTCAATTGTGTATCGCATCGGAACGTGATCGACGCGCTGGCGATGACTTCTTCGAATAAGACTTCGGTCCTCCTGGACCTCGTCCCAGGTGAACATGACATCAAGCGGACGAAAGCCAGGCCCGCTGTTTTCATGTTGAACTTCCATGCGGACGCTGTAAATACTGCAAGCCATCGGTCCGACCTGCGGGCTGCGGAGTGAATACTTGATCAGTACATCGCGGGTTTTCGGGGGGATGTTAGTGAGAGTTACGTACTGGATGACATCCCAGGGTTGGGAGGTATCCGTCAGTCGCCAATCCAATTCCCAGGTGGTGCCTCCATCGAACGAATGAGAGAGAACAATTTCACCTTTGGGAACGCGATTGTAAAACCGACCACCATAAATCACACGTGTTATTGGCCGAGGGGCCGCAATTCGGTAAACCGTGAAGGCTTCTTCGTTGGGTTTATCGGCAAACATGACACCGTGCCACCCCTTGTGGGTCGGTTCAGTCGCGATGTTATGCTCGCCAGCCACATAAGAGCGATAATCTTCCCCCTGCAAATCCGGCCAAACGACAATCGTATCGGTAGGGTTGCCGACATCCACGAAGACTGTGTTTTGGCCCAACCGCAACTGTGGTTGCGTCTTGCTGTTAAGCATCGTTCGCGTATCGATCTCAATGTCTGAAATCCCAACGTCTTCGACATTTGTGGCTGCCAGAAGTGTGAACCTGATCAAGACCTCGTAGTTTCCGTTCACTTCGTCCACAAGGGTGCGGTTAATTTGGGATTCGCCTTCAGATTGACCTTCATAGATTTTTTGCCAGGTACGACCGGCAGTCGTACTGATCGAAACCTCGATTTTGTCGTCGCGACTTTTCTTGAATACCTTTGCCTGAATCACCTGAGAAGTCATGATATTGGCTGCCTGGACTTTGAATGTTACGTGGGCGAATTGCCCCGGTTCCGCCGGACGAACTATCTTCTGGGGAGTGGCCGTCGCATTGATGGATTCATAAACCACCTGAGGAAAATTGGCCGGTGTGAGGCTCGGTCGAAACTCCCAAAGCCCATTACCCCTAATCCTGTACCGAGGATTGACAGATTCCGGGTCCTTTCCGTTGTTCGGAACGTAATACTCTTTTTTGTTGGCGAAGGCTCCGATAATACCGCGTGTAAGTCGCGCCCGGATATAGATTCAGAACATAACGGTGGCCCCATTCCCAGTTGTTGTAATACGTACGGAGTTTAAGCCCTCCAGGATGAAAACAATGGGCTTCCTGATCGAGATCCCGTGCGCAGTCGGCCCCTGTCAAGAACCCACGAGCGCTTGTCGCAGTGAGACAGTGATACCTGACGATATGACCCATTTCCCGACGGCCATCCGAGACCGCACAGGCCCCTTCGGCACCCAGGTCCTCGACACCCGCCACGATTCGCCCATCACAAAGAGTGTAGATAGCAGACATCGAATTATCGTACATGTGCCAGCGATCGTTGTAGAAACACTCGGAAACAGTGTGTAGCGTGACATCCCAAAAACGGACGGGAAATCCCATGTGGTGCCACAATCCGCAATTAATGCCGGCAACCGTGCTGCACATGGTATAGCCGAAATCGTTAAATTGCCGTATGGGATCGGTGACTTCCATCCCATGAAAAATCATCGGGGCCGTCTGCCGACGCGCAATATGGACCCAGTAAAACAGCGCCCAGCATTTTTCTTCCGGCGTTTGCCACGCGCCGGTTGCACTGCGAATGAAACTATCGAGATCGTAGAAATCGGGATTCGCATCGGTCACAACCTTGACGTTACACACCTGAGCCAAGGACCGACATTGGGATGCCGCAAGCGTAACAACAATAACGGCGAAACTGGCAAACCAATACTTGAACATGAAGAACCTCCCCGAAGCCACAAGAATGATTCGCAAGCCAGTAAACATAAGGCCCAGATGATTCTCGGAAGGATTAGGACCACTGTCAATCCGTAACGCTGAATAAGTTTTGATTTGCAAGCGGGTGATTTACCGGTTCCAAAAAAGAAAAAAGGGCAGTTAGGTGAACGCTGATACCAGTGTGTCAGCGCGAGTCAGCGGACTCCTGGACCCAACCAGCCGGCTTGGATGTCGGAAAAAGAGTCTGCTTTTCGACCGTCGGGCTTCCAATGATCTGGCCTATTTTAATTTTCGGTTTTCACTGTTCTGTCGAGGATTTGCCGTACTTGGGAGTCGCTTGGGGGAATGGACGGATGGGGCACGGAAGTCCTGCTTTTTGCGGACATTACCGCCGGTTACATGCATTACCGCGGATTCAAGGGCCTTTAGCGGCTCGGCAACATGAGCTATGATTTTCGGGAAGGTAAACTTTAACGATTGCGTTTCCATGGACCTCGCGCTGCTGGGTGGCATGACCGTCAAGATGGCAAACAGTCTGTCGTGGGGGGGAGGTTGCTCCTTTTGAGGGATTCGCGAATGGCACAGGTGACAAGTGATCTTGTTTTTCAGGCCGGGGTGGTAGGTGCGGGTGGTGCGGGTTTTCCGACCCACGTCAAGTTGTCTGGTCGTGCGGATACAGTTCTGATCAATGCTGCGGAGTGTGAGCCGCTCTTGCATAAAGACAAGGAAGTCCTGCGTCATTTTGACGACGATGTCTTAAGCGGTCTGCGACTCGCGATGGAAATGGTCGGAGCTTCGCGAGGTGTCATTGGTATTAAAGGTAAGTACAAGGACGTGATTGACCAACTCCGTCCAAAACTGCCGGAGAACATTGACATCGTCCCCTTGCCCGATGCCTATCCTTCTGGCGATGAGTTCATTCTCGTTTATGAAGCGATTGGTCGAGTTATTCCACCGGGAGGGATTCCCCTTCATGTTGGTGCTGTCGTCATGAATGTCGAAACGGCCCGAAACGTTGCGATCGCGGCGCAGCAAGCTGTGGTGGAGAAATTCTTGACGATCGCTGGGGCTGTGCAAGAGCCTGTTACGGTCCGTGTCCCCATCGGGGTCACATTAGCGGACTGTGTGGAATTGGCCGGAGGTCCCACGGTCCCCAATCCGCAATACATGGTGGGCGGCGTCATGATGGGGTACCTGGAGGACAATCATCATGCTCTGGTGGACAAGACCACGGGTGGTGTGATTGTACTTCCGGAAGATCACGTTGTTATACGTCGTCGGCGACAGGACTGGAAACAGATCTCGCGGATTGGCCGCTCGGCCTGCGATCAGTGTAGCTTCTGTACAGAGCTGTGCCCCCGATGGCTCTTGGGACATCCCATTGAGCCGCATCGGGCCATGAGGAGTCTTGGCTTCAACTTGGTGGGTGAAGCTAATGTCCAAGGGACGGTTTTCTGCTGTGAGTGTAATCTTTGTAGTCTTTATTCATGTCCGGAGGACCTTGACCCCAAGAATGTCTGCGCTCAGAACAAGCGGCGGATTCTCTCAGAAAAACGCCGTTGGGAGAATCCACCGTTTCTTCCGGAAAGGGCAGATCGTCTCTTGAAAAACCGGAGGGCGCCAACGAAGAGGTTAATGAAGAAGCTCGGCTTGACTTCCTTTTCGAACGTGGGACCACTTGTGGAAAGGACGATCCGTCCCAACGTGGTTGGCATCAAACTGAAACAACATGTCGGCGCTCCGTGCCAGCCAGTCGTCACAGTTGGCCAGAGTGTTGTTTGCGGTCAGGTGGTGGGAATGCCCCCTGAAACCAATGGGAAGCGTGCACTGGGGGCCCCCGTGCATGCTTCTATCAACGGAGTGGTAACGCGTATCGAAGACGGGGTTGTGTGGATCGAACGACAACCTTCCTGAGTCAAAGCAAGCAGCGATTAGGAACATTTTTCGGGGATCATCAATACAGGGTGACTTTTATGGCAAATGTGACTTTTAATAATCGGGCGGTCGCCGCGGTTGAGCTTTCCAGTGTAGGTGTCGGCTACGAGGTCGAAGACGTGATGCTCAAATCGGCATCCGTTCAGCTCTTGATTGCTCGAACAATCTGCTCTGGAAAATACCTCATCATTGTGGGCGGCTTGGTCAGCGATGTTCAGGCAGCTTTGCAGGCGGGATTGGGAGCAGCAAGGGATTCTGTCATCGATCAACTCTTCGTCCCCAATGTTCACGAATCAGTTTTTCCCGCATTGGGGCAATCCGTTGTCCTCGACCGAGATCATGTTGGATCGCTCGGCGTGATCGAGACATTTAGTGGCACGGCGGCGCTCGCAGCGGCTGATGTGGCGGCGAAAGCGGCGCGGGTGACCTTGTTCCGCATTCATGTTGCCATGGCTTTGGGTGGTAAGGGGTTGGTCCTCATGACCGGGTCTGTGGCAGATGTTCGTGCCGGCGTCAATGCCGGTGCGGCAGAGGCAAGGGAGCGAGGACTGCTCGTATCTGAGGTCGTCATTCCGCGACCAGCCCCAGAGCTTTTCGCAGACTATCTGTAAGACGAGAATAAAGGGGGGCGGGCGATCTGCGTTCCTCTGTCGATCGCGAAAGGCACAGAGTTGTGCTTTATGGCTGATGAGTCCAAGAGCCATCACATTCCGGTCATGCCCAATGAGGTGATTCATTGGTTGGCCCCGCAGCCGGGACAGGTTATTGTGGATGGCACCCTCGGCGGCGGAGGTCACGCACGGTTGCTCGCCGAGAGAGTGCTTCCAGATGGGCTGATCATTGGGCTTGACCAGGACCCCGCGGCAGTGGAGCGGTGCCGAAAGGCGTGTACGGGGCTTCCGGTTCATATTATTCATGCCAATTTTCGTGACCTGCCCGAGATCTTGGCGGAACGGGACATCCAATGTGTTGACGGGGTATTGCTGGACCTCGGTATGTCGAGCGACCAGCTGGCAGATTCATCCCGCGGGTTCAGCTTTCATGCAGATGGCCCGCTCGATCTGCGATTCGATCCGTCGAGGGGCGAGCCAGCATGGGCATTACTCAAACACATGAGTGAAAGAACACTTGCCGATCTGATCTATCGTTATGGTGAGGAACGGTTTTCGAGGCGAATTGCAGCGGCCATCGTGCGAGAACGTCGTATCGGCGGAGTGAAGACGGCTCGCGAGCTGGCCGAGTTGATATGCCGGGTGGTGCCTCGCAGCCGCGCAAATCCGATTCATCCAGCAACCAGAACCTTTCAGGCACTTCGGATTGCCGTGAATGATGAGCTTGGTGCTCTGGAAAGCGCCCTGGAACGGTATCCCGAAATCATACGTCCGGGTGGCCGTTTCGTCGTGATCAGTTTCCATTCGCTGGAGGACCGACTGGTTAAAGAAGCCTTTTCGCGGGACCCACGTTACACACCTCTCACCAAGAAACCTATTACAGCGACAGAAGGCGAAATCGCGGCAAATCCCCGCGCACGGAGTGCAAAACTCCGAGCGGCGCTCCGGACCTGATGAAGTATCGCTCCGGCCAGTCAGGCCAGGCTCCCCTGCATCTAGCCCCTTCGGCGGAGTTTCATAATTCCCGGCCATGCTGTAGAATTCTTTTGCAATCGGCATTGTCCTTTTCAAGACCAAGTACACGCAAAGCGTCTGCATCTGAATAGAGGATTGCGAAGGTCTGTTGAGGTGAAACGTGAGTGAGCTAACGGAATCGGTTGGTCAATTGATCGAGCATTTGACGCGGCTCCCAGGGATTGGCCGAAAATCAGCCGAACGAATTGCGTATCATTTGCTGCGGGTTTCTAAAGAGGAGGCTCTGGCGCTGGCAGAAGCGATTCGGGCTGTTAAAGAGAACGTTCGTCATTGCAAAACATGCTTCAACCTTTCAGAACAAGAGACCTGCAACATTTGTCGAGATGTGACGAGAGACCAAACGGTGCTGTGTGTCGTCGAACAGCCGCAAGACCTTGTGGCCATTGAGCAGACCGGCGCCTACCGTGGACTCTATCACGTTTTGCTCGGCCGACTTGCCCCACTTGATGGGATTGGTCCTGAGCAACTGACAATCAAAGAATTGGTTGACAGGGTTAGGAACGGGGGTTTTAAGGAAGTGATTATGGCGACAAACCCGACCGTAGAGGGGGATGGGACTGCCCTGTTTGTTTCGAACCAGCTTGCGGATACCGGTGTAAAATTGACACGGCTGGCGAGGGGAATCACTCCGGGGAGTGTTATCCAATTTGCGAATAAGGAAATTCTGGTAGATGCATTGACAGGCAGGCAAGTTTTGTGAAGAAAAGACGGTTATTCCGGCTTGTTACGTGGGGAGGTGGTAAACTTCAAATGAGTATTGCGCAAATGCCGAGCCGGAAACGTGACTGGAGCTGATCTTGGATATGGTGTGAGGTCACGATCATGAGGATGTCACTGGGACACGAGCTTCGACAGGTTCAAAAGCAGATTCAAAAACAGATCCTGTCGCCAAGGATGATCCAGTCTATGGAGATCCTCCAGCTACCCCTGCATGACCTCGAACAACGAGTCGAACAGGAGCTGATCGAGAATCCCGCTCTGGAAATGCTGGAGGTGGGAGACGCCGATGAGGGTGCCGATGACGAGCCGTTGGAAGTAACTGAGAGTGAATTGACTGAGGAACGACCGGATTCGCAGGAAGACGAACCGGACAATGTGGAAGCAACGGCAGAGGCAGACGAGAGTGAGACCGCAGCGCCAGGCGGAATGGAGTTGGAACGCGAATTCGTGGTGGATGAGTCCAATTCCGCCGAGGAGTTTAGCCGTCTGGTGGAAATGGAGCGAGAGGTCCCAGAGATCTTTGAGGAGGAGAATTCGCGTCCATCGCGGGATCGCATCGAAGAAGTTGCTGAACGGCACCATGATCTGATGGCCAATATTCCTGACCATACTGAGACGTTGCACGACTATCTTTACAACCAGCTAGCCTGGTATGACTTGGATCCGCAAACGCGGGCAATGGCAGAGCGGATCATCTCCAATCTTGATGAAAATGGGTACTTGTTGACGAGCCTGGAAGATCTTCTCGGACCGTTTACGACAGAGGAGGAAAAGGAACGTGCCGAAAAGGCCCTGGCTGTTGTCCAGAAGATGGATCCCCCGGGAGTCGGTGCGCGTGATTTGCGTGAATGCCTCTTGCTGCAACTTGACCCAGAAGGCCCCTACTACCAGGAGCTTAAGCTGTTAATCAGTGAATACCTCGAGGATTTAGAGCACAATCGAATTCCGCAAATCGCAAAGAAGTCGAGACTTTCCCTGGAAACAATTCATGAAGCCATTCAGGAGTTGAGGAGACTTAACCCGCGGCCAGGTGCTCAATTCAGAAATGAAGTCAATATCGCGGTAACACCGGATGTGTTCGTCGAAGAGACCGAGGATGGAGGATTCGTGGCCCGGGTTGTGTCCGGGCGGATTCCCCGATTGCAGCTCAACCGGAGTCTGCTGGAAAATCTCGACCGAAATCACCTTTCGAAAGAAGAGAGAGAGTACATCAAGAACAAGATTGATCGGGCAAAATGGATCCTCGATGGTATTCAGCAGAGGAAGAGAACGCTTCAACGGGTGGCCCAGGCCATTGTGGATCATCAACATCGTTTCTTGAAGGAAGGGCCAGAGTTCATCGAACCGCTGAAAATGCAGCAAATCGCAGACAAGCTGGGCATCCACGTCACAACGGTAAGCCGGGCTGTGGACGATAAATGGATTCAGACGCCTCAGGGCATATTTCCTTTACGAAGGTTCTTCTGTGGGGGAACGGCCAGTTCGGAGGGGGATGAGGTAGCATGGGATGTCGTCCGGTTGAAGGTCAAAGAGTTGATTGACCGGGAAGATAAAACGAAACCGCTTAGCGACGAGGAAATCGTCAAAGAACTGGCAAAACAGGGCATTCAGGTCAAACGAAGGACCGTAACAAAGTACCGCGAAGAGATGGGCATTCCCAGTTCGCGCGAAAGACGCGATTGGCTCGCAATCGAGCGACAAAGGCGAAGAAGAGACTGAGGTGTGGGCAAGCTCTTCGGAAAGAAGCGCGCTATGTGGGTCACGGGGGACCTCTATCGGCTGGTTGCCGGACACAAAAGACGCATAGGCGCGGGCAAGAGGAGTTGCCAAGAATTGCCCACTGTGGTCTATAATACACGGTTTAAGGAAACTGGGGTTACGGGCATAAGACACATGCCTTGATCACCGAAAACATCGGAAGGATGGAGTCACATCAATGGATGCTGCTTCACGTCAGTTTCTAACACAGATCCTTGCAAGTCCCAGTCCATCTGGCTATGAGCGACCCGTTCAAGACGTCATTCGGACTTATGCCAGGGAGTTTGCGGACGAGGTTAAGACCGATTTGCACGGAAACGTGATTACCGTCAGAAATCCCCAGGCTCCTTTTCGAGTCTTGCTGGCGGGTCACTGTGACCAGATCGGATTGATTGTCCAGTACATCGACGATGATGGTTACATTTATTTCCAATCGATTGGCGGCTGGGATGCGACTGTTCTCATCGGTCAACGGGTAACGATATGGACGAACTCTGGCCCTGTCCAAGGGGTCATAGGTCGCAAACCAATTCATCTCCTCTCAGAGGAAGAGCGGAAGGCAGTTCCCAAACTGAAAGACCTTTGGATCGACATTGGGGCAGCAAGTAAAGCAGAGACAACGCAAAAAGTCCGCATTGGCGACCCCATGACGATTGAATTGGCGGAACGAGAGCTTCTGAACAATCGTTTGGTGGCCTCAGGGTTGGACGATAAGTCCGGGGCGTGGGTCGTCATAGAGGCCCTCAAACGCGTCGATCGGCAAAAACTTCGCGTCTCGGCGTATGCCGTGGCTACTGTACAAGAGGAGTTGGGACTCCGGGGTGCTCGAACCAGCGCTTTCGGTATTGATCCGCATGTCGGAATCGCCGTGGACGTAACGTTTGCGACAGACTGTCCCAACATGGAAAAGAAGGAGGAAGGCGAGATCAAGCTGGGCCGAGGTCCCGTCATTTATCGCGGCCCAAATATGAATCCCAAAGTTGTGGACCGGCTTGTTGAGCTGGCGGAAGCGAACAAGATTCCTTACCAATTGGCAGCCTCAGGGAAGGCGACGGGTACGGATGCTAATGCGATTCAGATCAACCGTGCAGGAGTTGCCACTGGCTTGGTGAGTATTCCGAACAGATACATGCACAGTCCTGTCGAAGTGATTTCGCTTGACGATTTGGATGCGGCGGCCAATCTTTTGGCTCGTTTTGTTGAAGCCCTCAGCCCGGAGGATGATTTCACACCTTGACGCCAAGGCATCTTTTTGACCATCGACAAAGTTACGTTAGCTGAAAAAACAAGGAAACGAACAAGAAGAAGTGGTGACCATCGGTGAAACGAGCGATCATCAGTGACATTCACAGCAATCTTGAGGCACTTGAAGCAGTTTTGAAGGATATTCAGGCTCAAGGAATCGACGAGATTTACTGCCTGGGTGATATCGTGGGATATGGACCGAATCCCAGGGAGTGTATCGACCTTGTCATGCGCCGCTGCAAAGTGAGCCTTTTAGGGAATCATGATCAAGGCGCCCTGTTCGATCCTGAAGGTTTTAACGTTGGGGCCGAGAAGGCCATTTTTTGGACACGCGAACAACTTGAAGAGAATCTGGGAAATCCTGGTGAATCGCTGAAACGCTGGGACTATCTTGGGGAACGTCCACGAATCCATAAAGAGGGGCCAATTGTTTACGTTCATGGCTCCGTCCGTAATCCGCTGAACGAATACGTGTTTCCAGAGGATATCTACTCTCCTGCGAAACTTCAAAAACTGTTTTCGTTAATTGAGAAGTGTTCATTCCAGGGACATACCCACACGCCGGGGGTGTTTACCGAGCAATGTGAGTTCTTTTCTCCTGAGGAGTTGCCGAACAACGAATTCGATCTCAACTCCGTTTCGAAAGCCATGATCAACGTAGGCTCGGTCGGCCAGCCTCGAGACGGAGATCCGCGGGCATGTTATGTAATTCAAGACGATAATCGTGTAATATTCCGCAGGGTCCCCTATGATGTCGAAATTACATGCGAAAAGATTTACGCGATACCGGAGCTTGACAATTTTTTGGGGGATCGCTTAAGGGAGGGTCGCTAAGAGCAAACGGTGCAGACAAGGAAGTTTTCGGACGGTGGCAAAGAAACCGCATGACAACCTCTTCAATCTGGGCACGTCGTGGCGCGTGTGCTTGAAGTCGTCAAGTTGCCGATTTAATCACATCATTCAGTCAGCCGCCGCTTGGTGCCTTCGAAGACCGAATAACGTCCGCTGGTGAGCTTCATTTGACCGAATCCGCCGAAGATGGCTATAATGGCAGTCGAGGGTTTGACCTCGCGAATGTGCTGCCAATGTGTTGACATTGTGTTCGAAGCACGAGGAGTCTGTTGTACTTATTCTTGGGGGTATATTTCCCCGCAGACAGTCTACTCCTTTGGTAACTTTTCTTGTTTGAAGACGATAGAAGAGCAGTGATGCCGGCAGGGTGCTCGACCGGGAATTAGTCTTTCTGGAAGGAATCTTGGGGGAGCAATAATGGGTGACTCCCAAATCAGGTCAGATGCACAACAAAGCACAGGCTCCTTCCATCCTGGACGGAAGACCACTGGGTACCGGCTCGAAGACCAGCCAACCGTCATCACGTCGTGCGATGGCGCGCCTCTTGAGCCTTCTAGTTCAGAAGCGAAGGTTGAGATCGTCAATCCGAGGCTATCGCCCGGGAACACCATTGGCCCCTACGAACTCCTGGAGTTCATAGGCGGTGGGGGAATGGGCCGGGTGTTCCGCGCCTATGACGTGCGATTGTCGCGAATTGTCGCTCTCAAGGTATTGACTGCTGAGCAGGCTTCGGACCCGCAGATTCTCGCTCGATTTCAGAACGAGGCCCGATCGGCTGCCCGTCTGAGTCATCCCGGCATCGTGCAGGTGTTTTCCGCCGGTGAAGATAGCGGTATCTACTATATCGCGTTTGAATTCGTTGACGGCACGAATTTGCGGGCGCTCGTGGAGCAACGTGGTCCGTTATCCGTGATCGAAGCTTTGCATTATGTGCTGCAAGTCGCGGAGGCTCTGGATCATGCCAGTCGGCACGGGGTCATTCATCGCGACATTAAACCATCAAACATCATCGTCACACCAGAGGGACGAACGAAGCTCATCGACCTTGGTCTGGCCCGGATGTTTCAACAGAACGGGCGATCCCAGGATCTTACAACAAGTGGGATGACGTTGGGCACGTTTGACTACATTGCCCCGGAGCAGGCCAGGGACCCCCGACTGGCAGACATCCGCAGCGACATTTATTCGCTGGGATGCACTTTGTATTTTCTGTTGTCAGGTCAGCCGCCGTTTCCGGGTGGTTCAGTTCTACAAAAGCTGCTCCAACATCAGTCAGAGGAGCCACCCAATATTCGAAACGTTCGACCAGACGTGCCGGAAGCGGTTGCCAGGATCCTGCGACGGATGATGGCGAAGTCGCCGCGGCAGCGATATCAAACGCCCGGCGAACTGATTCAGGCCCTTCGTAACTTACTCGGCGTTGAAGGCCAGTCTGTTCAACCAATCCGCGAGCAGAAACCGACGGTCGAGAGAAGGCGGCTTCCCTTGAGACAGCATCTACCTTGGCTGGTGCCAGTTGTGGGTTTGCTGGTGAGTACGCTCGTCCTTGACTGGTGGTGGTCGCAGGGGGCCGAGGAAACGATGTACTTTGGAGACGACATCCGGCACACGGAGGGGCTTTTTGCACCTTTGACCCCGACACTTCCGGCCACAAAGAATGATTCAGAAACGGGCAACCAGGGGGGAAAACCGGCTGAATTGCAGACCCCCGCGAGAACTCCTTCGCCAGTCGCGCCCGGTTCGCCGAGCCAAATGACTCGAAGCTCGGAAGGGGGAGTGGCGGGCCAAAAGACAGAGAACGGGATTCCAACAGCGAACGGGCCCCCGTCAACCGATCGGGAAAATGGGGGTGCCAAGATTAGTCCGGCAAGTCCATCAGAGATGGCCCTCCCGAAACTCTCAGACACCTCAGCACCACTGTTGTTCGGGACTACGTTGGGAGGAAAAGAAGGAGGGACGGCCAATAACGAGCCAAGGTTCTCTGGAGGGTTATCTCATCCATATCCTTACCTTTCCAGTTCCGTTAGTACAACAATGGCCCGAGGGACCAGCGATGTCGTTCCAAGCGGCGGTCAAACCAGCAGTCTTGTCAGCGAACGGTTGTCACCGATCTCGATGTCGTCTGAATGGGTGCGGATTGTGGATCCGAGTTTGAAGGAACCGGGGAGTTATCCGACGCTGGAAGCGGCATGTGAGGTGGCACTTCCCGGTGATGAAATTCGTTTGAATTTTGATGGTCCTCTGGTAACAGAGGGGTGTGACCTGCGCGGCCGGCAATTGACGATACGGGCTGCGAAAGGGCGATTTCCTGAGCTTGTGTTTCGGCCTTCGGACCGTTTGAGAGTTCGAGGAGATTCATTTTACACCCTCGCCGCTTCGCACTTGGTTTGCGAAGATGTGGCCGTACGAGTCGAAATCCCGCCTGAGTACGCTTCCGACGATTGGTATCTTTTTCGTATCACTCACGACTCCATTCTCGAGTTCAATCGTTGCGTCTTTACCCTCATCGCTGGGCCGGGGCAAAAAAATGCAGTCCCGGCGAATATCAACGCGGGGAGTTTTTTTGTTTTTCGCGAGGACCCTCGAAGCGAACTGGTCGTCCGCGCTGTGCCTGAGAGAAGTACCGATCAACCCCGCGGTAGCATCGTTCGCCTGCAACGTTGTATCGCACGCGGAGAGTGTGATATCTTTCGCAGCGCGAGCTGTCAACCATTGCAAATCGTTATGTCTGAAAGCTTTGTATCGGTGAGCGGGCGATTTCTCGACATGGAGGGGACTGAAAGGTCTCCTTCTCTGCAATCAGGTGTCAGCCTTGAGTTGCGGCGCTTGACGATGTGGACCGCAAGTGGACTGATTCGTCAAAGTCAACTGACCTATCAACCTCACCTTCAGCCTATTCGTGTCGAGAGCGAGAGCTGTGTTTTTGTGGCTCATCCGCAGAGCGCATTTATCGAACAACATGTTACCAGCGTGGATGTGGCCTTGCGCTTGCTGATGTGGTTCGGCCATCGCAATTTCTATGAACAGTTCAGCCGATTCTGGTCGGTTGTAACGGGGTCTCCTAACATTGCACCACTTCAGTTATCGTTCGACTATTGGAAGGCATATTGGCGGACGGAACACGAGCAGGATCCGGTCTGGGGAGGCATACCTTGGCGCGGTCATCTCCCGTTAGATGCTCCTCCTCATTCACATCGCCCGATAGATTTTGCCCTCATGGACCCCTCGTTGGATGACATCGCGGCCGATGTTTCAAATCGTGCTGGCTGCCCGTTGAACCAAATGCCTTTCCTGCCGCCGTTGGAAGGATATTCAGGCGAGATTTCATCGGGCAGTGCTTCTGGCCAGTAAATCCCGAAGCAGCGTACAAAGTTCGGCTCAGTCGGACGTGCAATCACATGTGGAATCACAAGATCAAGAAAAAACGCCTCCTCAGAGATTACTCGAGGATGCAACGCGACTACCACAATAAGGTTAATGTGGGATGCTAGTGCGAAATACTGGCGATTACGAGATCAAATCTGGCGTTTTCTTTTCCAGAATGTTGAAAGGCGAAAAGCTAAACAACTCCACAGCGTGATCATGGCGAGCCTTGTTCGAAAGCCCTCGGGGTAATTCGTGAATTACCACTGGCAATGGGCTAATGACATGCATTCGCAATCCCAGTCGCATTGGACTGTGTTCCGAGTGCAATATGGTTGTATGTGGCTTGGTCGAGCCACGACCATATGTCGGGGATGGATGGCTTGGCAGGTCATCTAGGACGCTGTCTTGATCGCGATCGTTTGCGAGGGACGGCAAATGTCAGCGAAGCGGCAAAGGGGACTCCCGGAATCGCGAATTGCAAGTTGACACCCGGGGGTAGCCGGGGATACATTAAGGAGTGGAATGTCGTTGTCGTTGGATCGGCAGTTGGGGGACCTTTTCGGCATCACAAATTCAGTTGGTCTAATCGAGGGACGACGGAGACATAGCGTTCCAGTTAGCTGGACAAGAGGTTGGTAGCCCAAAGGCCCCGCAAGTGAGGTGAAGTCCATGGCAAAGTCAGAATCCTGTTGGGGAATCGATATTGGAAACGCGTCGCTCAAGGCCTTGCGGCTGCGGCCAGGCGATAGTCCGGCTTTAGCCGTTGCTGACGCGTTCGATTACATCGAGTATCCAATGCTCTTGACCCAGCCCGCTGCGGATCCCCCCAGCTTGATCGAGACCGCACTGCGCCAGTTCCTTTCGCGGAATGAAGTCCGCGGTCACAAGGTTGCGATTTCGGTCTCCGGGGCTACGGGCCTGGCCCGTTTCATCAAGCTGCCACCTGTTGAATTGAGTAAATTACCTGATGTCGTCAAGTATGAGGCGAAACAGCAGATCCCTTACGACCTGAATAGTGTTGTTTGGAGATACCAGCGGCTTGATGCCGGCAGCAGTGAAAGCGGGTTTACGTTGGGGTCAACGGTTGGCCTATTCGCTTTGAAGCGCGATCAGGTCGAAGCGGCGATTCAGCCTTTTGCCAATGTGGGGATCGAGGTTGACATTATTCAGTTAAGCCCGTTGGCGATTTTCAACTTCGCCCGATTCGATGCAATGCCCGATCTGCCACCGCCAGACGAATACGATCCGGACAACCCGCCGCCTTCGATTGTTGTCATTTCAATGGGAACGGACAGCACCGATTTGGTGATCACGAATGGATATCGTGTATGGCAGCGGAACATCCCCCTCGGTGGTAGTCATTTTACAAAGGCACTCAGTAAAGAACTGAAGCTGACGTTCTCCAAGGCGGAACACATCAAGAAGAACCCGACGACGCATTCCGATCCCAAGGCCGTGTTCCAGGCAATGCGACCCGTTTTTGCTGAATTGCTGTCGGAGATTCAACGCTCTATCAGCTACTACAACACGATCGACCGCGCCGTTGAGATTTCGCGCGGGATTGCATTGGGTAACCCGATGAAACTCCAGGGGTTGCGGGCTTTCCTTGAGAAGGGGCTTGGGTTCCCGTTGGAATACGTGGATCGTTTTGAACGGTTGATGGGACCGGATGTCCTCCAGTCGCCTGTGTTTCGAGAGAACCTTTCATGCTTCGGCGTGGTATATGGCCTGGCCCTACAGGGAATTGGGCGGGCGTATATGGAAATCAACATGCTGCCCGACGAGATCGCTAAAGAGCGGTTCATTCGGGCCAAGAAACCATGGGCATTGGCAGCCGCTACGACCTTGTTGATTGGATGTACCGTCAGTTTTACGGCCCAGTCGCTTGCCTTGAGTCGAGTCTCTCCTGAACGATTCGGTGCGGCCGAACGAACTGCGGAACAGGTGCTGAAGACGGCCAAGCAGTATCAGTCGGAGCTTGCGTCGGTTGAATCGGAGTTCAACAAGATTAAGGGAATCGGGCAGAATTTGACAGGCAGTATTGAAGGTCGACTCCTTTGGCTTGAGTTGCTGTCTGCGGTTAACCAAAGCTTGCCGCAATATCGCCCGCAGGCTGGTGGCGCTGCCGAAGTTGCCGATATTACGGCCACGACGGACACCGAGGAACAACAGCGCCTTCTTGAACAGCGAAATGAAATCCACGTGACGAGCCTTGAAGCGATGCGGACGGAGCAACTCGAGACTTGGTGGCAGCGGATGGGCGGGTGGTATCGCAAACCGGGCGAAACGGAAACGGAACCTACGGCAGCAGCCCAGCCTGCGACGACTGGAACAACAACATCAGGTAGTTTGGGGTCGCCCACATCGCCGTATGGGATGCCGTCGATGTACGGCCCTGAAGGGGAGTCCGGAGGATACGGAGCGATGGGTGGGGGCTTATTGTCCGGTGTTCCAGCTCCAACCGCACCTCCTTCCGACATTAAGGGGCCAACAGGTGCGGGATACGTCATCCGCCTGACGGGTTATCACTTCCACAATAGTGACGTTGCTGGACCAAACCAGGGCGCGCAGTACGTGAGAAACACACTGATTCGGAACCTGGAAGAAGGCCAGTTCTGGATTAACGGGAAATGGGTAACAGCGAAAGAGTTGGGAATCGGGTTCCCAATCCTTGTTAACCCTGGCCGAGTAGAAGTGATCCGGGTGGCCGACCCCAATTATACGCCGCCAGCGGGCGCTCCTGGTGTTCCAGGTGCCGGGCTTACAACTGGTGCGGGCGCTGCCTCCGGAACAATGCCGATCGCTACTGGGGCATACCCGGCTGGGTCTACTCCGGGTGTTTCTGGAACGGGCACAGGCACGACGACAGGGGGAAAGATTCCCGGCGTGCTGACACTGCGGAGGTTCAGTTTTGTCGTTGAGTTTGTGTGGCAGCCGAAGACAGAGTCAGAGCGTGAAAAGGCTCGACTGGAGCAGGCCGCTGCAGAAAGCAAACAGGATACAGGGACTGGTGATAATAGCCAGAGTGGCGCTGGAGGAGCAAGTAATCAAACGGCTCCGGCACAAACTGCAACTGGCGCAGCTCCCGCGGCAGGACCGGGACCGGGGCCGGGAGCCCAGCCATCTGCAGCGGCACCGATGCCTGGGAATGCAGTGCCGCCACAAGGCCAACCCAGTGTTCCCGGAGCACCAGGGGTTCCTCCAGCTCCCGCATTACCTCAGGGAAATGTGCCGGCTCAACCGGATGGTGTGCCCGCGACGCAGCCGCCTGTGAATCCCGCAAATATGCCTGACGCACCTGTGTTGCCCGATGCACCGGTAGAGCCTAGTGCTCCAAGTGCACCTGCAAATGGAGAGGGTCAAGCCACTAACGGTTAGCCAAGAAGGACCATAGAGTTGCGAAAAGACCCACTCGAAGCGAGAGGATTCGTAATATGAATCAATTGCAATCCGTTCTTGTGGCCCTGAGAAAGTGGGGTTTCTGGGTTATTTGCGGTGTTGCTGTTCTCGTGGGGCTGGGAGCTTGGTTTATAGCTCAGCAGTCCGTTCAGGCCAACATTAAAGCTCGAAAAGATCAACTGGACGGTCTTAAGTCGCAAGTAAGTGGCGTCAAACCCGGTTCACCCAATCCGCAAGTCATTGATGCGGCGCGGAAGCAAATCGAGCAGCTAAAGGCCGATGTGTATCAGGCGTGGGTGACCATGTATGCAGAACAAAAGGTGAAAAACCAGTGGCCAGCGGCGCTCGGTGCTGAGTTCTTGAATTGGGTGAACCAACCGGGTCGCAAGCCGGGTGACCCAATTCCTGAACGTTTTCGTGAAATCTATCTGAACTTTATTGAACAACACTTCCCGACGTTGTTTGAGATCATCAATTTGCGGCGGCCAGCGAATGTCGATTTGAAGCAGCTCGGGAGTATTCGCGCAGCAGTAGCCTCCGGGGGATACAGCACGGGTGAGTATCCGGGGGCAATGACCACCATGGGGGAAGAAGGCTATGGCGGTACCATGGGGTATCCAGGAGCTGCTTACCCTGGGACTGGGGTAACTGGGACCGGCTCCACCACAGTGGAAATGGTTGGAATTGTGGATTGGAGTTCCCAGAATATTGCCGCTATCAAACAGAGGTTTGCATGGCGGCAAGTCCCCACTTCTGATGAGATTTGGAACGCTCAGGAAGACTTGTGGGTTTACGAGGCTCTGCTTCGAATCATTGCCAAGACGAATGAAGGCGCCACAGGCCCTCACAATGCCGCAGTTAAACGAATCAATGCAATTGAAATTGGTCCTGACGCAGCGAGGTATTTCGTTTCGGCAAGTGCTGCAACATCCATGACAAGTAGTAGTGCCACAGGGACTATGGGGTCTCCGGCGATGGAAACTGGTTCGCCGAGTGAATTGGGGAGTGGATACAGCAGCGGCTATGGTTATGGTGGTTATGGGATGCGTTCGACTTACGGGCGATATGTCGATGCTTCCGGTAATCCACTTCCACCGGGTTCTGCACAGCCGTTTGCGGAATTCAAGATGATGCCAGTTCGTTTAGATCTTGTTGTGGATCAACGTAAGATTGACCAACTCCTGGTCAATTGTGCAAACTCGGATATGCCGGTCCGGATCACAAGAGTCCTAATTAAACCGGGGCAGGCAGCCCGGGGCGGAATGGTTGGCTACGGTGGAGGCGTTGGCGGTGATACTGGGATGAGTAGCACGATGGGCTACGGTTACGGAAGCGAGACAGGTTACGACACGGGCGCGGGCTACGGAGGGACATATGGGTCGGGCGGCATGTCGCGAGCAACAACCTCGCACGAGGTACCAATCATTATTGAAGGCATAATTTACCTGTTCAATCCTCCGAATATTGAGGAACTCGGAAAGGAAGGTGCGCCTGAACTGCCGTCTGGGCAATCCTTGGCGCCTATTGAAGCTCCATCTGCACCGGAAGGAAATGGGCCGCCGGCGGCGCCAGGGACGTCTCAACCCGGAGAAGCAGCACCAACACAGGGCCAACCCGCAGCAGCAGCGCCGCAAGGCCAACCGGCGACAGGCGCACTAGCTGGGCCACAACCAGCAGCACAACCGACCGGGGCGGGAGCAGTACCACCCGCTTCGCCACCCCAAACGGGTCAGCCTGCGGCATCACGGGCGCCAGCCGCTGGTCCAACAAATCCGCCGGGTGGCACGGGTGGATCGCAGCCAGCACCTTCAGGTACATCGCTTCCTGCAGGGCCGGCCAGCCCGCCAGCACAAGGTGCGCCCGCAGCGAATCCATAGTCGTTCAACAACGGGTGCTCTGAATTTGTGACAGAACATTGAGACTTGGTAGAAAAGAGCTATAAGAAGAAGAGTCCTGTCCCGAGTGAACGGACCTTTAATGTGAGGAATCTGCGATGGCCAAATCACAATCCGGTGGTTTTGATAAGATTCTGGCCAATATTTGGGAAAAAATCGTCCTGGGCGTCGCGATCCTTATCACGTTGGGATTGATCGCGATGTCTGCTACGAGCGGTCCAGGAATTGATGTGACGCCTGAACAGTTGACTCAGCTGGCCAGTCGTGCAGAGCAGAATTACAAGGCGACACCTCCGGATGTGATCAAAGACAATGAAAGCTTTGCTGTGCCAAGGTATTCCGAGGTTGCAAAGAGAATCCGCGAGGCGGTTTCCTCGACGGGATATCAAATCGTCGCGCCCTTTGATCCGCCCATGTTTGAGCAGAGGAAGAAGCGGGGCCAACCGCCCGTTTTTCCCGTAGCTGATTTGAGGGCGTCGGCCGGGCATGGCGCTGTGGCGGGTTTGGCCGATGGTTCGGCGGGCGGAGTCGGAGCCGGAGCCGCTTACCCGGGATATCCAGGGAGTAGTCCCACGATGCCGACACCGGCCTACACTGGACCTGTAGGAACGTATGGAGAGACAGAAACCGGTTACCCGGGCTATTCTGGCTATGGCGGGTACGGAGGAGCCAGCGGGCCAAGCCACGGTCGCAGGTGGGTCGTGGTCACTGGGGTGATCGAATGGGAGAAACAGATTCGCGCATTTAGGGATACGTTTCAGGATGCAATCCGGGTAGCCGGACGGGGGACGACAGGGGCAGGCGGCACGTCAGCGTATCCGGGATATGGAACAACTGGCGAGGAAACATCATACGGATCGCCGGGCTATCCTGGTTCCTCGGCATACCCCACCATGACAGGTTCTCCAGAGTACGGTTACGGCAGCACCGGGGTTAGTGACGTTGAATTCCCGCGATTCGTGTATTTCTCTATTGAGCGTGCCGAGGTAACGGATCCATCGGCCCCGCCGGATAGCTTGAAATGGGAGTCTCTCAACGCACGGGCAAGATGGTTTGAGGAACAGCGAGTGGCTCACGATCAGTTTATGTATGTATCGCCGGAGTATGTCATGCCGGCCGGTCAAGTGCCATTAACTTGGCCATTGGTTCAACTTGCTGCAGGCGATACCTGGGGTAAAGATGTCGCGCATGACCCCGAGATTCCCTTTATGGAGCTTACCCGTGGGATGGGCTACGGATACGGGCCTTACGCTTCTGCCGAAGGTTACCCCGGCGCGGGGTCGCCGGCGATGCTGGGCATGACTGGTAGCCCTGCCCCTGTGCGAACCGGGCTTGCGACCGGAGCAGGCACGACCGGTGGTCAAGCGGGCCAGACCACCGAGCAGGTTCAACCGCCTCGTCCTGAAATCCCGGATGCCCCGCTTGCTCCGGGACAGATGATGCCAGGAATGCCGGGTACTTCCGCGTATGGAGGCTCACCATATGGTGTATCAACAATGCCAGAAGGGAGCTACACTTCCCCCTATGGTGGGTCGCCATATCCTGGTTATCCCGGCAGTTCTCCGATGATGACGGGTGAAGAGGGATATGGGGCGGGTTATGGATATTCTGGATATGGTTCAGGAATGGTTGTTCGTAAAGAGTCGCCAACCAAGCTGTTTCGGTTTGTCGATTACAAAGTCGAGCCGGGGAAGAAGTATCGCTACCGTGTGAAATTGTGGCTTGCTAACCCGAACTACAAGTTGCCTCCCCAGATTCTCGAGGATGAAAAATATGCCCAGGAAGCGTGGTTACTGACGGAGTGGAGTAGCCCATCGAATGTTGTCCGGGTTCCCGCGGATGTGGGAGTTTTGGCGGGGCCAGCGAAGGCAGGCCGTCCGGCGTTCATTGAACCGCGTATCAATTTGGGTGTGACCGTTTTTCAGCCGAGCAGCGGGTTGACGAAGTTCATGGAGTTTGCCGAGCTGCCGCGAGGAACAATCGTGGATTTCACGGCGGCAGACGTCAAACGGCTGAATCCCCCGAAGAAAGAGAAGAAACCTACGACACCGTCGCCTTACGGTTATTCTCCCGAGGAAGGGATGAGCAGCCCTGAATACGGAATAGAGGGTATTCCAGGAATGATGGGATCTCCAGGAAGTGGACCACCACCATCGGGCTATCCTGGTGCACCCACCACGACAAAGCCGGCTGAGGAACCACAGATTGACTACTTGAGCCGTATGATGATTGTCGATGTCGCTGGTGGGGAGCAACTGCCAACAAAGGACGCGGCTCCGTCCGTTGTGGCACTGATGGACCCCGAGGGTAATCTAATTGTTCGGGATGAACTCGAGGATGCACAGCAGTACAACCGGTTTACGAAGCCGACTCAGCCGACGGGTATGTACACAGGGTATCCATCCGAGACGATGTATGGAGAAGAAGGTTACCCTGAATACTACAGTGAGATGACGCAAGGAGGCCCGGGACGGCCCGGTGGGACACGTGGGACGACAACCCGAGGTCGTTCGACGACAACACGCGGTCGAAATGCACCACGGGCTGGAGGACCAATGGGGTCGCCAGCCATGCCGGGGCCTTGATCTGGCCGACAGCTTATGTGAAATCTGAACATGGCCTCAACCTTGCGGCACAGTCTGTGTCGCAAGGTTTTTCTGTTTCATACGCACTCGCCCCGGCCGTTGACCCAGGGCGCCAGGGCCAATTCGTGAATTGCTCCCACCACTGGGCACGTGCCCGATACGCAACGGCAATTCTGCGGAAGTGTCATCCCTACTGTCTCATAAACCTATCTGACCATGCAAACGCTTTGTGCAGGTGTTTTTTTGACAGGGCAATTCCGCTAAACTATTTCATCGTGCTCTCGTCAGTTTGTAACTTTTTTGGGACATCCGGTATCGATCCAGATGACGCTGCTATGCAGTTGGTATGTCAGATGCTGATGGTAATTCCAATTGAGTGATTCGTCTTCTGTCATGCTTTAAGGATAGCTCTTGGGGAAGAGGGAACAAAACGATGAAATGGTTTCGCTTTGTCTTAAGGGTCGTACCGTTTGTGATCGGTGTTGTTGTTCTGGTCTTGGTGGTGTTCTGGTTATCTGGTTTCTTCACGGAGCGAGTGGCGCCTGCTCAAATCGATGCTGAACCGCCACGCTTCGATTCAGCCAAGGAAACGATGGAAGCTGTTGAGGTCGTTGTAAAGCCCGTCATTGAGGAAGCCGTTGGCACGGTCAAGTCGCGGGAGCGGACGACCATTTCGGCCAGAGTCATGTCAACGATCACAAAGATCCACGTCCGTGCTGGGGATGAAGTCAAGGCCGGAGATGTTCTCGTCGAATTGGATAAACCGGCCCTTGAACGGCAGCGAAGTCAATCGATGGCAGCGCTTCAGGCGGCTGAGGCGGCATTCAAACAGGCTGAAGATGACCTGAATCGGGCGGAACGGCTCCGACAGCAGCAACCAGGAGCGATCAGCGAGCAGCAATTCAATGAGTTTCGGACCCGACGTGATCAAGCTCAAGCCAATTACGAGAAAGCCAAACAGGCTCTGGCAGAGATCGAAGTTAACATCTCTTATTGCACGATCAAATCCCCGAGAAATGGCCGGATCGTTGATCGATTGGCAGAGGAAGGTGATACAGCGTCTCCTGGTGTGCCGCTGTTGACGCTCTATGATCCCAGCTCGTTGCGTCTCGAAGTACCGGTGATTGAGAATCTCGCAGCTCAATTGGATATCGGAAGCAAAGTGAAAGTCTTCATCGACGCGTTGCAACGGGAAATCGAGGGTGTTGTGGACGAAAAAGTCCCTCAAGCCGACGCAGCAACGCGCACGGTTCTGGTGAAAGTATCGTTACCGGCAACGCCGGGCCTCGTCGAGGGAATGTTCGGACGTCTGAACATCGAAGCCGGTCAGAGGGAGCATCTCTGCCTGAACGTTGCGGCTATCAAGCGCATCGGGCAATTGGAGTTCGTTGAGGTTGTTCATAAGGACGGTACAAAGGAGCAACGCCTCGTTCAGATCGGACGATTTGGACGCCCCGGACACGTTGAAGTCTTGAGTGGTTTGAAAGCCGGGGAACGGGTTGCTATTCCTCGAAAACCTCAGACGGATGGGACTGGTGAGGCAACCCCACCGCAGGGCACGGCAGGATAGATTTTGAAGCAGTTCGGAGGACTTCTTGTATCTTGCCAGTTGGACTGGGAACGGGTTTTGCAGGTTGGACATCCGACTCAGGGAATAGAGCATCGGACACAACACTCCGGAAATGGTACGCTCTAACCACGTGTTTCGGGACAAAGCTACGGATAAACTCAGGACTTAGGCGGAGGACTTGATGTGACTCAATCAACAGAGCGAGTCCCATTTTTGACGCGAATTGTCGATGTTTTCCTGCGCGGTGATTCCGCGATCATGCTCACGGTGATTTCGGTGATCATCGGTCTAGGGGCACTTTGGATTACCCCGCGGGAGGAAGAGCCTCAGATCGTCGTCCCTATGGCCGATATCTTTGTGTCGGCGCCGGGGCTGTCCGCGCGGGAGGTTGAACAGCAGATCACGAACCGTCTGGAGCGTGTTGTCTATCAAATCGATGGCGTTGAATACGTCTATTCAATGTCACGGCCTGGAACGGCCATCATCACCGTGCGGTTTTACGTAGGCCAGGATCGGGAGGACTCGCTCGTCAAATTGCACGCCAAGGTGCAATCTTATATCGACGAGGCGCCTGCTTCGGTCAAAGGTTGGGTTATCAAACCCGTCGAAATAGACGATGTGCCGATCGTCAGCGTCACCTTGTGGTCTCGCGATCTTGAACACAATCATGACTATGAATTGCGGCGAATCGCTGAGCAGCTTCAGAACGAACTCAAGTCCGTGCCACAAACAAATCGGGTTACAATTATAGGTGGTCGCCCCAGACATATTCGGGTTGAAGTTGATTCCATCAAGCTGGCCGCAAGAAGCACGTCGATCCTTCAGGTTGCACAGGCCCTTAAGGTCAGCAATGTGAACGTGCGGGCCGGAGAATTCGAACAGCAGAACCGCGAGTTCATTGTCGAGGCGGGGACCTTTGTAAGAGATGCTTTGGAATTGGAGAATCTGGTCGTCAACGTTGTGGGCAATCGTCCTGTGTACCTGAAAGACGTTGCCCGCGTCATTGACGGACCGGCCGAACCTGTGTCGTACACGTGGATCGGATTTGGTGCAGCGGCAAAACACCCCGAAGCGCCCCGAGAGCATGTGACACCAGAAGAGTTGAAATCGCGGACCGAAAAGGTCTCCTTGCAGTACTATCCGGCTGTTACCATTGCGGTGGCAAAACAGAAGGGGTCCAACGCCGTATGGGTTGCCCGAGCCATTGAGGAGCGAATGGCCGAGCTGGCCAAAACGCATTTGCCCTCAAACGTCTTCTACCGAATCACCCGAGATTACGGCGAAACAGCTAATGAGAAAGTCAATGAACTGGTGGAGGCACTCGTCGTTGCGGTGCTGACTGTTATTGGTCTCATATGGCTGTTTATTGGTTGGCGTGCTGCCGTGGTCATCGCTTTGGCAGTACCGGTCTGCTATAGCATCACGCTGTTCGTAAACTACCTTGCCGGTTACACCATTAACCGAGTGACACTCTTTGCTCTTATCTTGGCACTTGGGCTTCTTGTAGATGATCCTATTACGGACGTTGAAAATATTGCCCGCTATTTCGCCATGCGGATTTTGCCACCACGTCCGGCAGTGCTTCGTGCCGTTCAGGAGGTGAGACCTGCCCTGGTGATGTCAACGCTGGCGATTGTGGCGAGCTTTGCCCCGATGGCATTCATCACGGGAATGATGGGACCGTACATGGCCCCTATGGCGTTGAACGTCCCCGTGACACTGCTGGTTTCACTCGGCGTTTCGCTTGTTATCACGCCGTGGATGGCGATGTTCGCACTTCAGGGTGCCCGATCTCATAGCGAAAGTCAGGAGCATTCTTACGACTTAACAAAAAGGCCGGCTTATCGTCTCATCCGGGCAATCTTTCATCCGATCTTGAATCATCGATGGATGGCATGGAGTGTTGTTCTTGGCGTGGCCTTGCTGTTTGTTGGATCACTGTTGTTACCGGGTTTGCGGCTGGTCCCTTTGAAGATGCTTCCGTACGACAACAAGAACGAATTCCAGGTTGTTGTTGACATGCCCGAGGGAACGACTCTGGAAGAAACCGATGCCGTGGCAAGACGGATAGCAGCGTATCTGGCCACGCTGCCTGAGGTGAAAGACTTCCAGATTTACGCAGGTCTTTCGTCCCCGATGGACTTCAACGGGTTGGTGCGGCATTATTTCCTGCGGCAGGGCAGCCATGTTGCCGATATTCGCGTCAATTTGCTGCACAAAGACTACCGCGCTCAGCAGTCGCACGAGATTGTCCTCAGAATTCGCAATGACATTGCACGGATAGCCAAGGAAACAAATGCGAACATCAAGCTGGTTGAGGTTCCGCCTGGTCCGCCGGTCATCTCAACAATCACGGCGGAGGTTTACGGTCCACCCGATGCACCGTATGACAGCCTCATCGCAGCAGCGAGAGCTGTGGAAGCCAGGATGCGGCGCGAACCAGGTGTGGTTGATGTGGATATAAGCGCCGAGGCTGATCAGGAAAAGAGACTCTTCATAACCGACCAGCCGAAAGCTGCTCTGTCAGGAGTGTCTAAAGAGATCATCGCGCAGACGCTTCAAGCGGCCCTCAGCGGCTATCCGGCCACGGAACTGCACATCCCGAGTGAGGTGAATCCACTGCCCGTCATTTTGCGACTCAAACGTTCAGAGCGATCAGCCGAGGATGATCTGGCTGAGCTTTATGTGCAGGGAACGCAGGGGCAATTGCTTCAATTGGGATCGCTGGGGAAGTTCGTTTCGACCACTCCTGAGGGTGGTCCGCTGCTGGAAGATAAAATGATTTACCACAAAAACTTGCAACGGGTTGCGTACGTATTTGGCGAAGTCGCTGGCCGACCACCAGCTGACGCGATCATCGACATGCAGATTGACCTGGTGACCGCGAATGATCTTCCACGTGAGAAGCAAACTCCACGGCCGGCGAAGGAACGGACGTGGTTTCGACCGGGTGGCGGCGATTTTTGGACTGTGCCGGAAGGTTACCAAGTGGTATGGACGGGTGAAGGCGAGTGGAAAATCACGCTTGACGTCTTCCGCGATTTGGGCATCGCCTTTGGGGTCGCGCTGGTCGTGATTTTCATTCTGCTCATGTTCGAGACGAAATCGCGGGTTTTGCCCCTCATCATCATGTTAGCGATTCCTTTGACGCTCATCGGGATCATGCCGGGATTTTGGATCCTGAACCTGATCACCAATCGCCCCGTCGGTGGGTTTGAGAATCCCGTGTTTTTCACAGCGACGGCCATGATTGGCATGATTGGCCTGGCAGGGATTGTGGTGCGAAATTCGGTGGTCCTGATCGACTTCATTCACCACAGTCTGATGGAAGGCTGGGATCTCAAGGAATCGATCGTGAGGAGCGTTGCTGTTCGTCTTCGACCAATCATCTTGACGTCAGCAACAACCCTTTTGGGAAACTGGGTTATCACATTGGATCCCATTTTCTCTGGGCTGGCATGGGCAATCATTTTTGGGATCTTTGCCTCCACGGCGTTCACTCTTGTGGTCATTCCGGTGGTCTATTGGTTGCTTTATGCCAAGCGAGGCGGGGCAATTGAACTTCCTGTTCAACGGCAACACTCAGAACCAGAACAGGCGACCTGAAGTTAGGCCAGTTACCTCAATCAGAGAGCAGGGAAAGATTGCCCGACCGTGCAACGTGCAAGAATCTGTGGATCCAAAGGAGACCATCACCCCGAACTTAATCGCCCAACTAGCAAATCGCGGGCCGTATCAAGGTCCATAACGAGGTGCGTCCACAGTCGGAGATTGGGGTTTTCAATCAACGGTAGGAGAGCATCGGTCTTGGAACGGTGACATTCGCTACAGGGCCCGGCAATAAGCACGACGTACTTGTTCGGCTGGTTGGCCAGCCTGACCAAATCGTTGATCTCAAATAGGGTGACGACCTGGACAGGGCATTCGTCGAGGATTGGTCCTTGTGAGGAATATGGTCGAAACTGAACGTCGCCAATCCATCCTGCCTGAACCATAGCCTTGATTTGACTTTCCTCGAGTGCCTTTTCTTCTTTAAGTTTTTTGAGAAATTGCCCCAGCATCCCATGTTCATCACTTGCTGCCGCGAAGGATGTGATGACAATATCGATCTCACTTGCCCGGGCAAACGACTGACGCACACTCGGATTTTGTCGAACTCGTTCGTATTCTTCACGAGAGACCAGCGTTTCAGAGAATAATCCCACATACTCCACGGGTGTGATCGCTTCTGAAAAATATCCGAAGTAAGTGATCGGATCTTTGTAGGGTTGATCAATGAAGAAACCACCTGCGGAAAGCGCATGCAGAACGAGGGGCGGGCATTCCAAATCGGAGTAAATCCTTTGGGCCAACCGTTTGGCAACCATCATTGACGAGTATCCCGCTCCCAACGCAATATGAACCTTCGACTTTTTCTTTCCAAGCTGTCGAACCAAACGATACACGACATCGGCGGCAACGGAACTGACATTGCGTGCTGCTTCGGCCCCCCGCACATTAGCCACGACAATCGACTCTTCGTCACGCACGGTGTCAAGCTTATATGCCTTGAGGATATCACGGCTCAAACGAGATTCTCGCGGCGGAGAGAGCAAAATATAGCGTCGGCGAAGCGCCTCCCAAAAAAGGGGATAGATCCTCTCGCGCGTGAGGTCTTCGCGTCCCAGGTTCTTTTTGGCCCACGCGGCCACAGCAGCTGCGGCGCCCCTACGAGAGACCGCTTGTTCATTGGAGTTGTTTCCGAATTGGCGTCCAAGTTGCTCAATGAACCGTTCGCAAATCGCGAAAACGACCTCGTCACTTTCCTGAGCGGGATGCCATGATCGACGTCGCGGACTCAAGGCGACTTCCTCCTTTACCTTTGCTTATGCGGCCTGGGCATTACAGACATTATGAGAAAACGTCGTTTACGGCAAAGACAAGCCTGCTCCGACAGACTATCGTTCCTTCACCAACACAGACATGACAACCTTCGAAAAAGCATCGTACCTTTCCCACTCTAGCAATCGACCATGTTGCTATCAAGCGTCCCACCGCGTCAGTTCGGCCATCACTGCACGAGCGGGCGGTTGACAGAGTGGGGCTGACAGGTATTTTGACGCGTGCATACGAGGTACGATGGGAAGTGAAAATAGGTAAACGAGAGGGGGCATCACGTGGCAAAGAGGGCACACGGGCTTGTCATTGTGTGCAAACTGCGGGTCGGAATGCTTGCATCTGCATCATTCTGCTCACTGTAGAAAGTGTGGAAGATTAGTTAAGCAAGGCCGTAAAATCGTGTGAATCAGATGGGTAACTTTCAGACACCACCTTGTTAAAGCGACAATTGTCCTTTGTCAAGGAACTTTGAATAGGCTGGATGGAAAAGGCCCCTGCCATGGACAACAACCGTTCGCTTCAGCACCAATCACCGAGTGTCATTTACCGAAAGACTGGCGATGTATCACGAAGTGTGAAACTCGGGCCGTATCAACTGGAGACCCTCATCGAACCTGAAGAGGAAATCACGGCGACGTTCTATCGGGTGCAGATTGACCCTCATCAGAGGACGGCCGTGAGCTATCATCGTGTGGCTGAGGAGTTCTATTTTGTCCTAGCTGGGCGTGGTGTGGGTATCATTGGCGGAACGGCGATTCCCTTGGAGAAGGGGGATTTTTTGCGATTGCCACCAGGCACCACCCATCAGTTTGTGACGGAGGATGATGCCCTGGAAATGCTCAACATCCATTGCCCCGGCTCACGCCCTGACCGAGACGTTTACTTTCTCGGTGAGACGCCCCATGGTTTCAATTCGTCCCCAGAACCTGAAAACTGAGTTTCCGTGTTTGGAATCGACACGTTGGTCAGAAGGCCACGGATGTCCCGGCGAAGGCGCCGTGTAATAGTAAGTCCCCGTTCGAATCGATGTGGGCAATTGCGTCAACAATATCGACGACGTAAGGGGGAAATTGGGCGTCGGCTAACCCGATTTCCGAGATAGAAACCAGGCGATACCCGAGATAGACCTGCCAACGAGGCGTCAGATGCCATTGAATCCGCGCATCCAATTGGCTCAGAACAGCGAAGCGGTCGTCGGAAGAGATAACGGGATATCTCCCGGGGACAGGATCACCCACAGGAGGATCCGGATTTGGGGCGAATATGGCGCCGTCACCACGATACGCATCAAACCGATTGTGGAGATGGTTGTTGTACAGGCCTATCTTGGGTGTGCAGACGATTTCCAGACATTGAGTGAGGGGATAGTGCATATCAAAGCCCAACTGGACTCCGATTAGGTCATTCTTGATCCTATCCGAGAGATAACCTTCTAACTCGGGATTCTGTCCCCATAGGCCTTCGTGGATACGGGAGCCGTACGTCAAACGTTCGTCGAAGCGGAAATAACGGACCCCGACAAGCCAATCGATGCCAAGGCGATAGCCGTCACAGGGGATTCGATGGCGAACGAGGTTCACTTCAACATTGTGAATCTCATTTGTTCGCCAAAGCCTTTGTTCATAAGCCCCGAAGAATAGGTCCTCGGGCAAGCCCGGAATCGTCGGATCCGCGTAAACGACATCCGTGAAGATGAGTGTGCTGCTGACGTAATCCGGATGAACGGCCGACGCCTGACCGGTCATTCTGGCAAGCCCCCAATAAGATGCTTCCAGTCGCCAATTGTCACAGGCGAACGTGCGACGCACTGTCATTTCCCAGCCTCCTTGCCAGGAAGTGCGGGCATCCTGACTGTTCATAAGCTCGTTAGCGTTATTGTTTGATTGATAACTGAACCATACGCGATTGGGATCATTTCGCCCCATGACAAGCCCCACAGGTTCAATGAACCACTGCCAACATGACGGGACGGCGGTGTGGGGATCGCAACGTTCTGACAACCCGGAGGTTGGCGAGCCGGTAGGCGGTAATTTGAGAAGACGTTCGTAATCACTCACATTCCTTTCCGTCGGGAAAGAAGGATTCGGACCATTTGAAGGCGGAGCTTGCAGGGGCGACGAAGTCCCCGAGTCTCCGATGATATTGGGCCCTGGTGTAATAAGCTCTGGAGGTACAGTGCGGTCAGACACGTCGGTGGTGCCCGGACCAAAAGGTGCAAGCCAACCGGTATTGATGGGCGGGCTAGGTGTCTTTTGAAGTTCAGAATAGGTCATTCCATCCTGGTATGGATTCTGAGCACTGGTACTGCCGGATCGGCCTGGCTTCAACCAGGGCAGAAGTTCCGGACCGGCACTCAATCCAAATTGTGCGTACACAGCGGTTAAGGTCCATCCATGACCTAGCACCGCAACCAGCACGTATATGAAAGCGAATCGGGCACGCATGCCGAAAACCCTTTGCTTCGTAATTCGCCCCAAGGCCGAAAACCAAGACGCACCGTCTGTCCACCTGTCCAGATAGATCACCGTTTGTACGGTTCAGCATCTGCACAATATGGCAACAGAAAGGGCCACACCATTAATAGTGATCGTCATAAGGAGCGCGATCGGGCGGATAAATGAGATAAGTCAGGATATTTTGTCAATCTGCAGACCCAGACGGACGGACAGTAACGGTATAATTACCCCCATTTCCGATAAGGTCGATGCATCCCATCGCAAGACGAAGGCGTCTTAAGCAGGACACCCTGGCAAGTTCTTGCAATTTCCTCGTTTCTTTGAATGCGTCCTATAGGCCCTGGACGGCAGAAAAATCCGTTTCAACAGGAAATGCAAAAACTACCGAGCGAAACGAATAAACGAGAAATCGGGGTCGTATCGATTAACAGGCTTTCTTGAGCGAAGGGTTTTCGGCGGTCAATCCTTGCTGGATCACTTCGCGAGCCAGATTGCGATAGTCCTCGGCGCCGTTTGAATCGGGCGAATACTGCAGAATGGATTGGCCAAAACTCGGGGCTTCCGCCAATCGAATATTCCGCCGAATGCGCGTCTGAAACATCTGGGCGCCAGCCCAGGGACTTTTGCCTTCACGACGATTCCCAAAAAAAGCCCCCACGTCTTCAGATACCTCCGTCGCGAGACGGGTGTTACTGTCAAACATGCACAGGATGATCCCGGTCAATCGCAGCCGACTATTAAGACGCTTGGCGACCAGTTCGATTGTTTGCAACAACTTGCTCAACCCGTGAAGCGCCAAAAAGTGCGGTTGGAGTGGGATAAAGACTTCGTTTACAGCGGCCAGGGCGTTGATCGTGAGGATTCCAAGGCTTGGCGGACAGTCAACGAAGAGGAAATCGAATTTCTCGGGATCCTCGCGAAGCTTGTCCCGGAGGATGACTTCCCGTCCAACCACACCGGCGAGTTCGACTTCTGCGGCGGCCAGATCCAGATGAGAAGGTACAACCCACAAGCGTTCGGCAATTTGTCGACGCACCTCTGCCAGGGGACGATCACGGACAAGGACGTCATAGATCGACTGCATCTCAATCTGCGGTTCGATCCCCAGATGGAGCGAGGCATGGGCCTGGGGATCCATGTCAATAAGGCACGTCCTGTATCCCTCGTGGGCAATGGCAGCAGCCAGATTGACAGCCGTCGTAGTCTTCCCGACCCCACCCTTTTGGTTCATAATCGCGATGGATCGCATCGGTGCTCCTTCGCCGATGACGCGGCTGTGTCAAAGAAATGCGACATACCCAAGACCACTCTCGGCAATTATAAATGCCGAGCGGCGACGCTCCTAGAGCAACTTTGTTCCTCTTGTTGCCATGGGCATGGATCGCTAATTTAAGATGACGTCTTTTTGTAACAAGAACAGGCTACAAAACCGGATGTTCCCATTTTGTTCTCAGACTGAGTGCAGCGACGATGACGCCCGATAAAATGCCCCCCCGCAGTGCCGAACTTATGTCGGTTGAGGATACAGCCCTCCTGGTGATTGACGTTCAAGAACGACTTGTTCCCCATATTCTGGATCATCCGCGCATCGTGTGGAACATCCGGCGTTTGATCGATGCGGCGAAGATCCTGGGTGTGCGGATCGCTGGGACCGAACAGTACCCCAAGGGTCTTGGACCGACCGTGCCGATTCTGGCTGAACGGTTAGGGCCGCTGCCTGAGAAATTGATGTTCAGTTGCCGCGAATGTTGGGACTTGTTCAGTGGATTATGGAAAGAAGGAGTGCGACGGCTCCTTGTTTCAGGCATTGAAACCCATGTTTGCGTGCAGCAGACGGTTCTTGACATGCTGGCACAGGGATGGAGTGTGTATGTGGCCGCCGACGCAATGGGGTCACGATATCAGATCGACCACGACGTGGCTTTGCGACGGATGGAACTGGCAGGAGCCGTGCTAACGACAACGGAGGCAACGCTTTTCGAATGGTGTGTCCTAGCGGGGACCGATCAGTTCAAAGAGATCAGCCGCCTTGCCCGTGAGCGTCCTCCCTCAGGGTGATTTCCGACCGAAGACTCAAGCTGCAATCTATTTAGGCCTTCAAGAATGCTGAGTATGACATAGTCTCGGCATGTCGGATACCGTACCACGATAACGCCTCAAATGACAGGTTGCTTTTGACGGTCAATTTTGACAGAATAGGGGCCGAAGCTGAGAAGCTGTGAATCCCGCTTTTGCTTTCGGGACATTGAACGTCCAAGGTTATGGTTGTGTGATAACCCGCGAGGGAGGCCAGATCATGCAATGGCATTTTCCTGATTCTGAGATGTGTCGCTGTTGCGCAAATCGGCGGCGTTTCCTGAAGGGTTGTGCGGCATGTGGCATTGGTGCGTTGACCGCCTCGCAGATGTCGCTGACCCTGGCAGGATCGCAGAGTGAGGGGGCGTCCCCATCGGATGGCGGGCGTGTTCGGGTGCGGCTCGTATTTGCCTGTTGGGCATTGGTCCAGGATCGGCCAACCTGGCCCCATATTGGGCACGATATGAGACCAGAGATCGAACGGGTTACAAATGCCCTTCGGGAAGGATGTCCAGAAATCGAGTTCCTACCTGTGGCGGCACACAGTGTTGAAGATGCCGAGAAGATCCTCGCCCAACATGAGGCAGACAAGATCGACGGGTATCTAGTGTACAACATGAACAACTGGATTCAGGTGTTCCATCGAGTTGCTGCGTCGGGGCACCCCATGTTGTTGGCAGATTTTCTGTACGCGGGCAGCGGGGGATTCCTGGTTTATGGCTCACAACTCCGACGAAAGCACCAGAACTTTTCTTTGGTTGGGTCTTCGAATACTGACGATCTGATTGCTGCTGCAAAATGCTTTACTGTGCTTAAATCGGGTGGGGTCGAACAGTTTGTAGCCGCGTGCGATCGCGTTCGGAGGGAGAGAACGCCCGCACCCCGGATCCAGAAACCGGCCGAAGATCGCCTGGAGTGCAAATCCGTTGCTCAATGTCTGGAAGAGGTCAAGACGAGTGGCATCATTTCCGTCGGGGGTGGCAACAAGACCGTGGCGGAGGCTATTCAACAGAAGCTGGGAATTCCCGTACATCTGGTCAGTTTCGACGAAATGGCAGGGGCCGCAGAATCGGTGGACCCAGCCAAGGTCGATGAACTGGCCGAGAAATGGAAGAAGGAGGCCCAAAAGCTCTTGATTGACCAGCCTGACGAAACATTAAAACTCTCTGCGGCCAATTATTTGGCTCAGAAAGCTTTGCTCGAGAAATACCGAGCGGAAGCTATCACGATTAATTGTCTGGGAGGATTTTACAGTGGGAAGCTCAAGGCCTATCCGTGCCTTGGATTTGTTGAATTACTCAACACAGGATTCGTAGGCGCTTGTGAGGCGGATTTGCCGTCCACAGTTACGATGGTCATCGTCAATCATTTGGCGGGACGCCCCGGCTATATTTCCGACCCCGTGATTGACACCTCCAAGCGGGAAATCATCTATGCTCACTGTGTTGCTACCACGAAGCCATTCGGACCTCACGGTCCCGGTAACGCTTATGAGATCCTGACGCACTCAGAAGATCGGCGGGGAGCATCGGTCCGTTCCTTCCTCCCTGTTGGCTACCTGACATCGACCATGGAGGTTTTCCCGGACAGACAGGAAATCCTCTTCCATCAGGGGATAGCCGCTGAGAACGTCGTCATTGACCGGGCGTGCCGAACAAAACTGGGATGTAAAGTATCGGGGGATATTGATAAGCTCTTATTAGGGTGGAGCAATGGGTGGCATCGAGTAACCTTTTATGGTGACCTCCGTGAGCCGGTTAAGGAATTGGCAAACGCCCTGCAATTCAAGTTGATTGAGGAGGCGTAATACGTCCAGCCTTTCCTCGGCAAAAAGATGGGGTTGTGCGGGGATTCCGGTAGGATGAGCCGCGATCCGTGGGGCAGACGATGGACCCCCGGTGAACATGATCTGCATCGGCTAGAGGGACTTTTGTTACAATAATGGTTTGAGCCTGACGGGGCTGGGCCGGCTTGTGCTGGCCCGCGCAGTTTTTTCATCCTGAATTATTCCTCTCCATTCCCGTGTCGGACGTGCTAGCAAGATGAAACGAATGATAGAGTGGCTGCGTGGCCCAAGTATTTCTGCCAACGTGGGTGTCAGTTCTTCGAGTGATTTAGCAGGGCGAGAGGTCCGCCGTCGGGCAAAAGGCGGACGGGATGCCGGCCGAGGGGGTGTGAAACGGCAGGACCAGGAGACCACTTCGTCTGCTAAAGAAGAGAACCTGCGGGCTTCAAATTGGTTGCGGGAAGTAGTCGAGGCCATTTCCATTGCCCTCATTCTCGCTTTTCTGTTCCGTGCATTCGAGGCCGAGGCCTTTGTCATACCGACCGGTTCTATGGCGCCGACCTTGATGGGTCGCCATAAAGACCTGATTTGCGAACGGTGTGGTTTCAGCTTTCAAACAGGGGCCAGCGAAGAGGTGGACAAGTTAACAAATCGGCCGACCAATCGATTCGTGTTGAGTGCCACGTGCCCCAATTGCCGTTACACGATGTATGTCGGTCCAAACAAGGATGATGGTCCGGCAACTCCCTCGTACAAAGGTGATCGGATTCTTGTTTCGAAATATGAGTACCACCTTTCTGAACCCCGTCGCTGGGACGTTATCGTATTCAAGTACCCGGGCGATGCTTCGACCAACTTTATCAAGCGACTGGTGGGGTTACCCAATGAGACGGTGCGGATTTTCCATGGGGACATCTACATCCGAGCACCAGAAAGCGATCAATTTGCGATCGCTAGAAAGCCGCCCGACAAAATTGTGGCGATGTTGCAGCCGGTGTGCGAAGACGATCGACTGGCTCCAGAACTCAAGGCCGCCGGCTGGCCCGATCGTTGGCAACCGGAACTTGGACAGAACGATTTGTGGCAGATCTCGGAGGCTCCACGTGAATATCGTGTCTCGGCTCAGGACAACTCGGAGGTGTGGCTTCGGTACCAGCATTTTGTCCCATCGTGGGACGATTGGCAGGGGATTATGGAGGGGAAACGTGTCGATCCCGACCGGATTCGTCCGCAATTGATCAGCGACTTCATGGCCTACAACACCAACCAGAGTGACGATAGTGATGCTGGCCCAGGGGTCTTTCGGACGGTACACGTGCCACCTCGCGGAGATCAACTCGGGTTGCACTGGGTCAGCGATCTCGCTCTTGAATGTGAGGCCGAGATCGAAAGTGATAGCGGGGAAGTCATCCTGGAACTTGGCGCGGGTACGCAACGGTTTCAGGCTCGCCTGGACGTGGGGAATGGTCGTGTGAGATTTGTGGCCCTTGGAGGAAAAACCTTTTCTGAAGAAAGTCCTTTGCCCGTTAAGGGCCAGGGAAAGTACCGATTGCGATTTGCCAATGTGGATCATCAATTGGTCCTTTGGGTGAATGGGCGGCCGACTATCGTGGAATACGAGAGATCCTGGTCGGGACCGACAATTGATGATCGGGACCGTCCCGCACGGATCGGGGTCCGGGGTGGCGTTGCGACAATTCGAAAGATTCGCCTGTTTCGTGATGTCTATTACATTGCACACGACCAACGCTCCCGTCTTGTGATGCATGATTTTGACTGGGAACGGTCTCCCTATCGTTCGTTGATTCCCAGCCCGTTCGCAGCTGAGCAGTTTCGTCAAATGGTGGCGGACGTCATGTCAGATCCGACACAGTGGGACTTTTTTAGATTTGCCAATCAATTGGAATTTGCCCTTGGGCCTGATCAGTTCTTTGTGTTGGGGGACAACAGTCCACAGAGCGAAGACGGGCGATTTTGGACAAGAGAGTTCTACGTACGGAGGGAATTGCTGGTCGGCAAGGCACTCGCTGTGATTTGGCCGCATTCGCTGGACCGGATCCCAGGAACGGGGATTCCGATTCGGTTTTTCCCCAATTTTTGGCGAATGAAAGTGGTGCGATGAGATAGCTGTGGTGTTGGGCGGATGAGACTTCGACGAAAGACCAACGCTCGTTTTAGACCTTAGTGAGTGGATGTTCCGAAGACTTGACGGAGCGCTGCATGAGGCTGTTTACAGGAAGAACAATCCGGCCTATTGCACAAAATGGTCCTCACATCCGGACTGTACCGGGCGCAATCCTGGCTGCCTGTGGGTTGGTTAAGAATTTTGGAAAGCGTCGCGTCGTGGACGGCGTGAGTTTCGAAGTGTGGCCCGGGGAAATCGTGGGCCTTTTGGGACCCAATGGCGCCGGAAAGACCACCAGTTTTCGCATGACCTGTGGGCTTATTCGTGCGGATGAAGGACAAGTCTTTCTACAGGGGCAGGATGTTACTCATTGGCCAATGCATCGTCGGGCAAGAGAAGGGGGCATGGGCTATTTGGCCCAGGAGTCGAGCGTTTTTCGGAAGCTGACAGTTGAAGAAAACCTTCTCGGCGTGATGGAACTACTGGGCTTTGATCGCAAGTTTCGCCTAAAGCGATGTCGTGAGTTGCTGGAACAATTCGACATTGTGCGTCTGGCCAAAGCAAAAGCTGGTGGCCTATCTGGTGGAGAACGACGGCGGCTGGAAATCGCCCGAGCATTGGTGTCCAATCCGCGGATCATCCTCCTTGACGAACCTTTTACCGGCATTGACCCGGTGACGGTGGATGCGATCCAGGAGATCATTCGGAACCTGCGCGCCCAGGGCATTTCTATCTTGATTACGGATCACCAAGTCCGGGAAACACTCCAGGTGACGGATAGGAGCTATGTGATTCGGGCCGGTAAGGTCTTGTGTCACGGCACTCCGCAGGAGGTGATCGCCAATCCAGAGGCCCGAAAACACTATTTCGGGGAAGATATGCAATTGAGTTAGCCCGGCTTGAGGGAGCCATCGTTGGCAGTACCTGCCTTTCGAATCGCCAAACATCCCCACAAGAGGATTAGATCGTTCGTGGTGCCAAAACTGTCGGGGCCATTCACGAATGGCCCCACGATCAATCCATCTGCCGTAGGTCCACTTGTCCCGTTGTGCAGCGCCCACACCTTAACCTGTCCGCCGCCAAGGTCACAGTAATTTGCGCAAGGAAAAGAGTTGCCTATTCTTGGCGTTCGGACGCTCACAAGATCAGACTCACGTGTCATCGTCCTCTTCTTCCTCAAGGTGTTCATCCTCCCGTGGCTGCTCTTCTTCCACCTCTGCTGGTCCAGACGGGGCTCGGCGGTCATCAGGCGGCAAAACGACAACGGGTCGGGCGCCGAACACTTCAGCCGTCTTCCTCACAAAAGGTTCCTGGAGGATATCGAAAAGTAATCTTTCGGTGGTGCCACGGGTCGGTTTCTGGGGTTCACCCTCACTCGCAAGGGCCAACTCCAGGTCAACCTTGGTACCGGTGATTGCTTGTAGGGCTTGTTCGAAACGGGCCCTAACCTCCGCACGTGCGCAGTATTCCCGGCAAAATGCTTTGTCTTTGCGAAAAGTCACAATAACACGGTTCTGGCCAACAAGCTCGACCTGCGAAAACTGTTTTGCCTGGTCTGCTGCCAGTCCTCCTACGGACTCCGCCGCTTTAACCCAGACACTGGCGATGTTTTCGCCCGTCAGTGGTGCAGACGTCTCACGGTCTGATTCCCATTTCTTATCGGACGCAGATGTTGGTGGGGCACGCTTCTGGCTTTGCAACTCCGCTTTCACCTCTTGAATAGCCTCGCTTCCGGTTTGTGCGACGCGGAAACCAGAAACCGTAGGCTGCCGCAAATTCGGCTCATTCTTGCGAAGGACCCCGGCCAATTCCCCGGAAAGTGACATCTCGGTTCGAGCCTCTCCCATTGCCGGCAGTTGACCGTGAGGCCTCGCCTGACGAGTATCGCCGGAAGGTGACAGGGCCTTACCATCTTGCAAGGCTTCGATCAGCTTGCCGACGTAAGCCAGCTCCCCGAGCCGACAAAGTCGAATAATGGCTAACTCGGCCAAAATCCGATCGTGGGTCGCAAATCTCATCCTCGCCAGGGCATGATCCAGGACTTGCATCCCGGCTAAGAGTCGTGGCAGTCCCAATTGTTTGCCCAACTCAACCAGGCTCGCGACTTCTCCGGGGCCAACTGATAGGAGCATCTCTCCCGGGCATCCCAGCGTGGCTACCATGCAATCGCGGTGGTATGTCAGGAGTTGTTCCATGAGCAACCCCGCATCGGCCCCGTCCTTAACGGCCTGGTGGAATGCCGTCAGCGCCTGAGCCGCATCTCCCTGCGCCGCTGCATCAAGAATCGTCTTGAGGACATCGGCACGGGCCATTCCCAAAAGATCGAGCACATTCGCGAGAGTGATTTCACCTGCCGCAAACGAGAGTAATTGTTCCAAGAGAGATTGGGCGTCTCGCATCGAGCCGGCCGCACGTCGTGCGAGCAACTCCAGGACCCCGGCCTCAACCGAAGCCCCCTCGGCTTCCGCGATCTGACGCAAGCGTGCCACGATCGTCTGGGTTTCAATCCCCGCGAAATCAAATCGCTGACAACGAGAAAGGATCGTCACGGGGACTTTGTTCGGCTCCGTCGTGCAGAAAATGAACTTCACATGTTCAGGCGGCTCTTCAAGCGTCTTGAGGAGTGCGTTGAAGGCCTCCTTGGTCAGCATGTGGACTTCGTCAATGATGTAGATCTTGTACCGCCCGCGACTCGGTCGAATAACGGCATTTTGACGAAGCTGCCGGATTTCTTCGATCCCGCGGTTGCTTGCCCCGTCGATCTCGATCACGTCGATATCATCGCCTGCGCTGATACTTCGGCAAATATCACATTCGTTGCACGGTTCTGCAGTGGGGCCTTTGACACAATTGAGGGCTTTTGCAAAGATTCGCGCCGTAGAAGTCTTCCCAACCCCGCGCGCCCCGGTAAAAAGATAGGCGTGACCGACACGACCACTACCAATAGCGTTTTTTAGGGCAGTCGCGACGTGATCCTGACCAACGAGTTCATCGAAGTTTTGGGGCCGGTACCGACGAGCAACGACGAAATACCCTGTCGAAGCACTCCTTGTCTTCGCCTGGCTCGTTGCCGTGTCTTCACTGGACTTCGATTTTCTGGAACGAGCGGCCATTCAAAGAGATCCCTTTGGCCCCCTTGAGACCGGGGACAGACTGCCTCGACCATTCCACAAGACGATTGTGAGCACCGCAACCGCCGGATGTTAATTGGTTGGCCCGACTCACACCTTATCACACAATCGTCCTGGCTTTGACCCAGAGCGAGAGGCCCTCTACACATGAGGATGACTGCTTATGGCTGCTGACTTTCGTCCCTGACCAGGTTCACAGCTCCCCATTGTAGGGACCCCTCGCTTCGGGCCAGAGCCTTACCATCATTGTGACGGATGATGCCCGGAGAAGTCAAAGGGGGTGCCCGAGTCGCTTCGTAGTTCGATCGGTATGGCAGTCCATATATCGACCTGATCCCCGTCTGACTGGTTCTTTGGCTGTCAGTGCGCAAAATCTGCCGGTTGGTTGGGGGCAATTCATGAATTGCCCCTACAGGTTTCCGCGAATGTGCACCCCGATCTTCTTTTGGAGTTAGAACTTGATCATTCCCCGGCGACGGAGTTCCATGATCACCTCAACTTGAATCTGCTGAGCCTCTTGCAAAGCCCCGCCAAAATCCCATTCCGCTACTTTCTTTTCCACCGGGGACATGATCTCGCGATACTTCTTCTCCGCCGCCTCCCAAACCTGAAGCGCGTTCTCGACCTGTTTCCACGCTAACGCCAGGGCTGTTGGCGGAGGAACAACAGGTTAGGGCTTTGTCTCTTGGGGAACGACTTTCTGCGGGCAACTCACTTATGGTGGGGTTTGAGCGTCCGCCTGGTTCACATTTGGCGGCATCTGCTGTGGTTGCTCTGGGGCCGGGGACATGGCCACCTGCTCCGGAGGAGCAGCTTCAACCTAGACTGAAGGGAGCGGCACCCACTCCGGGTGAAGCTCAATTTGCTGACCAGCCGCCACCGCCACCTGGTGTTCCACTGGATTGAACCCCCGCGGCACCATCCACACTTGATGCGACGTCTGACGAGGAGTTGTCCCCAAAAAAGGATCTTCTTTGGGATCAAGACGTTACTCACAGCAGAGGTGATTCGCCGCCGTGCATCGGGGTCACAACCAGAGTCCGGTCTTGCCTGTTCTGAACGAAAGACTCCACCCTATCCCCTAACCCAGGGATACCGAAACGCATAGGCAAAACATCCCCAACAAGCTATTTTTTAATGAAGGGTAGCCTCAACAATAATCCCAGTGAGGGGAGACAATCGGTCGGGCAAAGTCTCGGCACTGGATCTTGCTTCAGGTTGAAGAAGAGTCCCAAATTCTTGGTTCATACTAGAAGACGCGACAAAGATTCTGCTGAAATCGCTGCCGGAATGGTTAAGCACGGCGGTTCACAGCGTGAGTAGTAAGGAGAACATCGAATGGCTGTCGAAAAAGCGGTTGTGCTGGCCAGAGGGTTGGGAACCCGAATGCGGAAGGAAGATGGAAATGTGGCCCTCAATCAGGAACAAGAGAAGATTGCGCGAAAAGGGATTAAGGCACTCATTCCTGTCGCAAATGGCCGACCGTTTCTCGATTATGTGCTCTCCGTCTTGGCAGATGCCGGAATCAGCCAGGTATGTCTGGTTGTTGCCCCGGACCACGAGGAACTCCGCTTTCGTTACAGTCGAGAGGTCAAACCAGAGCGGCTGTCCATCACCTTTGCGGTCCAGGAAAAACCACTGGGAACGGCCAATGCCGTAGCCGCCGCGGAGGCCTTTGCGGGGAACGATTCCTTTCTCATGGTCAACTCGGACAATTACTATCCGCGCGAGGCCCTCGCGGCCTTGCGGGAGCTACCCGGCTCGGGTGTTGCCCTTTTTGAACAAGACGTGATGTTGGCGGAAAGCAACATCTCCGCGGAGCGGATCCGGAGTTTTGCTGTAGGATTGCTTGATGGGGAAGGTTGCCTTGTTCGTATTCTGGAGAAGCCTTCCGCCGAGGTCCTGGCACGGCTTCCGCGGCCCCTGTGGCTGTCGATGAATTGTTGGCGTTTTAGTCCGAAAATCTTCGAGGCGTGCCGCCAAATCGGCCCTTCACCACGGGGCGAATATGAGATCACGGACGCTGTCCAGTACGCGATTGACCGATTGCACGAACGATTCCAGGCCGTGTGTGTGAAGAAACCAGTCTATGACATGACAAGTCGGGCCGATATTCCCACGATCGCAGCACGCCTTGCGGGTATCAATGTGGTCCTCTGAGGGACCTCGTAGCACGATTGGCAACACCGTTCACGTTACAACTGGTCAACAAACGTACCGCACAGAAACCTCAAGGACATCCCAGCGGTCCCCAAATGCATCGGTGAAATCCGCCAGCCTGCGTTGTGGCGAAAGGGGTTCGAAAGGCGCAAGCCGATTCATCGTCGTCAGGTAATTGACAAACGATCGATGATGCTTCTCGTTCAGATAACTGACGAGTGCCCAGGAAAGCGCGTAAGCTACTCTTGGGTGAGTCGAAAAGAGATCGTCCGACAGCACAATTTGCCGCAACCAACCGGAAGGTTGTCTGGCAAGCACCAGTCTCGCTTGAACCTTGAGGTCCCTTTGGGTGGAAATGGCTCTTTCGCGAGAACTTGAAAGCGAACTGAGGGATTCGTTCTCAAACATCAGAGCCATGCCTTCGTGGAACCACAGGGGGACATCAGCAAAGCGGTTCATGAGCACCGTATTGGCAGCAGCTTGGTGAAATGCCTCATGACGGATGACGTTCCGAAGTGATTCCGTGCTGTCGATTTGTTGGGGTGGGTTTTCCCGATCAGCGAGGGCGAACGTAATTACGCGATTGGAGACGGGATCGTAACAACCAAGTGTTTGCGACGGGATTTGATTCTTTTTCAGACGACTGAGATAGGCCACAAACTCGTTTTGTGTTCCCAGGACAACAGCGACAAGGGGAAATTCCGCATTTTGCATGGGAAGTCGGTGCTGTGCGGCAAAGCGCTGAACGTCGCGATATGTCGATTCAAAGATGTCTTTCCAAACCGCGCCTTTTTCGATGGGACGAACGATGACATAGTGCGTTGTGGTGTCCACCGTATAATCGCGTCCAAATTCTCGCAGGAGTTGCGACCGGAGTACGTCGGCGGAAAGTGGGACAAAATGACTGCTAACGGAACGAAAAGCCGTTGCTGCCGAACGATTGACGCGCGAAAGAGAGCCATCACTTTGCAGCAGAAAAATCTCGTCTTGTGTCCAATGAAGGAGTTTTCCCTCGTATGGGTCGTTTCCGACGCGAAAGGAAATCGTGCCACTCACCGCATGCGGCAATACTTGCTGGGCGGCAGTCCCCGAACAGAAAACTGCCAGCAACATGAACGAGAGGCCAAAACAGCTTAAAGTAGGACGCATGATTGTGATCTGGCCCTTGCTCAAGTTAAAAGGTCGTGTTAAACAATCTTTGGTCCCGGCCGGAAGCAAGCCACCAGTGTACTTAGGTACGAGTTGTTATCGTTTCCGTAGTACCGACGCAATCCTGTGGGTGCGACATGGATCCACAACACCACCTCGAAACAAGCCATAAAGACCGCAGATCTGCCCTGGTAGATGGGGTTTGATCCCTGTCCAGGGACTCCGCTATAAACAAATCTAGTCCGCAATTGACTTTGAAAGATGAGCAGAGGGTGGGGGCTGATCAATATGGAAGAATCATCCGTATATCCGCTACAGAACGGCCAAAATCGAGAGACAACATAAGCATGCCGATATACTTAGATCACAATGCTACAAGCCCGATCCGCGAGGAAGTCCTCGATGCCATGCGCGAGGCGTGGGCCGCATTCCCGGGAAATCCCGCGAGCCAGCACGCTACAGGGCGGGCTGCCCGCAGACGCTTGACGACCGCGCGCGAACGTATTCTGTCTTTGCTCGGTGGTGATCCAGGACGTGGTGGGGATCGAGTCATCTTCACGAGTGGCGGAACAGAGGCCAACAACCTCGCCGTCATCGGGATGGCCATGGCCCGAACGGGAGGGACTCCAGGGCGGGTCATCGTTTCTTCGATCGAACACCCCAGTATCCTGCGGGCGGCAGAACATCTCCTTGAGCTAGGTTGGCGGCTTGATACGTTGGATGTTTCCCGGGATGGAGTGGTTAACCTCAATTCGCTCGAGTCCTGGATTGGCCCTGACGTCGCCCTTGTCAGTGTCACGTTGGCCAACCACGAAACGGGTGTCATTCAGCCGATTGCTGAGATCGTCTCGATTTGCCACTCCTGTGGGGTTCCCGTGCATACCGATGCGGTGCAAGCCATTGGGAAAATCCCTGTTTCGTTTCGGCAACTTGGCGTGGATGCAATGACCATCACTCCTCATAAATTCGGTGGTCCCCTTGGCATTGGGGCCTTGATTGTCCGTGGCGACCAATCACTGTGGCCCATTCTTTACGGCGGCGAACAGCAGGAAAACCTTCGCCCAGGGACTGAATCCGTACCGCTGGCGGTCGGCATGGAGGTGGCCCTCGATCTTGCAGTGCGCGACCTCCCTCAGAACACGAGTCGCATGCAAACCCTTCAAGAACAATTTGAATCGTGCCTGAAGGATGAAATCCCTGATCTAGTCATTCACGGTCACCTCGCCGCACGGTTGCCACAGACGACCTGTCTTGCCGTTCCGGGCACTGAGAACCAACTGCTTCTGACCGCGCTTGATAACGAAGGGATCGAGTGTTCCATCGGGTCGGCCTGTTCCAGTGGTTCCGCGGAACCCTCTCCGACACTTCTTGCGATGGGGATTCCCCGAGAGCTTGTGAAGTGCTCCTTGCGATTAAGCTTTGGCCCCCAGACCGCCTGGCAAGAGCTGGAAACCGCCTCGAGAGTCATGGGGGCGGTTGTCAGACGCCTGCGGACTAGCCGTGGTGTCCGGGCTTGATGCCCGTATTCAGGAACTTTTCACTCGCACTTATTTCCTGACTTGCACACGGACCCGGCCCACGGGATACCACCCGTCATTGGTCCGGCCCTGAATCGCCAGTCGAACGACGGGCACGGGATGATTCGTACTCTCAACGACGGCGAGGGCCATCTCGTATTCACCGGGCGGGATGTCCTGAGGCAACCCGATTGCGTCTTCCACGTCTGTGACATCTCCCGGTGGCAATTCTGGTGGGTTTCGCAAAAAGTCGTCTGTAAAGACGGGAACCGAACCCGGCAGAAAGCGATTGATCATGATACTCTCGCTAACGACCACAAATTGATTTCCTGTCTCGGCACGGAGCCGGTACGCGACAGTGTAAGGCCGATAACACGGGGCCGAGCCAACATTCTGCCATTTCATTTTGATGGGCATCTTTTCACCCTTGGTCACTTCACGTGGATACGAGATTTCGCGAACGACCAAACGATACCCCAGGCGACGGAGAAACCGTTCGACCTCGGCCCTGACCTCATCACCTTCCGGCAGAGGGGCCGACTTATTGTTGATGTATGAGGCATGAAGGGCCAGGGCATAGTTGAAGATGTAGCGCAAAGACCAACCCTCACTCACCCATTTGCGAAAGTCCCAGCAAGTTTCCCACGCAATGGGTGCATGTTTCCAGACGTCCAGGGCCTCTGCCTTGGTCAACGTGCCGGGATAAGCGTTCCGCATGTGGCACCAGTTTCGGGAGAAACCTCCCATGTCACCCAAGCAGTCTGCTCGCCATCCCGTCCCCCGCTCTGTGGCGTAACGGAGCATCTCAGGTCCGTCAATGAGCATGAGGAGGGGCGTTCTTGTGAACGCGGCCACGTAGGCATCGATGATTGCCTTTTGGTTTTCTACGGTGGGCATTTTTGCGGGTTCGGAGTTGCTCATATGCCATTCACCCCACCAGCCGAGCGATCCCAAATCGACGTGGTCAAGGTCGGGATGACCATCGTATTTGGCTCCGAGACGCCGGATAAAATCAAGATGGGCGCGGAGGACCACGGGGTGGTCGAGGTCGGGGATTTCCAGCCCTTCTGTGGTGCCGTACCGTGTGATGATCACGCGACCTCCGATCTCCTTAAGCCAGGCAGGATGATAGGGGTTTCGCGGGGTCGTCGAGCAACACATGACACGAAACGCCAGCTTTTGCCCAGCGCGACGCGATTCGGCCAACATCCGATCAAGAAATGCCTCATCGATTTCCCCAGGACGCGGTTCGAGTTGTCCCCAGCCCCATCGTGCATACTGAACGGTTGACGGGATCCACTCCGGCAAATTTCGATCCTGATCCGCGGGGTGGTGAAACGTCTCCCAGCCCATTCCTGGATTGGGAAGAATCTCATCCGTTTCCTCAGGACTGACCGTTACCCATTCCTCACCGCGGGTAACAATCATCCCCTGGAAGCCTAGCAGCAAGCAAAAGGCAAAGGCAGTAGTTACAAAGAACCGCATGGACGCTTCTCCTGTTTACCAACAACAATTCCGGAGAAAACAAGGAAAGGAAAGGTTCTTCCCTACCCGGCCCAAAGAAGTTCCGACTCTCCTTTCGGAAGATCAAAACAGATTGTCATCCTGGCGTCAGACTCATTCGTATTCGTAGCTGGCTCCTCGCAGTATGTGCCCGGTTCTAAATCCAGTAAACGCCCCACCCGCCGTAATCGCTGAGGGCCTCCTTGTGGTGGACGGATCAGAGGCACCCCCCGTTCCCGTGAGGACAGTTGAATCGTGAACGCTGGGGACGCAAACGGTGCACGAAAGACAACGGAAAGGTCTTTTCTCTCGATGCGGGTCAACTCTCGGGCAGCCCAGTAACGGGCGATCTCGGCCAGATTCATCCAAATGAGGTTTTCAAATCGCGCATGTAGTCGTTGGACGACGTTCTTAAGAATCTCAAACCCACGTTCCTGACCATTGAAGTAAATCCCCGGCCAATGACAGACCATGATCGCTGGCTCACCCCGGCCAATGACATCGACCATCCGCCCTTTTGCCAGGTCGGGCGAGATGAACAGGTCCGCTGATCCTTCGGTTGTGCCGTCCCATCCGCCAAACCAGTCTCCTGTACAGCCGATGATCGAGACGACACACTTGGGATCATTCCCATCTAGTCCGGAGGCATACTCCACACGCGGAGCCACACTCTCGTCGTTGGTAAAGAGGTCGCGAAAATAGTGGGGAATCTCCGTCTGGAACACATCACGGCACGCTTGGAGAGTCGCCTGAGCAAGTTGTGGTCGAGCGCGACTTCCAAACCCGCCGGGGGTCGTTATCCCTTCACACCGGAGATCGACATTTTTTAAGATTCGGAGAGCATACGCCAAATAATCCGTCAATTCATCTACAGACCGTCCCTCACTCCAGCCCCAATTCTCCATGAACCGGGCCGATCGTTCCTCATAAGGACGTCCCGTTTTGGTATTGATGACCCATGTGTGACTTACCATCTCAGGATGGATGTCCCAGCGGGGCATCACTCGCTCGCGGACGAGACGCAGACTCTCGACGAGTTCTTGATGCGACCAGCCGGGGAGGTCCCGGTCCAGCCACCCGACACAAGCCGGATACGGAACAACGCTGTATTTGCCCTTGACCCCATGTTCCTCGCACCAATCCATGAAGCGCCGCACAAAGCTGTCCGGGATTTCGCGGGGGAATTGTCGCCAAGGCTTCTGATATTCCTCCCGTTGCGGCCAGACCTCGGCGAATTGTGGCATGGCAAAATGAGCCAGGTTTACCAGACATGTCGAATCGTCAATAATCAACGAGACTGGGACCCGATTGCGGGGATTAACGACGCGAACCGTAGGGTCCCTGGGTGGTCTGTCGCCTGGAACCTGTGCCGACCAGGCCAGCTTTCGGTCAGCACTCAACATGGCCGAGGCCAGCGAAGCCCCTGCAATCTCGACGAAACGGCGCCGTGTTAGCGGTTTCATGGTCCGGACCTCCTTCCTCTTTTTTCAAAAACAGTAACCCACATAGGATGACTTCGCAACGACCAGACCGTGTGGACTGTCTGTTTGGCGGGTTGACCGGATACTGCTGGGACAACGCCGCGCGGTATAATCAAAGGCCCGAATCGCGAACACCACGGCAGGGCGGTTCTGCCGAAAGCGACGTGACCGTCCTCGTTCAGCCGAGTTTTCGTTCTCTATTGCATAAGGAATTGCTGTATGCAGTGCTCCACCGTGATCTCCGGTTGCTTCGTTGTCGTGTTTGCGGCGAATGTCTTCGCGGTCGATCCGCCCAAGCCCTACGGTCCCACTCCCAGTCCGCGACAGCTTCGCTGGCATGAGTTGGAGGTATACGGTTTCTTACACTTTGGGCCGAACACGTTTACCGACAAAGAGTGGGGTTACGGCGATGAACCAGAAACGATCTTCCATCCCACCGATTTCGACGCCGATCAAATAGCCTCTGTGGCAAAGGCTGGTGGCATGCGGGGTTTGATCCTCACGGCCAAGCATCATGACGGATTTTGTCTCTGGCCCAGCCGCTACACCGAGCATTCGGTCAAGAACAGCCGTTGGCTGGACGGCCAGGGCGATGTGGTTAAGGCGATTTCAGAGGCCTGTCGTCGGCACGGGCTGCTGTTCGGCGTGTACCTTTCGCCGTGGGATCGGAACCACAAGGACTACGGGACGCCCGCGTATTTGACGTACTACCGGAATCAACTCCGCGAACTGTTAACCAATTACGGCCCGATCTTTGAGGTCTGGTTCGACGGCGCCAACGGCGGCGACGGCTACTATGGCGGCGCCCGCACCACCCGCCGCATTGACAACCGGACGTATTACGATTGGGAGAACACTTGGAGTCTCGTCCGAGAGCTTCAGCCGGAGGCCTGTATTTTCAGTGATGCCGGTCCGGATGTCCGTTGGGTGGGCAACGAGGCAGGATATGCTGGCGAGACCTGCTGGGCAACCGTGCGCAGCGGGGAAGCCGTACCCGGCTCTGCGGATCCTCATGTCCTCAACGTCGGTGTCCGCGACGGTGATATGTGGTGCCCTGCCGAAGTGGACGTTTCCATCCGACCCGGCTGGTTCTATCACCCGTCGCAAGACGATGCCGTCAAGACGGTGGAAAAACTGCTGGATATCTACTATGCGTCTGTGGGACGAGGATGCAACTTGCTGCTGAATGTGCCACCGGACCGACGTGGCCGGATCCACGAAAAGGATGCCCAGGTGTTGAAGCAGTGGCGAGAGGTTCTGGACCGAACTTTCGCCGTGGACCTTGCCCGCGGCGCCAACGTCTCCGGTCCGACCAGGGGTGGAGATCCGCGGTTTTCTCCCGCCAAAGTCGTGGACGGTGATCGCGCGACCTACTGGGCAACTGATGATGACGTCACAACCGCTGATTTGATATTGGAGCTGCCGCAAAATGTCACTTTCAATGTGATCCGGCTCCGGGAATACCTACCGCTGGGCCAGCGGGTTGAGGCCTTTGCCTTGGATTGGTGGGATGGCGAAAAATGGCGAGAGTTCGCGTCAGCCACCAGCATCGGGAACCAGCGTCTGTTGCGCACGCCAACCATCACCACATCCAAGGTACGGCTTCGTGTCTGCAAGGCTGCGGTCTGCCCGGCGATCTCCGAGATGGGGTTGTTTCTATCGCCACAGTGATGCGCTTCGTGAGCTGGCCGTCTGTGCTCGTCAGGCTTACGACATGCTTGGGCAGACACGGGGGTTGCCGCCGACACATTTGTGTGCGCGTAGCCTGGCATCCTGGAGGAATGTGCTTCTGTGTGTGACGATTCCATTTTTGCGCAAATTCGGACCTTCGGGGCTTGGGTCGCTCACGGTCGGGTCCCGCCTATCTGGACTACCATCGCCCTATGAGGAACGGTACACTAAAAGTTTTTGCCGGAGGATGGTCGTTCATTGTTGTTTGGACTCCCGAATTCCGGCAAGTCTTCTTCGCCGTTGCGGAGCGATTCTGAACAGTGCCAAGAAGGATCACGGCAAGCCTTGACGTGGAGGGCGACCGATGAATTATGAAGAGACTCCTTCCGAGTGGAGTGATGATCCCGTTGACGATCTCGATTCCGATCAGGATGAGGGGGAATTGCCACCCCCGCCTCCGGTTCCAGCCGAGGAGGATTTCGTCGAGTTTGACGAAGATGACTTTGATGATGATTTTGACGATGATTTTGAGTTTGAACCGGAGTATGAGGCCGAGATTGAACGCGAATTCGGCGACATTGACCAGATCGACGAGAGTAGCGAGGAGGCCGAGGAGGAAGCCGAGCCAGAAGAATTGATCGAGGAGCCTGAAAAGGGGATCGAGGAACCGGGCGAGTTCTCCGAAGAACTCCCGGAGGAGGAATTCACGGAACCCGATGAGGAAGAGTTTTGACACGTTATTCAACATTCAATCGGGAAGGCGAGCCTTCATCGATAGGTCTTGAAAGACACTTAGGGCTTTGAAACGACCATGGGTGCAACACTTGGAGAACAAATCCGGGATGCTGTTCAATCGATCAGGCAGCAATGGAACAGGGAAGCGCATGCTGGGATCATACTGGGGACAGGTCTGGGGACGCTGGCCCAGGAAATCACGCGAGAAGCCGTGATTCCCTACGAGGAGATTCCCTACTTTCCTCGCTCGACGACTGTGAGCCACGCAGGTCAGCTCGTGTGTGGGCTACTGGCGGGATTGCCCATCGTGGCCATGGAAGGGCGCTTCCACGTGTATGAGGGTTACAGTTTTCAGCAGGTGACCTTCCCGGTCCGCGTGATGAAGGCCCTGGGGGCTAAACTCCTGATCGTCTCCAATGCCTGTGGTGGGATGAACCCACACTATGCCCTGGGGGACATCGTTGTGATTGAGGATCACATCAATCTCATGAACGGTAATCCCCTCATTGGTCCCAACGATGATTCGCTCGGTCCGAGGTTTCCTGATATGTCGGAGCCTTATGACCGGAAACTGATCGATCGTGCACTGGCGATCGCCCGGCGAGAGGATTTTGTGGCCCACCGTGGCGTCTATGTGGCGGTGACAGGCCCGAATCTGGAGACCCGTGCTGAGTATCGTTTTCTGCGGGGAATCGGTGCCGATGTGGTGGGAATGTCCACAGTCCCGGAAGTTATCGTTGCTGTTCACGCGGGGATGCGGGTCCTCGGTCTGTCTGTCGTCACGGATCTGTGTTTCCCTGATGCCCTCAAGCCTGCGGTCGTTGAAGAGATCCTGAGAGTAGCAGCCGAAGCGGAGCCGAAACTGCGGAAACTGGTGATCGGGATTCTGCAGGCCGAAGCCAAGGAACAAGAGGCTATCGTGAGGTAGACCGCGTCCGTGGGGTGGAGTGGTCGTCCAACTCGGTGTGGTCCCCATTGAAAAAGTTATCTTGCATCGTCGCAGGAAACGAGGTCCCCGGAATCGCGACCTCAAGGCCACAACTGACAACGAAAAAAGACATTCAAGTGAAAGAGTGTTTCTATGTTTCGTCCTGTTGATCGAAATCCATCCTTTCCCGAGCTGGAAGAAAGGATCATTCGGTTCTGGAAAGAAAACCGGATTTACGAAACCTCGTTGGAGTGGCGACGGGGTGAGCCTTCTTTCGTCTTCTATGAGGGGCCTCCAACGGCCAACGGTCTGCCGCACCCGGGACACTGTCTGACGCGCGCCATCAAGGATCTCTTTCCCCGTTACAAAACGATGCGGGGATATTACTGCGAGCGACGTGCTGGTTGGGACACGCACGGCCTCCCTGTGGAAGTGGAGGTCTGCAAAGAACTGGGGATCCATTCAAAGAAGGATATCGAAGAATTCGGCGTCGAACCCTTCATTCGACGGTGCATCGACAGCGTTTTCCGGTACACCCAGGAGTGGGAACAACTCACGGAGCGACTGGGGTTTTGGATCCATCTGGACAATGCCTACGTGACCTATCACCAAAGTTACGTCGAAAGTGTCTGGTGGGCCCTCAAGGAGCTTTTTGACAGGGGATTGCTCTATCAGGGGTACAAGATCGTCTGGTGGTGGGCCCAAGGTGGCACGGCACTCTCAGCCGCTGAGGTGGGGCAGGGGTATCGCTCCGTGGCTGATCCGAGTGTCTATGTGAGATTTCCGCTGCGGGACGAACCTGACACCGACCTGCTCGTGTGGACAACAACCCCCTGGACATTGCCCAGCAACCAATTTGCCGCGGTGAAACCGGATCTGGATTATTGCTACGTGCTCTTTGAAGGCGAGGAGCGGTCGGTGATCATCGCCGACGCCCTTGTCGAAACGATTGCCAAGAAGGTTAACAAGAGCTATCAGGTTCTCAAGAAAGTGCGAGGTGAGTCGCTGGTCGGGCGGCGCTATGTCCCACCCTTTGATTACTATTACAAACGCGACGGGGAGCGACAGGGTCGGCTCCGCGATGGCGGGCGCGAATTTGTGGCCTGGCGGGTGGTGCCCGCCGACTTCGTCACAATTGACACAGGGACTGGCGTTGTCCACCAGGCCCCGGCTTTTGGGGAAGTTGACTACGAAGTCCTGCTGGCCGAACAGGCCCGGTTTGTGGAAGGGGAAGGTCCACAGCTGATCTGCGCTGTGGCGCCGGATGGGAGCTTTACCGCAGAGGCCCCCGATTATGCGGGACGCTGGGTGAAAGATTGCGATCGGGATATCATCCGTCAGTTGCGGCAAACAGGCGTCCTTTTCCATTTTGAGCAGTATGTTCACGAGTATCCGTTCTGCTGGCGAGCAGAAAATGATCCGCTGATCCAATATCCACGAAAAAGCTGGTTCATTCGCACCACCGCCTTCAAGGAAAAGATGCTGGAGAACAACCGCCAGATCGGCTGGCACCCGGAAAACATCCGCGATGGACGGTTCGGTAATTTTTTGGAGACAAACGTTGATTGGGCCTTGTCTCGCGAACGTTTCTGGGGTACGCCCTTGCCGATCTGGGTCTGCGAGAAGACAGGCTATATGGAGGCTGTCGGTTCCTACGCCGAGCTTCTGGCTAAACCCGGTCTCAGTGGCACAGAGGTCTGGGAAGCTGCCAAGGAGGCGGACCCGACGCTTTCGGAACACCTCAAGGTCCATAAGCCCTATATCGATGCGATCGTCTATGACTCCCCAGTTTGTCCAGGGGCCAAGATGCGGCGCGTTCCCGACGTGATTGATTGCTGGTTTGATTCGGGGTCGATGCCATTTGCTCAATGGGGTTATCCCCACTTGCCGGGTTCCCCGGAGAGACTTTCCCAGCAGTTCCCGGCTGATTTTATCAGCGAAGCCATCGATCAGACCCGCGGCTGGTTCTACAGCCTCCTGGCGATTAGCACTTTGTTGTTCAGCCCAGACAAGAACAAACCTGTCGAGTCGGCTCGCGCTTTCCTCCGCGAGAAGACGCCGCCGATTTCGTTCCCGCATCCCTATCGAAACTGCGTTGTGCTCGGACTGATGCTGGGCGAAGACGGTCAGAAGATGTCCAAGAGCAAACGGAATTACCGGGAACCCCAGGAAATCTTTGACCGATATGGGGCCGATGCCCTGCGATGGTATTTCTTTGCCAATCAGGCCCCCTGGACCTCAATTCGCTACAATGAGCAGGCCATTCGTGACAGTATCCCTGAGTTTCTCCTGCGACTGTGGAATGTTTACAGTTTCTTTGTGATTTACGCACGAATCGACGGCTGGGACCCGGCGACGTGTTTGAGCGGGACAGTGGGAAATCTCGATCATGAGGTCTTGAAAACAGCGTCCGATTATCGCGCCGTTTGTGACCGCTGCGAGCTGGACCGCTGGATCCTCAGTGAGTTGCACCGAACGATCGCTGCCGTCACCCGCTTCATGGATGATTATGACAACTTCTCGGCGTGTCAGCAAATCCTCGGCTTTGTGGATGCGCTCTCCAATTGGTATGTCCGCCGCAGCCGGGCACGCTTTTGGTCCGGGACATGGACAGAGGACAAACGAGATGCCTACTGGACGTTATACGAGTGTCTGATCACCCTTTGCCGTCTTGTAGCCCCCTTCGTTCCTTTCGTGGCTGAGGAGATCTGGCAAAACTTGGCTGTTCAGGTCTTTGGCGAAAGGACCCGCAAGAGCGTCCATCTTTGCGATTATCCTCAGGCCCTGGCCGAATTGATTGACGAGCCGCTCTCGGCCTGGATGGGGGCTGTTCGTGAGCTTGTTTCATTAGGACGCGCGGCACGAATGAACGCGAAATTGAAAGTGCGACAGCCCCTGGCGCGGGTTGAGATCATCCTCGCTGATCGTGAGCAGTTGCCCTGGTTGCAACAGCACACAGAACTCATCGCTGAGGAGTTGAACGTCAAGAAAATCGACTGGCGCGAACGAGCCGACGAATTGATCGATTATGTTGTCCTGCCCGATTTCAAGCGGCTGGGACCCCGATTGGGCAAACGGCTACCGGCCGTCAAACAGTGGCTGGCCCAGGCAGAGGGGAGTGCGCTCTTGCATCAGCTTGAGGAAACAGGCCAGGTTACCGTGCCCCTGAGTGACGGAGACGTCACCTTGGAGAAAGACGACATCCAGGTGCGTCTTAATGCCAAGCCCGGCTGGACCGCGGCCCAGGGGCGAGTGGGCGTGGTCATCCTTTCCACAGAGCTGTCGCCGGCACTGATCGCCGAGGGGCTTGCCCGCGATTTCGTCCACGCAGTTCAGAACCGGAGGAAAGAACTGGACTGTGATTTCACCGACAGAATTGAGATCGGCCTCGTGACCAGCTCCGAAGCGATCAGGCAGGCCGTCGTTGACTACCGGGACTATATCTTGGCGGAGACCTTGGGAACAAGCCTCGAGTTCTCACCGCTACCTGGGACAACGGCCTGTCCATTGAAAATCGGAAATGAAGAGGCCGAGCTGTATGTTAAGCCGGCGCGAAGTTGAGAGAGCCTCGGCTACAGTTTTGCCCTGCGACTCTTGGGACAATCAGCGGGGCCGGAGAGTCTAGAGACTGAACGCATGTCGCTTGAGCGTAAACACCCAGACACCAACGTAAAAGGGAGCGTTCCATTGGTCCGGGATGTCGAATCAAAAGTGGTGCGCTTAGAATAAAAGAGAACCCCAGAGCAAGGTTAACCTCACTTGCATGAATGAACTTTCATCGGCAAGCGTCAAGGAAGTATTGTGTCCGATTCCTGGAGGGGGGAGCACCGAGTCGTGCCGTCGTTGTTTGTGATTCGCGGAAATGACCAGGGGACCCGTTTCGAGCTGGAAGGTCCGACGGTCTCCATTGGACGGGATTCCACCAACGTCGTCCAGCTCCATGATACGGGGGTGTCCCGCCAACACGCGGAGATCAGGCGTGTTGAAAACCGCTTCCTGTTAGTGGACCTCAACAGTTCCAACGGGACGCTTGTCAACGGTAAACGGGTCCAGGAACATTGGCTCGCCAGCGGGGATCAGATCCAGATGGGGCGAACGCTCATGCTCTTCACCTGCCCGGCAGAAGATGTCGTCCACGAGACTCCCTGGAATGTCGCCATTTCCTCGGAGCCTGATGAAGATCGGTCTCAAATCGTGAGTGTCGTCAAGCAGGAGGAAGGGAGTCGTTTTCTCGCCGGTGCTGTCGTGGGCGACGATCCCCGGACTGTCCAGGCCCGACGTAATCTCGAGATCATGTATCACACGGCCCTGGCCATCAGCCATACCGTGGATATCGATCAGCTTCTCAATCGGATCATGGATCTGATTTTCCAATGGGTGGAGGCCGATCGTGGTTGCATCATGCTGATCGACCCGGATACGAACCGTTTCACCCCGAAAGTCTTGCGGGCCCGCAAGGGCATGGATGCTCCGGGCAAATTGATCATTAGCCAGACGATTCTGGATTATGTCCGGGAACGCAATGAGGGCGTCCTCACGAGCGATGCTCGCCACGATGAGCGATGGGATTCGGGGGCCAGTATCCTTCAGGCCGGCATCCGCGAGGCCATCTGTGTCCCCATGCAAGGGCGATATGGGGTGGTGGGCGTGATTTACATCGACACCTCGATGTCTCCCCAGGAAATGATTCGCCGTGGGAACACGAACAAGTTCACAGAGGATCACCTGCGGCTGATGATCGCCGTGGCCCACCAGGCGGCCCTCGCGATCGAAGACACCCACTACTACTCGGCGATGGTCCAGGCCGAACGACTGGCCGCTATCGGGCAGACCATTGCGACCCTGTCGCACCACATCAAGAACATTCTTCAGGGTATCCGTGGGGGGAGCTACCTTATCGAGATGGGACTCAACAAGCATGATGAAGAACTCATCCGAAAGGGATGGACGATTGTCGAAAAAAACCAGGCCAAGATTTCGGGCCTGGTTATGGACATGTTGACCTTCAGCAAAGAGCGAGAGCCGGATCTTCAGCCTGCCGACCTGAATCAGTTGGTTGCTGATGTCATGGAACTGATGCAAGCACGGGCGCAGGAATTCAATGTGGAACTCACGTGGCAAAAGGAGAATACCGTTCCCGTTTTGATCTTTGACCCGGAAGGAATCCATCGGGCGGTGCTCAACCTCGTAACGAACGCCATCGACGCCACTGCGGAACGTCCCTTGCCGCGGAAGGTTCAGGTCATCACCCGCTATGACGAGCCCCAGGGGAAGGTCTGGATCACGGTTCAGGATAATGGCCCGGGAATTCCTCCCGAGTTGCTCGATAAGATTTTCAGCCCCTTTGTCTCGGTCAAGAAGGGTACCAAAGGCACCGGCCTGGGACTGCCGGTGAGCCAGAAGATTGTCCAGGAACACGGCGGCCGAATGACGGTCGATTCGTCTGCGGATCGGGGAACGGTCTTCACGATCGAGTTACCAGCTATTCGACCCGCTGACACGGGTGCCCAAGATATCTCGACAACAGGGCAAATGCGGGTTATTCGCCACGAATGATGGTAAAAGGGATGAGGACAGAGCCTTGCCCTGTCGGAATAACAAACCGTAGTTTCCTAGTCACACCAAAAGGATGCGCGACGATAAACACCACATACGAAGCCCTGAGGGCTTTTTTCAAAGTCAGATCGCGCGATTCCTGAGTCTTTTACGAATGGGATTCCACGGTCTCTTGGGGAGGTTCGCTCGGCGGGATGAACTTTGGGGCGACGGGGGCTTGACGATCATCCTCATTTTCCGCTGGCTTCTTGGGTGTTGTGGGCGGAGGCGTCTCGTTGATCGCGGACTTCAGTTCCTGCTCCAGTCCCTGCATCCCCCTGCGGAACTCGTTCAAGCTCTTGCCGAGGGAACGCGCTACCTGGGGAAGTCGGTTGCCAAACAGCAACAGCGCAACCACCAAGATGATGAGCATTTCTGTGCCGCCCGGCAATGAAAACTGGCCAACTGGCAGCATAATGGATCACCTCCCTTGTCACCACGATGATATGGTCTCACAAACCGGGTCTGAAAACACCCCTGCCATTCTAACGAGGCATCACTTTTCCGCTTTGACGTCCTCCTGAGTTACGGACTTTTCCTCCTGTTCGTCGTCTCCTTGATCGGAGAGTCCCTTCTTGAATTCCACGACACCACGTCCCAGCGACCGCATGACGCTGGGGAGACGATTCCCAAACAGGAGCAAAATCACCAGGGCGATGACAAGCATCTCCATCCAACCAGGTGCGAACATAAAGCCGAGCATAAACAAACTCCTTAACGAATGGGGAATGGCGAAGCACCCACGTTGCCCCGCCTGTGATGTTCTACGCCTGTGCGGGCTAACCATCTTCTCCTGTTATTCTATCTTGTAGGCCCGGAAAACGAAAGCGTCAGGGGTTGCCACGGCATCGAGAAGGCATACCTCATTGACTCCCTGTCGGATCTTACGACACTACCAGGGCACTGGGTGAAACTTTAGATGTTTCACCTTTTTCGGCAGATGACCACTCTTTNGNACGTGAACTGCCAATATTAACATCTCGCGATTGGTCACCGAGTTATCTAAAAATCCTTCAGCTTTCCCGTTGGCTGGAATTGTAGAGTCGTCATCTACAACTGGTCTGATTCCCTGCCTTCAACTTCAATTGCATCGCTCGCGTGCCATCCGTGCAGGGGGCGAGAACGTTCGCGCAAAAGCGGAACTGAAACCCCATCGCTTGGAAAAATGCCAAAATACGCGTCCTCCATTGTAAGCATCCCCAAGATTGAGCCGGGCGTGTCTCTCAGTTCCGTCCAACCGACCACTGCAAATCCTTTTTCCAAGGCAAAATCCTCTTGCTCGCCATGTCAGCCTGCGCGAACCAACCAGACTGCCATAACGATGTCCTTGACGAAGGAGTGTGGTTGACCTCTTAATATCTTTTCTACAAAGTCAGGAAATCCCGAGCCGAAGACCGGCCCGGCAATCCTTGCACAACGTGATGCTACCGTGCGTAATAAGGAGTTACGTGGAAGCGCCATTCCACGTTCCATGCATTGTAATCAAAACAGCCCAGCCGGGGGACACAAGATGCTCACCAGGCAGCACCAACGCGTGATTCGCTCAGTCGTTGCCCATACAGAGAGCAAGTTGGCAGAAATCGAATGCCTTCTGGAGAGCAGCGAGCAAAACAGTGTCTTCAGCGGATATCTGTTTGACCTATCAAGCGAGGAAAGAGAAGCCGTTCGTGCTGGTCTCAAGAAAGTTCGCGAGTTGCTCAGAAAAGGTTTGGCGAACTTGGGCGTTTCCCCCGCAGAAAATAAGGTCAGTGCCCGTTGGGCCATCTGCAGTACCCTTTCTGTGTTGTGCGTTGTCATCACCGAATTGGGAGACGGGCGATTGGCCAGGTACGGACCTGTGGACACGGCGGACCTCGCGGCCATCGAGACGATGCGAAAGGAGGTTGAGACCGCGATTGCGGAGATTTCTGATCAGTTGTGTCACACAAATGATCCACAATAGAAGCTGGAGTGAGTGTCCCGCATGTATTATTTAGGTGTGGCCACTTGATTTAGGCCAGGGTTCGTGATACCATTCTATGGATCGCGTGATGTCTTTAACGTCGATCTGACTGCGGGGATGGGGTCCCCCGGAAGCGCCGCTTCGGCTGATGACTCCTACCGGTAGGTGTTTTCCGGTGGGAGTCAGGCCCCAGTAAACCCGGCTCCCCCGGACTGGTATAGGGGGAGTTTAGGATGAAGCTGGAATATGATGCGACGCCCGCCTCTTCGACGCCTGTTAGCCGGAATCTCAATCGGCCACCTTCCGGTCGCGCAACACCGGGGGTAACCGAAACGCTGCTTGCACTAGAACACGCCCTTGGGGTATGTGGACCGGAGATCTCGGCCTTGGGAGGCCAGATTCGGCAGCTACGCAAGCGGTTGGCCGAAGGACAACTCCATCTTGCTGTGCTGGGACAGTTCAAGCGGGGGAAAAGCTCGTTCCTCAATGCCTTGCTGGGCCAGCCGATCCTCCCTACGGCGGTTGTTCCTCTTACCGCAGTGCCGACATTCCTCCGCGGTGGTGATCATTGGAAGGTCAAAATCACTTACGAGGGCGGAAAAAAGGTCCACGAGTCCACACCTCATGAACCGCAAGAGGTTGCGGGTATTCTTCATCACTTCGTGACGGAGTCGGAGAATCCCCACAATAAATTGGGTGTGGTTGATGTCCAGGTCTTTGTTCCAAGTCAGATCCTCCAGCATGGTGTGGTCTTGATCGACACGCCGGGGATCGGATCGACATTTCGACATAACACCCTTGCGACGCTCAGTTTTCTGCCACAGTGCGATGCGGCCTTGTTCCTAGTTTCTGCCGATCCACCAATCACCGAGGTGGAGTTGGAGTTTCTTAAGGAGGTCCATGCCCGAGGCATCCGGCTCTTTTACATCATGAACAAGGTCGATTACCTGGATGCGGAAGAGCGCCAGGCTGCCGTGGAATTTTTCCGCAGAGTGCTCCGAGAGCATCTTGGGAACGGCGTCGCGAAGGATGAAATCCCCGTATTGACAGTCTCAGCGCGACTGGGGCTTAGGGCCAGGCAGGGAGATGACCACCGGGCATGGGAGGCCAGTGGAATGGCCGAGGTTGAAGAACGTCTTATCGAATTCTTGGCCAAAGAGAAAAATCGCGCTCTTCAGGAGACGATCGCAAGACGGGCGTGGAATGTGGCCGGGGATGCCGTCATGCGGTTGCAGTTGGAGCTGAAATCCCTGGAGATGCCGCTCCAAGTCTTGGCGGAGCGAATGGCCCAGTTCGAGCGATTCCTGGCCGATGCCGAACGTCAGAAACTTGTGGCCGACGACCTCCTCGCGGGTGACCGGAAACGGCTGCTCCAGCGCTTGGAGGCCGATGCGGAGGCGATTCGCCAGCGAGCACGCAGCCTGTTTGTGGAAAAGATCGAAACTGCCCTCAAGACGGCCACACTGGAAACCGCCGAGGCCGCTGCCCAAAGGGCCCAAGCGCAGATGGTACCGGAATTCTTTGCCCAGGAGTTGACCCGTCTCACAGATGAGATCAAACAGGCGGTCCACGAAGTGTTGCGACCCCACCAGGAGCGACTCCAAGAACTGATCCGCCAGATTCGCGAGACGGCGGCTGCCATTTTCGAGATCCCCTGCGTGGAGGTTGGCGAAGAAGACTATTTCAGCCTCCCCGAGCCACCGATGTGGGTAACGGACACGTGGGAATCCTACCTTAGCCCGCTCCCTCCAGAAATGGTGGATATGTTCCTGCCGAAGACTTGGCGTTTTCGCCGGATTCGTCGCCGTTTGCTCGATCGCGTGGAGAAAATCGTTGTTCAGAACGTGGAGAATCTTCGGTGGAAGCTCTTTCAGGGTATTGAGGACACGATCCGTAAATACTCAAACGAAATGAATCACCGCCTCCAGGAGACGATTGCTGCCACGCATGGGGCCATTGCTGCGACTCAAGAGCAGCGAACAACCCGGCAGGTTTCTGTGGAAGAACAGAAGCGCGTCCTGCAGGAGCACCTGGACCGCATCACGAAGCTCCGGGATCTGCTGGCGATTCGTGAATAACTTGTGGGATAGAACCGGGAGCCGTCTTCGTTTCGGATGGCTGACGTGTGTACGAATCCCTGACACGTCGTCGGCTCAGGGGGCCGACTTGACTCAAAGGTTGTGGATGGGACGCGACTATTCCAATCCCCGGTTTCCGGTGTGTGGTGGACAACATTCACGAGGCTACTGTTGCCCCGGTAAAATTACGGCCGTACCGGCTTCTCGACAGAGCGACACAAGCTGGGGGATATCAGTCACCGCCAGGAGGCCGAGACAGAACAGGTCGGGATTGTCTGCCGCTGTCCAGTTCCGTTCGATGATCTCTTTGAGGCTCGCTAACGAGTTCACAAGGGTGACTTCTTTGACAACTCCGGGATCAGCGGCAGCGGCGCAGAGGGCCATCAGACCGGTTCGATGTCCGACTGCCTCCAGGCCGCGGGGGACGCCCGGCAACCTGACCCCACCAGCGGGCAACTGCCGCGACTTGGCCGCTTTGCACGCCGAGTGGCCGCTCCCCCACACCGGCGACCAGGATGGCAAAGAGCCAGCCATGGGACGGAAAGCTCGTCTCGCCCACATAAAACGGGTCGAACACGAGAACCGGGGTTCCCGACTTGAGATAGCGGGCCAACTTCTCGGCCAATCCCTTTCTCCCTGTGTCGGCGATCAAAGTCAGTGGTGCATTTTCCCCAGACGAAGCGGAGTTAAGAGGGGTCCACTCGACTGCCGGGATCGTCCACTCGTCGTTCACGGACAGCTTCCAGAACCGGACGGTATAATCTCCCACCTGCCTTTCCTCGACGCACTCGCCCCGGCAGGTGGAGGACGCGAAATGAAGACACTGCCGGAGGGCCTTGCGATACTCTTCGGCCCCAAGGGTTTTTGGCTCCTGAGGACCCGAGGGCCGAGAAGGCAGGTGAGCCGCGAACTTTTTCGCCAGGCTTTGAAAATCCTCATTGTTCTCTGGAAGTGGGACCACCAATTCCTCGGCGGACTTGATCTCACCCTCGGACGGGATCTCTGCGGGATCAAAAGAGGAATTACCACCGAAAAAGAAGTCTTTAACGAACTGATAAAACGCTTCCCGGTTTTCCCGCTCGTAATTGTGGGTCCCCGGATCGTGATTGACGTGGGTCCGGAGAGATTCGCCCCGCCCCAGAAGCTCGTAGATCGGCTGGGCCGCCTCGACCAGCGGCGTAAGGGCATAGCCGCTCTCAAAGCAGCACTCGTCTTTGGAGTTGTAAGTGAGAAGCAGGGGCCGCGGGGCCATGAGGGCCGTCAGATGGGTATAGTCGGCCAGGGCCGCCAGATCGGAGGGCGTTTGTTCTGATTCCCCAAGGTCTTTGAAGTGATAGAGCCTCGTTCGATAACTCGAATAACCGGCCACTGGGTTGGCAAGGGCCACTCGCGGATCGAGTGCGCTTAGCGTGATTGTCTGCCAACCACCCCCCGAAAGTCCTGTAACACCCAGCCGGGTCGGATCGACCTCCTCAAGCTGGAGGAGGACATCCAAGCCCCGTTGCATGTTGTACCAGAACACTGACAATCCACTGACGCCACACAGATCGAGCTGCTGCATCCGCGCATGGTTATAACCAGGGCCTGACAGCTGACCCATGCCCACCCACTCGATGTTCAGGCCAATCACCCCTTTCTTGGCCAAATTGATGCACCGTAATTGCTTGGGCGGAAACTGCTTGCCCAGGGGGGTGTGTCCGTTGACGTGCAACACAGCGGGCCGTTTGCCTTCGATTCTCTCCGGAAGATACAAAAGAGCGGGGATCCATAGCCCAGGCAGTGCCTCATAGCGGAGTTTCCGCAATCTATAGCCTGACGCCGTCGGCACCCAATCGAGCCATTCAACACGCACCTGGTGCTCTTTCCATTCCGCGGGGACACCTCTCAAGACGATTTGCTCGAGGATCTTTTGACGCAGTTCGCCGGCGTACTTCTCCCAGTCGGAAGCCTGCGAAAACTTCGGCAGCACAGCGATCCGCGATTCGCAAAACCGCTGCGTTTCCTTGAGGGTCGTGTCCCTCTCGAGAATCGGACGCGCCAGGACCTCACCCATTTGCTCGACCGTGATGGAGGGGGAATCCTCAGTGGTCGCAGCGAAGCCTCCGAAATCACCGACCAGGAGCATCAGCAACGTACACAACCAGCCGATGACCGCTGGCCTGACTGGCCAGTTAGGGCCGGCGTCTCGGTCATGGTTCAGACCATAGACAACTGGAAACGGAGCAAAACCACCTTTATTCTCTCTCGCATCGGACCACAAGCATTTCGACATGGCGTTCTCCCCACAGATCTTGAATAGCGTTTATCGGGACTGATCAAGTCCCACACTCGTCACTTCTCGTGACCCCAAACTCCCGCAAACAGACGCCTTCTCAATCTGTAACCAAACGTGGTACAGATTATCAAACACACGGTCAGTTCTGGCCGTCGACCGCCTGAAAAACGAACCGTACAAAGTACAGAAGCTCTCGTCCTGGGCTATCCGACTAACGCAGTGTCCCAGAACAACTGAAAGACACGATCAGGCGATCCGGCCTTGCATCAGCCGGTGCCATATGCCCCCTTAGTTTACGGAGTGGCCCTGTGTTGGCAAGATTCGACCCCCTCAGATGTGCCCGGTACGACTTTCCCCAGATGATTCCGTCTGGCACAAACGTTATCGCCCTCCACAAATCCTGCTCAAATACCCTTCGGTAGCGCAATGCTCAGAATGACTTCGCAAACCAGCGGAAACGAAGAATGCCCCAGTTCGGGTCAAATCCAGGGGCGGGAACGCTTTGAGCACGAAGGAGGTGGGATCGCCGCTGGACCTTCTTCGCCGTGACATACGACGCGATACGTGCCATGGACAACGTCCAGTGGTACTTCAGCCCACCGCAAGATGTCCCCGAAAGCCGGCAGATCAGACTTGATCCCACAACGACCTATAACGTCGGCCCTGTACCCAGCAGTATTTGTCCTCTGGTGGTGGGGAATTTTGACGGGAGCATGAAAGACTACGGCCTGGACCGCCAGTTCCACGGTGAGGTCCAGAGGCTTCAGATTTACGGCAGCCGTGTCGGGCGCGTGGTGCTCTGAGCCTAGAACAAATCCGGGAGGTAGCCCGCTAATGGCCCGGGGGGATTAAACTCGATTAAAGTGTCTCGGCGTCGCAGACTCCAAAAAACTCATGGGAGAATTGACGGCATGAAATGGCAATCAGCAATCGACGAGCGGAAGGGCCATCCTTCAACGGGGATCGTCCTTGGTGCATTCCTCTTGTGTCTCCAGCTCGGGTGCCCTGTTGGGGGAGATGAGATTTCGTCTGGTGGTACTCCCCCCAAGCTGCCGCGTTTGCGAGTGGCCGATAACCACCGGTTTCTTGTGACCGAGGATGGCCGACCCTTTTTCTGGCTGGCAGACACGGCCTGGCAATTGCTTCATGATCTCGATGAGGCCGAGATGGAGCGGTACTTCAGCAACCGGCAGGCAAAAGGGTTTAATGTCGTTTTGACCGTTGCCCTGCCGGAGCTTCGTGGTGATCAGCCAAACGCCTTTGGACACATGCCGATCGAACCCCGCCGGCCGGATGGTCCAATCGTCAAGGATGGTTCCAACAACGACTACTGGGACGATGTGGAACGGACCATTCGCCTGGCTGAACGACACGGAATCTACGTCGGCCTTTTACCCACCTGGGGAAAATATGTGTGTTCCAACTGGCAAGATGGGATCGTCGATGGCTTTTTCAACCCCGAGAATGCCGAGAGCTACGGACACTTTCTCGGGACTCGCTTCCAACACCTGACAAACCTCATCTGGGTCCTGGGCGGGGACCGCAACGCGCCGACCGACGCCGCGCGGGCAGTCTGGCGGGCCATGGCCCGCGGCATCACCCTGGGGGTCACTGGCCGTCAAGATGACGCCGCTGTCCTCATGACTTACCATCCTGCCGGTCCGGGGAGTACGGCTTGGTTCTTTAATAACGAACCGTGGCTGGACATTCATGCCCTCCAATCGAGTCACGGACGATGGGCGTTGAATTGGCAGATGGTCGATTACGCTTATGGGATGCGACCCCCGCGACCCGTGATCGACCTGGAAACAACCTATCCCGAGTTCCGCCACGGCTGGCCGCCCACGGTCGCCACCGATGATGACGCCCGCCGGGCGGCCTACTGGGCGGTGTTTGCCGGGGCCGCTGGACACACCTATGGACACCACAGCATCTGGCAGATGTATTCCCCGAAACACCCCGGTGTCGCCGGGCCACGACGATTCTGGTACGATGCCCTCGACGCCCCCAGTGCTGCCCAGATGGGCCATCTCCGCCGCTTGATCGAGTCATTCCCCTTCCTATCGCAGCGGCCCGATCTGTCACTCCTAGCCTTCGAGCAAACGCTCCCCTGGGAGATGTGTCTGGCCCTCCGCGGTGACGGCTATGCCCTCGTGTACACCCCCACGGGGCACACCCTGGCCATTCGTCTGGAAAAACTCAACGTCCCCCGCATCCAGGCCTTGTGGTTCAATCCCCGTACTGGGGAAAAAACACTGTTGGGGGAATTTGCTTGTCAGGGGTCGCGGGAGTTTTCACCCCCGGACTCGGGTCCCGGACATGACTGGGTCCTGATCCTGGACTCGCGAGGGCCAGCCACTTGATCCCTCACCGGGTCTCACAGCGAATACGTCGGGATCCGCATCGTCTCGCCGTCCTTGAGGGCCGAAAGATGGGCATAATAGCCGGGAACCGTCATGTGCAAAGCATCGATGACATCCACCGCCGGTTTGCGTCCACGCAAGATGGCATCGATGAAGTCATCGGCTAGGTAGCCGTGCGAGCCGCCGTGTCCCCCCGGACGAACACCCGGCGGCAAACCGGGTCGTTTGAGCGTCAGGCCCTTGGCCAAGGCCTCGTCATACCGTTTCTTGCCCGTGGCATCGCCCGTGAACGTCTGATTGAAACCCCCGTATTCACCCCGAACCCGCCCGGCCTCGAGATACTCCCCCTGCGACCGGCACACGATGATCCTACAAAGGCCCCCTTCACCCGTCCGGAAGAGTCCCACCTCAGAGCGAAAGATGTTCCCGCTTTCGTTGGGGACCCTTTCCTGCGGATCGAACGAGGGCGTCCCTTGGCAGGAGACACTCACGAGAGGCTGGTGGGTCACACCGACGTAATAGGCCGTCGCGTGGGTCGGATACCACATCGGGCAACCCTTCTTACGCCAGTCGCGAAAACTGGGGAGAGATGGGGCGCCGATCGAATGGGGATGGCAGTATTCTCCTTCGGCGTAGATGATGTGCCCGAAGACATCCGCGGCATAGAGCTTTTCCATGGCGTACAGGTCTTCGTGGAAGACCGATGTCTCGAACATGGCATAAATCAGCCCGCGATGCTTCTTGCAGCATTCCAGCAATCGCTCGGCGTCCTCAATATCGCCGTAGAAGACCGGGACCGCCGTCGCCACATGCTTGCCGTGTTCCAGGCAGAGGATGGCATGGCGGGCATGCGAGGGGGCGTCCGTGGCACAGAAGATGGCCTCGATTGTCTCGTCCTTGACCATCTCTTCCAGCGACGGATACGTCTTCTCGCAGCGGGCCAACTGGGCCATCTCGGCGCACCGCTCGGGGATCAGGTCGCTCACAGCCACCAGTTCCACGTTGGGATGATGCTGGAGGTCAAAGGCCAGACCAAACTTGCAGTAACCATGACCCACGATCCCCAGACGGACCTTGCGATCGGTGAAAGGTTCCCAGGGCTTGCTCGTCTCGCCTTGGGCCGCCTGTTCGAAGCCCGGGACACCCTGCTCGGCCAGGCTCTGCCCTGCCAGAAGTCCGACAGATGCCACCGCTGCTGATCCTTTCAACCACTCCCGCCGAGACATACGGCCCATAGATCATCTCCTTCGACAAAGAACGTCAAAAAGCATAATAACCATCACCCATGACGATAGCTGCGGGATGTCGCGAAACGCACGGCTCTCCGGTTACTACTGCGGTCAAGGTATTCTATGCAAGGAGGCCACTGTGACCGAGGTCCGATTGCCAAAGGAATACTTTGTCCCCCGGTGACGGTAATTCGTGCATAGGCCCCAACCGAATCCACTCCGGATAATCCGATTCTCTTGTGGGTTTACCCAATACGAGATCGAGTATAATCGAAGAGCCCATCTCAAATAACCCGGGCAAAGGGCAGTCTCGGTTTCATCGCCTGAAGCATCTACGATACAGAAGCGTAAGCCAATGCGACAGCCTCGCCCGGGAACGATCAATCGGCCTTCCTATGATCATCGTCTGTCTCCTGTCTTTATGCTCGGCGTTGAATTTCCTGCCACGTTCTCGGACCCCGCGCGGAGCCGGGATGTGTCACAATTTGCGTTACGAAAAAGCTCGGCTCCCCTCAACCGGGTTATTGACACGTTTAATACGACCGACATAATCCACGGGCAAATTCCGGTTTTCGTCCGTGGATTGGCCCATAACCGATTGAGGGCTAGTAGAGTTTGTGGGTTGGTAATGCGGTGTTACCAGCTTGCAAATCCTCGGAGGTCATGACAGCAAAGAGGGGCGGTGCCGAAATTGTGTGATATGAGAAGTTGTCTCTGAAAAGTTGCTGAGTCTGGAAGTGAAAATGCTGTTGGGCCAAGTGTTCCGTGGGTATTTGGAGTGGGTTCTTAGTGGAGGTGACATATGTTTCGGTGCATTTCGTGCGTAGTGGGGCTAACCATTGTAATCTGCCTTGGCGCACCCACATGGGCTGCGATCGCTTTCGAGGGTTTCGAATACAATGCTAGCAATCCGACTTGGGACGGTGGCAGTGGCTGGGCAGATGGCTCTTCGTGGCAGTTCAACACCGGAGGCAATAGGCTCCAATTTTCTTTAGGAGACACCTTAACCTTCGCTAATTCGTATCTTGGGATTGCCTCAGTTGGCACGGGGAGAGCGCTAAAGATAACAGCATTACAGGATTTGCATGCTTCTTACTATCTTACGAACCCCTACTATCGTTTTCTTGAGAATTATCAACCGCTCAGCGAATCCACTCTCTATTTTAGCTTGCTGGTCCAATGGGCAAATACGGAAGGCGATGCTGAGTTCTCAGCCACGTTAATAAATGACCAAGATGCCAATGAAGCCGACTCGCTTGCGTTTGGTATTACCGAGAGAAAATTGAAAATTCAGGATGATACTGTCGTAATAGAAAAAACCGGTGTTTTCTTTTTCGCTCGGATTGGTGCTTACGGTGTTGAAATGCTGGAGGGATACTACGACGCATCTCTCTGCGATTTCGATAAACCGGTCCTTCTGATTGGGGGCGTCAGACTAGCGGACGGTGTATTGTCGTTCGACGTTTGGGCCATTACGCCGACTTCACAATCATTGTCCCCTCTCATTTCGATTTCCAAGAGCACTGGGACATGGCCGGATATCAAAATTTGGGGCTCCAAAATAGCGCGGATGGAAAGTGGTGACGTATTCTATCTCGACGAGTTCGTTGTCACGCGAAGCTGGGCTGAGGCCTCCCACACACCGGAGCCTGCTAGCTGGGTGGTCATGGGGAGCCTTATCCTGAGCGGAGGTTTTGTGACCTGGCGAAAACGAAAACAGAAGTAATCTGGCAGGCAACAGCCTTGCAGTTTCGGGGACGTCACGTGGATCGCCCAACGTCACCTCGATGAGGCGAACGATTTGAGCTCCGAAACATGGCGAAAACGCGTTTTTATCTCGCACCCGAATGCCTATCACCAGATCGTTTGCGGGTTTGTTTCGTTATTGCGGTGTTCCTCCATCCTCGAGAGCCTTGGTTCATTTCTAATACCCGGCGGCTCGTCTTGCTCCAATTAACAAGAATATGGGATTGATCCCTGGTTCCCCTTTGCAGGTTTGGCTACTGGACTCAGCGAATGTTCGATAGCGAGGTGTCCCAATCGTACAGCCCGCATGAACTCGTAGAACGATGTAAATATCCCAGGTATTCCCTTCCCTTGGAGATTGCCCTAGCTTCCACGGGCGATCGGTAACGAACAACGATTAACCGTCAACAATGAGATTCTCAACAGCGCCCTGAGGGACCATCCTTTCCCTGCTTCTTTCTCCAGTTTGACCGCAAATTCTCCCGTTTGTTCCTCTCTGATCTTATGCCCCTCTTGTTCTTACGCAGTGTACCAGTTCAGCCAACTTTTAGGCCGACGGGATCACAGCTCCGTCATATCATCAAATCCAACCAAGCGCCGTGCCGTGTTCGTTCGGGCGTGCATTGGTCAAAATCACAGGGCAGGTCCGAGAACCAACGATCGAGGAGGTCATCTGACGGACTGTCAACTCCGTGAGCCGGAAGCGGATCGCGCTGTTTCGACCCGCTGCCCACCGGCACAGGAGGCAAGGAACGCAATCAAGGGATCACCGACAAGCAGCTCCTGCGTTTCTGAACCGACACCCTGAGTCATTACTTCCCACCCCTTTCCTTGGGGTGATCGTTTGCTAGTGACCGCCATCCCCGATTCGTTGACTTGCCCACTGGACAACCGCCTCAGCGATAGCAACAGCGTCGCGGTACTCCTGGTCGGTTACGGGCTCGCCAAAACCTGATACCGTGACTCCCACGCGAAGCGCGTCAAATCACTCAGTTCCCACATAGACTCAGGAATCTCCACACCCAGGCCAGCCAAACCATCGAGTAAGTCGTTGAGGTCATGAGTGTACCGGAAAGGTTGGTTGTAAAGACGATACACGGCCTTGATGGCCTTCTCTGCGGCTTACTGGGCGTGAAAGCAAAGAATACCATACGTAACACCCGGCGGAAGCGGGATCTTTGCTATTGCCAAATCGCCTCTGGCAAACGCCAACCACTCAGCCGGCGATCCTGGGATCGGATGGGTCGGGCTCACGATAGATTTCTTTCCCTTCACAAAGGGCCGGGTAGATCACCAGAGACGGTTCGTCGCCGAACTGTTCAACGTCACTTTCTGTCACAACCACAACATCCTTGGGGACGCCGAGCCTGTGAAGTGCCCGGTACGCCTTCAAGGCGGTTTCCCGACGGTGAATGCCATCACGCATGACCACGAGGATATCCAGGTCGCTATTCGGCCTCATCTGTCCGCGCGCAGCGGATCCAAAGAGGATGATCCGCTTAGGCCTTACCGCATCGACAATCCGGCGGACCACCTCCTGAATCAGCGATTCCGGAACTTCCCCTGTGATCTGCATCAGCGGCGCTCCTGAACAACCGCCATGAAGCATTTACCTTGTGTGTAACTCCCAACGCACATGGGAACGAACCAGTGTAGAGTTTAGCGTCATCGGTGGACTGTGTAAACGTAAGAGTTCAGAAGGCGGAGACCGAAAAGTTTGACAGAAACCTCGCGGCGATCCAACGGAAGGAAAAAAAAGAACGACCTGTCAGCAAGGGACGACATAATACTTGGTCAATGGTTGATCGTTTCTGGTTGATGGTGCCACACTTGATCTCGCACTATACGGATTCGCAATCGAATCAGATGCCGGATTGGAGTGGGTAGGGGCAATTCATGAATTGCCCCTACCATCAGTCGGACGAGATGGATCAGCAGTCGAAAGCTCGGCGCAGCGCTGCGGTGTAAGCTGGCGTCTTGAGGTTGGTAAACGGGTTACGGTTGCCCGATGGCGCTTGGGCGCTGCCGGTCTGCCAGCCATGGTATGATCTGCTTGGTGAGACATGGTGGATTGCGAATTGTACCTTTTGTGCATTTGGACCCATTCGTTCCTGTATGGTCCGCCCACGTTGCCTTTCCGGTTTTCCCTCTTGGCCGCACTCTGAACTCTGGCTGGCATCGCGCGCCGCGACTGGCGACGGATCGCTGTTTTGCTCTGTCCCGGCCAGAAAATTTTTTCTTTCCCCCTCAGTCGGGTTATTGACAGGCTTTTCCGCGTCGGTAAATTAAAAGCGTTACATGGCGGGGTGTAATTGAGACATCTGGATTTGGCAGCGAGAGCGGCCAGAAAGCAAAAATCCGAAAAAATCGATTTTGGGGCTTGCATTTGAAAATCGGCTGTGTATCATAGAGCAAAGTTTGGATGGAGCCGGGGCTAGGGACACGGATGAGTGGGCTGGAGGTCAAGGGGCCACAAGCGACAGTGAGTTAGGCATCATGGTCACGTTAACCCGGCGACAACTTGTTGCGGCGCTGATCACTGGCCTGCTGGTCGGTGTGGTTAGTGCTTCTTCTCAGGCCGGGATCATCGTTTCTCTTTACGGCGACGATCCGTTCAGCACCCTTTACTTCGGTGATTCGGGCCACATTTGGAACTCTTCCGGGATGAGTGCGCCCGCACGCGAGGATACACCCGAACAGCCAAAGGAGCCGCTCTGGCCCGAGTTACTAGATGTTTATTCAATCGCCGGCATGCAGTCCCCAGCCGGTTCCGGTATGTCGGGTGTTTCATCGACCGTTGGCCCGCAATCAAGCAGTAACTCTCTGGCCGCTGTGCTGTCAGCGGCATTTGATCTCTCTGACCCTCCGTTACGCGATCGTCTTCTTGACGAACCGCGACTTGTCTGGAGGACATGCTGGATCTTCGATCTCCTGCGACCTGCCTAGAGAACTGGTTGCGTGTTTTGGTTTTGGCTACTAGATGTTTGCTGTATTTAAGTGGCGTTGGTCGCGGCGTAATGGGATATCTAGGTTGGAGGTTTTCAAATGAGAATATCTTTCAATGTCGTGCTTACAACTGTGCTTTTCATGTGGGCACCAAATACATTTGCCGGCGTACTGTCGCTTTTGTCTGCCCCACCCAACACTATCAACGATAAGCTTCAGGATAGGAGTTGGGGAAACGTTTATGTTGACCAGAGTCAACAAGTCGTCGAGGTTTATGGGCTGGCGAGGATAGATAAGATTAATAACCTCACCCCAAATCAGGGAGGTTGGCCGGACAATAGCGTTTGGTTAGTGTTCTCGTTCAAGCAGGCAGGGTCGTTTCAGAATCCGAACAATATCTCATATTTAAGTAGCTATGTTGGTTGGACGCAACACTCGGTTGCGTCGGTTAAGACCCTGAACGCGTTGTTAGGTGTGTCTGACATTGATAGTTCTACGGCTGTAATGGCGTTGGTAGAGCTTAGCCAATCACCCGCCTCTGGTTCGGCGTTAGCTTCCTTAGTTGACGACACTGCAGCAGATTTGAGCAGTGCATTCAGCCAGTTAAAGAGTCTTATTGCACTGAATCAGGCGAGATGGCTTGCAGCTTTTGGTTTTAGTAATTCACAAGACGTGGTCCTTGTGGAGCCGTTTTCGGGTAATTCCGCGAGGGAATTGCTTGCGTTGAGTGTTGTTGATACGAACGGGCTGAATATTTCTGATTTCAAGGGGTTGTTTACAGAGTCAGCGCCCCCTGTGTTTTACCCCGACTACGAATTTGCTTCCCTAAGGTTTATTACTGTTACGGATCACGGAGATGGTAAGTATACGGATCAGGGAACCGTGATCTTAAACTACGTACCGGAACCCTCGTCCTTGGGGGCCTTATTGGGTTTGGTGGTGAGCGCGCTTGGTTGGTACGGGTTGCGTCAGCGAAAGCGGTAGGGTAATTCGTTGATAGCGTCAAAGCCCGTTTGAACCGTTACCTGTAAGTCGAACTCCCCGTTTCGTACTAGCGAGCGGGGAGTCTTGTGTTTCCGGGTCTTGATTCTTCAGCGACGCTGCGTGTTCGGGAGAGGGGTGCGCACGCGCTATTTGGACTGAGGGGTTTAGACGACTCCTCTTGGGACACGCTCTAGGTAGCAGCGCCGGCAAGTGGTAGCAAAGCCAACGAACCTACGGTGGAATTCGGGGGTTGTTTCGAGATCGTTTCAGCGTATTGAGTTGGCGAAAGCCATTTTTTTCCACAAGCAAGAGCACAACCAATCACTACACCCTACTTCAGCGATACTGAATCGGCGAATTGCATGATTGATCTGAGAGGCCCAGTTGGCGGAGGCACAAAACTAGAATTTGTCGCTTAAGCCATTGCACCGACCCACGGTTGCCGAACACTAGTCGCCCGCGGCGTAGGATGCTGCGGTATGCATCGAATTGCCAGTACCAGGGTGCCGGGCGAACGCCTGGGCGCTTTAAGAGCACCTTGACCGCCTCCGCGGCTGCGACACCGGCGCAGAGCTGGCAGGCCAGCGCCGCCGAAGGTCCACGCCCGGTCGCAGGGTCCACGTAAGACAGGTCCACATACGGACGCTGCGTGGCCCGGGGCGCAAGACCCACCAGAAAAGCCGCTGTCTGTTCCAGCCGCGTCATCCCGTCACGAAGGTCGAAGTACCGGTCAAAACTCATCCCTTTTGGGTCAAAGACAATCCAGGCAACGCTGAAACCAATCGGCCCCGCCGTGATGGCCCAGATTCCTTTCTCCCTCGCTTTTCGAAATAGTAGTCGGCGCGTCTCAAAGGCAAAAAAGTCGATCCCATCAATGAAAAGGTCCGCATCTTTCAGAAACGCCTCCACGTTGGCCTCGGTAATTGGCTCAGTAAACACGCGGATATCCAACTCCGGATTGACCTGCCGGGCCTCCTCAGCCATGACCTGTGCCTTGTTTTTGCCCAGGTTGCAAACCTTTGCCCCGTACTGGCGGTTGAAATTGGCCAGCTCGAACGTGTCTGGATCAGCGATGGAGAACCTGCCGATACCCAACCGCGCCAGTGTGATCAGGTGAACACCACCCACCCCGCCCATCCCGGCAATGGCCACCCGGCTGGTTCGGAGTTTCTCCTGTTCCTCGGGCGTGATCAAACCGAGGTTTCGCGAAAACGCCTCATGGTAATCCCAGTTTCGACCAGCTGTGCCCGATTGATGCGTTGATTGCGTCATATGTTTTTCCCTTTCGATGGCGTCGGGCCAATCTTTTTATTCGTCCACCTGAATTGGGGGCCGGAAACTGTGTGTGCGGCGAACGTCTTACCTTAATTCCTTCAGCACTTTTCGCCACGTGTTAGCATGTTTCGAGTCCCACATGGTAATTACAAACGGTAGGGGCAATTCATGAATTGCCCTTACCAGGTGGTGCCCCCGAGTCGTCTTTTAAGGATTGAGTTTCTCAACTGTTTTGGCCGCCGGACATAGCTCTCGGCCGCTTCATTGTATGTTCCGATTTCCCAAGTCGTAGGGGCGATTCATGAATCGCCCCTGCTATGGAACGAGCCGAGTCGTTTTTTAGGGAGCCAAATTCTCCATGGTTTTGCGCGACAGGGCTAACCCCACGCAAATCTGTTGTAGCTCCTGGTTCTGCATAAAGTACGGGCAATTCATGAATTGCCCCTACGAGGCGTTCACGAAGAACGACTCCACTGGTCGTCGCAGCGAGCGAACCTTGGTTGACGCGGCATATCCCAGGCGCAAGACCAGGACCAAAGTCCTCCCGCGAATCTGCGGGACGAGCTCTTCAAGTCGTCCTGCCAACCGACGGGCCAGGGACCGGTGCCGAGCCGTGAGTTTCTGACCTTGCAATATGAACTCATGCGCCAAAAAAATGGGCAAACTCCCCAGCGGGTGGACACTCAGCCCGGCTCTTGTGGCGGCCAACCAGAGCCGCTCCATCGCCCGCCCTGCAAAGATGAATTGTTCCTGGGAAGGCGCATCAACACTCAAAAGAGCCAGCCCCCCGCAACGTTTTACACTCCAAATGGTGGGCATCGTCAGCAGTCGCGACAGGCCCAAGCCGTTTAAAGTCTTCATCATCCGCCAGGAGCGTAACGCCCGAATGATGGATTTGCTTCCCGGCGGTAAAGCCAGCGTTCGGTAGTCCAAACCGTCACGACTTAGTTCGACTTCCTCCCGCGTGAACCGCAGTTGACGAAAAATTTCGGCATGGAAGGCTGGATATTCAAAACGAAAACGATCGGCGACGGCAATCACGCGTCCCAATCGGCCTCGTTTCGTGGGATCGACGACCCAAGTCACCGAAACACCTGGAATGTCTCGAACACTGTCGCTCAATTCTCGAACCAGTGAATCGGCAAGAACCTTAGTCGAAAAAAGCTGTCGGTTTGTTGACCGCGGCGGAATTAAAGAAGCGAGTCGATCGGTAAGACCGCCGGGTTCAAACCCGATCCTCGCAACGGGGAGCATATCGTGAGTCGGCTGTTCTTTGAGGGGTTCGACCTCCAATTTCCACCCTTGCTCGCCAGCCGCCAGAGTCATGTTTTCAATGACGGCACCGGCACTGATGAGATCGAACATGTGGTTGACGTCAGAGGGGAGGGCCTCTCGAAGGTTGAGAGAAAGGAGCAAGGAATGGCCATCCCAGTCAAAGAGCCAGGGCTGGTTATTGTCGGGGGAGGGAGCCGCCACCCCTGCCGCGATGATTTCCTCCAGTTCTTTTACACTCAAAACCTTTTCCGTCACGATGGTTCACCTGCTGGCATCATGCCTGCCGGAATTATGCGGGGACCGCTGCCAATTCGCCCGAGTTGGCTTGATCACCCATCGGTCCCACGGCGACCAACTGCCAGTTGGAATCCACGAACTGGCTAAGATATTCTAGCTCATCGTCGCTGGGCGAGAGAACAGAATAATCCTTACGAGTGAAAGGGCTTTCCTCCACGAATCGCTTGGTGCGAGGGGGTAATCGCAACTGGCTTTGTGAAAAGTCAAGCTCTAGCGCGACGGCGGGATGGTTCTCGACGCAAGGGTACACGCGGTGAGGTCCAAATTGCCGGAATCCCCAGATTCTCTCGTAGAAGCGCGCATGTCTTGGGTGCACAGCGATTACAAAGTGGTCCAAGTTGGCGAACAGCCCATAGCAAAAAACAAAACGGCAGAGGCCCATGAAAACCTCAAGAGAAATCTCGGTCCCTGCCAAACAAGACACCTCTCCAAAGTCTCGTCCCAGGCGGCGGAGGGTTTCGATCTCACGATGATAAATAACCTCCATCGGGAGCCCCATTTCGGAGTCATGGATGAGACTCATGGTATGAACAATTTGGCCATTTTCGACCGCCAAAAAAATCTTCGTGGAGCGATTCAGATGAAACGGCGTCACACGAAGCTGATGTTGATTGGGTTTGATCAGTCCAGCGTTCACATAGGCATTGTAGACCAGCCGCAGAGCAGCGATGCGTTCCTCCAGGGTCGTCGCAAGTTTGTACTGAACCATAAAAAAGTTCCCCCACCGGAATAACACGGTCAGTATCGGAAAAAACCAACAGTGACGAGACGCATTTTGCCCGGGACCAAAATTCTGTCCCGAACCCTACGCTCCCTTAGCCCGTTCTGGGGAGCCCGACTGGCCCAAACTGCCCGATTCTGATGAGTCTTGCGGGCTTACGAATCGCTGGTGGAACCCTTACCAGCCGTCGCTTGCTCGCCCAATCCGCTCAGCCCGCTTGATAAGCCTTCACCGAAAACATAATTTAGTAAAACCAAGTTGTCAAGGATTTGTACGGGCTATGGGATATTAAACCCCCTCATACGTATGGCATTTTGCGGTGTCAAAAAACACGTAACTCCGGTTGTGTGGGGTTGTTGGAAATGGACGAAAAGTGCCGGTTCGGATAACTGGGTAATTTATTATGACCAGGACCCGGGCAAACCAGAGCGGCGGACACGTTTGCCACACTTTTTCATCATAAACAAGACTCGGTTGTATTCACTTCCTCGCACCCGAGCGGCGGACCGCACGCGGCATCATCGCGTTGCGAAGCGGTTACTGGAATAGGGCGGTAAGAGATTGCGAGACTTAAAGAGAAGAGACCATTTCCTGTCGCGGAGCAATAAAGCCTTCCAATGTGAGAACGGACGGGACTTCCACGCATTACTTGCAGTGCTTCCGGTTTGCAAAATCCCCGCACGGTGAGCATCCACGGACGATTGCGTGGGCAAGAAGCCCCATCGCTTGCTTAGAAGGGTGCGCTCCTCTGTCAAGAAAACCGTGATCCCGCTCATCTGGGGTATAGACAGGGGGCCTCCGCGCGATTACACTCGTGCTATTATGTACGCGGTCGTTGACTGGTGGGCACAACGGACTGCCACGGAACAGAGCCATTTGCAGAAAGGAGGGGCAGCACATGCATCAACGGTTCAGCGACAGCTGTCTGAATTCGAAAGCGATGATGTGCTCCGGTTTACTAGGTCCGTTTTTTCTCTGCAGTCGGTTTAGTATTTGTACTTATAGTCAAGCCTCTTCCGGAACAGCGTATTTCTCCCAACTTGGCGCAAGACTCGGGCATCGTTTAGATAGTCACCCACTGAGTGATTTCTTGCGATCACTTTCCAATTCGTATCCTGTCTGCCTGTTGTCGCAGTCTCAACAAGGGACGATCACGCCGTTTAGGACAGGTTCTTCCTTCACGGGGCAGATAATAAGCAGCTGTTTCTCCCCGGGATTTGAGGGACCAATCCTGGTAACGTAAGTCGACGGCATTAACCCCATCGGGGGTTTGCCCGGCACGGATTGGCCGCCAAGATGTCCAAGAAAACCTATGAGATTCTTCGCGTTCGATGGTACGGAAATGCAACATCCAACGAGGGGAGGNTTCCAAAAGGCAACGGTGATCGCGTCGGTATTGGACGACAAAGCTCCCTTTTTGGCCCAGTCAACGTTTTTACACGCATCGTTTTCTCTGTGGGCATGCAAATTGCCTATAAGAACCGGGACTAGAGAATCAAGTCCCGTGGAAGACAGCGGAGCTTAAACAGGTAGCTTTGGCGGCGTCTCCGCGTAGAATTGCCACGTTGTCAGGGAAATGGGATTGGACGTGAAGGGAGTCGCTTGGTCCATGGTTAGGGACTGTAGGAATAAGACGAGCAGCAATGGTTTGGGAAGCCAGATTGGCGCAACCCACGGGCACGGAGTGTATCATGGTCACGGCAAATGAGGCAAAACCAGGGCAGGACCAACAGGTGGTCGAGTCGGGAAAGACGATCGAGTCAAAAGGTTCCTCGCCGTCGGTGGATCGAACAACATCCGTGCGGTGGTTGGTTCTCATCGGTCTAGGATGTCTCGCAATCATTGTCTTCTGGGATGCGATCCTTGTTTTGATCCAGCGCTGGGCGAGTGATCCGGATTATCACCACGGTTTCCTGGTACCGCTTTTCTCGGGATACCTCTTGTATCGCCGCCGGGGAATGATCATTGGGAAACCCGTGCTCGTGTCATGGAGCGCCCTTGTCGCGGGGTTGGCGTGTTTTCTTTTGGCAGCCATGGTTCGGGCAGGTTCAATCCTGTACTACGTGCGGATTCTCGACCCAGCAGCGTTGATACCTACGTTCTTTGGCATGATCTTGCTGACCACCGGTTGGCGGGGTCTTCGTTGGGCCTGGCCCGCGGGTGTGTTCCTGGTATTTATGCTTCCCATGCCGGGGGCCGTGGCGAATCTGTTGAGCCATCCCCTGCAGCGTGTGGCAACGATTGCCTCGACATTTGTCCTTCAGACGCTCGGGATCCCGTGTCTGGCCGAGGGAAATGTGATCCAGTTGCGCGAGGGTTCCCTCGAAGTTGTCCAGGCCTGCAGTGGACTGAAAATGATGAGCCTCTTTTTTGCGGTCTGTGTTGGGGCGGCCTTCATGATGGAGCGCCCGATTTTGGATCGGGTCCTTGTGGCAATCAGCGCCCCGCCGATCGCCCTGCTGGCCAACATCCTTCGGATCAGCCTGACAGGTATTCTTCATGAGTTGGGAGTCACATCGGCCAACCTAGACCACGAGGTCTCCGGCTGGCTCATGATGCCGGCCGCTGTGATGATCCTTTACGGAGGACTGGCCATTTGGGATCGACTGGTGGTTCCCACCGAGCACGGTCCACAACGAATGGTACCTGCCCGGGAGCAACAGGTGGTGCTGAAGCCGGGGGCAACATCGCCGAATACAAAACCGTAAAACCCTGGAAAAGTGGCATCGTTGTTGCTCCACGCAATCAAATCACATAGTCGTCAGAGATTCGAACCAAGATAAGCCCAGCGGGTGTTAACGGAGACAGGTTCATTTTCAAAAAAACACGGTCTAATTTGGCAATTTAGTTGCATTGCTCATTCGGGCTTGCGATAATTAATCGGTGAACAGATCTAAGCATCTCTGAGTTTGCTAACGGCTTTCCGGAACGAGAAGTAGGCATGTCACAACACGAACGTCTTCCAGAACCGTCCGCGGGTGCGCCGGTGGGTTTACCGCCCTGGCCGTCCGCGGGGTCAGCAGCTCCGCTATACGTGGACGCGGAATGGCATCCACTGAGCGGTGCCGAAGGGGGCAGTGAGGGATTGGGGGCCTATCTCCACGCCTTTCGGCGTCGCTGGTTCGCGGCGGTGTTTCTCGGGGTCTTCTTTGCTGCGGTTGCCGCGGCCGCCGTTTGGTTTCTGTACATTCCGCGGTACACGGCAACGGCACTCATTCGGATTGCCTCGTCCTCGCAAAGTGTATTGTTTCCGACCGCAGACCGCACCGGGCCTACCTTTGACATCTACAAAGCGACCCAGTTGGAATATCTTCGCAGCCGCTTTGTGCTGGTAGCCGCGTTGCGTCGGCCCGAGGTCGCCAAGCTTCCCTCCATTCAGGAACAACTCGATCCTGTGCAGTGGGTTGCAGAAAACCTGAGTGTTCGGTTTCCCGGGAATTCGGAATTCATGAACGTCAGTTTTTCCAGCCCACATGCCGCGGAGACCGCTGTGCTTGTCAACGCCATCGTTGACGCCTACATGCAGGAGGTCGTTGACACCGAACAGCGGGAACGGCGTGTGCGGCTGAGTGAACTCGATCAGCTTTATGCCGAAAAAGAGACCGAACTCCGGAAACTGGAGAACGATCTCAAGACCCTCAGCCAGCAATTGGAAACGGGCGACAGCCAGGCCCTCAGTCTTAAACAGCAGATCACCCTTCAACAGTTCTCGACCTATCGCAGCGAATTGATCAATGTTCAGCTGCGTATCATGCGGGCCCAGGGGGAACTCTCTTTGAAGAAGGCCCTCCGCGATAAGGCAGCTCAACTCCAGGTCACGGANCGGGAACTGGATGCCGCCGCGAGAACGGACCCCGTCATCTTGCAACTTTTAATGCGTGAGGCGGAGTTAAAGAACTTGGTAGCCCAGACCCGTGACGTCGTCCGTCCCGAAATGGCAGGTCGTTACGGCAATCGTTACGCTCAGGATCTCGCCGATGTCCAGAATCGGATCAAATCGCGTCGTGAGGAATTGCGACAGGAGCTTGAACAAAAGCGTGTCGCCAATATCGACGAAGAGATCGAGAATCTCAATTTTGAACTGACAATTCTGGCCCAGCAGCAGCAACAACTTCAGGACGAAGTCGAGAATGTCCGCCGGACCGCTGAGACGTTCGGCAAAGGCTCGATTGAGATTGAGTTTCTCCGTGCGGAAGTGGACCTAGCTCGGAAGACTCTGCAGACGATCGCCGAAGAACGGAACCGGATGAGTATTGAACTGCGGGCCAAGCCTCGGATCACGGTTGTCCAGCGAGCCGAGGCCCCACGGGTTGCTGATCAGGATAGGCGAGTCCAGCTTGCGACCTTGGCCGGATTGGCTGGTTTTGTCGTTCCCGGCGCGATCCTCCTCTGGTGGGACACGCGGCGCAAGCCGGTCAACACGCCGCATGACGTTCGACGTCTCGCTGGGACCGACATCTGGGGGACGATCCCTCTCCTCCCGGCCCGGGCGATGCGGGCGATTGCCGACGACAGGGTACGATCGAAAAAACACCGTCGCTGGCGTCAGATGTTTGTCGAGTCCGTGCGGAAGGTTGCCGCCCGCCTGATCCGAGAGTCAGAACAGGACCGTCTCCAGCTCGTCATGGTCACAAGCGCGGTCGCCGGTGAGGGGAAGACGACCCTGGCCGGACAATTGGCCCTTAGTCTTGCCCAGATGGGCAAGAAGACGGTCGTGATCGATTTCGATTTGCGACGACCCGCGATCCATGATGTTTTCAACGTCCCCATCAGCCCCGGTGTGAGTGAAGTCCTTCGCGGGGAGGTCGCGCTGGCGGACGCTGTGCGAACGATGTCCATCGAGAATCTTTACGTCTTGCCGGCGGGTTACTGGTCACCGCACCGCCTGGCGGTCCTGGCAAACGGGGTTGTGGGTGCCATGTTCCGGCAGCTCCGCGACGATTTCGATTTCGTGATCGTCGATGGAACCCCCGTCCTCCCCGTGGCGGACACACGATTCATCAGCACGCACACTGATGGGGTCGTTTTGTCTGTCATACGCGACTACAGCCGGGCGCCTTTGGTTCGGTCGGCAAAACAAATCTTGGAAAGTTTCCGCGTGCGGGTCCTTGGTACTGTCGTTACAGGCTCTGCGGAAGACGCTTATTATGCTCATTCCTATCACAGTCTTTTAGATAACAGCAAGGACTCCTCGCGCGATATCGAAGACGTTGAACCGGAAACAACGGATTTACGCTGATTTAGTATTGCCCACGATATTGGTACGGTACACGGAGTAAGTGATAAATGGTGGCTATGGTTCGGCGTTGGTCTGTGGCTGAATCCATCGAGGCTCGGTCATTTGAAACCGTGGAACCCACGAGCCGAAGATTTCGTCGCGGCGAGATGCAGGGGAGGGGCAAGGCACACGCAGCGTGAATGAATTACCGTACTAGCGTTGCGGCAAGGCTTTGCGAGACTGACCACGACGATCTGACAACTCTGATGGGAGATTCAGCGATGACGCAACCAATGGCCGTTTATGCCGCCGTCAGCTGCCTGGCGGCCATTGTTGCCGGTGCCATTTTGACATGGCTTGTATGCCGGGTGGCCCCATATCTTGGGCTGATGGATTATCCTGACGGTAAGCGAAAGCTGCACAGCGAACCAAAGCCCCTCGGCGGAGGTTTGGCGATCTTTCTGGCGGTCTGTTTCGTGATGGGGGCCAATCTCTGGCTTCCAAACCCCTGGGGCCTGCGTGTCCAGCGGGACTGGTGGGATCTGATGGTCCTGCTGGTCGCAGCGAGCTGGATTGTGATCTTGGGGCTGCTCGACGACCGCTTTCGCCTTCGTGGGCGACACAAACTGGCTGGTCAGATCATCGCCGGTGGGGTCCTGGTTTTAGGCGGATACAGCTTTGGAAGCTTCAATCTCTTCGGAATGTCGATTCAGCTCGGTTGGCTTGGTCCGATCGTGGCGATGCTCTGGTTCCTTGCGACGATCAACTCGATCAACCTCCTCGATGGAATGGATGGTCAGGCGGCAACGCTGGGTGCCATCTTCAGCACGACTTTGGGCACGATGGCCTGTGCAACAGGTCATTACGCCGTGGCCTTTGTAGCATTTGTCCTTGCCGGGGCGACGCTCGGCTTCCTCTGGTTTAACCTCCCCCCGGCAAGGATCTTTTTGGGTGATACGGGAAGCATGCTGATTGGTCTCATGCTCGGCGTCTTGGCGGCTCGGGCCTCGCTGAAAGGCCCCAGCACCTTCTTGCTGGCAGCCGCAATCGCCCTCTGGACGCTTCCCTTTCTCGATTCCTTGGCAGCGATTGTTCGACGGACGTTGACAGGGAGGAGTATTTATGCCGCAGATCGCGGTCACATTCATCATTGCCTGATGCAAAAGTGCAAGAATCGGGAAACGGCCCTCATGGTGATCGCTCTTTGTGCCACCGTGACGGCCCTCGCCTCACTCGGCGGGATCGTTTTGGGAAGTGACATGATCGCGCTGATCACAGCGTGTGGCGTTGTGGCCTTTTTGATCGTCACAGGGCTTTTCGGTCGGGCGGAATGCCGGCTCGCCCTGAGCACCCTCCGCCGAATGGGCGATGTCGTGCGACGACGGCTCTTCGGCCACAATGGAGACTGTCAGTGCAACGGCACCCAATTCCAGGGCGAGTATGATTGGCATGGTTTGTGGTACCGGCTCACCGCCCCGGCTGCAGATTACAACATCCTGTACCTCCGTGTGGATCTTAACGACCCTCGAATCCAGGAGGGCTACTTTGGGGAGTGGCAGGGGCCAGAGGTCGCCAACGTCGAAGAGGCCCCCATCAGTCGTCATGAAGTCCCACTCTGGGTACGGGACCGACTCGTCGGAAAAATCAGGGCGTGGATTCTTCGCTCAGGAGAGACCTTCCAGCGCGATCTGGAATTCGTAACAGCTCTCGTGGAACCGTTCGAAAAGCTTTTGGACCAACTCAACGATGACCGCACAGCAAAGAGCCTAAGTGGTGACAAGCAAGTGGGCAATGTGTCGGCCCGTCATATCGACGCGAAAATGGCCGCGCACGGACCAGCACCGTTGGGATCGCCCCATGGAGGCAATGGAGACGGAAAGAAATCAACGGCCAAACGGTTGTTGCAACGCGAAGAGTTGCGGTCGCTGACGGCCGAGTCACAGGAAGTCAAACCCGCGGAGATAAGGAGATGATGGCGGCACGTAAAGGCTCAGCCTCACGGCGCAGTCCGATAGGACCGGCCACGTTGGTAGGTTCGCCGGTCGACAAAGAAAAGTCGCCAGACACTCGGCAGGACGGCGTCCAGCCACAGGCGCCAAATAGGGGATTGGGCCTCTTAATGAGACTGGGCGTTGCAGCAGTCGCGATCATCTTGATTGGCGTGGGGGCACGCTGGGCCGCGTCACAGGCCGTGCCAAACACCGTCCGTGTCCCTCACCAGGACCAGTTGGCCGTCTTTCCCAAACAATTAGGCCCCTGGAAATGCGACGACGAAGAACAGCTGGACTTGAAAACCATGCGATTCTTGGGAACCGAATTAACCATCAATCGGCGGTATAGTCAGTCCGCCGAACGTGTTGTCGAGATGCATGCAGCGGTTTTCACCCAGGCCGGGTTCAGCCTCCCACACCCCCCGGAGCTTTGCTACTCCGGCACCGGTTGGAGGGTCCGTTTAACCCGTGATGCCCGTGTGATCCTCACCGATGGTACGTCCGGTGCCGTGCGAATTATCCGTTTGGAAAAAGATCGGGCAAATCAACGGGCAACCGTGCTATATTGTTATCAGTTGGCCGGGCCGTTTTCAGCGGACCGTGATACCGTGCGAACATTTTTCTGGAAATTCCGCGGCCAAAAGTCGCGTCCGCCCTTGGTCAAGTTGATGTTACACATTCCGGCTGGCGGTGACGCCGCGGAAGAGTTGGGGCTGGACTTTGCCCAACGGGCGTTGGAAAAATTCGCCGAAATGGAGAAGACCTGGTAAATTGCCCAAATACCTGAAGTCCAAGTGGCACAGGGAACAACCCTTATAAAGAACCTGATGCGAAACGAACCGACGATCCCTGAATCGATACCGACAGACGCCGAAACACCTCCTAAGGGTGATGCCGCTTACGACGGGCCGCCCGACGAGGACTTCGTGGTTGCGGAAGAGTCGAGCATCGAGCTTGTCGAGGAAGGCCAACCTGCAGAGGACCTCGAGCCGCGCGGAATGGCGTCAGAAGGGAGCACGCCACTGGGAGTGCCGGAGGACCTTCCCGTCACCATTATTCGGCCCACTAACGGGTGGCGGGCTATCGACCTTCGCGAAGTGTGGCGCTATCGCGAACTGATGCTGACACTGGCCTGGCGGGAAATCACCATCCGCTACAAGCAAACATTCCTCGGGGCGGCCTGGGCCATCATCCAGCCGCTAATGACGACGGGCATTTTTAGCGTCCTTTTTGGGCTCTTGCTGGGCAAGGGCAACGAACCGACAGCCGGTGCCGTCCCTTATGCCGTTTCCACGTTCTGCGCGATGTTGCCTTGGCAGCTCTTCGCCACCTCGCTCAACCAGTCCGGCAACATCCTCGTTCAGTATCGAGGCATGATCACGAAGATCTATTTCCCGCGGCTTATCCTGCCCATGGCGGCGGTGCTCAGCTCTTTGGTGGACTTCGGCATCGCCTTCGTTGCTCTTTTAGGCCTCATGGCCTTTTACGGCATCTTCCCCGGATGGGGTATTCTCCTTTTGCCCTTATTTGTGATCCTGGCGATCATCGCCTCGCTCTCGGTTGGCCTTTGGTTAGCCGCCCTGAATGCCATTTATCGCGATTTTCGCTACGTTATCCCATTTATCATTCAAGTGGGGATGTTTATTAGCCCTGTGGTCTACAGCATGGAATCGATCCAGGGGCGATTATCCCCCTTGGCATGGACCCTGTACTCGCTCAATCCCATGGCCGGCGTGATCGAAGGCTTTCGCTGGGCCTTGCTGGGCACATCGCATGGTCCGGGGCCGCTCCTGGCTCTCTCCGCTGTGGCCACCACCGTGATCCTTGTGGGCGGCATGTTTTATTTCCGCCGGATGGAACGGTTATTTGCGGATGTTATTTGACGGTATGCGTTTTCTCCTTTTGCTGGGTATCTGGCTATAAGCTAGATTAGGATATGACGAGGCAACCATCGTACGAAAGGGTTAAGCGCAACCCACGGGCCCGAAGGGCGCGCAGACCGACTGGTTTCGTACTGTCTCTTTAGAGGTTTTTTTCCTTCCGCCGCTCTTTGTTTCATTGCTGTGTTCTTAGTTTGATTCACTCGTTCTCCTAATTTCGACTCTCGTAGCCTCCTGTTAACATGTCTGATATTGCTATCCGTGTTGAAAATCTGACAAAAAAATTCTTTCTCGGCGAACGAGTGGGGATCAAAACCTTCCGCGAGGCGATCCAGGACCTGGTAACAGCCCCATTCCGTGTGTGGAAAAAGAATGGGGCCAACGGTGAGGAGAAAATCGACACCGATCGGGAAATCTGGGCCTTGAAGGGCGTTTCTTTTGAGGTTAAACACGGCGAAGTCCTCGGTATCATTGGGCCGAACGGCGCGGGCAAAAGCACGCTCCTTAAGATTCTCAGTCGAATTACTGAGCCGACGGGCGGCTATGCCGAAATCCGTGGGCGGGTGGGAAGCCTCTTGGAAGTGGGGACGGGCTTTCACCCGGAACTAACCGGTCGCGAAAACGTCTATTTGAACGGCGCCATCCTCGGTATGACCAAAGCCGAAATCCGCCGAAAGTTTGACGACATCGTATCTTTCGCCGGCGTGGAAAAATTTATCGACACACCCGTCAAGCGATATTCCAGTGGAATGCAGGTCCGGCTGGCGTTTGCTGTGGCCGCCCACCTTGACCCGGAGATTCTCATCATTGACGAAGTCCTAGCCGTCGGCGACGCCGAATTTCAAAAACGCTGCCTGGGTAAGATGAACGAAGTCGCCCGCTCCGGCCGAACCGTCCTCTTCGTCAGCCACAACATGGCAGCGGTGGAGGCGCTGTGCAGTCTCGTAGCTGCATTTCAGAGTGGGCGACTGACGGAATTGGGCGACCCAATTCGTGTCATTTCTGAGTACATAAAGAGTAGTAGTGGGGAGCTCAAGGCCGAGGTGAATCTCTCGAGCTCGCCTACTCGCTCGCAATTGGGCCCGACGTTCCAATCTATTCGGTTCCGAAATTCACGCGGAGTGTTCACAGCAGAAATGCCATGTGGAGAGGATGTAATTATCGAGATAGCGGTTTTCGCGCCTACACCGATGCCCAACGCCCGAATAGCAGTCCGTTTCTTTAACTCGTTGGGACAACGAGTATTAACATGTCATACTGCTTACCAATTGAACCAGAGATTGTTGTTGAATGGTTTCACGATATGCGAGTGCCGTATTATGGATTGTCGGCTAGTCCCCGGCGATTATAGCATCGAATTACAGCTAGACGACAACAGAAGCGTGTTCCATAAAGTGTCGGGGAATATTTGGCTACGCATTCTGCCAAAAGACATATACGGAACCGGAAGAGTTATTCCTCCCAATGCCACTACTTGGTTGCCCGATGTTAGCTGGTGCGTTACGCACACCGGCGTTAATTCGCTCTGAAACATGACGTTTTATTTACGCTTCTTTAGACAGGTGTGGCGACGTCTCCTTATGAAGATTTGGGAGCGTCTCGGCTCATCAATCGCACCAGCATTCATGTGGGAGGCCCGCTTCACCAGCGCGGGCATACTCAGATATAAGCAAATATACGGAGGTTTGACGCTCCTAAATCGCAACACTCATCGCCTGGAAAAAGGCCTAATAATGCGCCCGCGCAAGGAAGTCTTTGCTCTCGATTACATCGAGGAAACGGTCAATGCTTACGAAGCAGCCCTAAAAGCATCCCAAAATGGTCGAAGCGGCTTCCCAGTCGAGCAGCTTCAGTGGACTCACGACGTATTGTCCGAGTATTTTGATGTCACAGGCAGCCACCCAAAGATCGATCTCCTGCGAGAACGTTTTCGCGGGTTCCCGCCAGCGGTGCGTGTTTGCCAAACACCCTTGGTCCCTTATCGGCGAGACCTTTCCCAACCACCACCTGTTCATTACGAAGCCCTGGCTGCTCTGGCGGAGCGTCGCCGTTCGGTGCGATGGTTCCTTCCCCAACCAGTTCCGCGCGAGCTGATCGACAAAGCCATGGCGATTGCCGCCCAGTCGCCAAGCGCATGCAACCGTCAACCATTTGTCTTCCGCATCTTCGATGAGCCCGAACTCGTTCAAAAGGTAGCTACCATTCCTTACGGCGTCATCGGTTACGAACACCAAATCCCCGTTATTGTGGTCATCGTGGGCCAACTACGGAACTTCTTCGACCCGCGTGATCGACACCTTATCTACATCGACGGCGCCCTTGCAGCGATGAGTTTCGTTCTTGCCCTTGAAACACTGGGCCTGAGTTCCTGCTGCATCAACTGGCCCGACATTCCGGAGCGAGAAAAGAAAATGGCCGAGCTACTTAAATTGGAAGCTGATGAGCGGCCCATCATGCTCATCGCTCTTGGTTGGCCCGATCCCGAGGGCATGGTCCCGCGGTCGGTGAAGAAACCTTTAAAACTTTTGCGAACGTACAACTTTGAAGAAGAATGATCCTCCTCCACGGTACGGGCACGCACAACAAAGGGGCAGAACTCATGGCGATTGCCGTGCTCGAACACTTTCGCGCGCGCCCAAATCCGCCAGAATTCGCTGTCCCACCAAGCTTCGGCAATTACCGTGATCGGGTGAAATATGGTCTATGGACACTTCTCGCAGAACGACGTTTTGGCCGGTCAAAGCTAGTAGCGTGGCTAGCTCATTCATCCTTTCGGAAAAAATATGGATTGGTGAACGAGAATGATGTCGTCGCCGTACTGGATGCCTCCGGTTTTGCTTTTGGCGACCAGCATGGTCCTGGGCCAACCCAAACGATGGCCGATCATTGCCGACGCTGGAAACGCCAAAGGAAAAAGGTAATTTTGCTGCCACAGGCTTTCGGACCGTTCACAGGTTCCGCTATTCGTAGTGCGTGCCGCGTGCTAGTACAGAATTGCGATCTTGTGTTCGCACGCGAAGAGCAATCCTACCAGCATTTGGTGGACGTCGTTGGTCAACAGCCGCATATCCGCATGGCCCCCGACTTCACACCCCTGGTTCGCGGCATTATCCCCGAAGGTTGGGAACCGAAGGACAACATCTTATTTGTGGTTCCGAATATGCGAATGGTGGACAAGACGGACCAAACCACCGCCGAACGCTACATCCCATTTTTGGCTGATACAATCAAGGCGGTGTTGCATAATGGTCTTCATGCTATCATTCTTATCCACACGCCAGAAGATAGAGATCTGGTGAAACCAATACAGGATATCTGTGACTTTCCACTCGACGTCGTCGAAGAGACATGTCCGCTTCGGCTTAAGGGAGTTTTGGGAACAGCGTATGCCGTGATAAGCTCTCGGTTCCATGCCCTAGTTGGTGCCCTCTCTCAGGGAGTTCCTGCCTTGGCCCTGGGTTGGAGCCACAAGTACTCCCAGCTTATGCAGGACTACGGCTGTCCCGAAGCGGTTGCCCACGTGGGTGATCAGGTCACGTTGACCCGCTGGCTTGAAGCCATCGTTTGCGAAGGAACACGAAAAGAGATTCGTGAACATTTGAACCAGCGGAACCAACACCTCCGCACAAGGGTTGAGGAGATGTGGTCCGCGGTGGATGGCGTATTGCAGTTTTCGCAATGAGATGACGAAAGTGGCGGAGCCTGTTCTCTTCGTCCAATTCACCCTTAAATCCTCCGGCTCGCCGATCAGCGGACTGATGGTGGTAGATGCCCTCCGTGAGGCGGGTTTTGGAGTTCACGCCGTTTATCATCAATCTGGAGATTTGCTTCCTCAATATGAAGAGAAATGCATCGCAGTTTCGCAAATTGATCATGGCCGATGGCTTTCGGGTGGACCCTGGCATCGGCGGTTCAGGCGGCTGTTGAGTGACATGAAGGCTGCCCGAGAATTCGTGAAGCTTATTCGCGAAATCAAGCCGAGACTTGTTTATGTGAACAATCTCACAGGATTGGCCGCAGCCCTCGCGGCCCGCCGAGCCGGTATTCCTTGCGTTTGGCATGTCCGCGAGCTTTTTGACGATGTTGAAGGGGAAATGCATCCACCTTGGCCTGGCGGAAAATTGCTGGCCCGCTGCCTCATTGCTCGGTGTGCGACTCGTGTTGTGGTGATTTCCCGTGCGGTTCAGGAAAACGTCTTAGGAACTTGGTGCAGAAATCGAACAATCCTGATTCCCAACGCGGTGGACGACAGTTTTTTCCAGGAATCTCGCTGTCAGGAAGAAGCCCGTCGCGCCCTCGGTTTGCCGCTGGGCCGTCCCGTGGTCGGTGTTCCAGGAACGCTGCGGCCTGTGAAGGGCCATGATTTCTTTTTGCGGGCGTTGGCACAGGTTCGGCAACAGATTTCAAACATTTTCGCTGCCTTCGCTGGAGATGGCGACCCCAAATACCGCCAGAAACTGGAAGAAATGGTTGCCGATCTCAACCTTCGCGAGCACGTCCGCTTCCTGGCTACCGTTACAGATATGCCCGCTTTTTATCGCGCCTGTGACGTGATCTGCGTGCCCAGCCGTTCTGAATCCTTTGGCCGAACGGCGATTGAAGCCATGGCAGTGGGAACACCGGTGGTGGCGACGGCAGTTGGTGGACTGCCAGAGATTGTGCAGCACGATGTGACAGGGTTGTTGGTACCCTACGGTGAAGTACAATCGTTGACCTCTTGTCTTGCTAAGCTACTGAACGACCGCTGTTTAGTGAGCCGGCTTGCCTTCACCTCCCGTGGTAAGGTAGAAGAGGCGTTTAGCCCAGTGACTTACTGCAACCGACTGTCCCATATGGCCAGTCAATTCATAATTGAGCGTCAATTGCATGGGTCTCGAATAGGAACGTTTGCTTCAGTGCAAGAGGTATTGTCAGGAGAATAGAGTCTCGGGCATGGACATGGGGGGGCCAGGTGTTTGGTACCACGGTGAAAGAGAAATGCTAACAAGCGCGAAGTCGTACGAGTTAGTCCCGTTACATTGTCCGACATGTTTGGCTCCACTTGTCGAACAATCCGATAGCCTTGTTTGCAATTCGTGCATTCGGTCTTATCCGCTCGTTCGGGGAATCCCTGTATTGCAGGAGGAACAGCCGTATTTTGGTGAGTTTACTCGCGAGCAAATGAAGTTCTTTCTGGAGCGCGCGGCTTTTGATACGGAGATAGCGCTTCGCGATTTACTTCGACTCGGTCAAGCCCCACCACGGCTCGGGGAATATATCCTTGGCGAAGGGCGAGCGGGCTGGTGTTTTTTGCTTCCCTTACACCCGGGAGTAACGGCACTTGATCTGGGATGCGGCTGGGGCGCGGTGTCCTACAGCCTGGCTCGAACCTGTCGTTGCGTGGTCGCCATGGATAGCACTCTGGAGCGAATGGAATTCCTCCGGTATCGAACTATCCAAAGGGGGTTGAACAATATCCAGTTCGTGTGCGCGGGAAGCGCAGGACACTTACCCTTCCCAGACGCCTCTTTCGACATTGTGGTTGTAAATGGGGTACTCGAGTGGGTTCCTTGTGGACGTTCCGGCCATCCGACTTTGGTTCAAGCGGAGTTTCTCCGAGAAGTTCGGCGCATATTGCGTCCCAGCGGTGTGCTTTATCTTGGCATCGAGAATCGTTACAGCTGGAAAACTTGGTTCCGCGAGCCAGACGGCCACACGGGATTGCGCTTCGTGCCATGGTTGCCGCGTGTTCTTGCTAGTGCCTATTCTCGCCTTTGGGGGGCTGGTCCATACCGTAACTATCTTTACGGGAAAAGAGGGTACAGGCGGCTACTGACTCAGGCGGGTTTCATCGACCTGGAGTTTCACGTGCCTCTGCCGGGATACCACCATCCAACGACAATTATCCCCGCAGATGCTAGACGAGAGATTGCGAGGAGCTTCGTGAGACCTGCGCGAGGAATACTACAAAGAATTCGCTCCCGCATTCGAGGGATGCTAACCTCCTATTTCCCCGAAAGCTTCTCAATCCTCGCGAGCGGTGCTGCAAAAATCCGCAGTTACCTGGACCGTCTATGTTCCGAATTAGCGGCTCGCGATGAGTCGCTTTTCCCAAGCGACGTCCGTCGGGCTCTCTATCGCATTAATGGGGAGATGGGCGTCGTCACAGCGGTCATGAAACGAAAGACCGATGGGCGTGGATTTGTGATCAAGCTACCACTTCATGAACGAGGGGAAGAATCACTGAAACGAGAGTCGAACTGGTTCGATCAGGGACGTCTTACCACGGGGCCACTGGCACCGTTCCGAGATTTGCTCCCTGCTCTGCTTGTGGCTGGTGAGTTCGATGGTTCCTATTTTGCTGCTTTTCGGCTTTTACCAGGAGTCAGCGCGGATCGTCTAGTAGGCAGGGTATGGCGAGGATTCCTTGCATTGGACGAAGCTACCGCGTTTGCCACATCCCTTCACCGCTTGACGAGTGCCAACGAGTCTGCATGGGATGTGTGGATACAGAACACTGTGGAGAGCAACGTCAGGTTGGTACGAAAGCTTACTGCTTCCGCCAAGCAGGAGGCTGCTTTAGATCGCCTCGCAGACGCACTACTACGCTCGCTGGCTACTTTCGAAAACCTTACCGTACTCGGTCACGGTGATTACAAGATCGCGAACTGCTTATTCGATCCTCAGAATGGTAGGCTGACAGGCATTTTAGATTGGGGCGCCGGACTGCAACCAGAGCTTCCTTTGTACGACATCAGTTTCCTTTATGTGGATTACGCAGCGAGTTTGGGATTCGCTTCCATTCGGGAGGGAATCCGGCACTGGCTTGCAGGCCGCGAGCCGTTCTCCGGCGCTAAAACTAAACTTGAAAAGATAGTCCAAGAACTTGGACTTACTTGGAACGATGACCGGTATCGAACGCTAGGTCTGTACCAGTGGCTTAAACGAATGGCGCCACTTGGAACAGGGCACGAGTCGCGCCGCTTCGACTACCGATACGTCGACGGCATGTTTGACGTAATCATTGAAGCTGGCTTCTAGTCCCATTCCTGTCGCAGTCCGTATCAATGGGCATAAACGACGTTGCCATTGTCATCGTTGCCTACCACGGCGACAAATGGCTGCCGGCGTGCGTGGCAAGCTTGCGGGAATCTCTAGGACATCGCGTGCGCCTGATGCTCGTGGATAATGCGGGCAATACCTGCATCGATAAGCTCGATCTTACTGGGTTTGACGCGACCGTGCTTCGCTGTCCGCGGCCCATGGGTTTTGCCGAAGCCAACAATTTTGCCCTTGTGCACGGGGGTATGAAGAGCGAGTTTGTGTGCTTTCTTAATCAGGACACAGTTTCGCGGGAGGATTGGTTGAGCGCTTGTTTAGGTGTCATGCAAGAGAACGAGACGGTTGGGGCTGTCATGCCCCTTATCGAAAACTATGACGGCACTGGCTGGGACGAAGCCTTTATGACATGTGCGCGGGCAGCGCCGCTGGTCTATGATCGTGTGCGACAGGGAATCGCGGCCTCATTCGAAGATCTACCTGCTTTCGTCGAAGTGCCAGAGATCACAGCGGCGGCCATGGTTGCGCGGACGGAAGCCCTGCGTAAAGCTGGGCCGTTTGACCCCATCTTTGGAAGCTACTACGAAGATTACGATCTTTGTCGTCGGGTTGCCGCAGCGGGCTACAAGGTCGGGATTTGTACACGCGGGCGTGTGGGCCATTTTGGAGGGTCAGTCACAACCGACCGCAAAGCCCATATCCGTCGCGCCCGATGGATCACCCGCAATCGGGTCATTTATGCAGCGCGGTGGAAGTGGAATAACCGTCCCCTGGGCTTGCTACATTATCTCGCTATTGATTTTCCGCGCAATTTGCTCCGCTCGGCTCTTGGAAGATCTAATATTCCCTTGCAAGCATATTGTTTGGGACACCTAGACTTGATCAAGCTCTTACCGAGGCTGCTTTCAGCTCACAACGACAGTGCCCATTTTGAGAGTTACTGTCGAAGCATCGCGTTTGATCATTCCCCGGGCAGTTCGGTAAAGTCCCTTAACTCGGTGCCTTGCCTATAAAGAAGCTCTTTTGGTGATGCGCGTTCTCCATCTCAATGAGCACCTGGACTGGGTGGGCGGTGTGGAAACCTATCTGCTCCATCTTCTGCCCGCGTTAGAGTTGCAGGGGGTTACCTGTTGGTACGCATATGCCCGGGGCTATCACGATCTTGGGAAGAACGCGATACATTTGCCTGAACTGTCGCAGTTTGGCCGACATGCCGAAGAATCCGCATATGCAAAGGTGAGGGCACTTATTGGCGATCTTAAGCCAGACCTAGTGCATATTCACCGTGTCTATAATCTAGGTGCCGTTGAGGCCTGTTTAGAACTTAGGCCAACCGTAGTTACCTGTCACGACTATCTCTACCTCTGTCCCGCGGGAAGCTTTTTCCACCGGTGGACGCAAACCATTTGCAACCGGCAAGCCGGGCTGGGGTGCTTCGCCGTCACCGCTCTGCGGCATTGCATGACACTGCGACCGCGTTATGCCCTCGCATATTTCCGCCGTGTCGAGACATTCGTTCGTTGGAAAGATCGGTTTGCGGTGGTCTTGTGCCCAAGCGATTCGGTTCGTCAGCGACTGCTGGACTACGGGTTCGGCGCTGAAAGGACATGTACATTGCCCTATTTCTGTCCTCTCGAGCCGCTTAACGAACCTCGGCCGCTGCCTGATCACCCTACGATACTGTTTCTGGGCCGCGTTCGACCCATCAAGGGATACGATGTGTTTATTCGCGCTCTAGGGCTTCTTCCCGGTGTCCGAGGAATCCTTGTGGGTGATATAACGAACGGTACGGCTGAGAAGGTCTCCTGCCTGGCAAAGGAGACAGGTTGCGGCGAGCGACTGGAAATACGGCCTTGGGCCCGCCGCGATCAAGTGCCGGACTTATTCGCCGAAACATCCGTATTCACCTTTCCCTCGATTTGGCCTGAGACCCTAGGCATCGTCGGATTAGAGGCGATGGCTTGCGGAGTGCCCGTCGCAGCGAGTGATGTGGGGGGGGTCCGGCAATGGTTGCGAGACGAAGAAAATGGGCTACTTGTGAGACCTAAAGACCCAGGCGCTCTTGCTGCTGCAATTGACCAAATGCTCGTTTCGCACGAGCGATTGTTAGCGATGGGCCGCTCCGGTATCGCCACGGTACGCGATGGATTTTTGCCTTCACAACATGTCGAGCGACTTTTGGCCATCTATCAAAGTGCAGTGGATGGAGGCCACGCTTTCAACACGGAAACTTTGAGATTATCAAAGAAAGCCGTGAGTACTGATACCCCGCAGACAGTGCACCGTGCCGACACGAATTGTAGTTCATCTCCGACTCGGGGCGGATAAAGTATCGCTATGGCTGATCCTATTCGTGTGCTCCATTACTTCGCTTTCCCCGGTGGCGGGATAGGTCGATATTGCCACGAGTTGCTTTCACACATGGTCGGGCTTCCCGGCCTGGAAATCGAATTGGCCTGTATTCCAAGTTATCACTACCGAGACCAGGCGCAATACCCGATTTGGCCCGGTTTACGAGAAATCACACATCCGTGGCCGCTGCGCCGGCGTTTGCGATTTGCGATTAACCTGTTTGTCAACCCTTTGCGGGCAATCCGAAGAGCCAAGCAAACCGGCGCACAGATCATCCATCTGTCGACCATTCCGCATGTCACGTTCGCCTTATGGTCACGGGCCTTGAAGAAAGCCAACCTGCGGTTGGTGGCCACCGCTCATGACGTCCGGCGCTCTCAGGGCCTGATTTGGTACCGTTACGAAATTGGACAGTTAAAAAAGCTGTACCGCATGTGCGATGCTATTTTCGTCCATAGTACCTATCAAAAAAACGATCTTATTGATTTTGCAGGGGTATCGGCTGAAAAAGTGCACATTGTGCCCCATGGGCCATACTATCATGGTCCTCCCCAGGCGGATAAAGAAACCTTGAGACGGCGTTATGGCATCCCGTTAGACAAGCAGGTCGCGCTATTCTTTGGCGACATCCGCCCGGACAAAAACCTGGATTTGTTCTTGCGGGCTATGGTGCCTTTCAAAGACCGGTTGTTTCTCGTGGTGGCGGGACAGGCAAAACAAGGTATATCGATCCCGAGACTGAAGTCCCTTGCCGAGGGGTTAGGGCTATGCGAGGGGATCAATATAAAATGGCTGACCTATTATATTCCTTACGAGGAAGTTCCAAATCTTTTTGCTTTAGCAGACTGGCTGGCGATGCCTTATAGTAGTTCGTTTACTTCCCAAAGCGGTGTGCTCAACATCGCCATCGCACAGAGGCTACCGGTATTGGTTTCTGATTTGCCAACGGTTGGCGAGCTAGTACGAAGGTATGACATAGGGGTTAGTATCCCCCCAGACAATCTTATGCATTTACGGCGTGGCATAGCAAAAATCCTTGACTGCCGCGATTTTCCAAACGTGAATGGTTTTGAGCAGATCGCACGGCTCAATTCGTGGGAGAACAACGCTAAGATCACCTGCTCAACCTATGCGCCAATTGTGGCTGCTGATCCGAGTATAGAAGAGACGGGACTACAAGCTGGGATCGTGTAAGCTCGTGGGCGTGTCCTCTGTGTAAGACATGGGCATGCCAGCAAGCGGCCTGGTATTTGAAAACTAAAGGGTTATAGACGGTTGGGCTTTGCTTTGCGTTCGCCAAGCTCACAGTGTGCGAATCGTTCAAAAGCAAAGGCCGTTTTGATTCATTGGTTCTAGTTGCCTCGCGGCTGCACAATTAAGGCTCCAACCGGGATGTGTGCACTACAGGTTTGCAATGTCTTGGTTAGGATGTGAAGTCAGAAATAAGCCCATGTTTTTGCGTAGTCAACCTACAGGTGAACAGACGTACCCACGAGTTAAGCTTGTGATTCCGTACTTCGGTAACCTTCCAACGTATTTTCCGATATTCTTACAAAGCTGCGCTTTTAACCCAGAGTTTTCCTTCTTGTTGATTTCTGACAGACGTCCGAATTTTTCCATTCCTTCCAACGTCTTCTTCGTTGAAATGAGTTTGGAGGAAATCCGCAAACGAGCCGAGGCGGAGTTGGGTTTTCCTGTGGCTTTGCGGCGACCCTATAAGCTTTGCGATTTTAGACCACTTTACGGAGTACTTTTTTCAGAATTACTGCATGATTGTGACTATTGGGGGCATTGTGATTTAGACGTTGTCTTCGGAAATCTTAGGCGGGTGTTTCCGCCAGAGGTGTACGAACGTTATCCGAAAATCCAGGTGGCTGGTCACTTCTCCCTGTACCGTAATTGCGCGGAGATGAATCACCTTTTTGAACTTCCGACACCAGGTATCCAGTTACGGAGAATCCTGGGAACGCCGAGAAACTATGCCTTTGACGAGTGGCAGGGAATCTGGAAGATTTTACAATATCATCAAATCCCATACTACCTTGAATGGAAAGCTGTTGCTGATGTCAATCCGGATCGTTTCAGGTTGAAGATTCACGCGAAATATGATGCGAAATATCAAGTCTTTGTGTGGGATCGCGGGCAACTGTCCCAATACGCTGTGATCAGCGGTCACGTAGTTAGGCGCGAGTTCGCATACATACATCTTCAGAAGAGGCCGATGCGTGTGCTTAGTGAGCGTGCGGAGGAAATCTGTTCGTGGATGGTTACACCACGACATTTTGTTCCGTACCAAGCGACCGGTATCTCGCCCGACGAGATTCGGCGTGCGAACGCGGATAATGCGTGGTGGAATATAGCGCGGCAGGTTACAAGACCGTATCGCCGAATGAGAAGGCATTTTCGAGAAATTGTGGATACAATTCGCGAGGTTGGATTGCGTATCAGACGTAATCGGTAGTTATTCTAACATTGCACAGCAACTGGGAAACTCGTTAGCGTGCAGAAAACGGCAGTCAGTTACCTCCGTGTCGTAAAGATAGGTAGAGGAGCAGATTGTGTCGTCGGGTCAATAGTCATTTTGGTCGGAGCGAGGCAGTACACTGTGCACCTATGTTAAGCCGCTTGCTGAAAAAGTCACGCTTTTCTGCCAGCATCGTCGCCTATGCTGGGGATGACACATAATGCAGCCAAGCGAGCACGGATCTGTGATCGATTAGTACCATGGAAGGTTGATCGGTTTACTCCAGGAAGAAATCAATCCGCGTCAGTACACCTTGTTATGATCTCTGATTGTAATTTGCGCCACGCATGATTTGTGCTATTCAATGCTGAGTTACCAACAGGTTCTTCCACGTCAGCCTAGTTTCTTCTCTTATCGGCGTCTTCTCCGAGACCCCTTGGCGATTTGTTTGGCCATCTGCGTCCTCGGCCTATTCCTGAGTGGTATTAGCGACATCCAGTGGCTTTTCTTCCCGTTCCGCTGGTGGTTTATCTCGGGCGTGGCAGTTTCCCTGCTCGGAATGCTTTTCCGTGTCTCGTGGATTCCCTATCGGCAAGAGCATCGCTGGCTTTACGGTTTCATGGCGGCCGGGATTTTAAGCTGCCTTGTCTCTCCCATGCCTGAATACAGTTTTGCGCGATTGCTTAGAGCCTTTCCCGAAATTATTTTTTAATCGTCGCCAATCGGCGGAGCATAACACGTATCATCGCAATATAGATCATCGCCTCACTGCTGCGCGGGTTGCGCTCATAGTCAACACTTAGTCGTCGATG